>Ga0097691_1000598_pt1 | contig 30511 bp, 33 predicted proteins | sample NGESurdeep072012_8_FD_72858 | JGI IMG/M metagenome (GOLD analysis project Ga0097691, IMG submission 72858) | Arctic peat soil microbial communities from Barrow, Alaska - NGEE Surface sample 210-1 deep-072012 | ecosystem: Environmental > Terrestrial > Soil > Wetlands > Peat ... | reverse complement strand
GCGCCATCCTCGGCGACATGGTAGATGCGTGGATGCTGGGAACCGGTCTGGTTGAGCTGGAGGAGCACGACAGCCGGGTGTCGGCCGTGACAGCCGAAGATGTGATGAGGGTTGCCCGCGAGTACTTCGATCCCAATCGCCGGGCCGAAGGAATTGTCCGAGGAGTGGGGCGAACGGTCTGATTACTGGGAGCGCTCGCCTCTCCTCCAGATCGGTGTTACACACAGATCTCGCGTTGGCCACCGAGACAGCGAGACACCGAGTTCTTTTTTAGAAGGACAATCGTCTCATGCCATCCCGGAGCACGGGAGTATTGAAATTGAAAAGCAGGCCCGTGCTGATGCCGGTATGCTTGAGATATGTCAGCAGTTGAGCTTCGTGCACCGGCGCGAGACGATCGACCGCCTTGATCTCGACGATGATACGCTGCTCAACAATCAGGTCGAGTCGGTACGCCGCGGCAATCGGCTTTCCCTTGTAGAGAATCGGAACACTTACTTGCCGATTTATTCCCACGCCAGCCTCTCTCAACTCCCAGCACAGACACTCCTCGTAAGTTGATTCAAGAAGTCCCGGCCCAAGCTGCCGGTGTACCTCTATAGCTCGGCCAATTCGGCTTCGCTGAGCAAGTCGCGTGTGAATGTTGTTTTCCCATTTGCCATGACTGATGGTAGCTGTTCCTGCTGTTCTGCCGTCACCCGTTTCGTTCACGGCACATCAGGAATCCGCAGGGCGCTCCCGCCGTTCCCCAAATGTTCGTGCCGTTCTCGCTGTCTCGCTGTCTCGGTGGCAAGCTCTCAGATCTTTCCAAAGCCCTGATCTGGAGAAAACGCTATGGAGCGGCCGTCTGCTTCAGCCCCAGTTGCGCACGCATCACTGCGCTCACTGATGATCGCAGGCGCCCACCGGGAGCACGGAGTCCCCGAATCGCGTCATAGTCCCCGGCCTCTGTCACGATCAGTCCCTTGATCGCCGGCTGGGTCGTGGCCCATGCCAGCACGCCCCATAGCGCCAGCTCCTGGTTTTTCTCGCCATGAATGAGGGGGTAGCCGCCGGCTGACATTACCCACGCCGGCTTGGGGCGGGCCGCGAACGGCCGCATCCATCGCTGCGCAATCCTCATGTGGTTGTCGAGCGAGCGTGCGCCGTCGAAGCCGGGCATGAGCGTGAAGCCCAACACATCGATCGGCGAGCCGCGCGAGGCCGCCCACGCGAACAAGGTGCTGTCTCGCGCTCCGTAACTGGATGCGGCCACTCCGACGCGGATGCGCGGATTGACGTGATGCGCGATTGCCGCCGCGCGCGAGAGGTAGTCTATCCAGTACTCCGGCGGCTGCGTTCCGATCGCCAGCGAGCCGGCGCCATAGGGGTCGAGGGCCGGCACGAGAATGTCCGGTCGAAGTCTCCGTGCAATGCGGTCAACGTCGGCCAGTCGCTTTTTCGTGTAATCCGGCTCCGACGTGCGGAACTGATTCAAAGCGTCGCTGGGATATCCGAGAGTGATGATGATCAACGTGCTGTCGGCGCGTTGGTCGTCGACCGTTCGCGCCATCGAGTCGAGCGCGGCGAGACGCGCGCCCTCAGCGTCGACGACGATGGAAACCGCATCCACATTAAGCGAGTCCGCCAGCTTGATGTCCTGATCGAGGCTCAGGGGCGGAGGCGGACCCTTGAGGTCGGGAAACACCTTGAGTCCGAGATCGAAGTCTCCCTCCGGATGCTCCTGAAGCTGCTCCGTGGCGTAGTGCGAGTAGCTGCGAATGCTCTCGAATGCGCTGGGCATCAGGATGAGGACGAGGGCCGCGATTCCGCCGACTAGTGCAGCGATTATTCCGCGCACCGCGCCGCTGATTCGCCAGCGCGCCCGCAGCGAGGGCGAAAAAACCGGCACGAACAGGTACGCCGCTCCCCACAGCGCGGGTGGGCCGAAGAAAAATCCGAGACTGCTCGCCTGAGCCGCGGAAAGCGCCAGACAGAATTCCGGAGGCGCGCCGCCGCGGGAAATCGAGAATCGTGAAACCGCAACGATCGCGATTATGACATTGTACACGGCTACCGGGACGCCGAACAGCGGAGTGACCAGGCGGCGGCTCAGCGCGTACGTGGCCTGAATCGCAAAGAGCAGCGTCACGATCGGCCAGATCCACGTTATCGGCTGGATTGCGCGGCCGTACAGGATCGATGCGGCCGAATACGCGACGATCAGCGCCGGAAGGAGCAGCAGGCCGGCAAGCGCTGTGATTGCAGCGAAGGCGCGCGGCGCGCGACGAAGCTGGGCGATGCGGCCCGCGACGAGGATGTCCCACATCACGAGAAGCACCGCGACCACGACGTAGGCGACGGCGAGAATGTGGTCCCGGTTCAGCGCGGCTGACACGGTCAGAACCTAGACGCCCCGTGATGAGGTGGCAAGCACATCAGGCCGCGTCTAGCTTTCGCTGATGAAGCGTGGCGCACTGCTCAATCTTCCCAACAGCATTTCGCTTTCACGCCTCATCCTCGCGCTTGCGTTTGTCCTTATCGATGGGCGATGGGAGCGGACCATCCTCATCCTTGCAGCGGGCGCGACCGACTTTCTCGACGGCTGGCTCGCCCGCATTGGCAACAGCTCCTCCGTCGCCGGTGCGCTGCTCGATCCGTTCGCCGACCGCGTCTTCGTCTTGTCGGCGGTGTCGACATATCTCGTCAGCGGACTGCTCTCGACCGCCCAGTTTTTCATCTTTCTTTCGCGTGACATCGCCACCGCGATCGGCTTCGTAGTGGCACGATTCATTCCCGGTCTCACTGCCTCGGCGTTTCAGGCGCGGCTGCTCGGCAAGACGGTCACGATACTTCAGTTGATCACTCTGGTGACCGTCCTCCATTTCGACAGCGCGACAGTGCCTCTGGTCGCAATCATCGGCGGACTTTCGGCAGTTTCCATCGTCGACTATACGCTGGCCCTGTCGCGCGCGCGTATGCGGGCCCGGCACACCTCGAGATGAGAATCCGGTCGCCGTTGACCGTCGCAATTCTGGCGTGCGTGCTTGTGGTCTTCCTCGAAACCGTTGCGGCGCCCGACGCAGCGCGAGCTCAAGTTCCGACTCCCCCGCCGGCACCTCCTCCGGCTCCAGCACCGGCACCTGTTCCGCCTCCTTCGCCGGCTCAGAAGCCGCAGGGAGCGCCGCCAGCCGCGAAGCCACCGAAGCTCGATCCCGAGATTCGGCTCGACGCAATCGTGGCCCGGGTGAGCGCGCTCCAGGCCGGATTCGGGCTGACGATGGTCGCCGGAACCTACGTGCGCTCAGGTATTGTCGGTGGGCTGGGATTCAGTCGTGACGGGCTCAGCGGAAGAGTGGACGGTCTCGCTCGCTTCCATCTCGATCCCTTTCGGCAAAGCCGCTGGGCACCCTATGGAGGAGCAGGCATTTCCGGCCGCTTCGATCGCGTGTCGGGAGCGCGAGCTTATCTGCTGGTGGTTGCAGGGCTCGACGGTCCGATAAGAAACGGCATGACCCCGTCGGTCGAGCTTGGACTTGGGGGCGGAGCACGCCTTGGCGTGATACTCCGCCGAGCCACTGGGGAGCGCCGTTAGCGCTCGCTCCGACAGGGCTGGTGAACGGTTGCTAGACTGCGGCCTGGACCTTGGCGGGCTGGATGAAACGCTCGCCCAGAACACGGAGCTCGGCGACTTCCTTCTCGGTCAGCTCATGATAACGGTCTGCCAGGTAACTCATCGTGCTGTCGAACCATTCCTTCTGGTCTTCGGCGGCCGCGCCGATGACTCCGCACTTCATGACATGCTGGAACATCTCGTCGCGCGCATCCTCGAACGGGGTTGCAGCCGGCGCGACCTCTCTTCTGTATCGATTCTTCTGCGTCTTCATCAATCCGGGTAAAATGTTGAGTGGTTATACCCGAAATCTACACATTTTGTGTGCTTTCCTCTAGGCGACGGCGCGTTTTCGCATGAAATCCATGAGCAGCTCGAGGAGATACTCGGGATTCTCTTCCGGCAGCAGGCGCGCAACTCCCGGCAGCCTGACGAGCCGTCCGTCGGGCAGAGAGCTGGTGAGCTTTTCGGCAATCCTCCCATCCACGAAGGTGTCCTCTTCGCCCCAGAGAATCAGAGCGGGAACGTGAATGTCCCGGAGATCGATGTCCTCGAGGTCCTCGCCGCTGATCGAGCTCGCCAGCGCCAGCAGGTGGTTGGTGCCGTCTTTCCCGACGAATGGAGCGAGGTAGCGCGCGACGAGCCGCGTCGGCATCTGCTTCTCGGGATCGGCGACGCTCTTGCGAAGAACTCCTTCCACGAGCGGCGCAGCGCCGAGAATCCCGCGCGTCGTGCGGAACGCAAATCTGGCCGTGCTGCGCTGCGTCATCGTGATGTCCTTCGCCGGCAGCTCATCGAACGCGGGCGTGTTGATGAGGACGAGCTTCTCCACCCGCTCGGGTCGCGTGGCGGCAAGGCGTAGCGCAACGTCACCGCCAATGTCAACGCCGACGATGACCGCCCGGGCGACGCGAAGCGCGGTCATCGCCGCATCGAGGTACTCCGCCTGCGCCGCGATGCCGAAGTCCGCGTCGAACGGGCGGTCCGACTCTCCATGCCCGAAAAGATCGACCGCGTAAGCCGTGTGTCCGGCTTCCGTGATCGCCGGCGCGACGTTTCTCCACAGGAAACTCGACGTCACAAACCCGTGTAACAGGATGACGGCCGTTCCGCCGTGTCCGAATCGCTCCACATGCATCGCCCCCGGCCCTACGGGAACGCGCAGTTGATCAGCTTGCATAACAGTACCTCGTCAATAGCTTTTTACAGCAGTCAAAGCGTCGCGCAGCATCTGCCGCGCGTCTTCCCCGACATCAACCACGGAATGAAATGGCCGGAAATCCCAGGGACCGGAATCGGAACGTCGTACGAAATGCATCAACCCGGCCAAAGAAACCATACTGGATACTCGTCGTAATCGCCGTCGTCGGGGCAAGCATACTGGCGTACACGATGACGCGCAAACCAGCGGCGCCTGAGGCGACACCCGAAACGCCGCCGCCGGACCTGGCCACGGCAGGCCCTCCCCACGGATATGTCGCTGGCAAGGCCGATGCCCCGGTGAAGATCGAGGAGTTCGCTGACTTCGAGTGTCCCGGGTGTGGTCGATTCGCGACCATTACGGAACCCGACCTCAACAAGCGCATCATCGAGACCGGACTCGCCACTCTCACCTATTACGACTTTCCGTTGCCTCAGCACCGGAACAGCCAGTCAGCGTCGAATGCCGCTGCCTGCGCCGATGAGCAGGGAAAGTTCTGGCCGATGCACGATCAGCTCTTCGGCGCCCAGGACAAGTGGAACACCGAGGCAACCGATAACCCGAAGCCGATGTTCATGTCGTACGCGGCGGCTGTGGGACTCGACGCCGCCAAATTCGAGGCGTGCTACGACGCCCGCAAGTTTCAGAAGCGAATCGATGCCAACCTCGCCGAGGGGTTGAGGCGCCACGTCAATTCCACCCCGACATTCGTCATTGCCGGAAAGACGTACGCCAACGCGATGTCCTATGATGAGCTCAAGGCGATCGTGGATTCAGCGGCCAGGAAATGACAAAGAGAATGATCGTGGCGGGGCTCGCGCTCGCCGGGATCTTCGTCGCCCTTTACCTGTTTCTGTACAAGATCGGCGTCGTCGGGAATCTCAGCTGCAGCATCGGCTCGTGCGAGACGGTCAACCTGAGCCGCTGGGCGCTTTTCCTCGGCGCGCCGGTGGCGGCGTGGGGCGTCGGATTCTACGTGGTGATGTTCATTCTGGCTGTGGCCAGCCTGCAGGATCGCTACGCCGACTCCACGGGTATCGCGAAGATCATCACCGGCGCTTCGGGTATCGGGTTCGTCTTCACCGTATGGCTGACGTACCTCGAGCTGTTCGTGATAAACGCCATCTGCCAATGGTGCGTGATCTCGGCGCTCCTGGTGACGACAATGTTCGCGTTTTCGATGGCCGACCTGAGAGAGCGGACCACGCCGGTGTCGGAGCTGCCCGAGTAGCACCCGGGCTCTACGCGCGCTTGACGGCCTTCTGGCGGGCGGCGGCGTCGTCAAGCCGGAGGCGAGGCTTCACCTCTTCGTCCTCCTGACCTTCCTCGCGCGCACGGCGGCGGAACGGTACCAGGTCCCTGCCGAGGCTCACCAGAGCACGCGTCGCAACGGTGCTGGCAAGCGGCTCGGGAATTCCCATCACCCGAATGTAAGTATCGATGGCGCGGTCGAAGGAAAGGTCCTCGGCAAGAGTGTCGACGAACATCAGGGCGTTGTCGACGTGGGCGCGGACTATCGTCTCTTCAGCGCGAGCCTGCGACAGCCGGAGTCGCCGCTCGGCGTTGGGGTTGAGCTTGCGTCCAAAGATCGATTCAGGGAACAGACCACCGAACATTTGCCTTCCTGGTTCTGGTACTGTGCGTTGCTAAATCTAAGGCAGGGTTCATACCAGAGTCAGAGGGCCGGATATGGTCCCAACAGGGTGCGGAAATCAACCGAGAAAGGCACAGGTGGGAGACGCCGGAAGCTCACATCTGTGATTTTCTAGGTGGCAGTTTCAGCTTTCCTGCGCCTCGTACTGCTCCTTGAGTGCCGCAACCACTGCCGGATCCGCCAGGGTGGTGGTATCACCAAGAATCCGGCCTTCGGCAATGTCGCGCAGCAGCCGCCGCATGATCTTCCCGGAGCGGGTCTTTGGCAGGTCGGCCGAGAAAAGGATGTCGTCCGGCCGGGCCAGTGCGCCTATTTTTTTCGCCACGAAATTCCGCAGCTCCTCGCGCAGCTCCGGGCTGCTTTGCTGGCCGTCGCGCAGCGTCACGAACGCCGCAATCGCCTGGCCTTTCAAGTCGTGTGATCGGCCCACGCAGGCCGCTTCCGCCACGGCCGGATGTTCGACCAGTGCCGACTCCACCTCCATCGTGCCGATGCGGTGGCCGGCCACGTTCAGTACGTCGTCAACCCGCCCCAGTATCCAGAAGTAGCCGTCCTCGTCGCGCTTTGCCCCGTCACCCGGAAAATAGAGATCAGGGCGCCCGGGCCATTTCGAGAAATACGTCTCGACATACCGGTCATCGTCTCCCCAGATGGTGCGGAGCATGGCCGGCCACGGGCGGGTCAGCGCCAGCAATCCGCCGCCCACCGGGATCACCTCGGCGTTGTGATCGAGCAGCTCCGCCGAAAACCCCGGCAGCGCCATCGTGGCGCTCCCCGGCTTGGTGGCGGTCACCCCGGGAATCGGGGAGATGACGATTGACCCCGTCTCCGTCTGCCACCACGTGTCGACAATCGGACACCGGTTGCCGCCGATGTTCTCCCGGTACCACATCCAGGCTTCGGGATTGATCGGCTCGCCCACCGAGCCGAGCAGCCGGAGGCGAGACAGATCGTGCGCCGCGGGGTGCTCGTTTCCCCACTTCATGAACGCCCGGATTGCCGTCGGTGCGGTGTACAGAATCGTCACGCCGCGCCGCTGGCAGATGTCCCAGAACCGATCCTTGCCCGGACTGTCCGGAGCGCCTTCGTACATCACGCACGATGCCGCGTTGGCCAGCGGGCCGTATACGAGATACGAGTGACCGGTCACCCAGCCGACGTCGGCCGTGCACCAGAAGACGTCGTCGTCGCGAAGATCGAAAACGAGCTTTGCCGTCGCTGTTGCGCACGTCAGGTAGCCGCCGGTGGTGTGGACTATCCCCTTCGGCTTCCCGGTGGTGCCGGACGTGTAGAGGATGAACAGCACATCCTCTGCATCCATCGCTTCCGGCTCGCATTCCGCGGCGACGTCGGCAACGAGATCGTGGTACCAGATGTCACGTCCGCTCTTCATCGCCGCTTCGATAACTGCGCCCTTGGCGCCTTCGGCAACGCGCCACCGCTGGACGACAATCACCTTCTCGATTGACGGTGTTTCCTCGAGCGCCACGTCGGCGTTTTGCTTGAGCGCCACCACCTGCCCGCGGCGGTAGCTGCCGTCGGCAGTGATCAGGATCTTGCACTCGGCATCGTTGATCCGGTCGCTCAGCGATTCGGGCGAAAAGCCGCCGAACACCACGGAATGAATGGCGCCGATCCGGGCACAGGCGAGCATCGCAATGGCCGCCTCCGGTATCATCGGCAGATAAATCGCGACGCGGTCGCCTTTGGTTACGCCGAGCGACCGAAGCGCATTACCGAGCTTGAGCACCTCTGTGTGAAGCTCGGCGTAAGTGACTATCCGCTCATCGCCCGGCTCCCCCTCCCAGATGAGGGCCGGCGCATTGCGCCGCGGCCCGTCGAGATGCCGGTCGAGGCAGTTGACGGAAACGTTCAGCTTCCCGCCGATGAACCACTTGGCGTGCGGCGGGTTCCATTCCAGAACCTTGTCCCACCGGCGCATCCAGTGAAGCTCGCCGGCCATTCGCTCCCAGAAACCCTCGGGATCGCTTGCTGCCTGCTCGTACAGCTCCGTTGAGGAGACTCTCGCGGCGGCGCGAAATGCGTCGCTGGGGGGAAACTTTCTGTTTTCCTGAAGTAGTACGTCGATGTCGTTCATGTCTGCTGGATATGGTGGCGATCTTTTCGCGAAGATGAACGTTTTGCACCGGGGACGCCAGAGTAGCACCTTCCGTGCACATGAATAGCAACTGGAAAAATTGACCACGGGCGCCAGCAGGGTGACACGTTGCTATCATTATTCGCAGATGACATCAACAACGCCCCTCTCCGAAATCGCCGACCCGCTCAAAGCGCCATGAAAGCCGGAACGGTTTACCTCGTCGGAGCGGGGCCGGGCGATCCGGCGCTGATTACCGTGCGCGGGCGGCAGCTCATCGACGAAGCTGACGCCATTGTCTACGACGCGCTCGCCAGCCGCGACCTGCTGCCGCCAAACTCAGGGGAAACCGGCCACCCCGAGCTCTATCTGGTTGGAAAACGCGGCGGCGACAGGGAATCCGCTGGTCAGGACGAGATCAACGAGCTGCTCGTCCGGCTCGGCCGCGAAGGCAAGCGGGTTGTCCGGCTCAAGGGCGGCGATCCGCTGATGTTCGGCCGGGGAAGTGAAGAAGCCCAGGCGCTCAACGACGCGAGCGTGCCGTTTGAGATCGTACCCGGCATCACAGCGGGAATCGCCGCGCCCGCGTACGCCGGCATCCCGGTAACGCATCGCGGAATTGCAGCGTCCGTCACGTTTGTCACCGGCCACGAGCTGCCGGCCAAGCCCTCGACGCAGACGAACTGGAACGCCCTCGCGAAGTCCGGTGGTACGATTGTGTTGTATATGGGGGTCAAGGCGCTGCCGGCAATCGCCGCGGCGCTCATGGAAGGTGGTATGCCGGGAGCGATCCCGGCGGCCGCTATTCAGTGGGGAACCCGTCCGAAGCAGCGCACCGTGACCGCGACACTGGAGACACTCGCCGAGAGGGCAGCCGATGCCGGCATCACTCCGCCGGTGATCATTGTGATTGGCTATGCGGTTGTTCTGCGCGATGAGATCAGCTGGTTCGAGACGCGTCCGCTTTTTGGAAAACGAATTGTCGTCACGCGCGCCGCGGCTCAATCGGCCAGTCTCTCGGAGAAGCTGCGCGAGCTTGGCGCCGATGTCATCGAGATGCCGGCAACCCGCATCGCGCGCCTCGATCTCGCTCCACTTCGTAACGCGATCGCGCGCCTTATCGACTATCAATGGCTCATGTTCACCAGTCAGAACGCGGTCGCGATCTTCTGGGAGCAGCTGCTGGGCGCCGGTCTCGATGCGCGCTCGCTGGCGGGAGTCAAAATTGCCGCCATCGGCCCGGCGACTGCGGGCGCGCTGCTCGAGCGTGGCATTATCGTGGATATTGTGCCTGACCGATTCGTCGCCGAATCGCTGTTGAGCAGACTCTCCGAGCGATCGGATATCACCGAAGCGTCCATTCTTTACGTAACGGCGGAAGGTGCGCGCGACGTCCTGCCGGACGGGCTGGAAGAGCTCGGCGCACGGTTGTCGGTAGTGACCGCCTACCGTTCGGTCAACGATGGCACGGGAGCGGCGTATCTCGTTCGTGCTTTGGAAACCGGGACTGTAGATCTTGCAACGTTCACCTCGGCGTCGGCAGTTCGCGGTTATGTCGACGCGGTGGGAGAGGAGCTTGCCCGGCGCGCGCCGGCCGCAGCCATCGGTCCAATAACCAGCGAAGCAATCGCCGCGGCAGGCATCGAGCTGAAGTGCGAAGCGAAGGAATCGACGATAGATGGGTTGGTCGACGCCATTCAGCTCGCCCTGGCGTGACTGACCGCGTCGTCCGGATCGGTACTCGAGCGTCGGAGCTGGCCCTTCGGCAGGCGCGCATGGTGGAAGTCGCGCTCGAGGCAGCCGGTATCACCTGCGAGACCGTGACTTTCAAGACCGTTGGCGACAAGAAGCTCGACGAGCCGCTCAGCGCAATTGGGGCAAAGGGGCTCTTCACCCACGAGCTCGAAATGGCGCTGGTGAGGGGCAAGGTGGATTGCTGCGTTCACTCGCTGAAGGACCTTCCCACCGAATCACCCGAAGGTCTTGAGATTGTCGCGCAGCTCGAGCGCGAGGACCCGCGTGACGTCCTGGTCGTGAATCCGGTTACTCAGGCGGACAACCTCGCGGCCGTTCCCGCCGGATCGCGCGTGGGCACGTCGAGCCTCCGGCGGCGCGCGCAACTTCTCGCGCTCCGTCCCGACCTCGAGGTGGTCGAGCTCCGAGGCAACGTCCCGACACGTCTTCGCAAGGTGGACAGCGGGCAGGTGCATGCGGCGATACTCGCTGCGGCGGGCCTGATCCGGCTCGACGCCAGGCAGAGAATCACGGCCTACCTCGAGCCACCCGAGTGGCTGCCCGCCGCCGGCCAGGGCGCCGTCGCCATTCAAGCCAGGTCCGACGACGAGGAAATCCTCGCGCTGCTTCGCCCGCTGAATCACGAGCCGACATCGATTGCCACTCGCGCCGAGCGGGCCTTTCTCGCCGCGCTCGACGGCGGATGCCAGGTGCCAATTGGTGCACTGGTGTCCGCCGACATGACGCTGCACGGCTTTGTGAGCGACGTTCGCGGCACGACCGTCGTGCGCGGGCACCGCGCCGTAAACGCCGGCTCTCCGGAACGGTCCGGCGAGCTTCTCGCCGGAGACCTCCGTTCCCGGGGGGCAGGAAGCTTGCTGATGGAGCTTCGCAGCGCCGAGCGCGTAATCGCTCCCCAGCCCGAGTAAATCATGGCTTCCTTTCCGGAATACAGACCCCGCCGCCTTCGCCGAACCAGCGCGCTCAGAAACCTCGTGCGCGAGACATCGCTGAGGCCGGCTCAGCTTGTTCTTCCGCTTTTCGTTCGTAACGGAACGAAGCTCAGGAATCCAATCGGGTCGATGCCCGGCGTGGCCCAGACTTCGCCCGACGAGCTGGTGAAAGACGTCAAGCGGGCGGCGGCCGTTGGCGTCGGTGGCGTGATCCTCTTTGGCATCCCCGACACCAAGGATGCGACCGGCAGTGAGGCGTGGGCTGAGGATGGCGCCGTCCAGCGCGCGATTCGCCTGCTCAAGCAGGAAGTGCCGGAAATCGTCGTCATCACGGACGTCTGCATGTGCGAGTACACGGAGCACGGGCACTGCGGCATTTTCGAGAACGGCGAGGTCGACAACGATGCGACGCTCGAACTGCTCTCACGCGTGTCGGTGTCTCATGCCAACGCCGGCGCAGACATGATCGCGCCGAGTGACATGATGGACGGACGCGTGGCCGCGATAAGGACCGCCCTCGACGCTGACGGATTCTCCCGTACTCCAATACTGAGCTACGCCGCCAAGTACGCCTCGGCGTATTACGGCCCGTTCCGTGAAGCTGCGGAATCGGCTCCGAAGTCCGGTGACCGAAAGGGCTACCAGATGGATCCTGCCAACGCCAGCGAAGCGCTGCGGGAGGTATTTGCCGACATCGAGGAAGGCGCAGATGCCGTGATGGTAAAGCCGGCCGGTCCGTACCTCGATGTGATTTCTCGCGTGAAGGACGCGACTGGATATCCTGTCGCCGCTTACCAGGTGAGCGGAGAGTACGCGATGATCAAGGCCGCCGCCGAGCGCGGATGGGTGGACGGAGAACGGGTGATGATGGAGTCGCTGCTGGGAATCCGGCGCGCAGGCGCTGACTTCATCCTCACCTACTTCGCCACCGAAGCCGGGCCTCTGCTCAAATAGAAGGTAGCGCGCGCCCCCGCATGCCGATTTTCCGGAGATCCGAGTTCCGGTGGGAATGCGAGCGATGCGGCATTCCATTCGAACCGGGCAAGGGCGGCGTGTGCCCGGTTTGCAGGCAGACTCTTTGCGACCGGCACCTGCACGGATCGTTGCGCACCAAACTGCTCGTGTCCTTCGGCGTGCCGTTGAAATGCGTGGGCTGTAGAGCCGCCGAGGCGGGTGCGACATGACGCCGCCTGTCGTCTACGGCCTCAACGGAATGCCTCGGCTCGAGCTCACGCATGACTCGGGCAGCATGGCGCAGATCTACCTGAACGGGGCCCACGTGACATCGTGGACTCCCGTTGGCTGGCACGACATGCTCTACCTGAGCCGGCTCGCCCGCTTTGCGCCGGGCGTGCCGATCAGAGGCGGCATTCCGGTGGTCTTTCCGCAGTTCGCCGACCAGGGTCCGCTCCCCAGGCACGGCTGGCTTCGGACCACAACGTGGCAGGTTGCACCCAGCGGCGAGGCCGAGGATTCTACGCATGCAACGTTGTTCACGGAGGACAACGATGCGTCGAGGAGAATATGGCCTCACCGATACCGCGTGGAGCTGGATGTGACTATTGCCGAGCGGTCGCTGGCGATTGCCTTGTCGATTTTCAACCCGGGTCCGGAGAGCTTCTCGTTCACGTCCGCGCTGCACAACTACTTCTTCGTCGCCGACGTTCGCGAGTCCCATATCGAAGGGCTCCATGATGCTCAGTATCTCGACAAGACCGACGGCTTGAGGCAGAAGACCGAGGCGGAGGAGAAGACAGGAATCGGCCGAGAGACCGACCGGATCTACAGGAACACGCCGTCAACCGTAGTCCTCCACGACCATGCCAGCGGGACAGCGCTGCAAATCGGCTCCACCGCGTTTCCCGACATTGTCGTCTGGAATCCGTGGGAGGCCGGAGCGAAGCAGATCAGCGACATGGCCGACGAAGACTATCTCAGGATGATTTGCATCGAGCCTGCTCTTGCGGTCACGCCCTGTGTGCTGGCTCCCGGGCAGCGCTGGGCCGCCGCGCAGGAACTGACCGTTCTGGATTCATGAGCCCTGTTCGCCATTCATCAGAGGAAAACGTGCTGTCTTTCAGCAACCGCCTTGTCGCTTTTTCCGTTGCAGCGGCGCTGTCTCTCGCCGTCGCATGTGCTCCGTCCACGGTTGGGACGGGGACTGCGCCTGTCGCCACCCGCGGCTCTTTCAGCAACATCAATCACGTCGTTGTTCTGTATCTCGAAAACCGGAGCTTCGACAATCTTTACGGGGAGTTCGAGGGCGCTGATGGAATTGCCGGGCTGGCGCCGGAGAAGTATCGCCAGGTTGATCTTGCGGGCAAGCCGTATGCGATGCTCCCCCAGGCGCCGGACTCGCACCTTCCGCCGGACCTGCCAAACGCTCCGTTCGCCATCGAGCGGTTCATTCCGAGCAACGCTCCGACGCGCGATCTCGTCCACCGGTATTACCAGGAGCAGTCGCAGATAGACGGCGGGCAAATGGACCGTTTCACTGTCGTCAGCGATGCCCAGGGCCTGACGATGGGCCACTACCATACGGCGGGCCTGCCTCTGGCCGCCGAGGCGAAACAGTACACTCTCGCCGACCGTTTCTTTCATGCGGCGTTCGGCGGGTCGTTCTTCAACCATATCTATCTCGTCAGCGCCGCGGCGCCGGTTTTCATGAACGCGCCGACCGCGATGCGCGCAAAATTCGACGCCAGCGGCAAGCTGGCCATCGACGGAGCAGTCACGCCCGATGGCTTTGTTGTGAACACCTCGTTCAGCGTGAATCAGCCGCATCCGGGCTGGGCTGCGAAGGAGACTCTGGTTCCAAGTCAGACGATGCCAACAATCGGAGACCGGCTGTCGGACAAGGGAGTCACCTGGGCGTGGTATTCCGGTGGATGGGATGATGCAATCGCCGGCCATGCCGACTCGTTGTTCCAGTATCACCACCAGCCGTTCATCTATTTCCGGAATTATGCGGACGGAACGCCCGGGCGTACTGCGCACCTCAGGGATGAGCGTGAGTTCATCGCCGCGGCGCGTACCGGAACGTTACCGGCGGTTTCATTCGTGAAGCCGATTGGCGAGAGCAATGAGCACCCAGGTTACGCGGATCTCATCTCAGGCGAGCGTCACACGCTGGAGCTCATCAACGCTGTGCGCGGCGGTCCGAACTGGAAAGACGTGGTGATCATCGTCACCTATGACGAGAACGGCGGGTTCTGGGATCACGTCGCGCCTCCGAAGGTCGATCGCTGGGGTCCCGGGTCTCGAGTTCCGGCGATAATCATCTCGCCGTTTGCAAAGCGCGGATTTATCGACCACACGACCTACGACACGATGTCGATCCTCGCGCTGATCGAACATCGATTCGGACTGAGCCCGCTTGGCACGCGCGACGCCGCGGCGAACGACATGTCGGGTGCATTCGACTTCACTGCTCGCTAAAGGCCACTTTATCTGGCGGCGGGCACGGGGGAATGAGACCGGCAAGACCGCTGAGAACCGCCGGATCGTGGCCATTCGAAGCTGATATGTTTAGGACAGCAAAAAGGAGACATTTCATAGCATGAAATTCAGGACTTTCCCCTCGTGAACCCTTGGCATGACCTTCCGGTGGGCGAGCACCCTCCGGAGCGCGTTACAGCCGTGATCGAGATTCCGCGGGGCAGCCGCAACAAGTACGAACTCGACAAGGCCACTGGCCAGTTCCGGCTCGACCGCGTGCTCTTCTCGGCCGTTCACTACCCGGGAGATTATGGGCTCATCCCCCGCACGCTGCATGAGGACGGCGACCCGCTCGACATTCTCGTGAGCATCAACGAGCCGACCTTCACCGGCTGCCAGATAGATTGCCGGCCACTCGGCGTGCTCAAGCTTCTCGATCGCGGGGAGCCAGACGACAAGATCATCGCGGTGCCGTCGCACGACCCGTTTCATGGCGAGGCGTACGACATTGCCGATCTGTCCCAGCATTACCTCAAGGAAGTCGAGCATTTTTTCCATATCTACAAGGATCTCGAGGGCCGGCGCGTCGAGATCATCGGGTGGGAGAAAAGCGAAGTCGCGATGCAGGTGATCTCCGACTCGGTTCGTCGCTACGACGAGAAGTACCTGCGGGTCGGACCGTAAGAGAAACGGACGCCACCAGGTTCAGGTGCGGCACATTGTTTCGGGGACCGTCATGTGAAACAGGCAGGCTATTCCGGTACTGGGCTTCTCAGTAAGCTCGGCGTGAAAGAGGGAAGCCGGCTGGCGTTGATCAAGGCGCCAGCCGGCTTTGCGGAATGGCTTCCCGCGCTTCCCAGCGGTGCGAGTCTGAGACAGCGCGGCGCAGAGGCCGACGTCATCATTCTTTTCGTGAAAGCGCGAAGCGATCTGAAAACCATTGGTGTCGCAATGAGACGGATGCCGGCGGAAGGTGGAATGCTGTGGGTTGCATGGCCCAAGAAGGCGTCCGGAATCGTGACCGATCTCTCTGAGGACTTTGTGCGGGGAGCCGGGCTGGCAATCGGGTTGGTGGACACCAAGGTATGCGCAATCGACGACACGTGGAGCGGGCTGCGCTTCTCGCGTCGCAAGACGAAGGCGTAGAACCAACACTCAACGCGGGGCGCTCATGCCGAATCCCGGCCAGGACATGCAGCTCGAGATCTACAGTGGCGCGGCCAGCGGGCCGGCGCTGCCGCTGGCGTTCGAGGAATGGGAAGATAGAGCGCGCTCGGCGCTGGCCGATGGTCCGTGGTGGTACGTTGCCGGAGGTGCGGGAGGTGGCGATACAATGCGCTCCAACCGCGCTGCCTTTCTCGGGTGGGAGATCCGGCCGCGAATGGCTCGTGACATCAGCGAGCGCGACATTGGGATCACGCTTTTCGGTGCGAGGCTGCCGGCCCCATTCCTTCTCGCACCCATCGGCGTCCAGGGAGTCATGCATCCCGAAGGCGAGCTCGCGACGGCTCGGGCCGCGGCTGCCACTGGCGTTCCCTTCATACTCAGCAACGTCTCGTCGTATACGATCGAGCAAGTGGCTGCCGCGGCGGGCGAGGGCCGGCGGTGGTTTCAGCTCTATCCGGGCAACGATTGCGTTTGGGGCCAGCGCCGTTCTGGTGGGACGTCCCTTCGTCTATGCGCTGGCGAGTGAAGGAGAAGCCGGTGTGCGCCATCTTATCCGTACACTCATCGCCGATGTCGACCTGACCCTGGCGCTGTCCGGCCGCGCCTCGATTGACGAAGTGAACCGAACCCTGCTCGAGCGGGACTGACTTCGTCTACTGGGCTGGTATCGTCAGCGTGACTATGTCTCCGGGGGAGACGGTGATCTCGTCGCTTACCGGCGCGCGGCTTGATCCAATCGGGTCAGCCAGAAACCTGAGCGGCGTCGGGCCGAAGATGAGATGCGACGGAATCGTCAGGATGCTCACCTTGAGCCCGGTCGCCAGTCCCAGCCTTATCCGCTGCCCTCCACTGAGGACGTAGATCGTCATGTCCGCAATCGCCTGGTTGTCCACGCGGAGTGTTGTCTCCTGCTGTGGCTGCTGCGGGGCACGTGAATACATGCAAGCCGCCAGCAGCATCAGAACCGGCATCAGAAAATATCGTCTCGAGGCTCGCATGATCTTCTCCGGCGAGAGTCACCCACAATGATTCACCGGAACGCAGATTACGTTCCACGGGGCGACTTCTGGATTAGACGGCGTCGGTTTACTGATTTGCCAGGGGAGAGCAAGTGAAGGGAAAGCTGACCGTCCTCATGATCACGGCGTTCGTGGACATGCTGGGCCTGATAATTGTTTTCCCGCTGTTGCCGTTTTACGCTCAGCATCTGGGCGCGAACGCGGCCATGGTCGGCGCACTCGTCGCGTCGTTCTCCGTCGCCCAGCTCCTCGCCGCTCCTGTCTGGGGCTGGCTGTCGGACCGCTACGGCCGCAGGCCGGCCATCCTCGTGGGGCTTCTTCTCTCGGCCGTGGCGTACGTCATCTTTGCCTTTGCCGCGTCGCTCTGGCTTCTTTTCCTTTCGCGCGTTGTGCAGGGGCTCGGTGGAGGAACAATAGGCGTCGTGCAGGCTTACGTCTCGGACGTGAGCGAGCCAAAGGACCGGGCGAAAACCCTTGGCTGGCTGTCGGCGGTAACGAGTCTTGGCGCGGTGATCGGGCCGGCGATCGGATCTGCACTGGTGAGATTTGGCGGGCATCACGCGCCAGGCATCGGCTCGGCGCTGCTTTGCGCACTCGTCAGTATTTTCGCGTGGAAGTTCCTCAGGGAGCCGCGCCACACGGCGACGATGGAAATTCCGGTCACCGGGCACAAATCCACCGGTCCGGGAGCCATAACACACGTAATCATGCACCCCAATGAGCCCGCTCCGCGCCTCATTCTCATCTATGCCGTGGCCATTGGCGCGTTTTACGGTACAACCCCGATCCTGCCGCTCATCCTCGGGGAGCGCCTGGGAATCAACGAGCAGAACGTTGGCTACTTCGTGATGTACCTGGGAGGCGTTGGGGTGCTTGTCCGAACCGGCTTGCTGGGGCGGCTCATCGAGCGCGTCGGCGAGACCCGGCTCTGCCGTGCGGGGCTGGTTCTGCTCGCGGCCGGGCTGGTTCTCGTCGCGGCAATCCATTCCTATCCGATGATGTTTCTGTCGTTCACGCTGATGCCTGTGGGGACCGCCTTCATTTTTCCCGCGGTGACGGCAATGTTGTCGCGCGTTGTCGCGAAGTCGGAGCGCGGCCTCTACATGGGTGTCCAACATACGTTCGGCGGCATCTCTCGCGTCTCCTTTCCCCTCGCCACGGGTTTCGCGATGGATCGAATGGGAAAAGGCATTCCTTACATAGTCGCCGGAATACTGGTACTGCTGACACTCGTGCTCACGGTGTCGATGGAACGGTTCATCGAGGCGCCGGCCGCGGAGCAGAAGCCGCCAACGTAGATTCCCGCCGAGTACGGGCCGAAAACTGTCAGCCCAAAGGCCGTCAGCCGTCAGCCCGCAGTTCGCCTTTTTCCTTCCGGGGTCTCTCCCTCGTCGTCGCTGCCGGCGTGAGCACCCCATGATCAACGGGCTCGACGTCGCGCCGGATGAACAGATAGTCGTAAAGCACCGCGGCCACTATTCCGCCGACGATGGGCGCCGCCCAGTAGAGAAGCTGTGCCTCGAAAAATCCGCTCGCGACAGCCGGCCCGAATGAGCGCGCCGGATTCATCGATCCTCCTGTCAGCGGGCCGATGGCGAGAATGTCGGCAGCGATGACAAACCCGATCGCGAGCCCGCCGATGCGTGGTGCCTTCGGATCAACCGCAGTTCCAAAAACCGTCAGCACAAGGAAAAACGTCGCCACGGCCTCCAGCGCGAACCCCTGGCCGCCACTCACCTGAAGCGCGAGCGACTGGCCGGCACCGTGTGTCGCTTCGAACAAGGTGAAGGGGAAAGTCCACTTCAGGAAATAGGAGGCGACAATCGAGCCCATCACCTGCGCGATGATGTAGACCGCAGCCATCATCGGCTCGATGCGACGGGTCACCAGAAAACCGATCGTTACAGCGGGATTGATATGGCCGGAGATCCGCATCAGCGCGCTGATCATCACCGCCATCATCAAGCCGTGAGCGAGCGCGATCTCGAGCAACCCGGACGGGCTTGCGGTGTCTTTCGCCAGCATGATTGCTGCTCCGCCGACGAAGACAAACCCGAACATGCCGATGAACTCCGCCACGAAGTGACGCCACGAATCACGCATTGATCGCTCCCATTACCGGGGTGATGGAAGCGATCGGCCCGTAGCTCTCAGTTCACCCGGCGGAGGACCAACGCGGCGTTTATGCCGCCGAATCCAAAGGAGTTCGTGAGAACGTGCTCGACGCGCCTGCTGCGGCCGCTTCCGGGCAGAAAGTTAAGGTCACACGCCTCATCGGCAACGGTGAGGTTCACCGTCGGAGGCAACCACTCATGCTCCATTGCCAGCGCGCAGATGGCCGTCTCGATGGCTCCCGACGCGCCGAGCGCATGGCCGTAGTACCCTTTGGTCCCGCTTATCGGAAGCCGATACGCCTGATCTCCAAACACATCCTTGATCGCCAGCGTCTCCATTGGATCATTGAGCGGAGTCGAGCTTCCGTGAGCGTTGATGTACTCTATTTCCGATGGCGCAACGTGCGCGTCGCTCAGGGCGATGCGCATCGCTCTCGCCGCCTGAGCGCCGTCAGGGCGGGGAGCCGTCATGTGATGCGCATCGTTCGTCACGCCGTAACCCGCGATTTCGGCGTAGATCCGCGCTCCCCGCGCGACTGCCCGCTCGTATTCCTCGAGGATCATCACCGCCGCGCCTTCGCCCATCACAAAGCCATCGCGGTCGCGGTCGAATGGACGTGACGAAGCTGACGGATTGTCATTGCGGATGGACATCGCCTTGATGATCGAGAACGCCCCAAAACAGAGAGGGGCGAGCGGCGCTTCGGCGCCTCCGGCGATCATTATGTCCGCATAGCCATCGCGAATCTGACGGAAGGCGTCTCCAAGAGCGATGGTGCCCGAGGCGCAGCTCATCGAATTGGTGGAATTGGGGCCATTGACCCCGAGCTCGATGGCAATGTTGCAGCTCGAAGCGCCGCCAAAGACCGTGAGAGCCAGGAGCGGATCCACCCCGCGCACACCGTGCTCGAGAAACGCCGCGACCTGGGATTCGGCGTATGCCACGCCTCCCAGGGCGGATCCCATCATCGTACCAATCCGGTCCCGGTCCTCAACATTGAGGTCGATTCCTGAATCCTCGAGCGCCATGGCCGCGGTGACCACGGAAAACTGGCCGAACCGGTCGAGCCGCCTGGCTTTTTTTCGCTCCAGGTGATCGGTAGGGACGAAGTCGTTCACCTCGGCCGCGTTGTGGCTGCGAAATGGAGACGGATCGAAGCGCGTGAGCGAACGGACCGCCGACCGTTCGCGGCGGATGCCTTCCCACAGCCCGTCGCTGGTCATTCCGATTGGCGTCACTGCGCCGATTCCCGTAACAACTACTCTGCGCTTTGACACCGTCACCTCGATTGTTTCATCCTCGGACTCCCGCCATCACGGGAGCCGGTGAGCTTCGCTCTGCCATTCGCGCCAGGCCCTCCAGCGTGCGAGACGCGATTCCGTGAATGAAGACCGGCCCGATTATCATCGTCGCGACGGGTATGCCCGCAAAAGGAATCGCAGGGCCGTCCCAGACGTGCAGGATCTTCACCTGGGTGCCATTGCTGGAAGTGGTGCGAAAGCTCCACTCGACATCCATGCCCTTCGTTATACCCCCCACATGACGATAACGGATTGCCGGAGCGCCTTCATCCACGGACATCTCCGACAGCCACCACGTTGGCCAGCCAAAGAGACCGAAAGGCCGGTCCGCGGACATTTCCACCAGTCCCCCGCCGTCCGATGCCCGTTCCCTGAACCGCACGTAGCGATAATGGGGCAGGTACGCAGGCCACTCCTCCACCCGTCTGGCGAGGTCGAAGATCGAGCGCCATGGCGCGCGGACGACTCGCTCATCCACGATCTCCGTTGGGCGGCCTAGCGGCATGGGTCCCAGCTCGTACGGTTCTCTGATTGCGTCGGTCATTTCGGTTTCCAGCTCGTTGTTACCCTGAAGCCAAGGTGACGATTGACCTTGGCCCGCTGCCCTGTAGCCGACATCACGAGCGCAGAAAGCTCGTGGGGCGCGAATCCCCGCATGACTGAGACGACGCCATCATGCCTGCTGACAGAGTGAAACCCAAGCAGGAATGAAGCCACCCACAATCCGCCAGCGCCAATCCAGCTTCGGCGAAGGTCACTTATCACTACGCGAGCGCGTGCCACGCGGTTCATTTCCGCAATGAGGCGCTCCGCGTCCGGCTCCAGAAAGTGATGAAGCACCTGGGAGCACATGACGATGTCCACGCTTCGGTCGCCAAAGGGCAGACGGAGGGCGTCACCGCGAACCACTCCGGCGTTGCGGTCGCGATGACTGCGCAGCAGGGGCTCGGAGCTGTCGAAGCCGATAGTCCTCAAAGCCAGACCCCGTCTCGCCGCAAGAGCACGGGCAGCAGCCGGTATATGCCCCGTGCCCGTTCCTACGTCGAGCAGTGTGGCGCGGTCAGGAAGCTCGGCAAGTGCCGGCTCGAGCTCCTCGAGCGCAGCGTGCAGGCCGCCGAAAACCAGATTGGAGCGCTCGACGTCCATCATCGACCGCGTCGCGATTTCCGGCGACACGGATGGATCGTCCAGCAGCTCCACTCCGCGTCGCCTACGGGGCGTAAACAGACGGGCCACTGTCATCGTTCGAGTTGAGCGTATCCCCCGCGATAATAGAGGAGCGGCCGGCCCTCCCTCGATCGTGCGACCTCCACTTCTCCAACGTATATGCGATGATCTCCGCCCGAGTGGAACTCGATGCGCCGGCATTCGAGGTAGCCGAGCACGTCGTCGAGAATTGCGGCGCCGGTGAGGCCGCGCTGGTAGCCAATCCCGTCGAAGCGGTTGGGGTCGGGTCCGGAAAATCGGCGCGCGAGTGGCTCCTGACTCTCGGAGAGGATGTTGACGATGAACCCCGTCGTCTCTCCGAGGGACTCGTACATCGATGCCTCGCGGTCGACACAGAAAAGTATGAGCGGCGGATCCAGGCTGAGCGAGCAGAACGCGCTGACTGTCATGCCCTGATCGTTTCCTGCTTCGTCGAGCGCGGTGATCACCGTGACGCCCGACGCGAAACGACCGAGCACGGCGCGGAATGAGTCCTGATCGATCATCGCGCCGCCGCCGCCGGGAAAGCCAGTCGCAACAGATAACTGGCGCTCAGCACCTCACGGGCCGGCACGAAGTCGCCGACAACGCCGATCAGCAGGTCCGCCATGTCGCGGCGTCGCGAAAGAACGTTTGCGGCGTGGTTGACAAGAGCGGGGAAAGCAACTGCCGCGCCAACGAGCCGTTCTACCATCCACTTTCCTCTGAACTCGGTGCGTCGCGCGGAGTCATACGCGCGAAGAGCGTCGTCGCGGCCTGCTTCGGCCTTGCCTTGGTCGAACGCCTGCACGACGTGACCTGCCAGCAGCTCGCCGCCGCGCAGCGCCGTGTAGATGCCCTCGCCGGTGAATGGATCGAAGAAGTCGGCGGCATCGCCAACCAGCGCAGCGCCTGGCGTCCATGCCCGCCGTGCGGTCGACGCGAATGGTCCTGTGACTCTCACGGGATCCACTCTCCGCGCTGCTCCGAGAAGCTCGGCAATCCGAGGGCGCTCGGCAATCCAGCCCTCGAGAAATTCGGTTCGATCCGCGGCAATCTCCACGGCGCGCGACACCGGCACGACGAGGGCGACGTTGGCAAGTCCATTGCCGACATCGGCGATTCCGAGGTATCCACCACGATCCACGTGCATTTCACCGAATTGACGCACTCCCTCTACGCTACGGTAGTGGGTCACGAGGGCGATGCGCCGCGGCCAGCGCCTGGCGCGGATCAGGCCAAGACGCCGCCCGATCACCGAGCGAAGCCCGTCCGCGCCGACCACGAGTCCAGCACTGACCACACCCGATGTAGCGTCGGCGAACGACGCCTGCACGCCGGTGACCCGGCCCGATGCATCCTTCACCACGTCCGTCACACGGACCTCTTCCTCGACCCTGGCGCCTGCATCGCGCGCGCGCTGGAGCAGAATCGAGTCGAGTATGGTGCGCCGCACCGCCAGGCCGCGATCACGAAATCCGCGATACCCATGCGCGGCAGCGAACTCGCCGTGAATGATCGCTCCGTTGGGAGCATGCACCCGCATGCCCGTGAGCTGCGCGGCGCCGGAGCTCTCCACCGCATGCAGTGCTCCCATTTCGGAGAGAATGCGCGAAGCCTGCGGGCTCATGTACTCCGAGCAAATCTTGTCGCGCGGGAAACGGGCACGGTCGAGCAACAGCACGTCGAGACCCGCTCTCGCCATGAAGTACGCCGCGGACGACCCGGCGGGTCCGCCCCCCACGATCACTACCTGGGCATCACGCATGCTGTGGCGCGCGGTGTCGGCTCGTGGCGCGAGAGATACGCTGGAAGAGCCCCATGTATTGCCAGTGCGGGCGGGGCAGGCGCAGAAGTGAAGCCGCGCGGGTGAGATAGGGCAGCACCGCCGATCGCGAATCTGCCGAGAACATGAAACGCGGGTAATCGGCGGCAAAGACGCGAAGGCGCTTCACGGTCTCGCCGAACTCGAGCCCGTCTGAAAAATAGAACGTCGGGTCCAGCAGCGAATCATCGCCCCCCACACGTCCCTCGGAAATTGCAATGCGGTGCAGCGTTGTTCCCGGATAGATGCGGAGGCCGACGGTGAGATACGCAGCGTCGCCGCGCTCGAGACGCCACCGCGCGAACGCGAGCGTTTCTTCGAGCGTATCACGGGTCTCGCCCGGCCCCCCGACAAGAAAAATCCATAACGTTCGTATGCCGGCCCGCTCGACGCGTTCGGCCACCTCGCGCACTCTGGCCGCCGTGAATCCTTTCTCCATCTTTTCCAGAACGGGATCGCTCGCGCTCTCGGCCGTAATGCCAAGAGTGCGAAAGCCGGCGCGCCGCATCGCCGCGAGCAGCTCGGTGGAGGCGGCCGCGGGCGTAAAATTCGTGGTGTCGAGATGCACGCCAAGATTGCGGCGCGAGATCTCCTCGCACACCTCCAGCGCGTGACCCGGCGGCGAGTTGAACGTCGAGTCCACGAAGTCGAAGTTGTTCACCCCCGCCTTGCGCTTGAGCTCCTCGATTTCGTCGGCGACGAGATGTGGGGAGCGGGTTCTGTAGCCCCAGCCCTCCACATTGCGATAGGTGCAGTAGACGCACTTGAAGACGCAGCCGCGCTTTGTCTGAATTGGAATCGTCGCACCGTTCCGTTCATAGCGCTTGAGGTCGATCCAGCGGTGCAGTGACGGAGAGGGAAGAGAGTCGAGGTCGGCCTCCTCTCCCGGCGGCGTGAAGTGCACTCGATCCCCCGTCGTGCGGACAAGACCGGCAAGCGAGCCGACCTCACGCCCTTCGGCGATGGCGTTGACAAGTGCCACGCTCGCGCGCTCGCCGTCGCCGGCAACCGCGTAGTCCACGCCGAAGTCGCGAAACAAGGCTTCGGGGGCGACGCCGAACGCCGCACCGCCCGCGATCACTGTCGCCGTCGGAGCCGCAGTCCGGAGCGCGCCCAGAACCGTACGGGCCTCCGGCGTATAATGGCGTAAGGCAATGGCGTCGCTGTTGTCGATGTTGCGGATGGAGATGCCGATGATCGACGGCCCGAATCTGCTCGCGGCGTCGCGCGCGGCGGCTACCGGGTCACGGGCAAAGCAAAGGTCGAGAAACTCCACGCCGTGGCCAGCCGCGTCCAGCGCCGATGCCACGCACGCCAGTCCGTTCGGAACCACCGGATATGGCTGGCGCTCGCGGTTGGTGCTTACCAGAAGCACCCGCGCTCGCGGGGGAGATGCGACTTGTGACAGCGAGGCCTCTGCTTCAGCGGTGATCATGCGCTCACGATGGTGGGAGCCAAACCGGGATTATCGAGCCAGCCACGGCGCCTGCGATCGAGCTGATGGCGTTGACGGCGTCGTTGTCTACCCAGCGTATGCCGCCGCGCGTCTCCGTGGTGGTACCGCAGCTGTGCACGAGCCGTTCCGTGGGCTTTTCACAGCTGCCGCACCATCGCCGGCTCTGGATCGATGCGCCTGCAAGTGAATCGACAAGCATTCCGGCAACGCCTCCGCCGATTGCGGCAAAGGTGGCGGCGGCCCCCCAACCTGCCAGGTGGACCACCGCTCCAATGAAAATCGCTCCCGCCACGCCGGCCAGCGATCCGGGCCACGACACCCCGCCGGATGTTCCCGTGGGAACCAGGCGCCCGGTGGTGATGAGCCGTGGCTCGTGCGTAGCCAGGGTTCCGATCTCGGTGGCCCACGTGTCGGCCGTAGATGCCGCGATTGCGCCCGCTCCCACCGAGAGCCAGATCGCGGACGGATGAACGATCGACGCGATTGCTGCCGCGGCGAAAACTCCACCGTTGGCCGCGACCTGGCGGGCATCCCGCTCTCCCCCTTTGGCGACCATGTCGCCGACAACCGCATCCCGCGCCTGCGCCCGGTAGCGCGAGAGGACAGTTGCCGAAACAAAGAAAGCGATTAGGATCATCGCCCACGTCCAACCGGCTGCAGTGCTGATGATCGCGACTGCTGTCGCGGCAACCATCCCGCTGGCGGAGAGCGCCCGGCGGTTGCGGGCAACGAGCACGACAATGCCGCCAAGCATTGCGCCGGCAAACGCGCGCGTTATGAAAAGCGAAATAATCCGGTGGCCTCGTTCATCCGGGCGCAGATTGAATAAGTTTATGACCCGCCGGGGTTAATCCCGGGATCATTGCTCCCACCTGGTCACATGCCCCCGACAGTCAACGCTCGCATTCCCCTCAGTCTGCTGGAAGCCGTTCGCCGCATCGATACGCCGGAAAGCGATCCGGATACGGAATATGTTCAGGAGCTGCGGAACAAGCGACTCGGCCTCAGCGATACAGTTTACCAGCAGATCAGACGATACTCGGATGCCGTGAAGCGGGGGCAGATGATCCCCTACGCCGAAGCCACCGGACTCGCTACGCTGATTGGACGGCGGCCTGACGCTGAAGCGCTTTTTGTCAGCGCCGGCCAGATTCTCGCCAGCGACGTTTACGGTGCCATCTCGGCGGCGCGCCGGAATACGATCCGGTTGCTGCCGGCACTCATCGGCCGGCCGCTGGCGCTTGGTCACATTCGCCAGCTCGCCACCAGGTTCCTGGGAGGCACGCTCGCCCGCACTGGCGCATTTCTGAGCCTGAGCGTCACTGATTCAGTGACCGCGAACGGCGCTCCGGATTCGCTTGGGTGCACCTACTACGCCGCCGCTCTGCGCGAGATGCTGAGACTGCTGATTCACGGCGGCGGCTCGGTGGATCACGTTCAATGCCTCAAGCGAGGCGACCAGCAGTGCGAATGGCGCGCGGAATGGCGCAACCTGAAGTCCGGAGCCGCCTGACAATGCTCACACCAGACTCTGTTGTCGCGATACAGCAGGCGCTCGCCGAGGCCGGGCTGGACGGCTGGCTCATCTTCGACTTTCACGGCCTGAATCCCGTGGCCACAGGGCTCCTCGGGCTGCCCGGCATGGCAACGCGGCGCATTTTTGTGCTCGTTCCGCGGGAGGGCAGGCCGGTGGCAATCACGCATGCCATCGAGCAGGACCCATGGCGCGATTGGCCGCCGGCATGGGCAAAGACGACATACAGCGGCTGGCGTGCGCTCGAATCTCAGCTGCGCGATCTCGTCGGCGGCAAGCGCGTGGCGATGGAGTACTCGCCGGGCGACGCGGTGCCCTACCTCGACCGCGTTCCGGCCGGCGTTCTCGAGATGGTTCGCGAAGCCGGAGCCACGGTTGTCTCGAGCGCCGATCTTGTCACCCGATTCTACGCGGTGTGGAGTGAAGAGAATCTCGCGTCGCACCTGCGGGCGGCAGAGGTCGTCGCCGGAATCGCGAAGGAAGCATTTGAAAAGGCGGGCGAGAGAGCGAACGAAAACTCACCGCTCACCGAATTCCAGCTCAAGGAATGGATTCTCGAGCGGTTCGCCGCCGCGAATCTGGAGACCGATCACGGCCCGATTGTGGCGATCGGACCGAACGCGGCAAGTCCACACTACGAGCCGTCGGCGGAGCACTCGCCGCCGATCAGGAGGGGCGACATCCTGCTCATCGACCTCTGGGCGCGCGAGCCGAACGGAGTCTTCGCCGATCAGACGTGGATGGCGTCGCTCGGATCGCCGAGCAGTCGGGACGAAAGCGTCTGGCGCGCGGTTCGAGACGCGCGCGACGCAGCGTTGTCGCTGCTTCGTGAAAGAATCGAAGCAGGCAAGCCAGTTCGCGGAGGGGAAGTCGACGACGCCACGCGCGAAGTCATTCGCTCGCGCGGATTCGGGGACTATTTCATTCATCGCACCGGGCATTCCATCGACCCCCGTGATCTGCATGGATCGGGACCGCACATAGACAATCTCGAGACGCGCGAGGAGCGGCTGCTGGTGCCGGGCGTTGGATTCTCGATCGAGCCGGGGATCTACCTGCCGGAAGACGTGGGAATGCGCACCGAAGTGAACGCCTATGTGGCGAAGGGAAAGCTCATCGTCACGCCGGGCGCCATCCAGCACGAGCTGATAATTATCTGACAAGCTGCGGTAGAGATTCCCACAGCTTTGGATCGGCACCCACGAGTCCGAACACGGCGAATCGCGTCACGCCGATTCTTCGTCCTTCGGCGATGAGCCTGGTCACCAGCTCGTGGTCCGATACCCACAGTTCCCAGCCGTCGCGGGGAGAGACCGCATGGAGATTTCCCGATGCGGGATCGCGCAACACGGGCACGCCTGCACCTTCCGCCAGCCGCAGCGCTTCTGCGTAACTGACGGTCCGGCCAGGCCCGCGCGCGCTCCAGAGAACACCGTCAGCCGGCACTCCGGCAACGACGCGATTCACTCCAACCTCACCGGCTCTCGCGCCGAGGCGTCGCACGAACCATTGCGGGGAAACAATGGGTCCGGGAGGATTGGCCGGACCGTGCTCAGGAAAGATTCTGACGAGCAGAACGTCGGCGACTCTGGCCAGAGTTCGTCCCGGGTAGCCGGCGCTGTCGGCACCGGGAACGATGATTCCCACCACTGCGGGCGAAATCGCGTGTACCGAATCCGCGATTGCCCGTGATACGTCCATGAGGGTCGGCAGGTCGTCGCCGGACATCTCCTGAAAATCGAGGAGCACGCCCTGCGTCTGGTCGTCTGTTGCGAGCCTGGCAATTACCGCCGCCGTTCGCGACAAGGCATCGTGGCTTTCGCCCAGTGCGCGAATGGTTTCCGGGCGATAGCGCGCGCCTTGGAAGGTCGTGATGACGGCAGTGCGCCATGGAAGGGACGCTTCTGCAGTTGTCGTCGCAGTGGTCGTCGCAGTGGTCGTCGCAGTGGTCGCGCCGCAGTAAGTGCGCTCGGTAACGAGAGGTCTGGCCGCGAGGGGAGCCAGCAATGCCGGTTTCAAGGTGACGCTGTCGAGGCCTACCCATTTGTCGACGATCGTGGAGCATCCAGGCACAGGCCCCTTCAAGGCCGTATCCGGGGGCGATCGTCCGTCATCGAGACGATCCACACCAGGTGGAAAAACCGTCCATATCTCCAGCGGTGCGCGCACCGCGGCCGGGAGGGGAATACAGCTCACGGCGGCGAGTACAAAAACGAGCGAGGCGAACGGGCGAGTCTTCATCTGGTCATTTCCTCGCGTGAAGTTAGCGTCTCCGTGGCGCGACGAGTTGCGGGCACGGACTGGCGCGGCTTACGCCACTGACGCAAAATCGGGAATGATATTCTCAAGGCCGCTTTTCTCCCCGCGCCGCGTGATGCTTCTCACCGTGGCTGCGCTCGCCCTCTCGACCGCGGGACTCACTTTCCAGGGGCGGGCGTCCGCGCCGTCTTCTCCGACCAAACCCGCCGACCTCATCGTGGTCAACGCCCGCATCTACACCGTGGATAACGCGCGCCCAATGGCGTCGGCTCTGGCCGTGCGTGGGGGACGCGTAACGTTCGTCGGGTCCGACGCGGAGGCGCGCACGCTTGCCGGCGCTGGAACCAGGGTGCTCGACCTTCATGGGCGCACGGTGATTCCTGGCATGGTTGACGCCCACGCTCACCTGACGGGCCTGGCGACGTCGCTCCGCAACGTCGCGCTCGCGGGATCCATTTCGTATGATGAAGTGATACGCCGAGTAGTCGAGCGCGCGAAAACAGCGAAACCCGGCGAATGGGTGCAGGGACGCGGCTGGGACCAGAACCGCTGGCCAGAGAAGAGTTTTCCCACTCACGAAGCGCTTTCCCGCGCCACGCCGTCCAACCCGGTGGTGCTGACCCGCATCGACGGGCATGCCGTTCTCGCAAATGCCATGGCAATGCGTCTGGCGGGCGTCACGGCAGCTACAAAAGATCCGACGGGCGGAAAAATTCTGCGACTGCCCAACGGTGACCCCTCTGGCGTTTTCGTGGACAACGCCAAGAGTCTCATCGATAACCGCGTGCCGCCGGCATCCGAGGCGGCGATGCGGGAGGCCACCGTTGCCGCCATTGCCGAGGCGAACAGGTGGGGGCTGACCGGCATTCACGACGCCGGCGAGCCGCGGCACGTAATCGAGATGTTCGAGTCGCTCGCTCGCGCCGGGCGGTTCAACATCCGGAACTATGTGATGGTCTCGGACAACGCCGCAGATATCGCGTATTACACCGGCCGCGGACCGCAGAATGGGTTGTACGACGGGCGCATCTGGATACGCGCCATCAAGACCTACGCCGATGGTGCTCTTGGGTCGCGCGGGGCAGCGCTGCTCGAGCCATACTCCGACGATCCGGGGAATACAGGATTGCTCGTGACGCCGCCCGCGCATCTGGAGAAAGTCGCCGAGATCGGACTGCGGAGCGGGTTTCAGGTGAACACTCACGCAATCGGTGACCGTGGCAACCGAACCGCTCTCGACGCATTCGAGACCGCGCTCAAGGCGGTGCCGCGAGCCGATCACCGTTTTCGAATCGAGCACGCCCAGGTGTTGTCGCCTGAGGATATCCCCCGCTTCGCGAAGCTCGGGGTCATCCCGTCGATGCAGGCCAGTCACCAGACCAGCGACATGAGGTGGGCAGAGACCCGCGTCGGCCCGCAGCGCATTCGCGGTGCATACGCCTGGCGCTCACTTCTGAACACGGGCGTGGTGATTCCCGACGGCAGCGACTTTCCCGTGGAGGAGGTCAATCCGCTGATCTCGTTTCACTCGGCGGTGACGCGACAGGACGCGAGCGGCTGGCCGCCGGGCGGGTGGTACCCCGAGCAGGTGATGACGAGGGAGGAAGCGCTCCGCGCGATGACAATCTGGCCGGCGTACGCCGGATTTCAGGAGAAGGAGCTGGGCTCGCTGACTCCGGGGAAGTACGCTGACTTCGTTGTGCTCGACCGGGACATTATGTCGGTGCCGGCTTCCGAGGTCCTCGGGACGCGCGTTCTTGCGACCTACATTGGGGGCAAGAGTGTATACGGAATGAAATAGGGACCAGTTACCCGGTACCCGCCACCCGTGCCCGCTTCGCGTCACCCGTCACCCGTCACCCGTCTCCCGTCTCCCGTCTCCCGCAGCGGTCAGCGATCAGCGGTCAGCGGTTAGCGGTTAGCGGGCACGGGTAACGGGCACGGGTAACGGGCACCGGGCAGCGGGGTAGTAACTTTGGC
>Ga0097691_1000597_pt1 | contig 30556 bp, 28 predicted proteins | sample NGESurdeep072012_8_FD_72858 | JGI IMG/M metagenome (GOLD analysis project Ga0097691, IMG submission 72858) | Arctic peat soil microbial communities from Barrow, Alaska - NGEE Surface sample 210-1 deep-072012 | ecosystem: Environmental > Terrestrial > Soil > Wetlands > Peat ... | reverse complement strand
CGAGCCGGGCTGGGCGATAGCCCGGAAATTCGCGCCAGACATTGGACAGACAAAGCTGCTGGATATCCGGGTGAACGTCGGACGCACCGGCGCGCTCAATCCGTACGCTGTGCTCGAGCCGGTGGAGATTGGCGGAGTGATCGTCAAGCTGGCGACGCTGCACAACGAAGATCTCGTGCGCCGGAAAGACCTTCGGGTGGGCGACGTGGTGCAGGTGAAGCGGGCCGGCGAAGTGATTCCGCAGGTCATCGGCCCGGTGCCGGAGAAAAGCAAGTCGCGCGGTGCGCAATGGAGGATGCCGAAGAAGTGCCCGTCGTGCGGCACGCCGGTGGAGCGCGATGAGGAAGAGGTCGCGATCTACTGCCCCAACGTCGCGTGCCCGGGACGGCAGCTCGAAGGTCTCGTCCATTTCGCGTCGCGCGGCGCGATGGACATTCGCGGGCTGTCGTATTCGCGAATCGAGCAGCTCATCGCCGCAGGCCTGGTGAAGGATGCCGGCGATCTCTACACCCTGGATCGCGAAGCGCTGCTGGCACTCGAAGGATACGCCGAGAAGGGTACGGATGCGCTTCTGGCGGCGATCGAGACGTCAAAGCAGCAGCCGCTGTCGCGGCTTCTCAACGCTCTGGGGATCCGGCATGTCGGATCTATTGCCGCACAGCTTCTGGCCCGCCATTTCGGAACACTCGACGCGCTCGCCGATGCGTCCGAGGAGGAGATCACCGCAGTCCGCGGTATTGGCGAGATCATAGCCGTAGGCGTTGAAGCGTACTTCCGCAATTCCAATGCGCGCCGGCTCATCGTCAAGCTTCGCGCCGCGGGATTGAATTTCACCGAGCCGCGGAAGGTTGCGGCCGGTGGTGCGCTTGCCGGCATGACGGTAGTGATCACCGGGACGTTGCCGACGCTCAGCCGGACCCGGGCCACGGAAGTTGTCGAGGAGGCGGGGGGCCGCGTCACCAACTCGGTGTCGCGCTCGACCAGTTTTCTGGTTGCGGGACAGGACGCCGGCAGCAAGCTCGAGAAAGCAAAGTCGCTCGGCGTCAAGATAATCGACGAGGCCGAGCTGCTGAAACGCATCAAACGCTCGACTTGAGCGTGGTTCGGGTTAAACTTGGGGCTACAGATGGCTGAAACCGGGGCTGGACCAGCGGCGCGAGCGACGCAGCTCATTGGAATTGCAATTCCCACGCTCCGTGAGCTGAGGGCAGCCATACTCGCGTCTATCGCCACGGGGACCGGCGGCGACACGGAAGGCATCGACGCGCTGCGGGCCGCGGGTTACGCCGGCGGCGAAGCAGTTTACGACGCGTTCGAACACTGGCTTGCCGAAGATGCAACCTCCAGCGTATCAAGCGGTTCCCCTCAGGATCTCACCCTGCCGGAGTTCGGCGAGCTGGCCGCCCGCTACTTTCACGCCGCCGGCTGGGGACTCGTGGAATTCGACCCGGGCCGGGAGCAGAGAGTGGCGACGCTGGCAATGGAGGACTGCTGGGAGGCGGACTCGGCCGGCAACGAAGCGGCGCCCTCGTGTCACGTGACCACGGGCATGCTGGCGGCGTTTTTCGGCCGGCTGGCTGGTTATCCGATATCGGTGATGGAGATAGAGTGCTGCTCGGCGGGCGCGGAGTGCTGTCGCTTTTTGCTTGGCAACGCGGAAGTAATGGCCTTCAAGTGGGAGCAGCTCCGCTAGTTCTGCGTCTGGACTGTGTCTGGACTGTGTCTGGACTGCGGAACATAGGACGACAATGCCGGGAGCCATCAGCTGAAATGAAGCGGTTAGCCGCGTGCTGCCCACGACTGGACAGCACGACTCGGAACCAAGGGAACAACACCCGACTGCGTAGGCTTGCGCGTCCCGGCTGCCGCCCCCGGACGCCGTCCCGAACTGTCACGTCGTCTGCGGCTCTTAGCCGTCAGCTTCAGTTTTGCTGACAGCTCCCGGCAGGTCAGTTCTATGTTTTCTTCTTCCAGTTTCGCCGGTCAGTATAGCGTGGCCTGGCTAGATGCCTTTCAGCGCATCGGCGTACGCCGGGTTCGGCACCAGCTCGCCCTCTTCGATAACCTCGCGATCCCACGGAAGCACGATCGTGCTGGACGTCGCCAGTGCATGAAAGTCGGGCTCGTAGCTGCCGGTTCTGAACGCTACTGCCGTTCTCACCTCGGTCGCGCCGGCATTGACGATCGAAGCAATCGCGAGGCGGAGCGTTTCGCCCGAATCGCAGGTCTCGTCAACGATGAGCACGCGACGACCGCGGACCTCGCCGGGCGCGGCGCCGAATACGGCCGGAGTCTGGCGCACTGTCTCGGCGCGGAATTTCCGGCTCACCATGATCGAATGGAATTCGCAGCCGAGCATTGCGGCGATCACCGCTCCAGGGACTACGCCCGCCGTGGCCACGCCGACCACCACCTGGGGATCGTACTCCCGCGCCACTTTCAGCGCGAGCGCCCGTGAGAGCTCGCCGAACAGCGGCCACTCGACATGGAGCACTCCCTGCGACGGATCGACGGTCTGTTTGCGTGGTGACATGAGCGTGTAGTCAAGGTAGCCCCGCGCGATACTCGATGGTAGATTCGGTGCGATGTCATTTTGGAGTCGGCTCGGCGGCGGGAAGTCAAAGAGCGAGCAGAAGCGCCTCGACTACCTGAGCGAGGGGCTGGCGCTCGAGCGTCAGGGTGATTATGAAGCCGCCCTGACGTCGTATCAGCTCGCGCTCCGCGACCAGCCCACGAATCACCGTGTTCTGCAGAACATGGCAATTGCATATTCGCGGACGGGCCGGCAGACGGAGGCAATCCGCTGCTACCGGCGCGCGCTCGACATCCAGCCGAAACTCTCGGGCGCCCATTACGGACTGGCGTTTCTTCTTCTGAGACGCGGCGATACCGGCGACGCGACCTTCCACCTCGAGTCTTTCCTGATGGATCCGCCGCCCCCCAGCGCAGAAGCGGAACGCTGGGTCAAACACGCCAAGGAGACACTCGAGCGGATTCGCAGCACTCCTGCCGGTACCGATGGCGGTCCTCTGGCGAGTGGCGAATACCCAGAGGTCTCCGAGTAGATGGGCGATGTCCTATCGATTGTCAGCCAGAAAGGCGGAGTAGGAAAGACCACGACGGTGGTCAACCTCGCGGCGGCATTCGCGAGGCGCGGATTGAAAACGCTCGTGGTGGACGTGGACCCTCAGGGCTCCGTGCGATACGGTGTCGGGCTGAGGCGAGACCAGCAGCAGTCCGGGTTCGCCGACTATCTCAACGGACAGAAGTCGCTCCGGGAAGTCATCCTTCCAACAGCACTCCCATGGCTGAGGGTAATTCTCGCCGGATCGGTGTCAGACGAAGCCGACCACGCCATCTATCAGCAGCTGATCTCCGAAACGAGCATTCTCCCGGACCTGCTGGAGACCGCACGGGCCCGGTGCCACATTGTCGTGGTCGACACTCCTCCAGGGCTCGGCGCGATCACCCGGTGCGTGCTCGGGGCGAGCCAGCATGTGATCGTTCCGCTCCAATGCGAGCCGCTCGCCCTTCAGACAACGCCCCAGATACTGCGTGCAATCCAGGATGTAGTTGCGGTGAACGATCAGTTGACGCTGGATGGGATTCTCATGACGATGTTCGAGGCGGGCAATCCGGCGAGCGAGCGAGTCGTTGACTATGTGCGGCGGCATCTCCCGGCAAACATCGTGTTCGACATCGTGATCCCGCGAACGGTCGCCACCGCTGATGCGTTTGCCGGTGGCCAGCCCGTCGTGCTGCGAAGTCCGGCCGACCCCGCCGCCCAGGCATACATCAGTCTCGCCAACCAGCTTGTCGAACGGCTCCTGTGATGGATTGGAAGCATGCAATGGTCGTCGCCCTGGCGGCGGCGGCAGCCGGCGCGGCGATGGCCTGCACCAATATTCCCACCGCCGATAATGCAGTGCTCTCGATTGTGCTCGATTCGCTGCCCGCACCCGCAGTTGTGCTCGGCGACACTTTGCGCGACAGCACGGGGCGTGCGGTGCCGCTCCATGCGACTGTCTACAACTTCAAGGGAGCGGTAATCTCCGGCGCGCCGCTGCGGTTTGAGGCACTGGACCGCGGCGTGACAGTCGACAGCGTCAGTGGCTTCGTGGTTGGCGACAGCCTGCGGCAGACGCCGGCCCGGATCGTGATAAGCATCGGCGGCCTGCAGGCAATCAGGACGCTCGACGTGACTCTTCGTCCGGACTCGGTGGTCGCGGTGAACGGGCGTGACAGTCTCCTTTATTCCCTTGTCGACACGACAAAGAATTTCTCTCCGGCTCTTTCCGTCAAAGTGCTGCACTCGCTCACCGGCGACAGTGCGGTGACGTCCTGGCTCGTTGGCTTTGCCGTCGTCTCGCCGGCCGACACGCTGCTGGCGACGCTGGTCAACGAAGGCGGCAACGCTTCGCGCTCCGACACAACCGATGCGAGCGGCGTGGCGTCGAGGAGAATTCGGCTCAACCCCGCCCGGCTCACGGCCCTTACCGACTCGATCATCGTGAGCGCAACGGTGAAATACCGCGGCGCGAATGTTCGCGGCAGTCCGGTGAGGCTCGTGTTGAAAGTGAAGCCGGGCACATAGTGAGGACCGCACGCACATGGAAACGAACGTGGTAGCCAGCGGCGGCCCGCCCCCTGTTCCCGGCACGCTCAACCATCTCTTCTTTGAAGCCGCGGACCGCTTCGACAAACCGGACGCGCTTCAATTCAAGTCGGCCGGCCAGTACCGTCCAATCTCCCACCGAACGGTGGTCGAGCGAGTGCGCCGGGTGGCCCGGGGACTCCGGCTGGCCGACGTGCTGCGTGGCGACAGAGTTGCGATCCTTTCGGAAAACCGGCCTGAGTGGGCAATTGCCGACTTCGCCTGCCTCACCGCAGGCCTCACGGACGTACCGCTCTATCCGACGCTGCCCCCCGACCAGATCGCCTACATCCTCCGTGACTCGGGCGCCGTGGCGATCTTCGTTTCGAGCGCCGAGCAAGCGGAAAAGATAGCGTCCATTCGCCGGGAGCTGCCGGCGCTGCGAACCGTAATAGCCTTCGACGGAGCATGTCCCGGCGCCGATACAACGTTCGCCGCCCTCGAGAATATTGGGGCAAACGGAGAAACTCCTGATACGATCACCGCCTACCGCCATATGGCAGACGCCGTGCAGCCGGACGATCTCGCAACACTGATTTACACTTCGGGGACCACCGGGCCGCCAAAGGGCGTGATGCTGACGCACGACAACATTCATTCGAATGTCGCCGGCACGCGCGACAAGATTCCGTTCGACGGTCACGATGTTTCTCTCAGCTTTCTGCCGCTGTCGCACATTTTCGAGCGGATGGGCGACTACATGATGTTCGCCACCGGCACATCGATCGCCTATGCCGAAGGAATCGACAGCGTTCCCATCAACATGCAGGAGACGCGGCCGACGATCGTTCTCTCGGTACCCCGGCTCTACGAGAAGATGTACGCGCGGGTGCTCCAGAACGCCCTTGCCAGCGGTGGGCTTAAGAAGCGGATCTTTTTCTGGGCAAGGGCTGTGGCGGATCGCTGGGCGGACGTGACTCTGGCAGGCGGAAAGGTGGGCTGGCTACTGTCGAAGGAATACGCCATCGCCAAAAGACTCGTCTTTTCAAAGATCAAGGAGCGAGCGGGGGGCCGGCTCCGCTATTTCGTTTCGGGAGGCGCTCCGCTGGCTCCCGAGATCAACAAATTCTTTTATGCCATCGGGCTCACCATTCTCGAAGGATACGGTCTCACCGAGACTTCGCCGGTAATTGCCGTCAACACTCCGGACGCGTTTCGCATCGGCACCGTCGGCAAGCCCATTGCCGGCGTGGAGGTGGACATTGCGGCGGACGGAGAGATCCTCACTCGCGGACCTCATGTCATGAAGGGTTACTACAACAACGCCTCGGCAACGTCGGAAGCCATCGACTCAGGCGGCTGGTTCCACACCGGCGACATCGGCGAGCTGCGCGACGGCTTCCTCGCGATCACGGACCGTAAGAAGGACATCATCGTCACCGCGGGCGGGAAGAACATCGCGCCCCAGCCAATCGAGAACCGGGTCAAAACCAACAAGTACGTCAGCCAGGCCGTGATGATCGGTGACAAGCGAAAATTTCCGTCAATGCTGATAGTTCCCAATTTCGAGCAACTGGAAGCGTGGGCGAAGCGGCGCAACCTTCTCTGGACCGATCGGTCTCAGCTCCTGACGATGCCCACGATTCAGGCAAAGATGAACAAGGAAGTGATGGCCGAGCTCGAAGGCCTGGCCCATTACGAGACTCCCAAGAAGATTGCCTTGCTGGAGCACGATTTTTCACTCGAGCGGGGAGAGCTCACGCCAACCCAGAAGGTGAAGCGTCGCGTGGTGGACCAGCACTACAAGCAGCTCATCGATTCTCTTTACGACACGGGCGAGCCTTCGGCTGCCTGATCGCGGCGCCACAGCGATTCAGCGGCGCAGCGGCACCAGTTCTCCGACGTATTCGGCGACGAGATGATTCTCGTCGCGCGCCAGCTCGCGAAACTGGGGCGGCAGGCTCGCTGATGCAGAGGCGATCACGCGGCCGCGGGGGCGCAGCAGTCGGGCCGCCTCGTTGAGCATCTCCGGCGTGCTGTGCTCCGCGTCCAGCGCCGCCCCGTCCAGTGACCGCTCGGCGAGACCGATCCGGCCGGTGCAGCGCAGCTCGGCGACAGACTCCGAGCCGTGAGTGACGCCGGGTGAGTTGAGAGAGATGATGCGCGCCTGCGCAAGCTCGGCGACCGCCTCCGCTGCTCGCGCCCAGGTGCCGGCGAGCAGGGCGAGCGAACCGGGCCGTGTCAGCTCGAGAAAGGCAGCGACCCTGGTGGCGGCATTGACGTCATTGAGGTCATCCTCCAACTCATTTCCACTTCGCGCAACGCCGCGGGGCGCGTCACGAATCGTATCGGCTCGCAGGAGCGCTACGCCGTCGCGAACGGCATAGCTGGCGTTGCACACGGGGCAGCCGAGCTTACCCTCGAGAACCATCCTGCCGTCCATTCTGGTAAACGCTGCCACAAGCCAGCTATCCGCGTGCGCGACGGGACAGCGCAGCAGATCGATGAACTCTATGTGCATGGCGGACGGACGGGCACAGGCCGGCTATGCGCGCGACGTCACCGGCGGTTACCCGCCGTGCGCCAGGTGCAGAAACTCGTCGCGCGTCTTTGGATCGTCGCGGAAGACGCCGCGCAGCGCCGAGGTGATCGTCTTTGAATTCTGCTTTTGTACCCCCCGCATCATCATGCACAGGTGGTACGCTTCGATAACCACGCCAACGCCGAGAGGGTGAAGTACATCGCAGATAGCCTCGGCAATCTGGTCGGTGAGGCGCTCCTGCACCTGCAGTCGCTGGGCGAAAACGTCGACGATGCGCGGCAGCTTCGAGAGACCGACTATCCGTCCCTTTGGAATGTAGGCTATGTGCGCTCTCCCATAGAACGGCAGCATGTGGTGCTCGCACATGGAGTACAGCTCGATGTCGCGCACCATCACCATGTTCTCATGGGCCTCGTCGAACAGCGCGTCGCCGATCACCTTTCGCACGTCCTGTTCGTACCCTCGCGTGAGCCAGGCCAGGGACAGGGCAACGCGGTCCGGCGTCCTGAGAAGGCCTTCCCGCTCCGGGTCCTCACCCAGCAGCTCCAGCTGCCGCCGAATGAGCTGGGAGAGCTCCTCTATGCCTTCCGGAATGTCGAGAGACTCCAGTCCCTCGGCCATTTTTTGTCGATCAAGATCCGCTGTACTCGACATAGTTGTTCTCTGTTTCCCAAAGGACGAGCCGGGTGAGCTTCGCCGGAGCGATTGCCGGCTGGAGAATCTTCCAGAACTGCACGATGATGTTTTCGGTAGTCGGGATGACGCCCTTCATGAAGGGCACATCGAGGTTGAAGTTCCGGTGGTCAACGATGCTTATGAGCTCGCGCTCGACGAGCACCTTGAGCTTGCCCAAATCCAGCACGAACCCCGTCCGGTCGTCTATCGGCCCCTCGACAGACACGTCCAGGGTATAGTTGTGACCGTGCCAGTTGGGGTTGTTGCATTTGCCGAAGGTCGCATCGTTCTCTTCGTCGCTCATCGACGGATTGAAGACACGATGGGCGGCATTGAACCGCAACCGGCGAGTGACTGTGACGCTGGCCATGTGTTGACCTGGTGGTGAAGCAAAAAGCCCCGCCGTCACTCATAGCGGCGGCGGAGCTTAAGGTTGGAACGAAGAGGTTTTTTGAAGCCCGGTCGAATTGTTGAGGCTCTCACCCGTGCCTACCGCCTTCCCCGCACTGGGGCGTGACGTCAGCTCGATTTATCGAACCCACCCGAAGGACTTATCGGCTCAAAAAGTGAGCTCCCCGTTCCTCAAAGGTGTAACTACACACCTTCGATACGACTATAATTTACGAGCGTCGCAATTCACCGTCAACGAAATCATTAAATGGACATCGGAATAATCGGGGCGGTGGTCATGCTCCTGGTGTGGGGCTTCCTCACGTTCACCACCGACGCTCCGGGCTACGTCCATCTGCTTCTGACGCTCGGCGTATTTCTTCTGATCTGGCGGATCTCAGTGCGCGGATCACGAAAGACGCAACCACCCCCCGGCAGGTAACCGCGGGTTCGCAGACGGTGAACGGCAGACCGGAAGATGAGCTGGTCGCGAGCTTCACGACCGATGAATCGGACGAAGGGACTGCAACCGCCATTGCCGAGCAACCCCAGCTGGAGGAAGTCTCGCGGCACATGCCGGTAGTCGTCACCGGCGCGGCGGGGATGGTCGGCACGCATCTCTGCCGGCAGCTCGTCGACGGAGGCTGGAAGGTGCGAGCGATCGTCCGCGACCCGAGAAAAGCCGCGACACGCCTCGGCCATCTGCGCCTGGAGATCCGCTCGGGCGACATACGCGACTCGAATGCGATGCGCTCTGCACTCAGTGGCGCCGGAGCGCTCGTCCATCTGGCCGCCATCGCCATCGAGAAGGGAGATGACAGCTACGAGGCGAGCAACACCGACGCCACCGGCGTCGTTCTTTCCGCGGCACGCGCGGCCGGTGTATCGCGAATCGTGTACATGTCACAGAACGGAGCGAACAGCTCCTCACAGTACAGGTTCCTGCGCAGCAAGGGGCTGGCCGAGGACATGGTCACCGCTTCGGACACAAAATGGACGGTGCTCAAGCCGTCCGTGATCTTCGGCCCTGAAGACGAGTTCGTAAACGTCCTCGCGCGAATGATTCGTCTTTCGCCGGTTGTTTTTCCTCTGCCCGGCGGCGGATCGGCCCGCTTCCAGCCCATTGCCGTGGATGATGTGGCGCGTGCGGTCAAGAAGTGTCTCGAGAATCCGGCGACGATTCGAAAGACCTACACCATCGCCGGATCGACGCCGGTGACGCTCCGGCAGATGACGGAGCGCATCCTGATTGCGATGAACACGTCGCGAAAGCTGGTGGGAGTTCCGATCGGCGCGCTTCGTCCGCTCGTCGCCGCCGCCGAGAGAATGCTGCCGCGGCCACCGGTGACCACTGGCCTGCTCGATCTACTGGAAATGGACAACGTCGTTCCCGAAAATGATCTGACGACTGGCCTCGGCATCGATCCGGTTCCGTTCGCCCCGGAAGAGATGCTTTATCTCCGCGATATCTCAGCATCCTCAGCGCTCCGGTCATTATTTCACGGCTGACGCACACCTCGCTTCGCTCAAATCTCCCAGTTCGAGAGAACCACTCCCTGCTCGGAGCGCTTCTCGCCGTATCCCTCGAGCGACATGCGCAGATCGGTCCAGCGCACTCGCGCCCCGCGTGAGATGAGCCTTCGATACGCCTCGGGATAGGCTCCCTGCACCCGCAACGCCACCCGCCGGGTTCCGCTTCGGCGCGCGTGGTCCGCGAGAACGGTCACGAGAAGGTCGAAATCCGCATCTTCCCGCGCAACCAGCTTGAGAACGCGCAGCTCCTCGCGCACTCGTCCCTCCACCAGTGGCACCGAGTGCGCCACGGCGAATCCGGCGGCTACACCCCCACGCATCAATACGAGCGTGTCTCCGAGCGCCAGCTCCTCGGTGAGCTGTATCTCCCGGGAAAAGTCGTAGCCCGCCAGCAATGAGCTCGACAGCTCGCGACAGCTCGCGAGAATGTCATCCATGTCGGCCGGCTGCATGCCGCCGATACGAAGCGCCTGGGCGTGGACAGACTGGGCGGCATAGGTGGCGTCGACGGTCACCGTCAGCGTGAGGTATCCGGGCAGCATTCCCAGAGACGAATAAAATCCGATGTTGTCCATCGTGCGGGGCATCGTCTCGAGCCCGATGACTCGCGCGTTCTGGCGCTTGAGCCACTCCGTCCCGGTGATGACGATCGTCTTGCCGAGCCCGTGCGCCTGGTGATCAGGGTGAACGGCGAGCGGCCCCATCCATCCTTCGGCTCCCGACAGGTGGGTCACGTTGAACGCGGCGATGTTCCCCCGGTCGTCACGCCAGAGCATCGCGCCATCGCGCGCGTCGGCAATCGCGAATCGCCACACGGCTGGATTCAGGTACGGGACTCGCACGCCCGCCATCCCGTCCTTGCGGTAGCGGTCGGTGAATGCGTCACTGAACACGGCGTTGAGAACCGGAATGTCGCTGTCCTGTATCCGGTACGGTCCGTCTGGAGGCGACTGCTGGCGCCACGTGCGAGCCACCGCCATCAGCCGACGCCCGCCGGGAGAAGCTCGAGCGGCTCATCTGATGCTTCCGCCGGAACCGCATCCACAACGGATGCCGCTGACGCCGGGTCGTAGCGAACGCTGATCACGTGGTCGAGTCCATCCCTTACCGTCTCGATGTGGCTGATGAGAATGACCTGCTCGAAGCGATCGCCGAGCGCGCGCAGAAGCTCAAGAACGTTGAACCGCCTGCTTTCGTCGAGCGATCCGAATACCTCGTCCAGAATCAGCAGCGAGAATGCCTGCCCTGAACGTTCCGCGATCATCTGCGAAACCGCCAGACGCAGCACGAGATTGGCGATGTCTTCCTCGCCGCCAGAGAGGACCGGCTTGGTGATGCCGTCCTCGAGAATCAGAATGTTGTACTTCTCGTCGAGCTCGAGCTCCGCCGTGCGCGAATCCATCAGCTCGCGGAGAAAACCGGTGGCCAGTTCCGACAATTCCGGCCTGAGCTCGGCGTTGAGCTGCGCTCGCATCTCGTTGAATGCGCGGTCGAGCTCCTCGTGCAGCCGACGCTCGGCTTCGCGTTCGGCGACCGTCGCCTGAATGAGTCGTGACTCCTCGCCGGCGGCCAGCGCGGACACGAGGGCTTCGCGCGCCATCGCCAGATCCGCCTGGCATTTGTGCAGCTCGATTTCCGCGGCGCGAGAATCGGCCGAGGCCTTCTCATAGCTCTGCCGAATTGAATCAGCGTCGGCCGCCGCATAGGCCATTTGCTTGTGACGCACACCGAGCGTGCCGAGCAGCGACCGGAGTGCCTCAATCGACTTCGAGTACTCCTGCCGCTCCGTCACCAGCTGAGGCTCGCGCTCCGCGAGAGCGATGAGCCTTGCAGCCCGCGCCTCGAGCGGTGCCACGCGCGCAATCTCCGCCCTCACCAGATCGAACCGCGCCGAATCGAAACCTTTTGAGAGGGCCGAGATGTCCCGCCGCATCTGCTCCATGCGCCGCTGCTTGGAAGTGATGTCGCGCACCATGCCGCCCAGCTCCTGCACGGCGAGCTGTACCCGGGCGAGCTTTCGCTCGAGCGACCCCGCCTCCGCCGTGAGTGAACGCCTCCTTTCATCCAGGGCCTTTACCTCCGACGGCATCTCCGAAAGCTGCTCGAATCGGTTCTTGTAGTAGATGCCATCCAGTCGGAGAGTCTCGCCCGCCTCATTCAGGTGTTCGACAACCGTGTGGAGACTTTCGCCGAGCGTGCGGCTGCATGTCGGGCAGGCTCCGTCCTGGCCGAGACTGATCACGCGCTCGCGCTGCTCCTTGACCTCCGCCCACTGCCGGCGCAGATCGTTGAGCTTCGTTTCCGCGTCCTGCCGGTCGCGCACCCACTCGGTGCGCTTTGCCTCGAGCACGCCCTGCGCTTCCTCGAGCTCGGCGCGCTTTTTTTCGAGGTCGAGCGTCACTTCCTCTTCCTGCGCCGGAGCGCGCTCGATCGCCCCAAGGCGAGCGGTGAGCTTGTCGATTTCCTCACGCAGCACAGTTTCGTTTTCGATCAGCGTCTTTCGGCGGCCTTCCTCGCGGTACAGCTCGTCGAGAATTCCCAGCTCGTCGCGAAGCTCGGGCAGCGGCTCGATCATGCGCTGGAGCCGTGCGAGCTCCGCTCTGGCATCGGCCATCGTTGCAAGCTCCGCCTCGACCCGCTCGAAATTCCGCCTGAGCGAGCTTTCCTCGCGCTCGTTGGCGTTGATCTCAGCCAGCAGTGCCTGCGCCTTCTCGCGATCGTGCTGCGCGCGCGCCCATTTCGGCGCGATCATCGAGAACGTTGCCTGAATGATTCTGTTGCGATGCTCGGCGCTTTTCGCTGCCGATGTCGCCTGCTTCACCCGCTCCGACGCGTCAGCAATTACCCTCGCCACAACGTTGGGGTCTGCCATCGCTTCGCGGAGCCCGGAAATCTCAGCGCCCAGCCGGCTCTTTCGTCCGCCAACCAGATCCTGCGCCGACCGGAGCTTTTCATAGCCGAGGACCTTGGACAGAAAGCGGCCCCGGTCTGGCGCGGCCATCGCGGCCATCGCGGCCAGCTCCTTCTGCCCGGTGAAGTACGTCTTGAAGAACTCGTCCTTCGACATCCCCATGATGCGCTGCAGCCGCTCGGTCACTGCCGCCGGCGTGCTGGCAATTGGACTGAGGTCGCCGTCGAGATAAAGCTCGGCCGACTTCAGCCCGCGGATCACCCGATAGTTGTGGCGGCCAAGCTCGAACTCCAGCTCGATGCGCATCTGTGCGCGGCCAACAGGGTGCTGCGACAACATGTGCTCGCGACTCGTTCGTCCCACCGAGTACAGCGCAAACGCGACTGCCTCGAGAATCGTCGTCTTGCCCGACCCGTTGGGCCCGATGATGCCGGTAATGCCCGACTCGAAGTGAATCTCCGTCGCGACGTGCTGCCGGAAGTTGTTCAGACGCAGCGACAAGAGCTTCATTCCGTCACACCCAGCGCGAGTGATGCCTCACGCTCTGCCTGGGCCAGATAGCGCAGGCCGAGCTCGACGAGTGCGGCACGATCGATTCCCGGGGTGAGCTCGCGACCCTCGAGCATCGCGCGCACTGTATCAGTGAGCGATGTTCGCCGGCCGGGTGCGCCGCTCGCTTCCGTCCGGAGAATCTGAGGTCGCCGGGTGTCGAGAAGGAAATGCAGTGCCCGGCGCCTGTATTCGCGGATCGACTTGTGATCGAGATCGCGCAGCACGTAGCGCGAGACGTCCCGCACAACAAGACGAACGATACGGTCGTCAATACCGCCCTCGCAGGCATCCACAGCACGGCGGATGGCGACGTTCAAATCGTCAGCGCTGAGGCCTGCGCCGCTCAGCTCCGGAAGGTTTATGACACGGCGGGCGAGGGACACCGGATGAAACTGGTGTGCGCCGCTGTCCAGATCCTGCTCGATGAAACCCTTTCCGTGGATGCCGAGCTCGATCTCCTCGTCAACCTCGCCCCAGACGTTTGTGCTCGCGTACTCCAGGGAGCCCGAGTAGTAGGCGTTCGGGGCGACTTTGTGATACACATGATAATGACCGAGAGCCACATAGCTCCAGCGCTCCGGCCCGATCTCCTCGAGCGTCAGGTCGCCAAGCGGCCGTTCGGCAATCGTGCCGAACTTCCTGATGACGCCCTCCACCTCGTCGTGCATCAGCAGGACGTTATAGCGGGCGGATGGATCCGGATCGAGACTCGGCCGCGGCCTGATTCCCTCAGGCACAGCGAGAACGGATACCTCGCCGCCGCGCAGCGGAATGCGTTTGGCCTCGTCGATCACGACCGTAATGCCGAGCGTCTGGAAAAGCGCGAGAATGCAGCCTGTCTCACTCGTTCGCGGGAGGTCGTGATTGCCGGCGATCATGACGATGTCGCAGTCCGGCAGCATCTCCACCAGCCGCGAGAACTGCTTGTAAGCGTGCAGGATCGCCGGATTCGTTGGACGCACGTTGTGGAAGACGTCGCCCCCGATCAACACGAGGTCTGGCTGCAGTTCGATCGTCTTGTCGATTGCCTTGCGAAACGCAAAGGCGATGTCCGCCTCCCGTTGGTTGATGCCGGACGGCGTCTGCCGCTGATACTGGCGGTAGCCGAGGTGGATGTCGGAGATATGAACGAGCTTCATTTGTCGCGCGACACCTGGAGCGACTGGACAACCGTGGTGTGGACCCGCATCGGTCTCCCGGACGACCGCGATGCAACCTCTGACCAGACATCAATTTCGGCATGCGTATCGGTTATCCAGCCGAGTCGGCGGTCAAATCGCATCGTTCCGGTGAGCGAGCCCGACGTTTCCGAGTCGCTTCCATCGGAGTGATCGTGCGACAGCGTTCCCCGCATCGAGATGTACGCAACATCGGCGTTCCGGCTCAGTGAGTCGAGCTGAAAGGTGGTGCGCACCAGTCCCGTTGCACCGGGCTCGCCCGCCAGCGGCACCCGCATTTCGTGAGTCCATCTTTGTCCGACTGCAACAGCCTTGCGCGAGAGAGTGGCCGGCATTTGTCCGAAGAGAGTCCTCACTTCGTCAGTCGCCGGCCCCGCTCCAATCTCTACCCCGCCATCGGTGGCGATTCGTATCTCGACGGGGGCTCGCTGAATCGGCTGGTTCACCGCGCGTCTCAGCGGTTCGCGCGTTCCCGCGGACGTCAGCACGGAATCCGTGATCGCGAGCATGTCCGTCGCGTCACGCGTGGCGCGGCGCGCGATGGCGCGGCTGTAGACCTCCATCCGCGTGGTCATCGTACGAGCATCGGCACAGACTGCGGGTATGTTCTTCGGGCGGCTGCGCAACGCGTTGACCTGGCCGCCACAACCGCGCGGTATGCCGGTCATCTCCACTACCTGCTCGAGCCGCACGTGAAGCGTGTCGCCCACACGAGGGCGGATTTGGAGCATGACGGGCTGTGCCTCCGCCACGATTGCCATAAACGGTAATGACGCAGCAGCTATCAACGCGCGCACCAGTCTAGAATCCATACGGATCGTCCATCGGCAATGAGCGAACGGCCCGAGTTACCTCGCGCGTCGCGGCAGCCGCCGCAATTGCCGGCTCTGATGGTATGATTTTCCGGAACTGCGATTCGAAGTACGCCATTACATTTGCCGGCTTCGCCCGCCTCGTCGCGTCCCGCGCCCGGAGGATCTCCGGCTCATCGTAAAGTGCGACGATCTTCTGAACCCACGGCAGCGTTATCGAGCTGTCCAGCTGGCGAAGCGACCGGTAGATCGCGACATCGAGCTCGGACTCGGTGGCCTGCGGGTACCGCTCGACCCCGTCTCGGCCCAGCATCACCGCGGGGCGCGGAAAACGAACGAAGATCGGTTGTGTAAAATGCGGGTGGCGCACCATCAACTGGCCTTTCTCCAGTGTCGCGAGCTTTGTCCGTGTAGCGGGCGTCAGTACCGAGTACCCGGGCGTTGCAAGCTCGTCGGCGTCCATTCTCCCGAAGAGTGACGTCCCGGAGTTGCCAACCACCCGCCGGTGAACCTGGGACCGGAATTGCTGCGCGCTGAACAACACCAGTCCGAGATACCGGCCACGCTCGGCGATGTCGAGAAGCATCTTCCGGACATAGGTGTCCTGGCCGTCGCTCGGCGCGTATTTGTTCAGCTCGTCGACAAATACGATCAGGTGCTTGACTCCCAGATCGCGCCGCTCGAGGTGTTCCCGCAGCTTCGACACGACCCGCGCGAAGATCAGATCCTGGGCGTCCTCCTCGAGAGTCGCAACATCCACTACATACACCATCCGGTCCTCGAAGCTCCCGAATGGAAGGTCGCTCACCGTCCCGGTGTCCGTCACAAGACCGGCGCAGCGGGTGGAGATGTTCGTCAGGCGATTGCGGACTTTTCTGATGGTCGCGATGTGGTGAGTACGCCACGATTCGGCGTTTCCCTTCTCGAGTCCGCGCAGCAAGTCGCGAAACCAGTCCTCGAGGTCGCCAAACGACTCCACTGTGTGATCGCGCGACAGGTAGTTGTCCTTTTCGAAGACCCGGCCGACCACTCGCTCCGAGATGAAGTCGATGAGGGCGTCGGCCTTGGCGTCGATGTCGTCGCGATTGAGCAGCACCTCGGCATACTTCAGAACCTCGCGCAGACCCCACGTCAGCGGCGTCACGTTGTGCAGTAGCGCTTCGTTCGACCGCAGCGTGTTGAGAGAGAAGCCCTTCGCCGTATAGGGAGCGAAATACTGAACCTTCTCGAACGGTGTGCCGCTCACGCGCATCTTGTCGTAGAGCTCGCGGTCGCGGTCGTCCAGGTGGCCCGGCTGGTCGAGAAAGCAGAGATCCGGACCCTTTACGTTGAAGCAGACGGCAGCCACCGAACCCTTGCTCTCCGGGAAATGCGCGAAGATGGACGCAAGCAGCCATTCCACGGCGCTGGTCTTTGTCGCCAGCCCTGACATGCCCGAGATGTTGAGGTGCGCCGCCTCCGGTCCGAGGAGAAAATCGGCATCGAGGTAGATCACCGAGTCTGTCGCGCCGGCGCGGTAGACACCGATGGGAATCCCTGTGTTCGCCTCTTCCCGGAGATAGCCGTCCATTCGCAGCGCAACGGCGACGTCATTCTCGTCGGCCAGATGCACCTCACCCATGGGCACGGGCTGCAGCGGCTCATCGGGAATCTGTCGCAGAACCGCCGCCGAATAGAGCCTGATTTCAGCCCGCTCGGTGACTGAATACCCGGCGCTGGCCGGCGACCCGTCGTGCCCGAGTACGTCATGCATCGGCGACTGGAGGTCGGTATAGCTGAACCCCTCGACCACTATCCCATAAACACGGGGAATCTGGCCGTTTACGGGATTCGCGCCCTCGACGCGAACGATTGTCCCGATTCCCACCGGTGAATCGAGCGCGGTCCAGAAATGGAATTCGTGCGGAGTGTTTGGCCGGCGCTCGGTGGCGACGACTCTTCCAAGTGGTTCGCTCAAGAAATTGCTCTCAGAAATTCTTCGGTGTCCCTGATGCCATAGCTCATTTTGTCCCACCGGCCGTCAGGAAGGGCCAGTGGCGAGCCCTCGGCAATCACCCAGCGGGAGATCTCGTCCGCTCGCACTGCCAGGTCGTCGGTGAACGCCGCTTCGACCCGAACCAGACCAAACAATGCGTCCCGCCCGGCGGCGCCACGCACTCGCACGTACCAGCTGGCAACCGGGCAACGTGACCTTGGCGCAACGCGAAAGGCCGACGAACGCTCTCCGGCTTCGAGCCCAACCACCACTCGAAATGCGTCACCCTCGGCGTAGAGTGTGTTGTGGCTCTTGATCACTCCGACGGCGAGGCGTGAGGATGCCACCGCATCACTGCCGGTGATGCTGCCATCCACGTAGAGGGGCGATTTCTCGGTTTCGATCCAGGCCTCAGCCAGACGCTGCTCCAGTGTCTCGCGGTCCTGCTGCACCTTCTGCATCGCCCGCTCGAGCAAGGCCGCCGGATGGCGCGATGGAAACGCGCCGGACGAATCGGGTCGCCCGGTATCAACGACGCGTGGATCGTCACGCAGTGTCGGGCCCATGTCCTCGACATACCGGAGCGGAACATAGAATCGTCGTTCCACGGCGGGCGCGCGATTTCGCCAGGCGATGAGCCGCCGGTTCTCACGCACGCGCACTGCCGCCGATACGGTCGCCCACACGATTGGAACTCCGCCGCAATGGTTGACGACATGAACCGACTGCGCGCCATCGAGAAATCCGTAGAATCCTGACGTTGGTCTCGCCGCCGCGTCGGGTGCGACCCGGATGGCACGCAGGGTTTCCCCTTCGATGACGCTTGGAGCCGCAAGAACCGGTGGCTGATCGTTCCTGCTGCGCGGATCTCCCTCGTTCTGCCCGAGCTCCACGGCACTCGCGCCAGGAAGCTCGGCCATGATGAAGCGACGGGCGGCGTGAGTCGATGTCGGCCAGCCTGGCTCGTTGTCTCCGCGTGCAGTTTGCGGCGGATTCACTCCAGCCCGATGTCCCACGCCTGCTCCAGATCCTTCTTAGAATACGCGCGGAATGCGGTCAGGGTCTGCGTGTTTCTCAGTCCTGGAACCGCAGAGATGTGTTCGGTGACGACGCTCGCCACGCCCTCGTAGTCGGTTACCTCGACGATCGCGACGAGATCCCATTCTCCCGATACGGAATACACCTGCGAGACCCCTTCGATGCCCGCCAGCTTCGTTGCGCATTGCGGGATCAGCTTGGGGTCGGCTTTGACGAGCACGATTGCGGTGATCATTGGCGGGTTGTTGAAAGCCAGCTACACGGCGCGCCCACATGGGCGACGTCCGATGGAAGATGCTATACTTCCGTCTCGGCGGTGAGCGTTGCTCGACGCACGGATTATAACAGTATCGGCACGGCCAAAGCTGCGCTATGTCGTCCCCCGGAGCAGAAATCTTGGAATCGGAAGAGCGAGAGCCCGCGACAGGCCGCAGCCAGAACGTTGTCCACATCCTCCCGCAGTCGATGGACTCGGTGCCCCGATTCCTCACCGGGCCGCTCGAACGGATCGATCCGCTCGCCGGCGGCGTCCAGCTCGTCGTAGTCACGGGTGATGCCGAGAGCGCGGTGGCGCTCGCCGAGGCCGTTCTCAAGCTCACCGGGCCTGGCGGAATCGAGCTGTTTCCCGTTACGACCGCCCGACGAGCCGCGAGACTGATTCAGTCCCGCCCGGTGCTGGCTATCGCCGGCGCCCCCGGCGATCTCGCCGACCTGGTTCGAGGATCCAATCTGAAGCTCAGTGAAACGCGAACCCTGATTCTCGCCTGGGCTGACGATTCCTTCGACGGTGACGTCGAGGCGACGTCAGCTCTCGAGCTGCTGATGACCGAGCTTCCAAAGGAAGCAGCAAGGATGGTCATCACCGACCGCGCCGATCAGCGGGTAGACGACTTCGTGGAGCGCTACCTTCGGCGCGCCCGGCGAATGGATGAGCAGGAGGCGGCCGAAAATGTCGAGCCCGTGGACATCCAGTTTCTGACTGTATCCCCGGCGTCGCGGCTGTCCGCACTGCGCCGGCTGCTCGACGACCTGGATCCACCCTCGGCGGAGGTCATTGTCGGCTCCGACGAGACTGAGGCCGACGTCTCCGCCCTCTTGCGGACACTGGGATATCCGGCCGGCGGGACGGTCAACGTGAGCCGAGGCAGTGCCGTTCCGCCGACGCACGCGGTGATTTTCTATGGAATGCCGGCCAGCCGAAAGCTGATGGACGCGGCAGCGGCAGTCAGCCCAGTCGCCACCATCGCGTTGATTCAGCCCCGGGAGGTCCGGCCGCTGAGAAGAATGGCCGGCGGAGAGGTAAAGCCGCTGACATTTCCAAACGCCGGCAAGACAGTTCGTGATCGGGAACGGGCACTCCGGCGAGAGTTGTCCGGCATACTTGACTCAGGCATGCCGGCGCGGGAAATCCTCACGCTCGAGCCGCTTCTCGAGTCCCACGACGGCATCGAGATAGCTGCCGCCGCGCTGCGGCTCCTCGAGCGGGAGCGCGCCATTCGAAAAAGCATCGAAGCCGCAGCGGCAGCCGCCGCGGCAAAACCGGCGCCCCCCCGGACCGTTGGATTCGAGCGGTCCGGGCCGCCGCATGACCGCCCTTCCGGTGGTCCCCGCAGCCCCGGCGGCTCCGCCGGGCCGAGTGCTCACTCCCGGGGAGGGCGCGACGATGCCCGGCCCAGAGACCGAGCGCCGAGGGGCGACCGACCGTTCCGCGACGCGGGCCCGCGCGAGGGCCGGCCGGGTGGTCGCCCTGGCGGGCGGCCGTCGGGACCGCCAGGGTCGCGCGATCGTCGTCCACCATCGCGGCCGGGCAGCGGTGGCAGGCCGCCGCGCGATCGGTCATGAGCCAGTCGTTCCACCAGACCGGGGGATGGATTGAAGTCATCTCCGGGGTGATGTTCAGCGGCAAGAGCGAGGAGCTCATACGCCGCCTGCGGCGCGCCATGATTGCCCGCAAGCGGGTGCAGGTGTTCAAGTCGCGGCTGGACGAGCGCTATTCCGGGATTTACACCATATCGAGCCACGACGGCCGCACTGTCGACGCGATCCCGGCCGACTCAGCCGCACAAATTGCTCAGCAGATCGACCCAATGGCCAACGTCATAGCGATCGATGAGGCGCAGTTTCTCGATTCGGGGATCCTATCCCTGGTGACATCGCTTGCGGCGCGCGGGCGGCGGGTAATCGTCGCCGGGACTGACACCGATTTCCGCGGCGAACCATTTGGATCGATGCCACAGCTGATGGCGATCGCCGAGGTCGTCGACAAGCTGCATGCGATTTGCGTGCTTTGCGGCGGCCCGGCCAGCCGCAACCAGCGCCTGATCGGCGGGGAGCCCGCCCCTTATGACTCGCCGACAATCATGGTTGGGAGCACTGAATCCTACGAAGCGCGCTGCCGGATGTGCTTTTCGATTCCAAAGCGCGACGAGAATCAGGGTTCGCTTCTCTAACGCTCGGTGCCCCGCCTTCTGCGGGACGTCGCCGATAGGCCAGGCGCCCTAGTCTGAATAGTAAACGTACGTCGCCGGAATTTTGTCGGCATAATTCTTGTTTACGTACCAGTCAATTGCCTTAGGTTGAGTTTCTGAACTTCAGGAATCAATCCATGAAAGTGATCGGACTTACGGGAAATATCGGAAGCGGCAAGTCGGTTGTGGCCGACATGCTGTCCGAGCGCGGAGCAACAATCGTCGACGCCGACCTGCTCGCGCGTGAGGCGGTAACCCCGGGATCGCCTGCTCTCGATGCGATCGTCAAGCGTTGGGGTCCTTCGGTGCTTGACACCGAGGGCTCCCTCGACCGTTCGGCGCTCCGCAAGATCGTTTTTCATGACCGGGACGGGCTCGAGGCGCTGAATGAGATCGTGCATCCCGAGATCCTGCGGCTTCGCGGCGCCGAGCTCGATGCTGCCAAGGCTCGCGGCGAGCGTGTCGTGGTGTGCGTCGTGCCGCTCCTGTTCGAGCGGCATCTTGCCGACGACTTCGACTTCATCGTTCTCGTGGACGCTCCCCGGGCGCTGCGACTCGAGCGAATCGTGCGCGATCGCGGGCTCCAGGAAGCCGAAGCGATGGAGATGATCGCCTCGCAGATGCCGGCTGACTTGAAGCGGGCGCGCGCCGACTGGGTGATCGAGAACGTGGGCTCGATGGAAGACCTCCAGCACGAGGTTGATCGCTTGTGGGAGGAGCTGGCCAAGGACGGGGCGCCATCCTTGAGCGGTTCCAACCTTCCTTGACACGATTCGCCGGGCCCGGGTAGACTTGGGCTCTGCTTCGCGCACCGCGCGTGGCTTCACACAACGGAGTGCGCCTTGGCAAATGTCCCCTCTGATCTCAAGTACACGGAAGAACACGAATTCGTGCGTGTCGCTCCCGACGGAATCGCAGAAGTAGGCATCACCGACTACGCGCAGGGCGAGCTTGGCGACGTCGTGTACGTGGAGCTGCCCCAGGTGGGGGCGAAGTTCTCCAAACACGACGTCTTCGGCACCATCGAAGCGGTGAAGGCGGTGTCTGAGCTCTTCGCCCCGCTGAGTGGCGAGATAACGGCTGTCAACGAGCGGCTGGACAAGGAGCCCGCGCTGGTCAACACTGATCCCTACGGCGCCGGCTGGATGATTCGCATGCGCGCCGATGACATGAGCGAGCTGAGCGCCCTGCTCGACGCCGGCGCGTACGAAAAGCAGATCGGCTAACCCCTTCCGTCAGCTTCGCGGCAGAATGGGCGACGGTACCAGACCGCCGCCCGACATTCTACTTGAGTGCGTCCTTGAAGCTTACGCCGGCGCGAAAGCCGGGAATCTTCCGCGCTTTCACTTTTACTGTGCGGCCGGTGAACACGCTGTTCACCTCACGCGCTTTGTGCGACCGCCGGTCGAACGTGCCGAACCCGGCAATCGTGACCTTGCCTCCGCGCTTGATCTGGCGCGATATCACGCCGTCCACCGGATCGAAGATCGCGTCTACCACCCGCTTGACGTGCGTGGGCCGAAGCTTTGTCTGACGCTGCAGTGCTTCCAGCAGTTCCGCCTTGTTCATGGCAGCTCCTGAGCAGCAGTATGGCGAGATTTGCAGGCTGGCGGGCGCCAGCCCATTTCAACGCTAAAAGTTACTGCCCGCCGCGTCTCCCTGCCAGCGACACGCTCCGCTAACCTCCGGCGATCCCGGTAACGACCGGGGAATCAGCATAAGCGTCGGTGGGCGGACACGAGCAAATGAGGTTTCGGTCACCGTACGCGCTCTCCACACGAGCCACCGCCGGCCAGAACTTGTAGTCCCTCGTCCATGGTGCGGGAAAAGCCGCCCGATCGCGTGAATAGCCATGCGTCCAGGTGGCGGCGGTCACTCGCGACAGTGTGTGCGGGGCGTTCTTGAGCAGGTTGTCCTTCCGGTCGGCAGTGCCTGCCTCGACTTCCCTGATCTCGGTGCGAATCGCGATCATTGCGTCGCAGAAGCGATCCAGCTCCGCCTTCGATTCGCTCTCCGTCGGCTCCACCATCAGAGTGCCGGCCACAGGGAACGACACAGTCGGCGCGTGAAAACCATAATCCATCAGCCGCTTGGCGATGTCCTCGACGTCCACTCCACTCGCCCCCTTCACCACGCGCGTGTCGACAATGCATTCGTGCGCCACGGTTCCGTTGTCCGCCTTGTAGAGCACGGGGAAATGGTCTTCGAGCCGCCCGGCAATGTAGTTCGCGTTCAGAATCGCGACCTTCGACGCCAGCTCGAGGCCCGGACCACCCAACAGCCGGATATACGCCAGCGAAATTGGGAGAATGCTGGCGCTTCCCCACGGCGCCGCTGACACTGCCCCGCCTTCGTGCCTGCCGGCAAGCTCGATCACCGCATGGCCGGGCAGAAACGGCCGCAGATGCTCGGCAACCCCGATCGGTCCCATTCCCGGACCGCCGCCGCCATGCGGAATGCAGAACGTCTTGTGGAGATTGAGATGGCACACGTCGGCGCCGATATCGGCCGGGCGGCACAGGCCGACCATGGCGTTCATGTTCGCGCCGTCCATGTAAACCTGCCCGCCGTGCTCGTGAACGATCGAGCAGACTTCACTTATGCCCTCTTCGAATACGCCGTGAGTCGAGGGATACGTGACCATCAGCGCGGCCAGGTCGGCGCTGTGCTCCGCGGCTTTCACGCGAAGGTCGGCGATGTCGATGTTGCCACGCTCGTCGGTTCGAACGACCACCACCTTCATTCCCGCCATCACCGCACTCGCCGGATTTGTCCCGTGCGCCGACTGCGGTATCAGGCAGACATTGCGATGACTTTCATTTCGCGAGGCATGGTAGCCGTGTATCGTCAGGAGACCAGCATACTCTCCCTGCGACCCTGCGTTCGGCTGCAGGGAAACAGCCGGAAAGCCCGTAATTTCAGCCAGTGCAGACTCCAGCTGCGCAAAAAGCTCCCGGTATCCCTCGGCCTGCCCGACAGGGGCGAACGGATGGAGCTTCGAGAACCCCGGCCAGGTGATCGGCATCATCTCCGCCGTGGCGTTCAGCTTCATCGTGCACGAGCCGAGAGGAATCATCGAATGTACGAGCGAGAGATCGCGCGATTCAAGCTTGTGCATGTAGCGGAGAATCTCGGTTTCCGACCGGTGGACGTTGAACACCGGATGAGTCATGAACGGTGTGGTCCGTTTGAATCGCTCGTCGTAGCGCGAGTCTGACGCATCTGCCAGCTCTTCGATGGAAGGGATTGCCGGCCCCTCGCCGCCAAAGATTGCGAACAATGTTTGCAGATCTTCCTTGCGAACCGTCTCGTCGAGCGCGATGCACAGCGAGCTGTCGTTCATGTACCGCAGGTTGATTCCCCGCTCGGCAGCACGGTCGCATGCGGCGGCGGCTCCCCCGCCATGAACTTCGACGCGGATCGTGTCGAAGTAATCCTCGTGCGTGATGCCGTGGCCGAGGCGCTTGAGTCCCTCTGCCAGAACCGCTGTGTACTGGTGAACGCGCGACGCAATCCGGCGCAGTCCCTGCGGTCCGTGCCAGACGGCATACATGCTGGCGACCACCGCGAGAAGAACCTGCGCCGTGCAGACGTTACTCGTGGCCTTCTCCCGCCGGATGTGCTGTTCGCGCGTCTGGAGCGCCATTCTCAGCGCCGGAGCCCCGTCCGCGTCGCGCGAAACGCCGATTATCCGTCCGGGGATCTGGCGCTTGAATTCGTCGCGCGTCGCAAAGTAGGCGGCATGCGGGCCACCATAGCCGAGGGGAACGCCGAAACGCTGTGTGTTGCCGACGGCGATGTCTGCGCCCCATTCTCCCGGCGGAGTGAGCAGCACAAGGGAGAGCAGGTCGGCCGCCACCGTAACGAGGGCATTCCCCGCATGCACACGCTCGCAAATGTCGCGGTAGTCGTGCACGGCGCCGTCGGTCGCGGGGTACTGGAGCAGAACACCGAACACATCAGCGCCCAGGTCGGCCGTCATCACGTCGCCGACGCGCACCGTTATTCCGCGCGCCGCCGCACGCGTTCGCACGACGTCGATCGTCTGTGGATGGCATTCATCCGAAACGAAGAACACTTCCTTGTCGTCGTTGCCCTTTATGCCGTAGCTCATCGTCATTGCTTCGGCTGCAGCCGTCGCTTCGTCGAGGAGTGACGCGTTGGCGATCTCCAGGGCGGTCAGGTCGATGACCATCGTCTGGAAGTTCAGCAAGGCCTCCAGGCGGCCCTGCGCAATTTCCGCCTGGTAAGGCGTGTAGGCGGTATACCACGCCGGATTCTCGATCACGTTTCGCTGAATCACCGGCGGAGTCACGCAGTCCGAGTATCCCATTCCGATGAACGAGCGGAAGACGCGATTCCTTGCCGCCAGCGCCCGAAAATCGGCGAGCACCTTTCCTTCGCTCCAGCCGACGGGAAGGTCGAGACCTCCCCGATGCCTGATCCTTGCGGGTATGGTCGCGTCAATCAGCTCGTCGAGGGACGCGTAGCCCAGGGTGGAAAGCATGCCTGCCATGTCTTCGTCCGTCGGCCCGATGTGGCGCGGAACGAATGATTCAGCCGGCGCGAGGGCGCGCTCGGCGTGCTTGATAGTCGTTGCCATAGTGATGTCAATTTAACATCGCATGACAGACCCGCGTAGGAATCGACGGTGGCGCCTGCTGTTCGTGGCTCCGAGGCAGGGCGCAGAGAACATGGCTCGGGACGTGGCCCTTCTCCGCCGCGCCCGCGCGACCGGTGAAGCCGTCTTCTCGATCTACGGATGGACGCGCCCCACGCTTTCGCTGGGGCGCAACCAGCGCGCAGTGGGCTGCTACGACCTGCGCCGTCTCCAGGACTTGGGAATCGACGTGGTGCGGCGCCCCACGGGCGGACGCGGTCTGCTGCATGATCGCGAAGTGACCTACAGCGTCACGGCTCCGGTGCGCGACGGCGCCACGCTTCGGGAATCGTACGAGCGTGTCAACGCCATTCTCCTCCGGGGACTCGAAGCGCTGGGGGTTCGCGCATCGATCGCGATGGCCGAGGGCCCGGCGGCGCGGCCAACCGACTCTCCGTGCTTCGCGACACCGGCGCGAGGCGAGCTGATTTCCGGCGGGCGCAAGCTCGTCGGAAGCGCGCAGTGGCGCGAGGATGGCGCATTCCTTCAACATGGCTCGATTCTGATCGAGGACGACCAGTCGCTGATTGCAGAATTCTCGCTCGGAGCAGACAGCGCAGTGCCAATTCCGCGCCCGGCAACCCTTGCTGCCGCGCTCGGCCGATTGCCCGCTGTGTCCGAAATACGAGATGCGCTTTTTGACGCCGTGCGGCTGCTCGAGGATCCGGAGGCGGCTCTGCTCGAGGAATCCGACGTGCGCGCCGGGACAATGATCGAGCTTCCGCACTTTGAAAACGAACTGTGGACGTGGCGCCGGTAACGGCCCAACTTTGTCGCGCACCGCTTCTCAAACGTCCTACGCCATGCGCCGACTAGCACCTCTCGCCGCCGTACTGATTGCGCTCTCGTGCAAAGTGGGAGAGCGCGCTGCGTCCATCGGCCCCGATTCCAGCAGCACCGGCGGCACGGTAGTCATCTCCACCGGCGGCGACCCCGATGTGCTGTTTCCGCCGCTCGTGGCCACAATCCAGGGACGCCAGGTGAGCGAGATCATCTACGACCACCTGGCGGACCTTGGCAACGATCTCAATACAGTCGGCGACGCTGGCTTCACGCCCCACCTCGCGAAGAGCTGGACATGGTCGCCGGATTCCCTCTCGATAGCATTCTCCCTCGACCCGCGTGCGCGCTGGCACGACGGCGTCCCCGCCCACGCGTCGGACGTCGCCTTCACCTATGCTCTCTACAAGGATTCCGCGACGGCTTCCCCGTCGGCGCCACTCATGTCCGGGATCGACTCGGTCACCGCCCGCGATTCGCTCACGGCTGTTTTCTGGTTCAGCAAGCGCTCGCCGATGCAGTTCTTCGAGGCGGTCAATCCAATGGTCGTTCTGCCCGAGCATCTTCTCCGCGGCGCGAAAGGCGCGGCACTGAGAACATCGGCGCTCGCGCGGTCTCCGGTTGGAACCGGGAGATTTCGCTTCGAGAGCTGGAAAGCCGGCTCGTCCATCTCGCTTGCGGCTGATACAGGCAATTACAAAGGCAGGCCTCGAATAGACCGGGTGATCTGGAGCATTGCGCCCGACTTCAACACTGCGTTCACTCGGCTGCTCGGTGGTGAATCTGACGTGCTCGAGCAGCTTGCTGCGCCCAACGTTGCAGAGCTCGTCGGCAACAATCAGCTGCGCACCGTGCTGCTTCCGGGAATGGAGTACAACTTCCTGCAGTTCAATCTCCACGATCCCGCCAATGCTTCCCGGCCTCATCCGCTCTTTGCCGATCGTGGTCTTCGGCGCGCCTTGACGATGGCGATTGACCGCGTGCACACGGTGCAGAACGTCTACGACACGCTCGCCGCGGTCGCACTGGGCCCAACCGTGCGCGCCTACGCGTCCACCGACACCACTCTCCGGCAGATTCCCTACTCCCCCGACGGTGCGCGGCATCTGCTCGACTCGCTTGGCTGGCGCGTGGCGGCCGGCGACAGTCTCCGGGTTCGCAACGGGCGCCGGCTGGCGTTTGTCGTAAGCGTTCCGAGCTCGAGCAGAAACCGGATGAACATGGCGGTGCTCATCCAGAACCAGCTGCGCCAGGTTGGCGTCATCATGGACATCGACAGGATCGATTTCCCGTCGTTTGTCGATCGGGAGAGCCATCACGCGTTCGATGCGGCAATTGGAAGCTGGAACGTCGATGCCAGTCCCGGCGGCATTCGCCAGACGTGGGGCTCCGCGCGAGCGAAAGCCACCGGCGGATCCAACTATGGGTCCTATAGTAATCCGGCGTTCGACGCCGTTGTTGACAGCGCGATGTCGGCAATGAGTCTCGGCGACCGGCGCGCTCGCTTCAGGCGGGCGTATCAGATCATTATCGACGATGCGCCGGCAATCTGGCTGGCCGAGCCCAGGAGCGTGATGGGAATCAGCCGCCGCATCCGGACACCCTTGCTGAGGCCGGACGCATGGTGGTCGTCGATCGCCGATTGGTGGGTGCCGCCATCGGAGCGCATCGCCCGCGATCGCGTCGGCTTGAAGCGATAACCGGGTGGCCGGCTACCTTCTTCGGCGTCTCGGGCAGGTAGCGATAGTCGTCGCGCTGGTGGCGACGGTCGCTTTCTTTCTCATCCATCTCGCGCCCGGTGACCCCCTCGCCGCGGCAATGGAAAATCCAAACGTCACAGAGGCGGTGCGCGCTCACTGGCGTGCGGCATACGGTCTCGACCGGCCGGTGTTGGAACAATTCGCGATGTACCTGACGAGTGTTGCCAGGGGAGACTTCGGCTGGTCATTCTCGCTGCAACGCCCGGTGATCGACGTTCTCGCTGAAACCCTCCCGAACACGCTGCTGCTGATGAGCATCGCGCTGGCAGCGAGCTTCTCGCTCGGAATACTTCTCGCCATTGCCCAGGCGGCAAGACGCGGATCGCTGGCTGACCGGATCATCGGCGGAGTGTCGCTGCTCTTTTTTTCCATGCCCGAGTTCTGGCTCGCGCTGATGGTGATTGTGCTGCTCGCCTACCGTTTCCCCGTTTTTCCCATCGGTGGAATGACGGACCCGGTGATTCACGACAGTCTTTCCGCCGGCGGCCGCTTTGTGGACGTCGTGCGGCACACGATCCTGCCGGCGTTTACGCTCACGCTTCTCTTCTCCGCCGTAGTGGCTCGATACCAGCGCGCAGCGCTCCTCGACACCCTTCCTTCGGACTACATACTGACCGCGCGCGCCAAGGGTGTTCCGGAGCGAAGCATCATCCGTCGTCACGCTCTCAGAAACGCCCTGCTGCCGGTGATCACGCTGTTCGGACTCGCGTTCCCGGCGCTTCTCACCGGCGCGGTGTTCGTGGAGAAAGTCTTCTCCTGGCCAGGGATGGGGCTCGTGATCGTGAACTCCATCGACACGCGCGACTATCCACTGCTCATGGCCGCAGTGATCATCGGCAGCGTTCTTGTCGCGCTGGGCAGCCTGATTGCGGATGTTCTCTACTTCGTCTTCGATCCCCGGCTGCGCGATGAGCGCTGACAGCTCGATGCGCGCGCGGAAAGGCACGCTCTTTCGCCGGCTGGCGTCGAATCGCCCGGCAGTCATCGCCGTGGTGGTGCTTCTGGTCATCGTCGTTCCATGTGCCGCCGCGCCGCTGTTCGCGCCCTACAACCCCACGGCGCAACCCGACATCATTGCGCTTCGCAGTCAGCCACCGTCGCTGGCACATCCGTTCGGCACCGATCCATTCAGTCGCGACGTCCTCAGCCGCGTGCTGTATGGCGGAAGAGTGTCACTTTCGGTGGCTCTCATCGCCACCCTCGTCAGCATCACCCTCGGCACCGCGTATGGGGCGGTGGCCGGCTACGTCGGCGGCGCGCTCGAATCGGTGATGATGCGTCTGCTGGATGCCTTGCTTTCAATTCCGCGCCTTCTGCTGCTCATTGCCATCTTCGCGGCGTGGCGGCAGCTCGCCTTGTTTCCATTTGTCGTGATCGTCGGATTCACGGGCTGGTATGGCCTGAGCAGAGTGGTACGAGGTCAGGTTCTTGCTATGAAAGGCCAGGATTTTGTGATCTCGGCGCGCGCGCTGGGCGCCGGACGCGCGCGCATCCTTCTGCAACACATCCTTCCAAACGTGCTGACTCCGGTGATCGTCGCCGCAGCGCTGGGGGTGGGACACGTCATTCTTCTCGAGGCGGGCCTGTCATATCTTGGCGTCGGCGTACGGCAGCCTCAGCCGAGCTGGGGCAACATAATTCAGGATGGCTCCGATCAGATTGCGCACCTGTGGTGGATCTCGTTTTTCCCCGGGATGGCGATTGTCATGACGGTGATGGCCTTTAACGTGCTCGGTGATGCATTGCGCGCAGCGCTCGATCCACGACTGACTCCAGCACCATGACCGAACCGCTCCTCTCAGTTGAAGATCTCCGCACCTGGTTTCACATGGGGTCCACAGTGGCGAAGTCTGTGGACGGAGTCTCGTTCACCGTCGCACCCGGTGAGACTCTGGGAATCGTGGGTGAATCAGGATGTGGAAAGTCCGTCACCGCTCTTTCCATCCTTCGCCTCGTTCAGCAGCCGGGAAGGATCGAGCGTGGCAGCCGCATAATGTTCGAGGGGAAGGATCTGGTGACGCTGGACGACGCCGCCATGCGCGACATCCGCGGCAACAGAATCGCCATGATCTTTCAGGAGCCCATGTCGGCCCTCAATCCGGTGTTTACCGTCGGCGATCAGGTGGCCGAGGTGGTACGGATTCATGGCAAGGGCTCGCGGGGCGACGCGTGGAAGCGCGCAGTGGAGATGCTTTCGCTCACCGGAATTCCGGATCCCGGGGAACGCGCAAAGCAGTACCCCCACCAACTGTCGGGTGGCATGCGCCAGCGCGTTCTGATCGCGATGGCCCTCATCATGAATCCGGCTCTCGTGATTGCCGACGAGCCGACTACTGCGCTCGATGTCACGATCCAGGCGCAGATACTCGAGCTGCTGGTGGATCTCCAGAAGCGTTTCGGGACGTCGATTCTGATGATCACCCATGATCTCGGAGTCATTGCCGAAACGGCGTCGAGGGTGGTGGTGATGTACTGCGGTGAAGTGGTGGAGGAGGCGGGTGTCGCGCCGCTGTTCGCCGAAGCGCATCACCCGTACACGGAGGGTTTGATGCACGCCATGCCGCAGCTCGGTGAGCCGCGCGCGCGCCTCAACGTCATTCCGGGCTCGGTACCGCCGCCCACTGACTGGCCCGCCGGATGTCGCTTCCGTGACCGGTGTCCGTACTCGTGGGGGCGTTGCGAAACAGA
>Ga0097691_1000595_pt1 | contig 30603 bp, 27 predicted proteins | sample NGESurdeep072012_8_FD_72858 | JGI IMG/M metagenome (GOLD analysis project Ga0097691, IMG submission 72858) | Arctic peat soil microbial communities from Barrow, Alaska - NGEE Surface sample 210-1 deep-072012 | ecosystem: Environmental > Terrestrial > Soil > Wetlands > Peat ... | reverse complement strand
TCCACGGCGGTGACACGCCCGCGCGCGCCATGCAGCGGCACCCGCTCGGTTTCCGCCACCGGCGTGATGCGCTCGCCGATCAGCCGCTCCATATCCTCGAGCGGCAGCAGCGGGCCGGAAAATGCGAAGCAGTCGTCGGTCAGTTGCGCCATCACGCGCTCACATTTTTTCGGTCGCGGCGCCGACCGGAACCGCATGCTTGAGCAGCAGGTCGGCGATCGCGTCGATATCGTTGAGATCGATCACGGGCACTGTCGCCGCCGGCAGCGCGCTGTCGCAGGCGACCGCGACGATGTGCGGGTCCTCCGGATGCAGCAGGGGCTTGCCGTTCACAGTCCTGTGGATCTCGAGCTTGGGGAACGCGTCGCGCTTGAAGCCTTCGACCAGCACCAGATCGACGGGCGACATCCTGGCGACCAGCGCGCCCATGTCCCATTCCGGCTCCTCGCGCAGCTCATGCAGGATGGCCCAGCGCTTGGCCGAGCTGATAATCACCTCGGTGGCGCCGGCGGCACGGTGCACGAAGGAATCCTTGCCGGGCTTATCCAGATCGAAGCCGTGATGGGCGTGCTTGAGCGTGGACACGCTTATCCCCCGCTTCAGCAGGCGCGGGATCAGCTTGGTGATCAGCGTCGTTTTGCCGGAACCGCTCCAGCCGGCGAGACCGATGATGCGCATGGGGCCCTTATACAGCATCTTATCCTTCCGTCATTGCGCGGACCGGAATGACAAGGAGAAAGCAAAACGCCCGGCCTTGCCGCCGGGCGCCTTATTCTCGAAAGAAGGTTCAGACTATTCCGCCGGCGTGCCCATCGGACGGGCCTGCCCCGCGCCCTCGGCGTGGGCCACTTCGTCCGCCAGCCAGAGGCTGTGATGCTGCTTGGCCCAATTGATATCGACGGTGCCCTCGCCCATGGCCTCGGCGGCGCCTTCCATGCCGATGGTGCCGATGTAGATGTGTCCCAGCATGGCGGCGATGAACAGCATGGCGACCGTGGCGTGGACGACCTCGGCGACTTGCATGCCGGAAATTCCAGTGCCGTAGAACGGGAACAGCATCAGATAGCCAGTCACCGCCGAAGTGCCGCCGCCGAGCACCACGATCCAATAGATCACCTTCTGACCGCCGTTGAAGTGTTCGGCCGGCGGATGGTCGTCGCGGAAGATGCCGCCGCCGCGCTTGAACCACTCGACGTCGACGCGGTTCGGGATATTGCTACCGATCCAGATCAGGAAGATCAGCACCACGCCGATGGTGAAGGGAAAGCTGAGGAAGTTGTGCGCGTATTTAGCCAACTCCGACCAGGTGGTGAAGGCTTCCGGTCCGAGCAGTGGCAGCAGCAGCGCCTTGCCGAACGTGATGTTGAGGCCGGAGAGCGCGAGGACGATGAAGCAGCTGGCCGTCAGCCAGTGCACGAAACGCTCAAAAACAGTGAAGCGCACGATCTTGCGCCCGGAACGGCCGCCCTCGATCTTAATCATGCCGCGCCACAGATAGACGATGACCATCAGCGCGAGCGCGCCGAGCACCACAATGCCGCCGATCCAGCGCAGCGTCACCTCGTGCCACTGCCGCCAGTCGTGGCCGGCCGGGTGCTCCAACACGTAGGATTGCACATCCGGAATTGTGCCGCGGCCCTGGATCTTGTTGAGCTGCTGCAGCAGCTGCTGCTCGTTCACGGCGCTGGTGGTCGGATTGACCGAGCTTGGCTGCTGCGCCGAAACCGGTGCCGCCGTCGCGACAATGAATGCGAGCGCGAGAGCGCCGGCGATGAAGCGGATCTGTGCAATGAGCTTCGCCATGGCATCCTCTCCCCTTTGACGTGAAATTTCTTGTTATCGACTCGGCGGCGTGGGCTTTTCGTCCCCCGCCGCCGACATTGATCAGGTCGCGATCGACTCGCGATAGGCGGTCTGCCATCCCCAAGCGCCGGAGCCGTAGCCGCGTTTCGACACCCGTTCCTTGTAGATCTGCGCGATCACATCGCTATCGCCGGCGAGCAGCGACTTGGTCGAGCACATCTCGGCGCACAGCGGCAGCTTGCCTTCGGCCAGCCGGTTCGAGCCGTATTTCTCGAACTCCTCCTTGCTGCCGTCGGCTTCCGGGCCGCCGGCGCAGAAGGTGCACTTGTCCATCTTGCCGCGCGAACCGAAATTGCCGACCTTGGGATATTGCGGCGCGCCGAACGGGCAGGCGTAGAAGCAATAGCCGCAGCCGATGCACAGGTCCTTGGAGTGCAGCACCACCGCGTCCGCCGTGGTGTAGAAGCAGTTCACCGGGCAGACCGCCGCGCAGGGCGCGTCGGTGCAGTGCATGCAGGCCATGGAGATCGAGCGCTCGCCGGGCTTGCCGTCATTGAGCGTGACGACGCGCCGGCGGTTGATGCCCCACGGCACCTCGTTTTCGTTCTTGCAGGCGGTGACGCAGGCGTTGCATTCGATGCAACGATCGGCGTCGCAGAGGAATTTCATACGTGCCATGGTCGTTGTTCCTTACGCCGCTCTGACCTGACAGAGGGTGGCTTTGGGTTCTTGCATTCCGGTGACCGGATCGAAGCCGTAGGTGGTGAGCGTATTCACGCTCTCGCCCAGCACGATCGGATCGGCGCCCTTCGGGTAATTGCCGCGTTGATCGACGCCCTGGAACCAGCCGGCGAAGTGGAACGGACACCAGGTCACGCCCTTGCCGACGCGTTCGGTCACCAGCGCCTTCATGCGGCAGGTCTTGCCGCTGTCCATCTCGGCGCCGGACACCAAGACCCAGCCGCCGTCCTTGATGCCGCGTTCATTGGCATCGGCAGGATTGATCTCGATGAACATGTCCTGCTGCAGCTCGGCCAGCCACTTGTTGGATCGCGTCTCTTCGCCGCCGCCTTCGTATTCGACCAGACGGCCGGACGAGAGGATGAGCGGGAAGCTCTTGGCGATGCCCTTTTCCACTGCCGCCTTTTGCACCGTGAAGCCGATATTGGGCATACGGAACTGCTTGGCATCGGGCAGCGTCGGATATTTTGCAACCAGCTCCGGCCGCGGCGTGTAGATCGGCTCGCGGTGTGTCGGGATGGCGTCAGGCAAGCCGAACGCATTGGCGCGCGCCTTGCCGTTGCCGTACGGGACGCAGCCGTGCGTGATGGCGACGCGCTGGATGCCGCCCGACAGGTCGATCGACCAGGACACCGCATCCGGTGTGGTCGGATTGACCTTGTTGATCACCGCCAATTCGGCCTCAGTGAGATCCTTATCCCAACCGAGCTTCTTGAGAACGCCGAGCGTGAATTCCGGATAGCCGTCCTTGATCTCGGAATCCTTGGAGTAATAGCCGTTGCCGAGCAGGCTCACCTTGCGGGTGGTGCCGTCGGGCAGCTTTTCTTCGCGTTCGAGACCGAAGCGGGCGCGGAATGTGCCGCCGCCTTCCTTGATCGAAAGGTTGGTGTTGTAGAGCAGCGGCGTGCCGGGATGCTTAAATTCCGGCGTTCCCCAGCAAGGCCACGGCAGGCCGTAATAGTCGCCCTTGTTCGGACCGGTCGTGGCCTTTTGCGTGAGCATGTCGAAGTCTTTTTGGTTGGCCATGTGCGACTTCAGGCGCTCCGGCGATTGGCCGCAGTAGCCGGTGGACCAGCCGCCACGATTGATCTCGCGCAGCAGGTCCTCAGGCGAAGGCAGGTTGTTCTCCACCTTGATGTTCTTGAACATCAAGTCGGCGAAGCCGAGTTTCTTGGCGAGGAGATACATCACCTCATTGTCGTTCTTCGATTCGAAGATCGGCTTGACGATCTGCTCGCCCCACTGGAGCGCGCGATTGGACGCCGTGCGCGAGCCGTTGGTCTCGTAGCTGGTCGCAATCGGCAGGAGGTAGGTGCCGTTCTTGCGCTCCGGCGCCAGCGCCGCCCAGGTCGTGGGAAACGGATCGGCCACCACCAGCAATTCGAGCTTTTCAATGCCTTTCTGCGCCTGCGGCATGCGCGTCACGGTATTGCCGCCGTGGCCCATGACGAACATGGCTTTGATGTTGTCTTTCTGGCCGACCTGATCCTTCGGCAGCAACGTTGCATCGAACCAGCGGGTTGACGGAATGCCCGGCGTGTTCATGGTCGTGGTGACCTTGCCGTCCGCTGCGGTCGATTTGTCGAAGCGATCGACAAACCACTGATAGTCGACTTCCCAAACGCGCGACCAATGCCGCCAGGCGCCTTCGACCAGGCCGTAGTAGAGCGGCAGCGTCACGATATCGAGGCCGAGATCGGTGGCGCCCTGCACGTTGGTATGGCCGCGGAAGATGTTGGCGCCCATACCGGGGCCGCCGACATTGCCGGTGGCGAGCAGCAGGATGCAGCTCGCGCGCACGTTGGCCGTGCCGACCGTATGCTGAGTTTGACCCATCGCCCAGATCAGACACGATGGCTTTTCCGTCGCAAACATCTTGGCGACGCGCTCGAGCTGGGCGCCCGGTACGCCGGAGATACGCTCGACTTCTTCAGGCGTGTATTTCGCGACCTCCTTGCGGATATCGTCCATGCCGTAGACGCGCTGTTCGATGAATTGCTTGTCTTCCCAACCATTCTTGAAGATGTGCCACAGCATTCCCCAAAGCACCGGAATGTCGGTGCCGGGTCGCAGCCGCACATATTCGGTCGCGTGCGCCGCCGTGCGGGTGAGCCGCGGATCGGCAACGATGAAGTTCGCGCGGTTGAGCTCCTTGCCTTCGAGCAGATGCTGGAGCGACACCGGATGCGCCTCGGCCGGATTGCCGCCGAGGAAGAACAGGGTCTTCGAGTTGCGGATGTCGGTATAGCTGTTGGTCATCGCGCCGTAGCCCCAGGTATTGGCCACGCCGGCGACGGTCGTTGAATGGCAGATGCGCGCCTGGTGGTCGGAGTTGTTGGTGCCCCAGAACGCAGCAAGCTTCCGATTGAGGTAGGAGCCCTCGTTGGTGAACTTGGCCGAGCCCAGCCAATAGACCGAATCGGCGCCCGACTTGGCCCGAATTTCCGTGAGCTTGTCGCCGATCTCGTTGATCGCGACGTCCCAAGAAATGCGCGTCCACTGGCCGTTCACCAGCTTCATCGGATAGCGCAGACGGCGATCACTATGCACCGTCTCGCGCGTCGCTGCGCCCTTGGCGCAATGCGATCCGCGGTTGATCGGCGAATCCCAACTCGGCTCTTGGCCGACCCAGACGCCGTTCGACACTTCGGCGGTAACGGTGCAGCCCACTGAACAGTGAGTGCAGATGTTCTTGCGGATGGTGGCGCCGGCGACATTGGGGCCGGCCGCTTCCGCCTTGCGCACGCTGGCGAGCGGGAGCGCGCCGATGGTTGCGAGGCCTCCCGCAACCAGACCGGACTTACGCAGGAAGCTGCGGCGATCGAAACCGCCGCCCGATTGATTGCCGATCGCCGCTACGAGACCGCTGCGACGTGTCTGGCGTTCTGTTCTCTTGATCAGCACGGCTCAGCCTCCCTTAGCTCGGAAAACGGTTGACCTTGTAGTAGGCCTTCACGTGATCGGTTTCCTTGTAGCGGGCCTTCTTTTTGTCCGCGTCGGATTCGGCAGCGGCGGCCTCGGTGGCGAGCGGCACCGCCGCGGTCACCGCCAAGCCTGCGCCGGCGCCCATCGCGCGCAGGAAGTCGCGACGGCCTAGCTTTGACCTGTCCTGTTGTTTCATCGCCGTTCCCTCCTCGAATTTTCCAATTCAGTCCCTTCGCATGCCCTAGCCGGGCAGGTCGAAAGCCTCAGCTTCGATGTCCATGAACACCCGGCCGAGCGTCCCCAGCGCGCGGTAGAAATTAGCTGTCTCGGCGCGCTCCAGATCGGTGAAGAAGCGGCCGATCCATGGCGCCATATGTTTTTCAAAAATCATGCGATCGGATTCCGGCGGCGCCGCCAGACGATTGCTCGCCAGTCCCGCCATGATCTCGCACAGAATTCCGGCGTGATCCTCCGGCTCGAATATGCCCTCGGCGCGCGCAATCCCGATAGCACTGAGATCCTCGCGCAGCCGCGCCAGCGGACGGTCATGCAGGAAGCCAGTGAGATAGTAAGAAGCGTAGGGCATCAACTCGCCGCGGCCGAGACCGATGAACAGATCGAAATACTCGCGTTCGACGCGTTCGGCGGAAGTGTCGCTGGCGGCTTGCGCGAGTGCGGCATGGGCGAGGCCCAGCGGTGTCGGATCGGCGCGCAGCTCGGACAAATTGGACAACAGTTGCGCATCCGGCGCGCGCGTGAGCAGCGCGGCGATCAGCGCATATTCCTGCGCGCGTGCAGCATCCACTTCATCGATGTCGCCGGCCATCTTTTGTCCGCTGTAAAGATCGGGGCGCAGGATGGCGCGATCGACTCCGGTGACGGCTTCGACCGAGACCACGCGTTCCGCCGGAATGCGAGACCAATTGGAAACGGACGGTTGGGAAATACCGACTTGGCGCGCAAGCTCGCCGACGCCGCCGGCGGCGCGTATCGCTTCGGATAATCCGGGTTCCCTCATCCCTGTTTCTTCTTATTGTTTTTGCAAATTATTATGAAGTAAGCCTAGCGGCCCACCGAAGAGTGGGTCAATAGCTTCAGGCTATAAGAGGGAACACTATTCCGAGATAATCATTCCGGCATCGCGCCGCCGTGACGCCGAATTTTCACGTCTGTCGTTTCGACTTTGGTATCGCCCTGTTGCGTCGCAATATTTCTTCCGTGCTGCACCAATTCGTTTGGTTCCGGCGCCGCTGCAAGATGTTCCGATTGCACCGTCGCCGGTTCTCTTGCCGCTGAAACGTCAGCAACGGTGTCTGATTTATCCGATCGCTGCGCCGAAGACGGCGCGGGAGCGGGTGTCTCCGCCGGCGATTCACCTTCCGGCGCCATGCCGCGGAAAACCTCGGCGACGAGCTTCTTGACGTCGACGTCCGGACCGAGATTGCCGAAACCCGGCATTGCCTTGGGATCGGTGAAATCCCACGCGTATTCCGCCGGTCCAATGTAGTCGCGAATGGCGGGATCGGCCGACCAGGCGCGCCGGAGCGCCGCATGCTTGAGCGCCGACGGAACACCGGGCTGCAGAAAAACACGGATGTCGGTATTGGCGCCGATCGAATCGAGCGACGGAAGCTTGGTCAGGTCGATTTCCGGCGTACTCGCCGCGGCGGGCGTCGTCCCGGCAACGGCAGGCGTCGCATCCGGACCCGGCTCCGCCGGCTTGTCCGGACAGGTGACGGCAGGCTTGTCCGGTTGCGCATTCTCGTTGGCGGTGTCGCGCTTACGGCGCGACCAGCGCGAAAGGAAATTTTCCTGATCGCTCATTTTCGGCCCCCACCCATTGGAGGTCCACGCCGCGCCATTGCTTCCGGATTGGCACGATCGCGCTTTCGTTTCACGAACACCTCTTCGACATGGTGCTCGGCGACGAAGGCCGCAATCGTTTCCTGCATCGCCTTCGGCATCTCCACGGTGCCCACGAGATTGGCACCGGATTCGGTCATCGCTTCGCCTTCGGCCGGGTCCGCCGTGACCGCCGCCAGCTCATAGGGCGGATCGGCTTCAGTCGGCCGCAAAATGATCCACAGCAGCGGCGTTTCAAATTGGAGATTATCGCGATAATTGGCGGTTTCGGTGCGATATAAATCGACCTGCGCGGCGCCGACGTAAAAACTGACGCGATCGCCGTCGTCGGACAGCTTGCTCCAGGGCGGCGTTTCCGGCACGCCCGCAAGCACGCCGGCCGGACGCCAATAATAATCCGTCCATTGGCTCGCGCTCTTGCTGCGTTCGACCACGACGCCGACTGGAATACTTGCCAATGGAGGTACGGCGCTCAACTGACCGCCTCCAGATACCGGATCGGCAGGCCGGTGACCAGATTCTGCGGTTTCATGCGGATGGTCTTGTCCGGTGTCATGGCCAGGATCAGGTAGACCGGCTCGCCTTTGACCTTGTCCAGCATGATCGATGGATCGCGGAACGTAAGCGCGAACAGTCCGATCACGCCCGCCATGGCCGCTTCGTCGATATCCGCCTCGTTCCACAACCGGTCGCCGATCCGGGTGGCATCGGCATCGAGCCCAACATACCAGGAGAGCGGCGCGTCGCGCAGCTCGGTGAGCGGCTCGATCGTCACCTCGACGCCCAGCACATGCACGATCCAGCGCCGCATCGCCTCGGCCAGCGCAACCAGCCCCGAATGCCCGCCGGTCAGATCGATCGCCATGTCGAACTGGTCGCTGCGTTCCCAATAGTTTTCGGCGTTGTCGTCGTTGAGGACGTCGATCTCGGCTTCGGCCGGAATGCCCAGCATCGAGACCAGCGGCGTTACCGGCGCCGTATTGACGCCGCCGATGGTTTCTTCATCGGCCGCGAGCAATGAGTTCTCGTGCAAGGTCACGCGCTGGGTGCGGAAGAACAGTTCGGCCGCGCGCACCACGCGCGCGTCGGTCACGCCGTCGAGCGCATTACGCAGAATCACGTGTACCAGCTGATTGACGAACAATGGCGGCGTTTTTCCGATGCCCTTGCGCACCAGATCGGCATAGGCGGCTTCCAGCGTCTTATGGCGCAGCAGGTGGTCGCGGAAGACGATCAGCATTTGCCAGTTTTCGCGCGCGTCGGCATCGGCGATCGCCGCGATGTCGGACGCGGCCACAGGCATGCGCGGATCGGCGAGCAGCGCAGCGTACAACGTGCGCTCGACCGCGCAAGCCTCCGGCGGCGGGATCAGCTCCGGCCGCGCCAGATAGACTTTCAGGAAATCGTCGGTCACCTTGAGCCCGCCGCCTTCGTCGCGGTCGAGCAGATGGTGGCCGCAGGAAATCCAGAAATCGTTCATTTGCGCTCCCGCTCGGCCAAGCCGACCAGATCGACGGCCTCAATCGGTTGCTCGTCTTCCTCGCCCGCGACTTCAAGAAAGGAGAATGCCCGCGCCGGCTTTTGTCCCGCGCGCGGGCGCAGCGTGCGAAACGTTTCGCGCACCGCGCCGTCCTCGAAGACGCGATGCACGGCGACCAGCGTATCCTGCGGCTGGCTGCACAGCGACTCCGCGAATGCGACTTCTTCTTCCGCCGCGGCGACCGCGTCCTCAATCGTGGGCGCGCCAAAATTTGCGACGAGTTGCTTCGCCAGCGTATCGATGACAGCTAGCCGATCATCGGCGCTGGCCTCGACGATCTGCACCAGCGTCGACCAGCCGAGCGAGGCCACGCCGAGAAATCCGCCGCGAAACGCCGAGCGCGCCTTGCCCGCGAGCGCGGCGGCATCCGTGTTCCAGAACACAAACGCGCCCGACACCGCCCATTCGCCGGGCTCGGCCGCCTTCTCGAACACGAAGGTGTCGGAAGGATCGAGCCGTATGGTGCGCAACAGCTTCACGAACGCGGCCCCTTGGCCACCGGATCGAACCAGGCCGGCTTGGCTAGCCGCGGCAAAAACTTCTGCCGCTCGACCTCGGCCTTGCCCATGCGGCGCAGCAGCAGATCGCCGTTCTCGTCGATGTCGCGGCGCAGGCCTTTCTCGGCCGGCAGCCGCTCCAGATAGCTGCGCGCCACCGCGCCGAAGCCGTGCTCCTGCCAGGCATCGATGGCGACCATGAAATGGCGGGCGAAACTCTCCACCACCTGGTCGGACATGGCGTCGGTGAAGCCTTCCTCCTCCAGCGCGGTGACCAGCGGGTTCAAGCCGGGCTCGGAGCCGCTCATCGAGACCGTGCGGATCATGGCGCCGAACACCAGCCACGGCGGGGTTGCGTCCTCAGCTGTTCCTTTTGGCCACGCCAGCCGCCCGCCGCCCACCAGCCCATGATTGACCGCGATCGAATCCGGCCAGTCGATGGTGATGGCGGTTTCCGGTTGCGCGTGGGCGGCGAGCGCATCGGCCAGCGCCGCCATGCCGGCATAGAACGCACCACGCGCCTGCGCCATAGGCTCGTCCGGCTCCAGCACCACGGCGAATTCGGCGAGATCGAAGCGCCCGACATAGACCAGCGTGCCGGCGCCCTGCTCGGCCGCGATCGATTTTGCATGCGCGAAGGCGTCGCCCAATTCGCGCAGGCGCACCAGCGTGAACGGCGGCGGCAGTGTGAGTTCCGGCGCTAGCAGGCGGGCCCGCGTCTCCGTCGGCATTGGCTGTTACTTTCTCATTTGATTACTTATAATTATACGCTCAGGGGGTCTCGAGGCCCAGCCCGCGGCCGCGAGGAATAAGAGCGAAAGCGACGCCTTAGGCGGCATTTCGCCTGCAAAACGCGGGGACACGCGAAAAGGTTTGTAAGCCCGATGGCCGAACGGCCGCGTAAAATCCTGATCTGTTCCTGCGAAGACACGATGCCGCTCGATGGCGAAGCGGTGGCGCGGGTCTGCCGCGGCGCGGATGTCGTCGAAGGCCGCCAGCTTTGCCGCGCCGAGCTCGATCGCTTTCGCAAATTGGCGGCCGGTGGCGCGCCGCTCACCATGGCCTGCACGCAGGAAGCGCCGCTATTCGACGAGGTGGCCAGCGAGATCAAGGACAGCGGCAAGATCACATTCGTCAATATTCGCGAGACTGCCGGCTGGTCGAAAGACGCCAAAGCGGCCGGCCCGAAGATGGCGGCGCTGATCGCCGCCAGCGCGGAGCCCACGCCGAACTTCGCCTTCGTTCCGCTGACCAGCGACGGCGTGACGCTCATTTACGGCAAGGACGAACAGGCGATCGAAGCCGCCAATCTGCTGAAAGAGCATCTCGACGTCACGGTCCTGATCAAGCCGCCCAGCAACATGCCGCCGCAACGGGTGACCGACTTCCCGGTGGTGAAGGGCAGCATCCGGCAGGCCAAGGGCTATCTCGGCGCCTTCGAGCTGACGGTCGACGACTATGCCGCGCCCAATCCGTCCTCGCGCGGCGAACTCACATTTGGACCGGCGCGCAATGGGGCGACTTCGCGTTGCGACATCGTGATCGACTTGTCCGGCGGCGCGTCGCTGTTCCCGGCCGCCGATCTGCGCGACGGATATTTGCGCGCCGATCCCGGCGATCCCGCGGCGGTATTGCGCGCGGTGCTCAAAGCGCGCGATCTTGTCGGCACCTTCGACAAGCCGCGCTACATTACGTTTACCGAGGATCTGTGCGCTCATTCGCGCTCCAAGATCGTCGGCTGCCACCGCTGCCTCGATCTCTGTCCGACCGGCGCCATTGCGCCCAACGGCGATCACGTCGCAATCGATCCGCACATCTGCGCCGGCTGCGGCCAATGCGCCGCCGCCTGCCCGACCGGCGCCGCGGCCTATGCCTTGCCGCCGTCCGACGCGCTGTTGCGCAAGCTGCGCGCGCTGCTCGGCGGCTACCGCGAAGCCGGCGGCAAGCAGGCTATTGTGTTGTTCCACGACGGCGAGCACGGCCTTGAGCTGATCGACGCGCTGGCCCGTCATGGCGATGGATTGCCGGCGAACGTGCTGCCGGTACAGGTCAACGAGGTGACGCAGGTCGGACTGGAAGCGGTGGCGGCGTCATTGGCTTACGGTGCGTCGGCGGTGCGCTTTCTCATTCGCGCCAAACCGCGCCACGATGTGGCCGGCCTCGCCAAGACCATCGCGCTGGCGCAGCCGATCCTGTCCGGTCTCGGCTTTAGCGGCGCGCGCGTCTCGACAATCGAAACCGACGATCCGGACGCGCTCGGCAACGCCTTGCGCGCGATTTTAGCCATGGACGGCGCGGCCAAGCCGGCCACCTTTTCGGCCGTAGGCCTCAAGCGCGACGTGGTGCGGCATGCCTTGCGCGAGCTGCACGCGGCAGCGCCGGCCCCGATCGATATCGTGCCGCTGCCGCAGGGCGCGCCGTTCGGCACCGTCGAGGTCAATGTCGCGGGCTGCACGCTTTGTCTCTCTTGCGTCTCGGCCTGCCCGACCGGCGCGCTGTCGGACGATCCCGAAAAGCCGATGCTGCGCTTCGCAGAAGACGCCTGCGTTCAGTGTGGCCTCTGCAAGGCGACCTGCCCCGAGAAAGTCATCAGCCTGAAGCCGCAAATCGATTTCCGTAGCGCCACCGCCATGAGCCGCATCATCAAGCAGGAAGAGCCGTTCGAGTGCATCCGCTGCGGCAAGCCGTTCGGCGTGAAAAGCACGGTCGAGCGCGTAGTGGCAAAGCTCGAAGGCAAGCACTGGATGTTCAAGGACTCCCAGAAGCGGCTCGACGTCATCAAGATGTGCGCCGACTGTCGCGTCAACGCGATGGTGGCGGACAATTTCGATCCATTCGCCACCACACCGCGCCCGAAGGTGCGCACGACGGAAGATTACTTGCGCGAGCGCGAGCAGAAGGGCGAGAGCTAAGTCACTTCTTCTTGGTCGCCTTCGCCAGAAACTCCACCAGCGCCTTGCGGTCCTCGGCCGAGCCGATCGTCTGCTCCGGCATCTTGGTGCCGGGCGTGTAGGTCATCGGGCCGACCTCGAACATTTTCGCCACCGTCTCCGGCGTCCACACGATGTTCATGTGCTTGAGCGCTTCCGAATAGCGGTAGCCCGGCAGCGTCGCGATCTTGCGGCCGAAAATACCGGCGAGGCTCGGCCCCGCCTTGTTGCCTTCGTCAGGCAAGAGCGTGTGGCAGGCGACGCAGGCGCGGAACACCTGCGCGCCGGGATCGCTGGCGTAGGCCGCCAGCAGATCGTCGGGCGCGCCGACCACCGCCGCGCCGATCGGCTCGCCGCTCACCGCGTCCCAGCGGCGGATCGTGCGATCGGTGCCGCCGGTCAATAATGTTCGGCTATCGGGAAAGAACGCCACCGACCACACCGGCAGGCCCGGGCCGACCAGCGTGTGCTCGATCTTGCGGGTTTTACGATCGATCACCGCCACCGAGCCGCGCACGCCGGCGGCGGCCACCAGCTTGCCGTCGCGGGAGATCGCGACCGCGATGATCGGGGTCGGCGACGCCTGCAGTTCGCCGCGCATGTCACCCTGCGACGACAGGAAATAGACCTTGCCGTCGGCGCCGGCCGCGACAATCTCACCATCGGGCGCGACCGCAACCGTGTTGAGCGGCGTCGGCAGGGTGTGAACGCTCACGCCGCCGTCGCTGAGGCGCCAGATGCGCAGCGTGGCGTCGTAGCCGGCGCTCACCAACTCGCGCCCGTCCGGCGAAAAGGCGACGCCGTTGACGGCCTGCGCATGGCCTTCCAGCACGCGCGGCGCGCCGCCATCGAGCGGCCACAGGCGGACGGTGTGGTCCCACGATGCCGAGGCGAGCATCGTGCCGTCCGGCGACAGCGCCAGCGCGACGATCGGGCCCGTGTGGCCGTCGAGCATTCTGTCGGGCTCAGGCTGGCTTTGCGTCCAGATCGCGATATGGGTGTCGGCGCCGGCGGTGGCGATGCGGCCGTCCTTGAGCCAGGCCACCGCGTTCACCGCGCCGTCGTGGAAGCGCATCACCTGTTCGGCGACGTTTCGCGATAACGACCAGCGGATCGCAGAGGTGTCGAAGCTGCCGGAAACGGCGTGGCTGCCGTCGGGCGAGATCGCCAGCGCGCGCACCGGCCCGCCATGGCCGCGCAATTGCGCGTTCGCCGGCGTGAATGCGAGCGGCAACAGCAGTACGACGCAGAAACCTTTGGCCCAGAAATTCATTACGAAGGGCTCATGCCGAGCGCCCTGATGCGGGTGCGCACTTTTTCGTCGCGCAACGCCGCAAGGAACGCCTGCACCGCCGGGCGCCCCGCGCGGCTCTCGACCACGAGAAAATCGTAGTGTTCCGGCGACAGCGGCAGAAAGCCGAGGCCGTAGAGCTTGGCCACCGGCTCGATGGCGACGCCCCAATCGGCGCGAGATTGCGCGATCGCGGCAGCCACCGCATTGTGCGACTTCGGCTGATTGGCATAGCCGGGCGGCCGCGCGCCCGCGAGCAATTTGTCGATCAGCACGCGGGTGCCGGCGCCGGCATTGCGGTTGACCATCAGCGCGGACGTATCGGCGAGCGCGGCCTTGAGCGCTTCCTGCGCGCTGCGCCCTTCGAAACGCTTGTCGCCCAACTGGAACAGGATGCCCTGCATGCGCTGCCAGCCGCGCACCAGGCGCAAGGCCGGCGTCGCCAGATGCACATTATACTGTCCGCTTTCCGGATCGATCAGGTGCACCGGCGCGACGTCGCATTCGCCGCGGCTGGCCGCCGCCACGCCACCCAGGCTACCCACGGCCAACGTACGCGCGGTAAAGCCGCGTGTCGCCAGCGCACCCACCACCACATCGAGCGCCACATCATGGCTGCCCATGATGACCAGATCGGGCGCGCGCACGGCGCTGCCGATGAGCGTCACGTCTACGACGCTGTTGGCATCGAGCGTTGACGCCAGCGCATCGATCGCGAGAAAACCGTCGGCTTGCGAAAAGCTGGTAACCGAGCCGGAGCCTTTGCCGGTCGGAAACGCGATGGCGCCTTCATCGCTCTCGATCAGCGACACCAGCACGAATTCCTTACGGCCGAGTTCAGACGCAATCCGCACCGGCACGCGGGCGGGCAACGTTTGCGCGGCCTCCGGCGGAAGCCCGGCGCGGGCGCGGATCACCGGCGCAACAAAGGCGTGGAAGGTGAAAATTGCCGAGGTCGGAAAACCGGGCAGCACCACGATCGGCGTGGTCCCGATCACGCCGAGACAGAGCGGCTTGCCGGGCTTGAGCGCGACGCCGTGCACCAGGATGCCGGGCGGGCCCAGCCGCGACACCACGCGATGCGACAGATCGCCGGCGCCTTTCGAGGTGCCGCCCGAGACCACGACAAAGTCGCTTGCCGCCAGCGCTTGGAGCACGGCTTTTTCGAGCGCCGCCTCGTCGTCGGGAAACGCGCCCATCGCCAGCGGCTCGCCGCCGGCTTCCGTAACGGCCGCCGCGATGATCGCGCCATTGCTGTCGTAAACGCGCGCCGGCTTGAGGGCTGCGCCCGGCGCCACCAATTCGTCGCCGGTGGAGAGCACCGCCACCTTCGGCCGCCGCACCACGTCGATGCGGGCGAGGCCGCAGGCCGCCAGCATGCCGATCTCGCGCGAGCCGATGCGCGTGCCGCGCCGCAGCAATGTCTCGCCGCGCGCGATGTCGGAGCCGGCGTAGGAGACGAATTGCCCGGGCGCGGCGGCGCGGCGCAGCTCGATGCTTATTGCGATTCTTGGCGCGCCCTGCTCGAGCAGCTCGGTGTGCTCGATCATGACCACCGCGTCGGCGCCGCGCGGGATCACGCCGCCGGTCGCAATGGTGGTGGCGGTGCCGGGATTAACCTCCAGCGCCGGCGCATCGCCACAGGCGATCACCTCGGCATTGAGCCGAAAGATTTTGGGCGCAGTGTCGCTGGCGCCGATGGTGTCGATAGCCCGAAGGGCAAACCCGTCCACATTGGAGCGGTCAAACGGCGGCGCATCGACCGCGGCCACCACGTCGTGCGCGAGTACGCGCGTGAGCGCGAGCGCCAACGGTACGCTCTCGGCCGCGAGCGGCGAAAGATCGAGATGCTGCTCGAAGCGCGCGCGCGCCTCGTCCGCCGATACCACGTCGAGGAATTGCTCCTGGCGCGCGGCCGCCCGCACGCGCGCGAGCAGTTCGGCGTTGACGTCCGGCCGGGTCTTGCGCGACTCACTCATGGCCACGGCCTCACCTGAACCGGCGCGCCGGCGGCATAGCCTTCGCTGTCGGCCGGCACTAGGATCCATCCGTCGGAACGCGCCAGCGCCGACAGCGGCAGATATTTCATCGCCAGCGGCTCGGCAGTGTCGTCCTTGCGCCGCACCGGCACGACCTCGGCCAGGCCCACCGTGGAGGCGACCTTGCGCGCCAGCGTCAAGGTCTCGGCTGGTTCGTTCTCTTTCATCTTGCTCGCCGCCAGCCGCTCCAGCATGCGCCGCCCGACCACCAGCCAAACGCTAAGCGCCGCGTCCAACCGTCCCGGCAGCAGCAGCACCGGCCTTGCGCCGACAAATCCGAACGCGGCGGTCTCGCCAGGCGTGAGCGCCATGCCATGCACGACGAGCCGGCCCGCGCGCGCCAGCGTTTGCGCGCTGGCGTCGTTGCGGCCGCTGCCGGTGCCGCCGATGATCACAACGGCGTTACTATTGTTGTTGCGCAATGCGCGATCGAGAGTGCCGCTGTCGTCGATACGCGCGGTACCGCCCTGCCGTTCGATGTCGCGCGCGACAACACTGGCGGCGGCGGCGATGATGCGGTCCGCACGGACAGCTACAATCGATAGGCGCGGCTCACGCACGGTGACGCGCGCAAGGCCAGCGCAGGCGAGCGCGGCGAGATCGGTGATGCGCAGGCGTTCGCCGGCCTGGCGCAGCGGAATGCCCGGATCGCTGTCGCCGCCCGCCGGCAACACGCCGTCGCCGGGATTGACGGTGACCAGCGCCTCGGCGCGGCCTTGCATCACCTTCACCGCGTCGAACGGCGCCACGCTGTCGGTGCCGGCCGGCATCGGCTGCCCGGCCTCGACCCGCTGCGGGCTGTGCATGAGCAGTACCGGTGCATAGCCGCCGGCGCCCAAGGCATCGTCCGCGGCGAGCGCCCAGCCGTCCTGCAAGGCCAAGGCCGCGCTCGGGCGCGCCGGCGCCACCGCGTCGGCAGCGAGCACGCGCCCCGCCGCCGCGGTCACGTCGAGCGTGCGCGGGGTGACCGGCTGCACGTCCGAATCGACCGCGGCTAGCACCTCGGCGAGCGGCGTCAGCCGTGTAATCGTCTGTAGGGGGGCGGACGCCGCAGCCATTTTCCCGCGCTTGACCTTGCTGGCCTCTGAATATTCAGTCTACCTCAACAACGCGAAGGACACAGCAACCTGAACCGGACCTGGCGATGGCGGAAAAGACCATGAACTTGCGCGGCCTGAAATGCCCGCTGCCGACGCTGCGAGTGCGCAAGATGCTGTCCAGCCTGAAAACCGGCGATCTGATCGTGGCGGAATGCACCGATCCGCTGACCGCGATCGACATTCCGAATTTGCTGCGGCAGACCGGCGACTCGTTGGAAGGCAACGCGGAAGCCGGGGGCGTTCTCAGCTTCCGCATCCGAAAAAAGTGAGGCAGCGAAACCTGTTTGCAGAGGCATCGGCGCAACAATGATCAATGTAGCCATGGTCGGCCTGGGCCGCTGGGGCCAGACCGTTCTTAATTCCATTCAAGGCAAAAGCAGCCGCCTGTGCATCGTGCACGGCGTGACCAAGGAACCCGAACTCGCGCGCGAACTGGCGGCGAAGCATGGCTTCCGGTTGTCCACCGACCTCAAGGACGCCATCGCCGACCCGAAGGTGCAGGCCATCATGCTCGCCACGCCGCATTCTTTGCATGTCGAGCAGGTGCGTATGGTGGCGAGCGCCGGCAAGCCGGTCTGGTGCGAGAAGCCGTTGGCGCTTACCCGCGCGGAGGCTGAGCGCGCGGTTGCCGCGGTGCGGGCGGCCGGCGTCCCGCTCGGCAGCGGCAACAATAAAAGATGTTTTGCCTCGATGCGCGAGCTCAAAAGCATCGTCGACAGCGGCGCGATCGGGAAAATTCTGCATATCGAAGGGCATTTCTCCAACGAGCACTCAACGCGCGTCTCCGGCGGCTGGCGCGACGATCCGGCCGAATCGCCGGGCGCCGGCATGACCGGCGCCGGCCTGCACGTGCTCGACGCCTTCGTCAATCTCGCCGGACCGATCAGCTATGTCGACGCGCGCAGCATCGCCAAGAAAGAACCGCCCGATCCGCGCGACGTGGTCGCCGTGCTGGTGGAGTTCGCCAGCGGCGCCACCGGCGTGATGGCCACCGTGCGCGCCGCGCCGGTTTACTGGCGCTGCCACGTGTTCGGCACCGACGGATCGGCGGAGGCGCGCGGCGAGGACACGCTGATCGTCGCCAAGATCGGCGGGCCGACGGAAGAGAAGACTTATCCGCACGTCGATTCGCTGCGCGTGCTGCTGGAAGCCTTCGCCGACGCGATCGAGGGCAAGGCGCCGTTTCCGGTGCGGCCGGAGCAGATGCTGGACGTGATCGGCGCCTTCGAGGCGATCATTACCTCGCTCGCCAAAGGCGCGCCGGTGAAACTCGCGCGCTAGGCGGCGAGACGGCGCGCTATCTTCATGCGCGACACGCTGTCGCCAGCGAGGTGGTTCCAGATGAAGGCGTCGCGCACCAGCTTGTCGGTGTGCGGGTCCATGTGACACCCCTGGGCGCCGCGCACTTCCATGTAGAGTTCGGAAACCTCGTTCACGACGTCGCAGGAATAATTCATCGCCAGCCCGGCGTTGCGCGAGTGGATTTTCATGTCGTGCTCCCAGGCCACCCGCATCACGTACGAGCGCAGCGCCTCGGTCAGCATGAACATCTTATTGATCTGCAGCTGCACGTTCTGCTGCGCGAACAGCACTTGGCCGCCCTGCTTGGCGGTCTTGGCGTAGCGCAGCGCGGTCTCGCAGGCATCGTCGCAGATGCCGAGCGCATTGGAGGCAAGCTCGAGGTCGCCGAACAGATCGCCGCCGGTGGTGTCGCCGCCGGCGCCGCCGGTCTTGCGCACCGCGCCACCCACATCGCCGACCACATTGGCGTGCGGCACCCGCGCGTTCTCGAAGATCATCTCGCCGTTCTGGTAGAAGCGCCAGCCGCTCTTGTTGAACACCTTGCCGATGCGGAAGCCGGGCGTGTCGCTTGGCACCAGGAACATGGTGGTGCCCTGTCGGGGCGCCACGCTGGCGTCGGTGCGCGCGTCGATGAAGAACAGCTTGCCGATCGGGGCGTTGGCGATGAACGCCTTCTCGCCGTTGAGGATCCATTCATCGCCCTTGCGCTCGGCGCGCAGCTTCAGCCCGGTCTTGGGATCGTCGCCCGGCAAGCGGTTGTCGGAACCGGCGCTCGGCTCGGTGATGCCCTTGCCGAGCACGAAGGTGTCGTCGGCGACGAAGGCCGGGAGGAAACGCTGTTTCTGCTGCTCGGTGCAGGCGGAGGAGATCAAATGGCTCCATTTCCAGTTCTGGCTGAACGCCTTGGAAATGGCGCTGTCGGCCTTGGCCAGCTCGGTCATCACCAGCGCCTGCGACACGAAATCGGTGCCTTGGCCGCCCCATTCCTTCGGCACCGCCATGGTGCGGAAGCCGAGCTTGGAGCCCTTCTTGATGATGTCCCAGTCCCAGGTCTCGCGCGCGGTGGGAATGGCGTCGCGCGCGAGCGAGAGCGGGCGGATCTCCTCGTCGGCGAATTTGCGCGCCGCCATCTGCCAGGAGCGCTGTTCGTTGCTCAGATTGAAATCCATGGGAGCATCCTCACGTGAAATGTTTCGGCTATTCGCCGGCCAGCGCCATCGCGCCATTGCCGGCGCGCCGGTAGCCGGCCAGCTCCTCCGCGATGCGCAGCTTGGCGTCGGTATTGCCATCGCCTGAATGCTGGCAGACGCGCGCGTCGTGAATGTATTTGTGCAGCGGCATGTCGCGCATCACGCCCATGGCGCCGAAAATTTCCGCCGCGTCCTTGGCGGCTTTCATCACGATCTCGGAGGTGAACACCTGCGCCATGGTCTGCAGCGGCAGGTCGGAGAGGCTGCGGTCGGCGACGGCTTCGGGATGATCGGAGGCCCAGGCCGCCTGCCAGACGGCGGTGCGCGCGATCTCCAGCCGGATCGCGGTCTCGGCAAGCTTGGTGGCGATCGCCTGATGCTCGATGAGCGGCCGCCCGCCCTGCACGCGCAAATGCGCATAGTCGAGTGCGGCTTCATAGGCCGCGCGGCCAATGCCGAGATTGAGCGCCTGGGATAGCGGATTGCCGCGGCCGGGCGCATCCGCGCCAGTCAGCAGCGCCGCCGCGTCATCGCCGAGCAGATTGCCCGCCGGCACCCGGCAATCTTTGAACGTGACCTCGCCGCACGCGCCGTGCAGCCAGGCGTTGTCGTGCGCGCGCACGCTCACGCCCCGCGCATTCGCCGGCACCAGCAGCACGCCGGCGCTGGCGCGGCCCGGGATATTGACCAGCACCGCGAACAGCCCGGCGACCGGCGCGTTGGCGACGCAATCCTTAACGCCGTTGACAATCCAATCGCTGTTGGATTTCACGGCGCTTGTTTTCACCGCCGCTGCGGCCGATGCCGGGCGGTGATAGTTCACGCCCAGCCGCGTATCGGTTTCGTCCTCGTGGCCCGCGAAGGCGAGATGATAGCGGTCGCCGTTCAGAAACTTCGACAGGAACGCGTCACGCTGGGTGTCGCTCATGGCGCGATCGAACAGCAGATGCGCCAGCCGCGAGCTTTCCGAGAGCACGGCGGCGATATCGGCATCGCCCGCCGCCAGTTCCTCGGTCACGATGCACGCGGTGAGCGCATCCGCGCCGGCGCCGCCGCGTTCCTCCGACAGCGCCAGACTGCGCAGGCCCATCTGCGAGGCCTGGTCGAGCAGACCCGTGAGCAGACTACGGTCGCACACGTCGAGCCGCTCCGCCTTGAGCGCGACCGGCTTGATCTCGCGCGTGACAAAGTCGCGCACCGTGTCGCGGATTTCCAACTGTTCGGAGCTGAGCTGAAGATTGTACATGACGCTGCCTTTTTGCGTGGTGCGCTATTGCAGGACGGCGGCCGCGATGGCGTCGCCCATCTCCTGGGTGCTGGCCTTGCCGCCCAGGTCCTTGGTCAGGTGTTTGGCTTGCGTGACGACCTTGTCGATCGCCGTCTGCATATAGCCGGCGGCGGCCGTCGCTTTCGGTTCGTTGTGCTTGCGGCCGAGGAAAGCCATCAGCATTTGCGCCGACGCTATCATGGCATAAGGATTGGCGACGTTGCGGCCGGCGATGTCGGGCGCCGAGCCGTGCGTCGCCTGCGCCATCGCCTGTTTCTCGCCGACGCAGAGGCCGGGCGCCAAGCCGAGCCCGCCGACCAATCCGGCGCCGATGTCGGTGAGGATGTCGCCGAACTGGTTGCTGGTCACCACCACGTCATATTGCTGCGGCGCCATCACCAGCTTCATCGAGATGGTATCGATCATCGCCTCTTCGAACGTCACGTCGGGATAATCGCGCGCGACCTTGCGGCATTCCTCGGCGAACATGCCGCAAGCGAGGCGATAGACCGGCTCCTTGTGCGCGGCCGTCACCTTCTTGCGCGGCCTTGTGCGCGCGATCTCGAACGCTTCGCGCGCGACCCGGTTCGATCCCTTGCGCGTGATCACGCGCATGGCGACAGTGATCTCGTCGTTCGGACGAAATTCCGGCGCGCCCGCCACCACGGTTTCGGAATAGAGCATGCCCTCGGACAGCTCGCGTAGAAACACGATGTCGACGTCCTTGTGGATCGACTTCACGCTCGGATAGGAGCGCGACGGGCGGATGGCGGCGAACAGCTCGTATTTCTTGCGCACCGGCGGCATCACCCAGGTGGCATCGTTGCGCGGATAGGCGGCATGCCCGATCGGCCCCATGATCCAGCCGTCGAGTTTCCAGAGCGCCGCCTCGGTGGTCGGCGGCAGCGTATTGCCTTCCATCTCATGGCCAGCCTTACCGATCGGCAATGGTTGCCAGTCGATGGCGAGGCCGGCGCGCGACGCCGCGGCTTTCATCACCTTGACGGCCTCCGGCACGACCTCAAGGCCGATATCGTCGCCGAGCAGAATTCCGATCTTCAAAGCCGGCGTCTCCCGGAAGGCGCTACGAGGCAAGGAATTGGTCGAAAAGAACCGCGGCAGGTACGCGGGGATCGCATTTTTCGCACCCTGAGGCTATCGCCGCAATGGTCCCCGACGCAACGCTGCCCTGATCCAGCCGTCGCGACGGCTCTATTAATTCGCTGTAAACCCGCCGTCGACCGCCAGCGTCTGGCCGGTGATCGAGGCCGCGCCGGGGCTGGCTAGGAAAACGACGGCGGCGGCGACTTCCTCCGGCGTGATGAAGCGGCCTGTCGGTATGCGGGCGAGCATGCGTTCGCGCGTTTGGTCGTCATACATCTTCGCGCGCGAGGCGGTGAGCACGGTGGCCGGCGCAACCGCATTGACGCGGATGTTGTGGCCGATCCATTCGATCGCCAGCATCCGTGTCATCTGGATCAAGCCGCCTTTGGCGGTCCCATAGACCGTGCGGCCGGCAAATCCGGTCATGCCATGGGTCGAGGCGATGTTGACAACGCAGCCGGGGCGGCCGCGCGCGATGCAATGCGCGGCGTAGGTCCGCGCCATGAAGTATGCGCCCTTGAGATCGGTGTTGACGACGTCATCCCATTCCGCCCAGGTCACCTCGATCGCCGGCTTGACCAGCGTGCGGGCGGCATTGTTGACCAACACATCGATGTCGCCGAAAGCTTCGACCGCGGCAGCGAAGGCTTGCGCAATATCAGCCTCGAACCGCAGATCGAGCCGCACCGGCACCACCTTGCGCCCCTGCACCGCCGGATCGCGCAACAGTGCGTCGAGCCGCGCAACGTCGCGGCTGGTGACCGCGAGATCGTAACCCGCCTGCGCCAGACCGCAGGCGATGGCGTAACCCAGGCCGGTCGAGGCGCCGGTGACCAGGGCGGTGGGGCTAGCCGGCGATGTCATTGGGTGATTCATTTCTGTTCAGCGGCCGGCGGCGTAGCCTTGCATGCCGCGCGGATTGGCGGCGGCGCGGCGGCGGTTGCCGATGCGCGAGGCCGCCGTCAATCTTCCTTCCGACCAATCGGCTTCCACCTCGACCTCGTGGCCGCGGCGGCGCAATTCCTTGATCGTGTCCGCCGACAGCCGGCCCTCCACCACCAGCACGCCCGGTCGTGCCTCGCGCGGCCAGAACGACGCCGGGAAGTGCTCGGAATGCCAGGCCGGCGCATCGATCGCCTCTTGCAGGTTCATCTTCGCGTGCACGTGGCGCAGAAAAAATTGCGCGGTCCACTGGTCCTGCTGATCGCCGCCGGGCGAGCCCCAGGCGAGGTAGGGCTCGCCGTCACGCAGTGCCATCGTCGGCGTGAGCGTGGTGCGCGGCCGCTTGCCGGGCGCGAGCGAGGCCGGATGGCCCTCGTCGAGCCAGAACTGCTGCGCGCGCGAACCGAGGCAGAATCCGAGCTCCGGGATCGTGGGTGAGGATTGCAGCCAGCCGCCCGACGGCGTCGACGACACCATGTTGCCTTGCTGGTCGATGATGTCGAAATGCACGGTGTCGCCGCGCATCGCGCCGGCGCTGTCGAGCTTGGCGTCTTCGATCACGATGACGCTCGGATCGTGCACATCGTCGTGGGTCCATATCTTCCCGACGGTCGGTTCGCCCGCACCGGCCGCTACCGTGCGTGCTCCGGCCGGCACACGGAGCGGCAGCTGTTTGCCAAAGCCTTTGATCGTTCCCGGTCGCTGCTCGAGCGAAGCCATTTTGCCGACGAGCTTGCGCCGCTCGGCATTGTAGGCCTCCGACAACAGCGTTTCGCCCGGCACCTCGACGAATTTCGGATCGCCATAGAACGTTTCGCGGTCGGCATAGGCGAGCTTGGCGCATTCAACGACCGCGTGGATGAACTCCGCGCTGGCCGGATCGACGCCGTCAAGACCGAAACCCCGCAGCAGCGCGAGTTGCTGCAGCATCACCGGCCCCTGGCTCCAGAACCCGCCCTTGCAGACGGTATAGCGGCCGTATTCGAGCGTCGCCGGCGCCTCGACGCTCGGCTGCCAGCGCGCCATGTCGTCGGCAGTGAGCACGCCGCGGTGGCGCTCGCCGCTCGTGTCCATGACCTCCTGCGTGCGGCAGAATTTGTCGATCGCCTCGGCAACGAAGCCGTGCGACCAACACTGGCGCGCTTTTTCGATCTGGCGCTCGCGAGCGCCGCCTGCGCTTTCGGCCTCGCGCAGGATGCGGGCATACGTGTCGGCGAGCGTAAGGTTGCTGAACATGGTGCCCGGCTCCGGCACCGCGCCGCCCGGCAGATAAATCGCCGCCGAGGTCGGCCAATGCTCTCGGAACAATTGCTCCACCATGGCGATTGTAGCGCTGGCGCGCTCGACCAGTGGATGCCCGTTGCGCGCATAGGAAATCGCCGGCGCCAGCACGTCGGCCAGATGCATGGTCCCGTAGTCGCGCAGCAGCAACATCCAGGTCTCGAACATGCCGGGCACGCAGGCGGCGAGCAGCCCGGTGCCCGGCACCAAGTCCAGGCCGAGCCCGCGGTAGTGCGCGATGGTCGCCGCTGCCGGCGCTGGCCCCTGCCCGCAGATCACTTCGATCTTGCCTTTGCGCACATCGTGCACGATCACCGGTACATCGCCGCCCGGCCCGTTGAGATGCGGTTCGACCACCTGGAGCGTGAATGCGGTCGCCACCGCGGCGTCGAAGGCGTTGCCGCCCTTTTCCAGCGTCGCCATGCCGACGGCGGTCGCGATCCAATGGGTCGACGTGACGACGCCGAACGTCCCCTCGATTTCGGGGCGCGTCGTGAAAGGGTTCGGATTTATCTTTGAAGCCATTGCCGAATTTCCTGTGGCGCGAGCACGCTAACGTAAATGACAGGCGACCATCTGGCCCGGTTTGACTTCGCGGAGCAATGGCGTTTCCGCCCGGCAGCGCTCGACCGCATAAGGGCAGCGGGTGTGGAAGTGGCAGCCCGAGGGCGGATTAATCGGGCTCGGCACGTCGCCTTGCAGCACGCGCTTGGCGCGCTTGACGCTCGGATCGGGCACCGGCACCGCCAGCAGCAGCGACTCGGTGTAAGGATGCTGCGGCCGCGTGAACAGCGTGCGCTTGTCGGTGTATTCGACGATGCGGCCGAGATACATCACGGCGATGCGGTGGCTGATGTGCTCGACCACCGCCAGATTGTGCGAGATGAACAGATAGGCCAGCCCCATTTCGCTCTGCAGGTCCATCATCAGATTGAGCACCTGCGCCTGGATCGAGACGTCGAGCGCCGACACCGGCTCGTCGCCGACGATCAGCTTCGGGTTTAGGGCGAGCGCGCGGGCGATGCCGATGCGCTGGCGCTGGCCGCCGGAAAACTGGTGCGGATAACTGTCCATCTGCGCCTTGCGCAGGCCGACCCGCTCGAACAATTCGGCCACGCGCTTGCGCACGTCACGGCCAGCGGCGGTGCGGTGCACGCGCATCGGCTCGGCCACGATGTCGCCCGCCGACATGCGCGGATCGAGCGAGGAAAACGGATCCTGGAAGATGATCTGCATCTGCCGGCGATAGGGCCGCAGCTCGGTCTTGCTCAAATGCGTGATATCGCGGCCGTCGATCCTGATGCTGCCGCCGGTCGGCTCGATCAGCCGCAATATCGTGCGGCCGACCGTGGATTTGCCGCAACCGGATTCGCCGACCAGGCCGAGCGTCTCGCCCTGCGCAATCGAAAAGCTGATGCCGTCCACCGCGAACACGGTGCCGCCGGCGCGCTGCAACAGGCCTTTGCGGATCGGGAAATGCTTCTTGAGGTCGCGCACTTCGAGCACGGCTGGACGCGAACCGTTGGCGGCGCCCGCTTCAGCCATTGCCGCCCCCGAACAGTTCGGCGGAACGCCAGCACGCCGCCCAGTGCCGCGGCCGTTTCTCCTCGTAGTCGGGATAGGCCTGGCGGCAGCGGTCCTGCGCATGGGCGCAGCGCGGCGCGAACACGCAGCCCTCCGGCAGGTCGGTCAGTGCCGGAACCATGCCGGGGATTTCCTGCAAGCGCCTGCCGGCGTCCTCGTTTTGCCCGCGCATCAGCGCCAGTCGCGGGATCGAGGCCAGCAGCCCGTGCGTATAGGGATGCTGCGGCCGGGCGAACAGTTCGTCCACCGGCGCCTCCTCGACCTTGCGCCCGGCATACATCACGATGACGCGCTGCGCGGTCTCGGCCACCACGCCGAGATCGTGGGTGATCAGGATGATCGCGGTGCCTAGCTTGCGCTGCAGGTCGAGGATGATGTCGAGAATTTGCGCCTGGATGGTGACGTCGAGCGCGGTGGTCGGCTCGTCGGCGATCAGCACCTTCGGATTACAGGCGAGCGCCATGGCGATCATGGCACGCTGGCGCATGCCGCCGGAAAGCTGGTGCGGATATTCCTTGGCGCGCTGCTCCGGCTCCGGGATGCGGGCGAGCCGCAGCATATCGATTGATTTCTCCCAGGCCTGATGGCGCCCGATCGGCTCGTGTAGCAGCAGCACTTCCGCGATCTGGCTGCCGATCGTGAGTACCGGATTGAGCGAGGTCATCGGCTCCTGGAAGATCATCGCGACGTCCTTGCCGCGCACGCCGCGCATCGCCTCCTCGCTGAGCGTGAGCAGATCGACGCCGTCGAGCTTGACCGATCCGCCGGCGATGCGGCCGGGCGGATCGGGCACAAGTCTCATGAGAGAGAGCGCGGTGATGCTCTTGCCGCAACCGGACTCGCCGACGATCGCCAGCGTCTCATGCGGCCCGAGCGCGAAGCTGACGCCGTCCACGGCCTTCACCACGCCGTGGCGCAGATCGAAATAGGTCCGCAATCCGTCGACCACCAGCAACGGGGCCTGGTTCGAAATATCGGCCGGCGCCGGAGTGCCGGTCGCGCGCTCGCTGGTCGTCATGGTCATGGCGCGAACCGGGCCATTAGAGCGTGATCCGATTAGATTGAATCACTGTGCTTCCCTAACATTTTGCTTGCGCATGATCTTTTCCGAAAACCGGTACCCACTTTTCGGGATCATGCGCTAATTGCGCAGCCTCGGGTCGAGGATATCGCGCAGCGCGTCGCCGAACAGATTGGTGCCGAACACCGCGAGACTGATGGCGGCGCCGGGGAAGATCACCAGCCAGGGCGCGGTGCGCACATATTCGGCCGCCGATTCCGACAGCATGCGGCCCCAAGAGGGATGCGGCTCGGGCACGCCGAGGCCGAGGAACGACAGCGACGCCTCGGTCAGGATCGCCGCGCCGAGCTGCGCGGTCGCGATCACGATCAGCGGCGCCAGCGTGTTGGGCAGCACATGGCGCACCGCGATGCGGAATTCGCTCATGCCGACGGCGCGCGCCGCCTCGACGAACGGCTGTTCGCGCAAGGTCAGCGTGCTGGAGCGGACCACGCGCGCGGTATAGGGGATCAGCGGGATCGCGATCGCGACGATGGTATTGTCGAGCGCCGGCCCGAGCGCGGCCGCCATCACCAGCGCCAGCACCAGCAGCGGCACCGCTTGCAGCACGTCGACGATGCGCTGGATCACCAAATCGACCCAGCCGCCGAGATAGCCCGAGGTCAGGCCGAGCGCCACGCCGAACACGCACCCGATGAAGGTCGAGCCGAGCCCGACCGCAAGTGAGATGCGCGCGCCGTAAACGATGCGGCTGTAGATGTCGCGGCCCATATTATCGGCGCCCAGCCAATGCGTGTGGCCCGGCGGTGCCAGCGAAACGAGCGAATTGGTCCTGATCGGATCGAACACTGTAATGAAATCGGCGAAGATGGCGGCGAACACGAACACCAGCATGATCACGGCGCCGATAACGCCGAGCGGATGCGCGGCGGCGTGATAGCGGATCTGCGACCACACGCCTTCCGCGCGGACGGTGTCCACGGGCCCCGGGACGATATCGATGCTAGCCATGAGCTCGCTCTCCGTCCCTAACCGGAATATTTGATGCGCGGATCGAGCACCGCGTAGAGCAGGTCGACCAGGAAGTTGATCGACACCGCCACCACCGCGATGAACATCACCAGGTTCTGCACGATCGGATAGTCGCGCCAGCGGATCGCCTCGACCAAAAAGCGCGCGACGCCCGGAATGTTGAACACCGTTTCGGTGACGATCAGGCCGCCCATCAGGAAGGCGGCCTCGATGCCGATCACGGTGACGACCGGCAGCACCGCGTTGCGCAAGGCATGGTGGTAGTTGACGCTCTGCTCCGACGCGCCTTTCGCGCGCGCGGTGCGGATGTAATCCTGCCGCAACACTTCCAGCATCGAGGAACGTGTCAGGCGCATGACTAGCGCCGATGAGCGAAAGCCGACCGCCGCCGCCGGCACGCTGTAGAGCCACAACGCGTTCCAAAAACCCCCTGGCGCGTTGTTGTAGATCGGAATTGTGCCGAAAAATTTCACAAACGCCATCAGGATCAACAGGCCGAGCCAGAATGACGGCATCGACAGCCCGCTCAGGCTGATCACGCGCAAGACATAGTCGAGCCCGGAGTTCTGCTTGACCGCGCTGATAACACCGAGCGGAACGCCGAACACAATTGCAAACAGCAGCGCCAATCCGGCAAGCTTGGCAGTGATCGGAATGCGCGGCAGGATCTCGTCAATCGCCGGCTTTTCCGACACATAAGAATAGCCGAGATCGCCGCGCGCGAGCCCGCCGATCCATTGCACGTATTGCACGGCGATCGGCTGATCGAGGCCCAGCTCCTTTTCCAGCTTGGCCTTCTCGGCTGTGTCGATCATTCCGGCAGCATCGAACAGGATGTCCGCAATGTTGCCGGGCACCACCCGCAACATCGTGAACACCAGCACTGAAATTCCGAACAGCGTCAGGAGCATCAAGAAGAAGCGCCTGATCAGATAGCTCCCCACCATGGCCTCCCAATCGCGTGCGGGGGAAAGCGCGCAAAATCTCCCAAGATTTGGCCGCCCACTATCGGCCAAATCTTGGACGATCTTGCGCGCCGGGGCTGGCGTTTATTTATCCAGCCAGATGTCCTCGTAGCGATAGCCGTTATAGGCACTGTTGCTCATGATCGTCATGTTCTTCACGTAGGGCTTCCAGCACATGCCCGACCGCGCATGCATCAGGATCGGACGCGCCACGTCCTCCTGCAGTTTTTTGTCGATCTCCCACACCATTTTCTTGCGCTTTTCGACATCGGTTTCGACCGATTGCTTGTCGAACAGCGCTTCCAATTCCTTGTTGCAGTAGTGCGTGTAGTTGCGCTCGGAGCCGCAGGCATAATTTTCATAGAACGCCTGGTCGGGATCGTCGATGCCGTTGCCGGTCAGGTTGAGGCCGACGGAGTAGTCGTTGCGTGCGACCTTGGCGAACCAGGTGCTGGACTCCACCGGCTCCAGTTCGGCGTCGATATAGATGCTCTTGAGCTGATCGATCAGCACCACCGCCGGATCCCGGTAGGTTGCAATGTTGCGCGTCGAGACTTTGATCTTGAGCGGCTTGTCGGCGCTGTAGCCGAGCTTGGTCATGATGGCGCGGGCTTGCTGGCGGTCCTTGTTCACGTCGCCGTAGCCGGAAATTGTCTTGAGCATGTCCGGCGGCATGCCCCACACACCTTCCGGCGGCGGCAGTAAAGTGCCGCCCTGATCGCCCTGCCCCTGAAAGATGATGTCGATGAACGACTTTCGGTCCAGCGCGAGCGCCATCGCCTTGCGCAATTCGAGATTATTGAAGGGCGGGTTCTCGCGGTTGATGATGAGATTGGTGTTGACGTTGATCGGCGCGATTTCGCAGACGGCGGTGGCGTCCTGCGACTTGATGTCCTTGATCAGCGCGGCCGTCATCTCGGTGGGGAACGTCATGTCCACATTGCCGGCGACGAAGGCGAGCACCGCGGTCGCCCGATTGCGGATGATGCTGTATTCGATGCCGTCGAGATAAGGCAGGCCCTTTTTCCAATAGTCCGGATTTTTCGTGAGCGTGATCGATTCGTTCTGCTTGAACTCCACAAATTTGAACGGACCGGTGCCGATCGGATGCGTGCGCATTTGCGCCGTTGGGACGTGGCACGAATACATCGGCGTGTAGCCCGACGCGATCATCGCCAGCAGCGAAGGCTGCGGCCGCTTGAGCTGCAGCGTCACCTCGAAGTCGCCATTGGGGCTGACTTCGGAAATGTTATTGAACAAGTCCTTGCGCGGATTCTTGCGGAATTTGTCCTGCCCCTTGCCCTGAATGAGGTCGAAGGTGCATTTCACGTCCTTAGCTGTGAAAGGCTGGCCGTCGTGCCACTTGACACCCTCGCGCAGCTTGAAGGTCAATTTCAGATTGTCCGGACTCCAGGCCCAGCTCGTCGCCAGCTCCGGCACGATGGTGCTCATGCTATTTTGCGGCTTATGCTGGTCGTAGATGACAAGATTGTTGAACAGCCCCATCGCGGGGATATTGACCGAGAAGGTCGCCTCCTCGTGAATGGAGAGGCTGGGCGGCGTCTCGCGGTGATAAATTTTCAGAATCCCGCCATGTTTTGGCTCCGCCGCCTGGGCGGTGCAGAGCGTGAGACTGGCGAGAATTGCCGTCGCCAGTGCGACAAATTTAGTTCCCATTGGATCCTCCCCAGGATGCGCGGCTGACGCGGCCGTGGCTGGCCGGCAGCTCATTTTTTGCTTGTTATGATGGCAACGCTACCCGGTATGGTAGCCCCGATCAACTCGACAAAAGTAAGCCCAAGTCAGCCATTTTCGCGCGAACCCGCTGCCGCTTGCCAACGGTCCGGCCGCACCGCACGATGGCCCTATGAGGGCGCCCGCCATCGCGTAGAAAGCCGGAGCGGCAATGGTGACCGAGAGCGATAATATCGTCGCCGAAACGGCGGCGCGGATATTTGCCGACCTTGCCGATCCTCAGACGATCAACCGCGCCAGCGATAACCGCTGGAAGGAAAAGCTGTGGCGCGCGTTGTCGGAAGCCGGCCTGACGCTGGCCTGGGTGCCGGAAAAGCAGGGCGGCGCGGGCGCCAGCCTCGCCGAGGGCTTCGCCATCCTCGGCGTCGCCGGCCGCTATGCCGTGCCGGTGCCGCTGCCGGAAACGCTGATCGCCGGATGGCTGCTGGCGC
>Ga0097691_1000594_pt1 | contig 30615 bp, 33 predicted proteins | sample NGESurdeep072012_8_FD_72858 | JGI IMG/M metagenome (GOLD analysis project Ga0097691, IMG submission 72858) | Arctic peat soil microbial communities from Barrow, Alaska - NGEE Surface sample 210-1 deep-072012 | ecosystem: Environmental > Terrestrial > Soil > Wetlands > Peat ... | reverse complement strand
CGATGGAGGCGAATACGGTGTCGAAGCTGGCGGTGAACTTGGTATCCCGGTCGCGGATGAGGAACCGGAAGCGCCGACCTGTCTCTTCGAGGTCGGCGACGAAGTTCCGTGCCACCTGGGTCACCCATGGGCCGTTCGGGTTGGTGGTGACGCCGAGGACGTGGACCACGCGTCGCTCCAGCTCGATCACGAATAGCACGTAGTAGCGGCGGAGCGTGACGCCGTCGACGTGGAAGAAGTCGGTGGCCACGATGCCCTTGGCCTGGGCGGAGAGGAACTGGGTCCAGGTCGGACCCGCTCGCCGGGGAGCCGGCGGGAGACCGTGGCGGCGCAGGACCGTAGCGACACTAGTCTTCGACACAGCGATACCGAGCTTGCGGAGCTCGCCGATGATGCGGAGATACCCCCACCAGGGGTTCTCCCTCGCCAGGCGGCAGATCAGCTCGACGGTCTCCTCGGGAAGAACCGGACGGCCCGGACGTCTGTGTGGGTAGCTCCAGCGCCTGCGAACGAGAGAGCGATGCCAGCCGAGGATGGTCTGTGGCGTGACGAGGAACGAACGCCAGCGCTCCCGAGGCACGAGGCCAGCCAAGAGGGCGACGAGAGCACGATCCGACCAGGTGAAGCGGGGACGGGCGACCTGGCGGCGAAGCACGGCCAGCTGGTGGCGCAGGACGAAGATCTCGGCATCTTTCGCCGCGGCATCCGACCAGTGGACGCGCACGACCCCGAGGATGCGCCACACGAAACGGTAGAGGAAGGATAGGGCCACAGGGGGAGCCTCGTCGAGCGCGTCGTGGCTGGTCGAACTCGGTCGGAGGGTTTCTGGACCCTTCAGGCCGAAGGCCCCGAGCCTGCTGGCCGCGAACAACAACGACTTTGCCCGAGAGGGGCTCTTTGGCCCGGCTTGGGCGACGACGGCACGAGCGAAGCAGGCCGCCTCCTCTCCCACCGAGGTCGGCTGGTAGTGGGCGATGGTGTTGGCCGTCGCTGGGTCGACGGCCATGGTGGGGCTGTATGCCACAGTGTATATACTGTGGCATATGAGCTCGGTCGACGGTGGGATACCTGAGAAACTGTCGGCAGTGGAGCCGACGAAGCACCAGACCGTTGCCCTTGAACGCATCAGAGCTGAGCTGGCTTCGATTGGTCCGTGTCTGCCCGGCAGCGTCGTCGTGCGCACCGGACGCTGCGGGAAACTGGCCTGCTCGTGCAAGGGAAACCCGCCCCGCCTGCATGGACCGTTTCGTTCCTGGACGCGAAAGATCGCCGGAAAAACAGTGACTCGCCTTCTCTCAGCAGACCAGCTCGCCGAGTATCAGACCTATTTCGACAACCACCGGAAGCTCAAGGCTCTCGTCCGCGAACTTGAAGCGCTCAGCGAGGCGATCGTCGACCGGGACCCTCGCTGGAAACCTCGCTGACAAATCGCTTCTGCTCAACTCGGTGTGGGCGTCGGTCGCTTAACCCGTGGGTAGCACCTCAATCACGTCAGAAGAACCCAGGCCAGACCCTTACGTGAAGACCACACCGTGGGGTGTCGACACAACTGGGTCTGGTTCACCGAGCACCACACAGCTGTTTGAGCCGGCCACGCCGGGGCCGCTATTCAGCCGTGTTGCCAGATCCGGTTCTGGAAGCTGCGCACCCCTCCCAAGGACACCTGGTCAAGCGAGACGATGTCGTCGCCGTCGATACTCCAATGGAGCGCCCCTGCGTTCTCCTCGGCCTGGTGCCTGTCCTTGGCACCGGGAATCGGGACGACTCCCTTGGCGATCACCCAGTTCAGTGCCACCTGGCTGGGCGTCTTCCCGCCGTGCTTCTCACCCACCCGCCGCAGTTCGCCTACGACACCGTCGACGACCCTCATCGGATGGTTCGAGAAGTTCCGCTTGCCCTGCGGCGGCCGGGCCACCGAATACTTGCCGGTGAGTCGGCCTTGGCCGATCGGTGAATAGGCGAGCGGCACGACACCTAGGTCCTTACACGCCGCCAGCAGCCCACTGGTCTCCGGAGCGCGTCGCAGCAGTGAGAACTCGATCTGGTTCGTGGCCAACCGCAGGCCGCGTTTACGCAGCTCCGCGTCGATGGACCGGGTCTCCTTCACCGAGTAGTTGGATACACCGACCGCCTTTACAAGGCCGGCTTCGTGGGCGGCGGCCAGGGCATCGGCCATCGCCGCGTGGGAGCGAAGGCTGACAGGGCCGTGGATCTGGTAGAGATCGACCGCCGGCACGCCGAGCCGCCCCAGCGACAACCGCAACGACTTCATGAGTGCACCGCGAACCTGCAGCTTCCATGGCGACGGCATGAACTTCGTGGCCACCACGACGGACGCAGCCCGGCCGGGATCGCCGGCCAGAAGTTCACCGATGATCCGTTCGCTCTCTCCCCTTCCGTAAACCTCGGCCGTGTCGAACAAGGTGACTCCGGCGTCGATCGAGGCGTTCCACGCCTCCTGTATCGAGGCTCGGGTGAGGTGGGTGTCGTAGCCGCCCATGCCCCAGGTCGAGCGGTCACCCCAGGACCAGGTCCCCACACCCAACAGCGGGATGGAGACGTCGGTCCCCTCCAGTGTGTGCCCGTCGGAGGTCATGTGGACACCGTATCTGGTCCGGGCGAACGGCCACCTGCTCCGATCATGGTTCGCATCGAGGCCAACGACTTCTACCAGTTGGTGGTCGAACGCCATCGCCAGGGTGCAACGGTGATCACGTCGAAACGAACAGGTGCCAGTTCCGGATGAGTTGCTCGCCCAGATGGCCGACCCGCTGCTCGCTCAGTCCACCATCGACCGGGTCCAGACTGAGCTGGTGAGGTTGGCGGTCGTCCTGGCTCTTTCGAGTGTCTGGGCCATCCTGCATCGGCACGGTGCTGCTGAAACGCCTCTACGTGTTGTTCTTCATCGAACTCGACACCGACAGGTATACGTGACCGGTGTCACCGCCAACCCAATGGATCTTGGGTGGTCCAACAGGCGAGAAACCTGAGCATGGCGCTGGGCGCGACGATCCCATTGGGTGGCCTAACCGAGGGCAGCGACGTGGCCGCTGCCGCCGTCCATCTGACCTCGGATAAAACCTCGTTCGTGACGGGTGTCGTCCTGCCTGTGGACGGAGGCCGTATGGTGGCCTGAGATGAACCTCCACGCCTCCAACAGTGCCTGCCAGACCGTGTCGCCGCAGGGCATCGACGAGCCGCCGGTGCGTGTGCCGGCGCCCGTGATCCCGATCGATCACACCGATGGGCTGGCGCTCGTGGACACGGGCGTTCACCCGGGGGCCGCGGCGCGAGCCGGCGTGGAATCGTGGCCGACACGTCAAAGAGTGAGGAGCTGAAGATGCCTGAGATCAGTGGTGGTGAGTTGCTGGCAAGAGCGTTGGCGGCAGAGGGCATCGAGTTCCTGTTCGGACTGCCCTCGCCAGAGAGCGACCCGCTGCTCTCACAGCTGGAGGCGCACGGCATCCGCCTGGTGCCGGTGCGTCACGAGGCGGCGGGCGTGCACATGGCCGAAGGCCTGTACAAGACGACGGGCCGCGCGTCTGCCGTGCTGGGGAACCCCGGGCCCGGGTCTGCGAACCTGCTGCCCGGCGTGATCACGGCGCGCCACGAGGGCGTGCCGGTGCTCGTACTGACCTCCCAGCACCGGCTGGGTATCGCCTACCCCTCGCCGCCTTCTACGTTCCAGGGTCAGGATCAGCTCGATGTATTTCGTCCGACGGTCAAGTGGGGGGGACCCATCCTCGAATGGGTGCGGATCCCGGAGGTGCTGCGCCTCGCCTTTCGCGAAATGTGGAACGGGCGCCCCGGCCCGGTGCACGTCGAGCTACCCGCCCCCATCCTCTATGCCATGGGAGACGACGAGACCGCGCCGGTCATCCCTCCGGCCCGCTACCGCGGGACGGGTCCGCACGCCTGCGGGGCACAGCTCGACGAGGCAGCGGCGTTGCTCGCCGGAGCGGAGCGGCCGGTCGTCATCGCCGGCACGGGGGTCGACCGCGCCGATGCGAACGACGCGCTGCTGCAGATCGTCGACCTGCTCGGCTGCCCGGTCATGACATCGATGGCGGGCCGTGCGACCGTGCGCTCGAACCATCCGAACTACGTCTTCGGGTTCAGCACGGCCGGTGACGAAGTCAGGAGCGAAGCCGACGTCCTGCTCATCGCCGGCTCGCGAGTGGGGAACCTCGATCTGCCCTACGACAAGTACTGGGGCGACCCCTCCGGCCAGAGCGTGATCCAGATCGATGTCGACCCGCGCCACCTCGGCGTCACCCGCCCGCTGAGCCTCGGGATTCTCGGCGACGCCCGGGGTGCGCTCGAGGGGATTGCCGAGAGGCTGCGCGCCATGGATCTGCCGGTCCGCGATGGAGGCGACCTCGCGCGCTATCGGGCGCTCGACGAGGAGGTCCGGATGGTCCAGGCGACGCCGATCCTCGAGTGGGCGGGCCCCGGCATCCATCCCGCACACGCCGTCGGCGTGATCGGCGCAGTCTTCGGCCCGGACGCGGTCTACACGGTTGACGGCGGCAACACCTCGCTGTGGGCCTATTCGGTGCTGCCGCCGACGCGCCCGCGCTCATACCACTCGATCCTCGAGCTCGGCATGCTCGGCACGGGCATCCCCTCGGCGATCGGCGCCAAGCTCGGGGCACCGGAGCGCGAGGTCGTGTGCATCACCGGCGACGGGGCCGCCGGCTTCAACATCATGGAGATGCAGTCCGCGGCCCGCGAGCAGCTTGCGATCACCACGATTGTCTTCGCCGAAGGCTCGTGGACGATGGAGGAGCCCAACGAGCTCGCGCTGTACGGCAGGACGTTCGGCACGGCGCAGGGGGAGGTTCGCTGGGACCTGGTCGCGCAGGGCCTCGGATGCCACAGTGAGTACGTAGAGCGCATCGAGGACCTCGAGCCGGCGCTGCGCCGGGCCCAGGAGTACGAAGGCCCCAGCCTCATCTGCGTGCGCACCGACCATGACGCGAACCTCGCCGTCCCCGAGGACATGATGGCCCGTTTCTTCGAGGTGTACTCAGGCCCGGCGCCAACGGAGGCTGCGGTGGGCATGCATGCCCCCTCGACCTCCTGACCCCCGTGCGCACCCGATGGCAGTGGGCCATGGGCCGCAACAAGACGGTTCCTGGCCCATGGAAGACCGGATTGCCGGGGCAAGCCTCGGGAGCCTGCCCGGAGTGAAGCCGTCGGCGGACAGGGGGTGCCGAGAAACTGATGCGACCCTCCTCAACAGGGATTCTCCCTTCTTGGTTGCGGCAACAACAATGTGGGAAATCGAGACCAATGGCGTGGGAAATGGAGTCGCAGGCTCACCCGTTGCCACTGGGTGGACGGGTTCTGTCGACACCCCACCGTTGGGGGGTCTCTTGGGCGTCGCCATCGGCACGCTGCAAGCCGGGATTGTGTTGTCGCTGGGCCTCCATTGACCAGCTCCAGGTTTCAGCGGGGTGCGATGGTGGCGAGCAGATCCCAGTTGGGCTTTCCCGCCACCACCCGCATCCCGCCCAGGTCGTCCTTGACCTCGACCCAAACTTCCCCGCTCTTGAATCCCCACGGTGAGCAGCGCAAGTGAGGTGCGGCTGTGCACAAGAGATTCGCCTCGAGATACCGACGGGTATTGGCCCGCATTCACGGGCACCACGACCTCCCCTGGAGTGCCGCACCGGCCACCCAGCCAGTGTTCGAGGATGTTCAGCCGGCCCCACTTCCTCTCCGCACGGGATCGCACCGTGCCATGGAAACGACCAAGGTGGGTGCTGTGTCCGTCCGTGGCGTGGAGACTCGTGACATTTGGCCCTGTTGGCCGAATCACCGTCGTCGTAGGTTCAGACCATGGGCAGCGGCCACCTGTCCAGAGCCGGCGGAGGAAAGGTTCGGAATATGTCAGAGATCACGATTGTCGACAGGACCGCCGTCAAGGAGATCGGCGACAGGATCGAGCTTGAGTGGAAGTTGAGCGCCAAGCCCGAACTTGAATGGGCTGAGATCTTCCAAATGGCTGAACTAGCGAACCGGGAGGGTCCCGACGATTGGACAATGGGTGGTGGCCCCGATGTGATGGATTCGGTCGTCAGGTGGTTCGTTCCCGTTGAGGAAATCGATCATGCAGACGCTGAAGTGAGGCGTCGCCTGTCAGTGGCAAACCAGAGGTTCGGGATGGATCAACCGGTATAGGAAGTGGACCGCGCCCATATGGCGGAGGGTGCTGCCGTGCTGCGCCAGAAGGTGGCCGAAACAGCGTCTCGGCTCGAAGAATCCGACCAGAGCGTCAGTTCCGAGGGGAACCTTTCGTGGCTGCTTCCCGGCGGTTGGGCATACGCCTGCCCAGGCAAGGGGCCTGAGGGCAGCGCGTCAGCTATCGGAACAGTGTGAAGTCCGCTTCGGGGTCACTGGGCGAAGACCCATTCGCCTTCAAACCGGCCAACATTCCCGATCCGAGAGCTGTGGGGGCTGCCGGCCTGCCCGGTGACGGCGCTCGTCCCCATCCCGGTGCGCCAGAGGGCACACTTGGATGTGCGGATGTTCGTGGCAGCGTGGCCCGATGACACGACGCTGAAGCGTCTCTCTTTGTTGGAACTGGGGCCCGCTCAGGGCCTCACGCTGGTCAGGCCCGGACAGTGACACATCACCCTCCGATTCCTCGGTGACGTGGACGACCACCTCGTGCCCGCGCTCGTCGACGCGCTCGGGGCCGCGGCCGGGAACCTGGCGGGCTCGGTCCATTGCGAGGTCGGCCCGAGAACGGCATGGTTCAACGGCGAACGGGTGCTCCAGATCCCCGTTGCAGGTCTCGATGAAGCGGCCGACGCCGTACGTTCTGCGACCGTTCCCGTTGTCCCCGACACGAACCACGGCGATGCGCCGTTCACCGGGCACCTGACCATCGCACGCTCGAAAGGGCGTCGACTCAATGGGTCGGCGCGGGCGCCCCTTGCCGGGATCCCCTTCTTCGCGACGTTCGACGTCGATTGCCTCGACCTGGTGGCCTCACGATCCTCCACGGAGGGTCACCGATATACGACGCTGGCACGGGTGCCCCTACCAGGGTGATCGGACTCGGCTGGCCGACCGTGGCCGAATGTCAGCACTGCCAGCGTCCGACAACCGTTTGATACGACGCCGAGCCGTCAGCGAGGATTGAATCAGGCGATTGGTCCGTGTCTGCCCGGCAGCGTCGTCGTGCGCACCGGTCACTGCGGGAAACTCGCCCGCTCTCAGCAGACCAGCCCGCCGGGTATCAGGCCTATGAGGACAACCACCGGACGCTCGAGGCTCTCGCGCGCGAACTTGAAGCGCTCAGCGAGCCGATCGTCGACCGGGACCCTCGATGGATACCTCGCTCACAACTAGCTTCTGCTCAACTCGGTGTGGGCGTCGGTCAAGTGTCACCGACTGTCGGCGCATGTCGGCGCTGACCGTCACCGGCAGCCCCAAACGCCAATGAGGGCATGCATCTGCTGGCAACGTCATACTGGTCACGGACAATCGAGGGGGGATACGGTGCGGAACGTAACCGGAGAAATTGGCGCCAACGTGCAAGCTCTCATGGACCTTCCCGCGGTGATCCCCGCACTCAAGCGCCTCGGGGAGGCGGCACCGGCCATCGAGCGGATCGCTGGTTTCGACCACACCCTGGCCCAGATCGCCGCCATCGTGCCTGCCCTCGAGCAGCTGGCCGAGCTCGGCGCGACCCTCGACGCACTGGCCGAGCTGGCCGTCACCTTGGAACCCCTGGCCACAGTGGCACCGGCCCTCGAACGGCTGGCCGGACTGGGCACAACGCTCGACGAACTGGTCAAGGTGATCGAGCCGATCAGCCACCTGGCGACTTTGGTGCCAACTCTGGTCTCGCTCGACGATCGCATCAAGAGTCTCGAAGTCACGATCGGCACCCTGTCCAATACCCTCGGTCCGCTGCAAAGCACGACTGAGCGCGTAGGCCGCGTCGTCGAACGCTTCGGAAGCCGTCGAGCCGGCAAAGCTCAGGCCGAACCCAACCTCTGAACCACCTCCGGGCCGGGAGTCCGGGCGCGGATCCAGGGTGATCTGGTGGATGAGGCGGCCGGCGTTATGGAGGACCCTGGCCAGCCGGCCGGCGGCCAGCCGGACTCGCCCATCCGGTAGGCGCCCAAGTGCGTTCGCCGCCTCTACGAACGCATCGGCCCAAAAGAGGAACCTGCGGTCAATGCCTCCCGGCCCGCTCCCACCCCCGCCGAGCCCCACTGAAGGCCGGGATCACCCGTCCTGGGTCTGAGCCGGCGAGCCGGGTTGACCTATGGGGTCGTCCGATCCGACAGCACTGGTTGGCGGTGTTCCCAGCCGCACCGAGCAGTCGTGTACTTCATCACGTTCCGTCATGGCGCCACACTCGTCACACACTTGATTGAGCCAGCAGGCTGGGTCTCCACCCATGTCATCGCCCATCACCGACTCCCTTGACTCATGTTCACGAAGAACATCCCCCTCGCCGCCTGGATCTTAGTGGTCGCTCCTTGTCGCTCCTCGACCAACTGGCGTTGGCGGCCGGCGAGAAGGTGTTCGACAGTGATGAAACCCTCGAGCTCGAGCGACTCGTCAGCGACGACAAAGAAAGTGCTGATGCCCTCGGCGGCCATGGCCCCGATGACCAGGGCCAGCGGGATGATCCGAACCGCCTGCCAGGTGATGGTGAAATCGCCCAGGTGCTCGGCCGATCGTTGTTGTGCGGCATCATCGGCTGCAGTCAACGGTGCACACTCCCAGCGGTAGCCTCAGGTTGGCGGTCGGCGAGTGGGATCGTGGAGGCGACAATCGTCAGGATGCCTCGGACCAGTGTTTCCTGGGGTACTTTAGCTCGTAGTGCGAGATACACGGAGCCAAACGCTGTCGTGACACCAAGACCACTCAGAACCGACGAGTACCGAAGGCTGCTGGCACTCCGGACCGGGCTTCGCCAGTTTCTCCATTGGAGCCAAGAGCAGGCACGGGCCGCCGGCCTCACCCCGGCCCAGCACCAGTTGCTCCTGGCCGTTCGCGGGCACGGTGAGCCTCAGGGACCGACAATCGGCGACATCGCCGGATACCTGTTGTTACGCCATCACAGCGCGGTCGAACTGGCACAACGGGCAGAAGCTGCCGGATTCGTCGAACGCCGCCACGATCCCCACGACGGTCGGATGGTGCGCCTGGCGCTCACCCGGAAGGGCAGCGCCGCTCTGGGTCGGCTGTCCGCGCAGCACGTGGAGGAATTGGCTCGCCTGGCCGACGACTTTCGGCCCCTGTGGGAGGGTCTCGATGCCACCGACAGTCAACTGATCTCCCCGACGACCCTGGGTTCGTGACGGTGGCCAAAAAACCCGACGTTCGCCTACGTCGGGTGTACGAAGAGGCCGGTCCTCACGATGGCGCGCGCATTTTGGTCGATCGCCTCTGGCCCCGGGGTGTGTCGAAGGAGAGAGCCGGGTTGGACGAGTGGTGTAAAGAAATAGCGCCGTCAACCGAGCTGCGAAAGTGGTACGGCCACGTACCCGAGCGATTCAACGAGTTCAAACGACGGTATCGGGCCGAACTGAAGGAACCGGAACGGGCCGAAGCTCTCGATCACTTGAAAGCTCTGGCAAAAGACCAGACCATCACTCTCCTGACCGCCACCAAAGATCCTACGATCAGCGAGGCAGCGGTACTGGCCGGCATCATCGGTACGTGAATCCGGCTCAAACCGTGCGAGACCTCTAGTGGCGGCTTCACCGTTGCCTCACCTTGTCGATGGGCGGAGAATGGACAGATGCACGACGTAGCCATCACCGACGACATGATCAGGCTGGGCCAGTTTCTGAAACTGGCCAATCTGGTGGACAGCGGGTCGGACGCCAGGCGGGTCATCGCCACCGGCAGCGTGGAAGTCAATGGCGAGGTGGAGCTCCGCCGGGGGTGCCAGTTGCACCGAGGCGATGTGGTGTCGGTCGGCGGCGACCCGGTCCGGGTGGCGTGATCGGCTCCCACCGCATCACTACGGTGTTCGCCCCTCCTCTAGGCCTGCTTACTGGACATAGCCGTGCAGCACCGTATGGCCCGCATCATCACTCACCCATACGTGGGTGATCTGAGTTGCAGGCACCGCGCACGACAGGGTCACCTGGAGCCGGCCATTGGAGCCGGGGGTTCGGTAGCTGCCGGCAACCCACCAGGTGCCCGACGTCGTTTCCATCGACACGGTGAGCACCTGCCCGGCCCGCTGACCAGCTTCATCGAAGGTGGCCTGGGTGCCCCACGCTTTGGGAGTCAGTACTACCGTGGCATGCACTCCGGAGGTTCCGGAGAGGGCCACGATCCGGTTTGGTGAGGCCGGGTGGTGGAGCGCCACCGCGCCCAGGGCGATCGCCACCACCGCGGCAGCGGCAACGCCCGCCACCGCCCACGTTCTGGTCATCCTGCCCACTCGTCGTTGCCGCTGGACCCGGAGCTGCTCCCAGCGCGCCGACTCGATTGGGATCGCCAACTCCGCGGCGCTGTCCAAATGATCGATGTCGGCCAGCTTCAGGGCCGACTCCATGCCGGCCAGATCCTCTGCCTCGGCCCGGCACGACGAACAAGCGGCCAGGTGTTCGGCAAGTTCGTTTTCTTCGTTCGGATCGAGCCGACCGATGGCATGCATCGCCTGCATACCCCGCCAGCTGTCACATTCGGCTCCGCTCATTCCTCCCACCCCATCTCTTCGAGTACAAGCTTGAGCGCCTTGAGCGCATAGAACAGACGGCTGCGGACGGTACCGTCGGGGATGCCGAGCTCGTCAGCCACGCTCCGGCTGGGGCGTCCCCGGTAATAGATCTCCACGAGGACGTGGCGGTGTTCGTCACGTAGGCGGCGGATCGCCTCTTCGACCTGCCACGCCTGCATGGCGCGCGCGATGGCGTCCTCGTCCTCTGCCTTGTCGGGAGGCAGTGGCTCAGTTCTTCTGATGGCCCGGGCCCTGGCCAAGTCGATGACCAGGCGTCGTTCGATGGCAAACAGCCAGGTACGCATGGATCCAAGCGATGGATCGAACCGTTCCCGGTATCGCCATGCCCGCACGAACGTCTCTTGTGCGGCCTCTTCTGCCAGCTGCGCGTCACCCAAAGCCCGGCGGGCGAAACCTACCAACTCGCCACTGTGGGCGAGGAACGCAGCTCGCAGTCCAAACTCATCGGTGGTCATTTCTGTCGGCCCCGACCGACGGGGCTCCTCGCCACAGACGGTATCCCGAGTCACCGTGGACAGTTCAGTGATCCGATGGTGGAGATCCTGGGTGACACACGTCTCGCTCACCGATTTTGCCCCATTTCGGCTGCTGCCGCTCCATCGAGCGGCCGATTCCTCGCCGGGTCCGAGCTAGTAGGCATTGCCGGATCCATGGGATGCGGAGGTCGTAGTCGGGGCCGCCGGGGTCGCCGGAGTCGACGCCGAGGCCTTCAGCACGTACCACGTGCCGCCGAGACCCTGGCCGGTGGCGTCCGTCCGACTGGTATCACCGACGAACCGATAGAGGGGCATTCCCATGTAGGTGACCTGAAGTGAACCGTCCGCCCGTTTGGTGGTGCCCAGATTGGTCACGCCCGGGCCGGCCACCGGCTTGGTGACCCCTGCCGGCAGGGTGAGAGGTGGCCATGAGGTGGCGCAACCGCCGGTACAGACGGAAACCCCGGGAGTATCCGGGGTATATCGATACAGGGTGGTGCCCTGAGCGTCCGACAACACAGCCCCCACCGTGCCCTTCGACGCCACCGTGACCGTCGGCGAGCTCCCCGATCCGGCCACCTTGCCGGATGTGCCAGACGTGGCCGAGGTACAGCCGGCCGCGGCGGCCAGCGCCCCGAATGCGGCAATGGCGATGAGTTTGTGAGCGCCCGACATGGGTCGGTGCGGGTGAGTTGAGTTGGAAGCCATCGATGGCACCCCTTTCCGAGTTTGTACCCAGGGATACGGATGGGGCATGCCATCTGTTCACGGGGAGGTGATCCCTCTCCGTACCCGCGCTCCACCTCGACGAATGCCACAATGAACTCGGAGGCGTCGCCATGATCGTCGGAGTACCGACAGAAGTGAAGAACGGTGAGTTCAGAGTGGCGATCACACCGGCCGGGGTCAGGGAGCTCACCTCCGCCGGTCACACGGTTCTCATGCAATCCGGGGCCGGCATCGGCTCATCCATCCGGGACGACGAGTTCGTGGCCACCGGCGCCTCGGTGCTGACCGATGCCATCGACGTCTGGTCGCGCGCCGACATGGTGTTGAAGGTGAAAGAACCGATCCCCGACGAGTATCCGCTTCTCGGTCTGAAGCGGGATCAGGTGCTCTTCACCTACCTCCACCTCGCCGCCTCGCGGGCTTGCACCGAAGCGCTGATGGCCGGAGGAACGACCGCCATCGCCTACGAGACAGTGCGGCTTCCCGATGGATCTCTTCCCCTGCTCACCCCCATGAGTGAAGTGGCCGGTCGGATGGCACCGCTCATGGGGGCCCATCATCTGATGAGTCCCGCCGGCGGTCGAGGGGTACTGGTCTGTGGCATCCCCGGCGTGCGGTCGGCGAAGGTAGTGATCCTCGGGGCCGGCGTGGCCGGGATGGCGGCGGCAACCATGGCCGTGGGGATGCACTCCGACGTCTACATCCTCGACCGGAACCTCGAGCGCCTCCGCCAGGTCGATCACCACTTCCGGGGCGCACTGGAGACGGTGGCATCGAGCGCCCATGCCATTGACGAGACGTGCGTGGATGCCGACATCGTGATCGGCGCCGTCCTGATAGTCGGAGCCAAGACGCCAAAGCTGGTGTCCGACGATCTGGTGGCGCGGATGCGTCCGGGGTCGGTGCTGGTCGACATCTCGGTGGACCAGGGAGGGTGCTTCGAATCGACCCGACCGACCACCCATTCCGATCCGACCTTCGAAGTCAACGGGTCCCTCTTCTATTGCGTATCCAATATGCCCGGGGCCGTACCCCACTCGTCGACCCACGCGCTGGTCAATGCCACCTTGCCCTACGTACTCTCCATCGCTGACCTCGGATGGAAGGACGCAGTGCGGGCCGATCCGGCCTTGGCGGAAGGAGTCAACGTGGTCGGAGGGAACATCGTGTACGAGCCGGTGGCCACGGGCCACGGTATGGGGTGGTCGGCTCTCGACACCGTCCTCTGACAACAGATACCGTCTGCCGCCTCCGCCGTGTCCGCGTCCCTCTCCTTGAAGGGGCAGGCTTCGTGTCGGCCTTGGTCTTCATCGTCCGGGGTGCCCCGCCCAACGAGACGGAGCCGGGGCCGGCATCGGCGCAGGTCCATCTGGGCCGGGGGCCCGACTGACCCGGACGTGGCCGTTGATCCGTCCGGAGATTTGGGGCTCAGCTCATCGACCCCATAACCTGTGAAAAGGGCCCGCCATCACCGGTGGGCCCGTGCGACAACCTGGGGGGTTCGCGTGGCTTTGAACATCGGCCTGAGGCGAATGCAACGTGCTGCCAGGGCGGCCCGGCAATCCGGTCGTCACGTACCCTCGGTGATCGTGGTGGGTGCGGGCATGTCCGGCCTGGGTACCGGGATACAACTGGCGCGTGCCGGTGTCACCGACTTCACCATCGTCGAACAGTCCGATGGGGTGGGCGGAACCTGGCGTGACAACACCTACCCGGGGAGCGGGTGCGATGTCCCCTCCCACCTCTACTCATTCTCCTTCGCGTCGAAGACCGACTGGAGCCGGCGTTTCGCCGACCAGCCCGAAATTCTGACCTACGCCGAACAGTGCGTGGAACGGTACGGGCTGGCGCCCCACCTTCGTCTCGGCACCACCGTCAACGAAGCCTCCTTCGACGACGCGTCCGGTACCTGGCGGGTGTCGGTTACGTCGGCCCAGGGAGGTTCCGAGGTACTGGAAGCCGACGCCGTCATCTTCGCCTGCGGGCAACTCAACCGCCCCGCCATTCCCGACCTGCCCGGACTCGACAGCTTTGGCGGGCCGACCTGGCACTCGGCCCGGTGGGATCATGAGGTCGACCTCAAGGGCAAGCGGGTGGCGGTGGTCGGGAGTGGAGCCAGCGCCATCCAGTTCGTCCCACCGGTGGCGGCCGAAGCCGGGCAGCTTTCCATCTTCCAACGCAGCTCCAACTATGTAGTCCCCAAACCTGACCGCGTCTATGGTCCGCGGGAGCGTTGGCTGCTCTCCCACGTACGGGCCTACGAGTTGGCCTACCGGTGGCGGATCTACTGGTCGCTCGAGACCAAGTGGCTGGCGTTCCGGAAGGACAGCTGGGCCAGCCAGTTCCTCGGGAAGGTGATCACCAAAGGCATACGCGCCGAGGTGGTCTCGGAACGGATGCCCGAAGAGTCGGTGGTCCCCGACTATCCGGTCGGGTGCAAGCGACTTCTCATCTCCAACGACTGGTACCCGGCCATTCTGCGGCCGACAGTGGAGGTGGTCAACGAGCCCATCGACCACGTGGAGACCGATGCGGTGGTGACCACCGACGGGAAGAGGCGACCGGCCGATGTACTGATCTTCGGGACCGGATTCCACACCACCGACTTTCTGTCCAGTATTCCCATCACCGGCCGGAATGGCCGCACATTGGCGTCCGCTTGGGAAGACGGGGCCCGGGCTTATCTGGGGATCGCCGTCTCCGGGTTTCCCAACTGTTTTCTGCTCTACGGTCCCAATACCAACCTCGGGCACAACTCGATCCTCTTTATGGTGGAACGCCAGCTCAACGTGGTGCTCCAGGCCCTGGCCCTCCACACCGAGGCTCGCAGTGCCGATGGGGTGACCGCCGAGGTGGTGAGCACCATCGAGGTGACCGCCGACGCCTATGACCGCGACGATGCCCGCATCCAGCGGCTGATGGCCGGCACCACCTGGGTCAACGGCTGCCGGAGCTGGTACAAGACGGCATCGGGGCGGGTGACCAACAACTGGCCGACCTGGACGGTGCGCTACTGGCTCGATTCCTTGCGATTGCGACCCGACGACATGAGAGTGACCACCACCCGGTCGGCAGCCCCGGTGGCGGCACGCGACGTGGGGGAGACATCCCCTTCCACATCGGAAGCGGTCCCGGCGGCCGGGCCGGTGCTGGGCTGCCCCATCGCCACCTGATCGGTCGTTCGCCACCGGTGTTGGCGGGCTGTGTTGACGTTCGGTGAGCAGAACGGGATGAGGGCTCCCGATCTGGGGTAGTCCTTGTCGTCGTGCCGACCGCGCTTTCCCACACCCTGGCCCGGACCTGGCCGCCGTTTGTGCTCATCGCCGGCCTGCTGCTGGTGGGCGTGGTGGCGGCCTCGGACCGTCTGTTCGAAACCGCCGGCACCCTGGCCGCCCGGCTCCCCGGAGGTGGACTTGTCCTGTTCACCTCGTTGATGGCGTTGGTGATCGTGGTGACGGTGATCCTCAACCTCGATACCTCGGTGGTCTTCCTCACCCCGATTCTGTTACACGCGGCCCGTCGCCGACACCTGGGAGAGACCGCTTTTCTCTACGGCGCGGTGTTCATGTCCAACTCGGCATCCCTTCTGCTTCCGGGCTCGAATCTGACCAATCTGTTGGTCCTCCACGGTGGCAACGTGAGTGGAGGTTCATTCGCGGCTGGGATGGCGCCGGCCTGGGCGGCCGCGGTGGTGGTCACCATGGCGGTACTGGTGGTGTGGCGACGTGCCGATCTGAAGGCGACCACCCGTGAGGAGATCGAACCGGTTTCACCCCAGTGGGGAGCAGGCATGATCGGCGTCATCGGGGCCACCGTGATGGTCCTGATGCTCCCCGATCCGGCTCTCTCCGTGTTCGGGCTGGGGGTTGCCGTGTTGGTGGTGCAGCGAGCCACCGGGAGGCTCGCCCTGCCAGAGGCCGCCCGGGCCGCCAGTCCGGCCCTCTTGGCCGGACTGTTCACGGTGGCGGTGGCGCTGGGTGTGCTGGCCCGGGTGTGGGGAGCGCCGGGACGCCTCATGGGTTCGGTCGGGGCCGTCGCCTCGGCGTGGATCGCCACCGCTTCCTCCTGCCTGGTCAACAACCTGCCCGCCGCGGTGCTCTTGTCATCGAACTCGCCCCTGCATCCCAGAGCACTCCTCATCGGACTCGACCTGGGACCAAACCTGGTCGTCACCGGGTCGCTCTCGGCCATCTTCTGGCTTCAGGTGGCGAAGCGGGAGGGGGCCAGCCCGTCGGTGCGAACCTACAGCGCGGTGGGGATCGTGCTGGTTCCGCTCTCCATCATGGCTGCGTTGCTCATCTCAGGACTGGTGTCACCGGGGAACCTGTGAGCGGTGATCCCGGCGGTGGTGACTCTCTTGCTACCGTCTATGGCCATGGCCAGCAGCGGTCCGGATGGACCCGCTACCGACCCCACCCGTCGGCCACGCCGTAGATCCACTCCCCACCAGGACGGACTGCGAGCGCTTGGCTCGATGATCGAGGGAAGTCCGAGACCCGGGACGTCACCCGGCGCCGGGAAGAACGACGTCCGCGAACCCACCTTCGATGAAACCGGCCTGCAGAAGTTGGGTGACCAGATCCGCGGAAGGGGCAAGCCGCCATCACATCGGGCACCCAAACGTCCCTACCGGAAAACCAAGCGGGTCCTGTTGACGCTGGCGATAGTCATCGTGGTGGGGGTGGCCGGCACCGCCGGGTACGGCTTCTACCTCAGCCATAAGATCCACCGGATCGATGTCAAGGGCCTCATCGACTCCCCCACCTCCGGCGCTGACGCCGGCACCGAGAACATCCTGATGGTCGGGTCCACCGACCGGTGCGCGCTCACTGTCCAGAACCCCGCCTACGGCCTGTGCTCCCAAGGTGTGAACGGCATCAACAGCGACGTGGTGATGATCCTCCATCTCGACCCGAAGAAGCACTCGGTTTCGATTCTCTCCATCCCCCGTGACCTGTTCGTCCCCAACGCCCGCACTACCGGCGCCAACAAGATCGATGCCGCCCTCTTTCAGGGACCCAGCCAGTTGGTGGCAGCGATTGAACAGGACTTCGGGATACCTATCCAGCACTACGTGGTGCTCAATTTTGACACCTTCGCCAACGTGGTGAACTCGCTGGGCGGCGTCAGGATGTACTTCCCCATGCCGGTGTTCGACGCGTACTCGGGCCTCAAGCAACTCACCACCGGGTGCATTCCCCTCGACGGCATCCATGCTCTTCAGGTGGTGCGGGCCAGGCACCTCCAATACCAGGGGCCCGGGGTCACCACCTCCAATCCGGCCTACTGGCCGTTCGAGAACTCGAGCGACCTGGCCCGGATCCGCCGCGACCACGAGTTCCTACGGGTACTGGGCACCGCGGTGGCCAAAAACGGCCTGTCCAACCCGCTAACCGATACGCGGCTGGTGGGCGGGGTGGCGTCCCAACTCTCGGTGGACTCCAAATTCTCGATCCATGCCATGGTCGACCTGGTCCTCAATTTCCGTGGCGTGAACGCCGGATCAGCCCCCCAGTACACCCTTCCGGTGGCAATCGACCAAACCGGCTCCTACACCTACAAGGGCGGTTCCTACGGTGCCGTCGAGTTTCCGGTAGCCGCCCAGGATCAGCAGGTCATCAGGCAATTCCTCGGGGTCAACGCCACCACCGACACCATGCACGGCGGGCAACTCCCGGATCCGAGCACTGTCACCGTGTCGGTGATGAACGGATCCGGCACCTACAACCAGGCCACCACAACCTCCGACGCCCTTTCCGCCCTCGGATTCAAGATGGCCGGCGTCGGCGACTCGGCCCCTGTGGGTACGCAGTCGGAAACTGTCGTCTACTACGCCCACATGACCTCCGCCGACGAAGCCGCCGCCCAAGCCGTGGCTTCGTCCCTTTCCGGAGCTGTGATCATGGCCCTCGATCCGACCCAGATCACCGATGGGGCCCAGGTGACGGTGGTCACCGGTTCTCAGTTCTCGGTGAACCCGCCTGCCTCGGGCGCCACCGCCACCACCGGGGGCGGGGTCACCACCTCCACGTCGGCACCGACGACCACCACCTCCACCACCTCCGCCAACTCCGCGTTCCAGGCGCCCTCGGCGGCGGTGACACCGCTACAGCCGTGGGACCCCCGCTCCTGTACGGCCAGTGGTGGCGAGGGTCCCTGACCCCGATGTCGGCGACATCGCCACCGCACGTCCACCCGTGAAGAAACGAACCGGAGTTACTCGGTCGGAACGGTTCCCAGCCTTCCGGCGTGAAAATCCTCGAAGGCCTGGGCAATCTCGTCCTTGGTGTTCATCACGAACGGGCCATAGGCGAAGACGGGCTCGCGGATGGGGCGACCGCCGAGCACCAGCACGTCGAGATTGGGCGAGCGTGACTCCTGGGTGACGTCGGCATCCACCGTGATGGTGTCACCTTCACCGAAGACGGCCAGCTGCCCCGAGTGGATGAGTTGCCCGCTCTCACCGGCGCTCCCTCTCCCGGCCAGCGCATAGACCAGCGCATTGAAGTCGTGGCGCCACGGAAGCACCAGCTTCGCCCCGGGGCTCACCGTGGCGTGCACCATGGTCATGGGCGAGTGGGTGGCTCCGGGCCCGGCAACGTCGGCCAGATCTCCGGCAATGAGACGAACCAGGGCTCCGCCGTCGGCAGTGGACAGGAGCGCGACGTTCCCGGCTCTGATGTCCTGGTAGCGCGGAGTTGTCATCTTCTCCGCTTTCGGAAGGTTCACCCACAACTGGATGCCATGGAACAAGCCACCGCTGGCCACCAGCTCCTCGGGGGGACGTTCGATGTGGAGGATCCCCGATCCGGCCGTCATCCACTGGGTATCCCCGTTGGTGATCAACCCACCTCCGCCAATGGAGTCCCGGTGTTGGAACGTGCCGTCAATCATGTAGGTCACCGTCTCGAAACCCCTGTGTGGATGCCACGCTGTCCCCTTGGCCTCACCCGGGGCGTACTCCACCTCCCCCATTTGATCCATATGGACGAAAGGGTCGAGGAGGGTGCGATCGACTCCGGCGAACGCCCGGCGAACCGGAAATCCCTCCCCTTCGAATCCGAAGGGGGCAGACGTAACCGACAGCACGGGCCGGGCAGCTGTCGAAGCCGGATCGGGCTCGGCGATCCTGGGCAGGGTGAGAGTGTCTTCTACTGTTACCGCCGGCATCGCCGACCTCCTTTTGGCTCTGATCTTCCGGCCACCTGACCGGGCCACCGAGGCGCTTCCCTGGGGTCAACAGTATTTGCGTCCGCAACATTCCCCCGCCTCGCCACCCGATGTGGCCGGTTGGGGAGTTCGCCCGGTAGCGTCGGGCCGAGTCGACCACGGGGTGGCGGCCAGGGACAAACGACGAGGGGGAACGATGACTGACGCCAACGGCGCAGCGATCGACGGACGGGTGGAGCCGGGGTACGAGGCTGTGCGGGACGCCTTCGTGGCCAACTTCACCGAACGTGGCGACCTGGGTGCGGCGTTCTGTCTCTACAAGGACGGCGTCCCGGTGGTCGACCTGTGGGGAGGAACGGCAAACGAGCGCACCGGGCTCGCCTACGCCGAGGACACCCTCCAGCTGGTGTTCTCGACCACCAAAGGGGCCACCGCCGCCTGCGCCAACCTGCTGATCGAGCGAGGGCTTCTCGACACGTCGGCCCCGGTGACCGAGTACTGGCCGGAGTTCGGGGCCGAGGGCAAGGGCACCATGCCGGTCGAGTGGCTGTTGACCCATCAGTCCGGATTGCCGGCCATCGACGCCACCCTCACCCTGGACGAGGTGCTGGCATGGGAGCCGATCGTGTCGGCACTGGCGGCACAGAAGCCCTTCTGGGAGCCGGGGACCGCCCACGGGTATCACGCCCTCACCTACGGGTGGCTGGTGGGAGAAGTCGTGCGGCGCATCACCGGCAAGAGCCTGGGAACTTTCTTCGCCGAAGAGGTGGCGGCCCCTCTGGGTTTGGAATTCTGGATAGGCCTGCCCGAATCGGAAGAGGGACGGGTGGCCCCTCTCACCATGTCGCTCGACCACCTCGCCGATATGAATCCGGGGGAACTCGACAGGATGGCCATCAACTTCGGGCCCGATGGCCTGGGGACCCGCGCGCTCTTCTTGGGCGGCACCTTCGGCAATTTCACCGAGGGCGGTGGGCCGTTCAACAGCCGCGAACTCCACGCCGCCGAAGTCCCCGCGGCCAACGGCATCACCACCGCCCGGTCCCTGGCCCGCTTCTACGCCGGGTTGATCGGCGAGGTCGACGGGGTACGGATCCTCGCCCCCGGGACCGTTACCCAGATGAGCACTCCCCGGACCTCCGGAGAAGACCTCATCCTCGGGGCCGAGTCGAAATTCGGTCTGGGCATGATGTGTGTCTCCCCCCTCACCCCGCTGTTCGGCCAAGGGAGCTTCGGCCACTACGGAGCCGGCGGCTCGGTGGGTTTCGCCCATCCCGAATCAGGCATTGCCTTCGCCTACGTGATGAATCAGATGCGTCTCGGCCTCGCCGGTGATCGTCGGACCGACTCGCTGATCGACGCCGTCCACGCATCCATCGACTGAACCTCGACCATCGGTCCGGATCGGTCAGAGGCGGCCCCCACTCGGTTCGGGTGTAAGCGAGACAGTCCGAGGGCAAACGAGCGTTCCGGCCAGGTACTCTTACGGCGAGGGAAAAGTCAGGAGACATCAGTGACCCGGCAACGTGGCGGCACCACAGGCCGACGCGGCGAACAGCAACAGCGACACATCCCCACCTCCCCGGCGGAGATCGGGAGGATGCTCCGAGAGACGAGGGAGCAACACGGCCTCGATCTGGTCACCGTGCACGACCGCCTGGCCCGACCCATCACCCAGCTCGAGGGACTCGAGTCGGGAGACCTGAGTTCGATGCCCGACCAGGCCATGGCGCTGTCCACCCTGCGCCGCTACGCCGCCTTTCTGACCCTGGACGGCGATGCCCTGGCCCTCCAGTTGATGGAGGCCTGGTCATCGTCACCGGTAGCCACCAGTCGCCGACGGCAGCGTGACGCCGGAGGGTTGGCCGGCGTGGTGGCCGCGGTCACCAGCGGTCCCGAGCACCTGCGCGCCTTCACCCAGACCGGCCAGGTACCCCGGGTCGCCGGGTTCGCCACCTCGGCCGCCAGCGGTTTCGGTGCCCATGGATACGGGGTAGCTGTGGGTCCACCCACTGGCATGATCCCGGCCATCCCGATGTCAGAGCTCAAGGATGCCAAGCGGGCCATCCGACGGGCCCGTCGGCGGCGGCGGGCTCCCACCGCATTGAAGGCCACCACTTGGGTGGTGGCACTGCTGGCGTTGGCCGTGGTGGCGGGAACGGTGATTCAGAGCCTGCGGCCCCAGTGGATGGTCGAGTCCCATATTCTGCGCATCACCGCTCCCGGCGGAGCACCGCTCCCGGCACCGCTCCCGGCATCGCCCAAACCGGCGGCCGCCCATCCGCGCCCCGCCGCTCAAGCGGTGACCCCGGGTCCCACTGACGGCTCCACCCAAGCCGTCTATACAGTGTCCAATCCACACTTCACCCTCCGGATCGCGGCGTCAGGCCTGTGTTGGGTACTAGTCAAGAGCCCGGCTTCGATTGCCCCGCTGTTGGTGGGGGATCTGCAGGCGGGTGATGTGAAGTCGTTCGACGCCGACAAGTCGATCACCGTGTCGGTGGGCAGCGCGGCGGTGGTGGTCGGCATCTTCATCAACGGAAAGAACGTGTTCTTCACCGCCCCCCACGCCACCCCGTTCACCTACACCTTCACTTCGAGCCCCTGAAGTCCGGCGGCCGATGGCCCCGATCGCTCGATGGTCCGTTGGCCCGATGGTTCCCGAAGCCGGCTACCGGGACAGTTGACCGGCCAGAAAGTCCCCGATTCCCGCCACACTCTCGTCGGTCTCGGGGAGGATCACTCCGGGGAACGCCTGAAACACATGGATCATCTCGGGCCACACGGTGAGGGTGACATCGTTGCCGGCCGCCCCGGCCCGTTCGGCCAATCCGGTGGCGTCGTCGAGCAGTACCTCGTGGGCTCCCACCTCGATGCGTAGAGGTGGCAAACCCGACAGGTCCTCGGCGAACAGGGGTGAGGCCAGCTCGGTGCGGGGGTCGGCCCCGGCCAGGTAAGCGTCGGCCAGAAAGTCGAGGTTCTCTTTGCTGAGCATGGCGTCGAGGTCGGCCAGCCGCGGGTAGGAGGCCGCCGACTGGGTGAGGTCCACCCAGGGGGACAGGCACACCGCCGCGGCCGGAAGAGACGTCCCCTCGGCGCGCAGGGCGAGAAGCGTTGCCACGGTGAGGCCTCCCCCGGCGGAGTCCCCGGCGATGGCGATCCGGTCGGCTGGAATCCCCTCGGCCACCAGCTGCCGGTAGGCGGCGGCGGCATCGGTGACGGCGGCCGGAAACGGGTCTTCGGGTCCGAGGCGGTAGTCGAGGGTGACCACTGCACACCGAGAGGCAATCCCGATACGGGCGGCCAGATCGCGGTGACTGTTGAGAGATCCCGAGCAGTACCCTCCCCCGTGCAGGTAGAGCACCGCGGCATCCCGGCCGATCCCATCGGGGGTCAGCCATTCGGCCCCCCGCCCGCCCAGGGTGACGGCCTCGAGGGTGACCCCGTCCGGCGGTGGTGCCCCGGCCGAGGCCGCGTCCATGGCGGCGCGCTGGTCGTCGATAGGACCGGTGAGCAGACCGGCGTCGGCCAGAAGCGCCTTGACGATGTCCACCCTGGCGTGGCTCATGGTCGGATTCCCATGGCCGTCACTGTATTGGAGCGCCCGGGCGATGGGGAACTGAGAGGTGGGAATTGCCCATTCCGGGAGCGTACTGTGGTCCTTCCATGGCCGAAGACCCACCCACACCGGCAGGCGGCCAAGCGGCGGAGGAGGAGCGTCGGATCCATCTGCTGGTTTGGAACACGTTTCTCCTGCGTCCGCGTTTGGTCCCCTGGGGCGTGCCGTTGCCGGCGGTGGGTGAGATGGCGGCGCCGGCGGTGGCCGATCGAGCCGCGGCCATCGGCGCCGCCCTGGCCGGAACCTACGACGTGGCCGCCCTGGCCGAGGTGTTCGACCCCATCGAGCGCCGGTGGGTCCTCAACGGGTGGGACGCCCGCACCGGGGTCACCGCGCTGGCCGGGCCCGAGCGCACATTTCTTCCGTTGGGCCCGGCGGCGTTCGCCTCGAGCGGTCTGTTCACGGTGGTCGACGGCCTGGCCGTCACCCGCAGCCGACAACATCGCTTTACCGTGCGCGGCGATCGTCTGCACGATGCCGATGCCTGGTCGAACAAGGGAGTACTGCTGGTCGAAGTCGATCCCTTGGGCGACGACACGGCGGGGAAGGTGGAGATCTACAGCACGCACCTGTTCTGGGGGACGGGACTGCTCCCCGGAGGGCGATCCGCCGATCCCGAACGCCGGCACCATCTGCGGATGCAACAGGTCGACGAACTGGTTGCCTTTGTGGAGCGCACCCACCGCCCGGAGAACGTGGCCACGGTGGTCGGCGACTTCAACGTGTTGGCGCACGACGCCGAACAGCCTGGGCCGCCTGGGCGGTGGCACCTCGACCTGACGGCCAAACTGGCACCGCTGGGTCTGGTGGACACCTGGGTGGCGCGGGGGGTGGGGCCGGGCCCCACCTGTGGAGTCGCGGAGGATCCTTTTGACGAAGAGGACTCCGAGTGTCCCGGGCGCTTGGTAGACGACCCGGGCGACCAGGGGGCACAACCAGGGCGCGAGCGCATCGACTACGTGTGGGTGCAGTCGGCCACCCCCGAGCACCGACTGGAGCTCTCGTTCGGCCGGCCCCGGCGTCGGGCCTTTCCGCGCCATACCGGGGCACCCGGATTCGACCGGCTGCCGCGCCTCTCCGACCATCTGGCTCTCGAAATCGAGCTGGTGGTACGGAACCGTCCCCGTCACTAGCGGCACCGGCCATGGTTACCGCCACACTTCTGGCGCTGTCGGCAGCCGTGCTGCACGCCACCTGGAACCTCATCCTCAAGGTCAGTGAAGACCGGGACGCCGCCTTCTGGGCGCAATGGCTCATCGGGGCGGTTCTCTCGGTGCCGGTGTTGGCGGTGGTGGGACTGCCCGACAGGGCCGCCTGGCCCTACCTGATCATCTCGGCGGCGGTTCAGGTGGTCTACGTGACCGGTCTCTCACGGGCGTATACCCACGGCGACTTCTCGTTGGCCTACCCGCTGGCCCGGGGCAGCGGCGCCCTGCTGGCTGCGGTGGGTGGCGCCGTCCTCCTCGGCCAAGACCTCCCCTCCCTGGCCTGGGTGGGGGTGGCTATCGTGACCGTGTCACTTCTGCTGTTGATGGGTCGCGGTGCCAGCCCAGTGTCGCTACGGTGGGCCATCTTCACCGGCATCGCCATCGCCACCTACAGCCTGGTCGACGCCACCGGCAGCCGCCACGCGGGCTCGGGCATCGCCTATGGGCTCAGCCTGCAGGTCCTCACCGGGATCACCATCTCGGTGGCCGGGCTGGCCCGAGGTCGCCAGCGGGCCATGGTTTCGATGCTGCGGAGTTCGTTCTGGCGGCTGTTGGTGGCCGGAGTGCTCGTGACCGCGTCGTACACCATGGTGGTGGTGGCCTTTCAATATGCGCCGGTGGGCTACGTCTCGGTGCTGCGGGAGTCATCGGTGCTGATCGGAGCGTTGGCCGGTTGGCTGGTGCTCCGCGAACGACTCGGGGTGCACCGCCTGGTGAGCGCCGCCGTCATGGCGGGAGGTCTCGCCCTGCTGGTGGCAGCCGGCTAGCCCGCCGACGGCCCGGAGGCCGGCCGATAGCATGACGGCCATGGCAGGTGAAGCAGCCGATCTCGCGACCGACGGGACCAGGGTGACCGGTTCGACAGCTCCCACGCAGTTCGGGGACGTGACGGTGATCGTCGACGACGACTTCGTGGCCACCGTGCAGATTCACCGGCCTCCCAACAACTTCTTCGACATTGCCCTCATGCGATCCCTGGCCGACGCCTATGAGGCTCTCGACGCCGAGGATGCCTGCCGGGCCATCGTGTTGTGCTCGGAGGGAAAGCACTTCTGCGCCGGGGCCAATTTCAACAATCAGCCCACCGGCCCCGAACCGGGTCTCGGCGCCGGAGGAATCGAACAGCTCTACCAAGAGGCCGCCCGTCTGTTCGACACGTTGACACCGGTGGTGGCCGCCGTCCAGGGCGCGGCCATCGGGGGAGGTCTGGGTCTGGCCTGCTCGGCTGATTTTCGGATCACCTGCCCGGAGGCCCGCTTCTCGGCCAACTTCGCCCAGCTCGGATTTCACCAGGGCTTCGCCTTGTCGGCCACCCTGCCTCCCATCGTCGGCCAGCAACACAGCCTGGAGATGCTCTACACCGGACGCCGGTTGTCCGGAGAGGACGCTGTCCGCATCGGCCTGTGCGAAGAGTTGGTCGACACCGACCAACTGATGCCCCAAGCCCATGCCTTCGCCGCCCAAATTGCCAGGTCCGCCCCGCTGGCGGTGAGGTCGATCAGAGAGACCATGCGCGGTGATCTCGCCGACCGGGTGCGGGCCGCCCTGGCCCGGGAAGCAAGTGAGCAGCACAAACTGCTGCCCACCGCGGATTTCTCCGAGGGTGTCCGGGCCACGGCCGAGCGCCGCCCACCCCGCTTCAACGGTAGGTGACCGACGCGGTCGAGCCGCTCGCCGCGACCCGAGCCGGCCAGGAGCTGAGGAGCTGGATCGAGGCCAACTGGAACCCCGAGCTCAGCCTGGTCGAATGGCGGACCCGGCTGGCCGACTCGGGATGGGCATGTCCCACTTGGCCCCTGGCATGGTGTGGCCGTGCGCTTCCGGCGGCATTCGCCGACATGGTGTCCGACGAGATAACCCGCGCCGGTGCCATCGGTGTTCCCGACGGGGTCGGGATGCACCTGGCGGCCCCGACCATCCTCGAGCACGGCTCCGACGATCTCAAGCGCCGTCTCCTCCGGCCGACAGTGACCGGTGAGATCACCTGGTGCCAACTCTTCAGCGAGCCCGGGTCCGGGTCCGACCTCGCCGGGCTCACCACCCGGGCCGAGCCCGATGGCGACGAATGGATCGTCAACGGACAGAAGGTGTGGACCACCTCGGCCACCCATGCCGACTACGGGCTGCTGGCGGCCAGGACCGACTGGGACGTCCCCAAGCATCAGGGCATCACCTCCTTCGTGATCCCCATGCAACAGCCCAGCATCGAGGTGAGGCCGCTGCGCCAGATGAACGGCCACGCCTCGTTCAATGAGGTGTACTTCGATGATGCCCGGATCCCGGCCGGCAACCTGGTCGGCGAGGTCGGCCACGGATGGGCGGTGGCCCTCACCACGCTTGCCCACGAACGCCGCTACGCGGTCATGGGACAGGCGCCGGCGCGAGCTCGCACCGATGGCCGGGCCTGGCGCGAAGCCGCGGCTGAACGGGCCGTCCTCTACGAGCCCTACAAGTGGTACCCACAGCGGGCGGGAAGAGTCGACTTGGTAGTTGATCGGGCCATTGCCACCGGGGCCAATACCGATCCACTCATCCGCCAAGAGATGGCCCGCCTGATAGGCATGGCGCGGACAGCCACCTGGACGGCCCAGCGCGGCCGGGCGGCCCGCGCCCTCGGCCGGCCTCCCGGTCCGGAAGGCTCACTCGGCAAGTTGGCGGCCAGCAACGTGGCCCGGGCCGCCTCGCGGGTCCATTCCCTCATCGCCGGCGCATCGGGCATGCTCACCGGCGCGGACAGCCCGCTGGGCGGGACCATCGCCGAGATCTTCGTCTCGGTCCCGGCGGTGTCCATCGCGGGAGGAACCGATGAAATCCAGCGCAACATCCTGGGTGAACGGGTCCTCGGCCTACCCAGGGAGCCCGATGCCTCCCATCAGCTGCCCTTCCGGGACGTTCCCACCAACGCCGGGGGATAGAACCAGCCCACCTGTTGCCCGGGACCCGGGTCATGGTCCCCTTCAGGTCGCCATCAACCGAGTCTGGAGCCGGGCCCTGGCGTCAGGCCATTCGCGGGCCAACATCGAGTAGCGGGCCGAGTCCCGCACGGAGCCGTCGAACCGGGCGTTCGACCCTGATCACCCCGTCGAGTTGCAGCCCCAACCGTTCGATGGCCCGCCGCGATCGAACATGGCGAACGTCGGTCTGGATCCCCACCGCGTGCAGACCACCGCTCGAAGGAATGGGTCAGCATCAGCAGCTTGGCCTCGGTATTCACCGCAGTGTGTTGAGCGGCCGGTGCCAGCCAGGTGTACCCGATCTCCACCCGGTCGGGACGGTCGGACGGTCGGTACGCGGACCGATCGGCGGGGAGCCGACGGGGATTTGGTGCGCCCGGGGCGTGAGTGACCAGTCCCAGCGCTGGATGCCGTAAAAGCGGGTGGTGCCGACGATCCGGCCCAGATCGACCGACCAGGTGGCGAACGGGCGCTGGTCCCCCGCCTCACGGTGGGCTATTGCCTTGTTCACGAAGGAGACCATGGTCTCCTCGTCCCTTGGGGCCGATGAAAACGTGAACGTGGCCCGGTCCTCGGTGGCCGCCGACACCAGGTCGGGAACGTGCTCGAAGGAGAGGGGCAACGGGTGGACAAAACGACCGGTCAGGCTGAGCCAGTCGGGCATGGGTCCATGATGCCCATTGGCGGGCTGGCCCGGTTACCCACCGGCCCGGCTGTCGAAGAACTGGTCGAATGTGACGGGCGAGAAGGGGTGGGTGCACGGTGGCCCGTCAGCTACCCACACCCGGGGTTCATCCGATGCCGAAGGTGGATCACACACGACCATGGCGGAGCGGGTGCCGTACAACTCGGTGTGCACGCAACACGCAGAGATCCGCGACTGACGCTCGGCCGTTTCGCTCCCGTCGATCGGTAGCAACGGCATCAGATGATCGCCCAGAAGCCCACCGAAGTCGGCAATCACTTCGTCAGCGGAGCGCTTTTCGCAATCGCCCAACAGTTCTCTCACGTGATCCACCTTTTTGCTCGGACTCCCGAGCGGCTTGTTCTCGAGAATGTGCACGCCAGGTGGGAGTAGCTCGCTTTTCACTCCCTCCGGCCCGGTCATGTCGAGGTAGTAGAGGGCTCGGCGATCGCCCACCAGGACCCAGCACGGATTGAAGGCGTCAGGCGCAAAGGCCGATTCGAGAGCGTCAACCGCGGCCGAGGCAGAAGGCTGTGCTGCCAGAAGCAGGGGGATCTCCCCCCGGGAGCGCTTGGCCGGGTCACGCTGACCTTCCGTTGGCTTGTTGGTCAGGGCTGCCACCACGCCACGCTCGTTCACCGCCAACCAGGTACCACCGGCCACCAGGTCGCGGCCGCCGAGCATTCTCGGTTCAGTGTCCTGCAGAACCGTCAGGTTCACGGCGTCGCGGTCGTAGAACTCGTCGCGATTGGCGGCAATCAGCAGCGGAGCGTCAGCGACGACCCCGGAGATGGCGATCAACAGGCACACGGGGGTGGCCTACCCGGCTCAGGTCTTCCGCAGCCTGGCCATGCGGACCCGATGTTCGCCGTCCTTTACGAGCACCAGATGGGCACGACCGGCTGTCGGGGCGATGTTCTCGCGCAGGTTGACAAGGTTGATGTCCGACCATATCCGCCCGGCGATGGCCGAAACCTCTTCGGTGGACATATCGGCAAAGGCGTGGAAGAACGAGTCCGGGTCGGTGAGGACGCTTTCTCGCAACTGGAGGAGCCGGTCGCGGAACCACCGGGCGATGTCCTCTTCGGCCGCGTCCACGTAGATGGAGAAGTCGAAGAAGTCCGACGCAACAACATGCTGGCAGACGTCCCGGGTGTTTACCTGGAGGACGTTCAGCCCTTCCACGATGACCATGTCCGGACGGGCCACGACTTGGAAATTGCCGGGCACGATGTCGTAGGTGAGGTGCGAGTACACCGGGATACTGACCTCGGGGTCGCCCGCCCTGATGGCGGCCAGGGCTTCGACCATTCGACGTCGGTCGTAACTCTCGGGAAAGCCCTTTCGATCCATGAGGCCGCGTTCTTCGAGGGTGGCATTGGGATGCAGGAACCCGTCGGTGGTGATCAACTCGACAGACGGGTGATCCGTGCCCCGGCCAAGGAGCGCCTGGAGAATTCGGGCGGTGGTGCTCTTACCCACGGCCACACTGCCGGCCACCCCGATCACAAAAGGCGACGCCGGTGCAAGCCTGCCCAAGAACTTATCGACCGCGCCGCGAGCGTGGCGTCCAGCCGATGCATAGACGGCCAGCAATTGTGCGAGCGGAACGTAGATGTCGGCCACCTCGTCGAGCGACACCGGGTCCCCGGTGGCGGCCAGGGTGGCGACATCGGTGAATGACAGGCCGCTCTCGACCGGCGCCCCCAAGGCCCTCCACTCCGCCCGCGTGAACACCTCAAAGGGGACATCCATCGGCTGTGGCGCCGCGCAATCCTCCAAGGTGGTCACCTACTTCAGCCGTCGGAACAGGTGCCGCATGGTACTGCGCCCGGCGGTAGGGGCCTTTGTCCTCTGGTCGTCAACCCCCACGACCAGTCATGCTGGAAGTGGTGGAAATGGCGAATACAGTCCTGGGTGACGGCACGATGGTCAGGATTCGACCCATCGAGTCCGGCGACGTGGTGGCATTGGTGGAGTTCCATGAGGGGCTGAGCTTCGGGACTGTCTACCGGCGGTTCTTCGGCGTTCACCCGCACCTCGGCACTCATGAGGCTGAGCATTTTTGCGCAGCAGACAATGTCGACCGTTTTGCTTTGGTCGCGGTGGCCGATGATGCGGTGGTGGGCGTGGCTCGCATGGAACGAGTCGATCCGGCCACCACTGCCGAGGTGGCGTTCGTGCTGGCGGACCGGTTCCAACACCGGGGCCTGGGTCGGGTGTTGGCCCTGCGCCTGGCCGCCGCGGCCAGTGAGCGCGGGATCACCGAGTTGGTGGCGGACATACTGCCGGACAACCTTCCCATGCTGCGCTTGCTGCCGGACGCCGGGTTCGCGGTCACCGTCTCACTGGTCGGGGGCATCGTCCGTCAGGCATGCCCGATACCGATCCAGTCGGGTACGGCTCCCCCGCGCAGTGAGAGGGTTCCGCCATCGGCGGCGGCGCCGATCCGCCGTCTTCAGGTGGGCGGCTGCTGCTGACGTTCGGCCAGCCGCGCACCGTGGGCCGCGGCTTTGCTACGCCGTTGCATCCCGAGTTTGCTCAACAACCGGGACACATGGTTCTTCACGGTTTTCTCATCGAGAAACATGTCGGCGACTAGTTGGCGGTTGGTCTCGCCCTCGCTGATCAATTCGAGGATCCGGCGCTCCTGGCCGCTGAGCCCGTCCAGAGGATCCGTCTCGTGTTGAGGGTTGCGAAGCCGTTCGAGCACCTTGGCCGTGACTGCCGGGTCGAAGAGGCTCTCGCCGGCAGCCACCCGCCGAATGGCACCGACCATGTCGTTGCCGTGCACATGCTCGAGGATGTAGCCCGAGGTGCCCGCCATGGTGGACGCGAAAAGCGCCTCGTCGTCGGCGAAGCTGGTCAACATCACACACGCCACCTCGGGGTGGGCGGAGCAGATGTCGCGGCACACCTCGATGCCGCGTCGCACCACTTCGTGGTCGTCGAGAAAGAAGATCCGTAGCGGCATCACACCTTGATACCGCATGGCCCCGAAAGCCCCATATTCGGCGACGTTCGCCGGTGGCCCTGCACTTGGAT
>Ga0097691_1000593_pt1 | contig 30619 bp, 26 predicted proteins | sample NGESurdeep072012_8_FD_72858 | JGI IMG/M metagenome (GOLD analysis project Ga0097691, IMG submission 72858) | Arctic peat soil microbial communities from Barrow, Alaska - NGEE Surface sample 210-1 deep-072012 | ecosystem: Environmental > Terrestrial > Soil > Wetlands > Peat ... | reverse complement strand
GCACCCCTGAGTTGGCCATCCTGGTCGGCGGAATCGTCGAGGAGGCCGCTCAGGCGGGGGTCAATGCCGGCAGCCTCGGCGGCCCGGTCGAAATCCCTGAGGAACTCCGGGCCGCGGCTCTACAGCGCGCCATGATCTTTGAGGACAAAGGAACCGCGCACGGCTAGTCCCAGTCTCGGTCTCCGCGTTTCGAGTGGATGACCACTCACAAATGCCGGATACCGATTGGGCTGCCGTGACAACCGGGCCTATCCCACATGCCGGAGTGGGACATCTACCCGGCGTTCCGGGGCAGATTGCTCAACTACGGAGAAGACCGAGCAGTTTCGTCGCCGCCGGAGCGGAAGATGCCGGGTTCTGGCCGGTGACCAGCTTGCCGTCAACGACGACATAGGGGGCGAAATCCTCGTCGCCCTTCCGGTAGTTTCCCCCGTCGGCCTTGAGGACGTCTTCGAGCAACTCGGGGACCACGTCGGTGAGCCCGACAGCGGCTTCCTCGCTGTTGGAGAAGCCGGTGACATCCCTTCCTTTGACCAGGAGCTCCCCATCGGTGGTCCGGACGTTCTTCAGGGCGATCGGCGCATGGCACACGGCGGCGACCGGCTTGTCCGCCGCCACGAACGCCTCGATCAGGGCAATGGACGTGGCATTGTCGGGCATGTCCCACATGGGACCGTGACCGCCGGGATAGAACACGGCATCGAAGGAGGCGGCTGACACGTCGATGAGCTTGGTGGTGTTGGCCAGGGCGGCTTGGGTCTCAGGGTCATCACGGAACCGCCTGGTGGCGTCGGTCTGCGCCTCGCTGGCATCGCTGCGGGGGTCCAGCGGCGGCCGGCCGCCGGCGGGTGACGCCAGAGTGATCGTGGCGCCGGCATCAGCCAGTTCGTAGTACGGGGCGGCGAACTCCTCAAGCCAGAAACCGGTTTTCTCGCCGGTGTCACCCAGCTGATCGTGGGAAGTAAGGACCATGAGAACGTTCATGTGAAGGACTCCAGACACATCAAGAGCTTGTCAGAGCAGGCTGCCCGACGAGCAAGCCCACGCTACCGTCAAGTCAGTGCGAAGCGATCGGTAGCGTCCTCGTTGACAGTGCCGGGCGGATGTTCACGATCGGGGCTGCAACCGCTCCCGATAGGTGCAAACTCGGTATGACTCGGGAGTACCCCAGAACGAGCGCCGAGGGAGTCCCAGGGAGTCGCCCCGATATGCCGCACCGCCACCCCAGCGGGACGACACCTTCCCGGCGTTCGGAGGCATGGGTAGCCCTCTGTGCAGTCACTGCCCGTCCCGGAAGTGCCGGAGTGTCTCGCCTATCAGAACCGGGCATCGAGACCGGAAACCGACTCTGGAGCCGGTTTCCTATCCGGGCGGAGGTCCGAGTCCTGTAGGAGGCTGCTACCGTCGGGACTGATGATCAACTCCCAGCCGTTCGGCCGAACCGGACACCACAGCACCCGGGTTATCTTCGGCGCCGCCGCCCTCGCCACCATGCGCCAGGACCGCGCCGATCAGGTGCTCGACACCGTGCTCGCCGGTGGGCTCAACCACATCGACACCGCCGCGTCCTATGGCGACTCCGAGTTGCGCCTCGCGCCCTTCCTGGCCGATCACCGGGCCGAGTTCTTTTTGGCCACCAAGACCGATGGACGCACCGGCGACGCCGCCCGAGCCCAGCTCGAGCGATCGCTGACCCGGTTGGGTGTCGACCAGGTCGACCTCATCCAGCTCCACAACCTGGTCGAGCCGGACGAGTGGGAGACCGCCCACGCCCCGGGAGGAGCCGTCGAAGCCATGGCCAAGGCCCGTGACGAAGGTCTGGTGCGGGCCATCGGCGTGACCGGTCACGGGACCCGCATCGCCGACATGCACCTGGCCAGCCTTGAGCGCTTCGACTTCGACTCCGTGCTGCTTCCCTACAACTTCCTCATGCTCCAGAACCCGGACTACCGATCGTCGGTGGAGCAACTGCTGGAGGTGTGTGCCAAACGCGAGGTCGCGGTCCAAACCATCAAGTCCATCGCTCGCCGACGCTGGACACCGGATTCCACCAAGCCGCACTACGCCTGGTACGAACCGCTGCCCGAAGGCGAGCCATTGGAGCGGGGAGTGGCATATGTGCTTTCCAACCCACAACTGTTCCTCAACACATCGAGCGATGCCACCTTGCTGGAGGCCACCATCGCTGCTGCCCAAGGTGACCACGTGGCACCGAGCGATGCCGATGTCCAAGCTGACGTCTCGGCGTTGGACATGATGCCGCTGTTCGACGGAGCTGAGCTCGAACGTATGTGAGCAGGCCTCTTCTCGAACAGCGTCGGATGACGGAACGTTCACTGGGGCATTGGGAGGCGCAGGCGCCGGACGATCTGGGTCGGCGACTCGGCGAGGCCGGCACTGAGGAATCTCTTGTCTGCACTGATCAGGGACATTTCCGGGCCTCGAGCAATTGCCGCCCACGCGGCGTCGTAGAACGACAGACTGTGCTCGGCTGCCAGCGAAGAAGCGTCTCGCAGCCACTGCGAAGACAGAACGAGTGGGGTTCCACCTACGGCGAGAAGGTCGTCGAGTTGATCCGCGACATCTCGAGCCGACCATTTCAGGGATCGCACAAGAATATTGCCGACCTCGTAGACGGCGAGCTCGATGAGGTGGGCATCAACGTCTCTATGTATGTCACCGGTCGGCCTACTTGGCGGCGGCGGCCAGCTGGGCCGGGCCGGGTGTGCCCGTCAAGGTGGTTTGAGGATGCACCGGCAACGGCATGGGCGAACGGGGAGCCTGGGTGAAGTCGAAATCTGTGGTGATGTCTCCGAGGATGGTGGCGTTCTCTCGGACGTCTGGCCTTGGGTCGGGCCGACCGTCGGTGCGGGGATCAATGCGTTGACCGCCGAGAAAATCATCCTCGATGAACTTGTCGTAGGCGTCGAACGAGAGTGTCTGGTGATCGATATACCCCTTCTTGGCGTAGGGGCTGATGACCATGGCCGGCACTCGCAAGCCGTATCCGTTCTCATCGACCGAGGGAGGGGCCACGTGGTCGTAGAAGCCGCCCCAGTCGTCCCAGCCCAAAAGGATTGCCGTCGAGTCCCAGTCAGGGCTAGCCATGACTGCATTGACCAGGCTGGTCACGTAGGACTGGCCGTAGCTCACCGGCTGCGGTGGATGCTCGCTGACTTTCCCCGACGGCACCACCCAGCTGACGGCCGGCAGGGTACCGGCCTTTGCTGCAGAGTAGAAGTTGGTGACGGACTGGATGTTGCCGAGTTGGCCATCGTTGCGGACGGTGTCGAAATAGGGCAGCGGGTTCCAGATGCCCGGAGTCGTGGCGTTTTGCTTCACTGGCGCGCACGAGACGGTTGAGTCGTTTTGGCAGTCGGGCTCGGTCCCGGCCACGACGTAGTAGCCCCAACTCACATTGTTCTTGTGGAGCAGATAGGTGAGATCGGTCCAGGCGTAGATGGGATTCGGCGCGGTGGCGGCCGGTGAGGCGCCGGTGACGCCGCCCGCTTTAGGTGTCCCGGGTGCCTGCAATGCGTTGGTGCAGCTACTCGGGTTGTTGTGTTGGGTACAAGATGCCGACCATTCCGACACTTGGAACAGGTGCTCGGGGAGACTCCACGACGCGTTGGGTTCGAACATGTGGTCCTGAAGCACAAAGTTATTGGCATAGGCCCAATAGTTTGGAATGTCGCTTCCGGTGTGGTAGCCGGCGACATCCGGGGTCGCGGAGTTGGTGCACGCCGGATTGGTCGGGTCGACACAACCACGCCGTCCGGCGACAGCCTGTTTTACGAAGCCGTTCATCTGTCCGGCATTGATATCGGCGGTGGCGTTGACCGCGCTGTGTGGGCCTCCGCCGTTGACGTCGGCGTGGTCGACGTAGGGTCGCACACACGGCTCGTTTGCCGGGGCGGGAAGACAGGCAGTGGGCTGACCATTGGTCATCGGAATGCCATCGGCCCCGGGGTAGGTGCCGAAGTAGGAGTCGAAGGAACGGTTCTCCTGCATGATCACAATCACGTGCCGGATCTTGTGGATCCCTGACCCGGTGGCCACCGTCGTGCTCGATCCGGCGTGCCCGCCTGCCGTGGTAGGCGACGACGTTGGGCTTGACGAACTACACGCTGCGGCCACCACCACCACGGCCAGCAATCCGGCGATCCATCTCGCTCGCACGGCGACCTCCTCATCGGGACGGCATCGACGCACGTAGCGCCGCTGTCGAGGCCATCTTGGCAGACGACGGTTATGGAACGGTGAGGACGTTCGACGGGTGGGTCGTGGGTCCCGTCATCCACCACTGGTGGTGCTGGTGGAAGCCTGGGGGTTGGAAGGAGAGAGCCACATCGCTGATGCCGGCGGTGTGACTTTCACGGGTACCGGTGGGTTGGGTAGGGCTCATGGAGCCACCGCCACGGAGACTTGCTTGGTTGCGCCGATGATGGCGATCTCGAAGTCGGGACGATCGAAGGCTGTCACGGCGCCCCCCTGCTGACGGTGGCTCACCGGTCGACTGTACGCCGAATGGTTACTTGCGGTCTTGACCGCAAGTACATAAAACTCCCTGGTCAGCGGCAGCTCATGGTCAGATTGTGGTGGATCAGCGGGTGGCCACGGCCTGATCGAGATCGTCGGCCTCGGTCGATGACAACATTCGGTAGAACGGGTCTCTCTCCGGCCGCCACCAGACCGTATCGGTGCATCGCCAGGCTTCGTTTCGCAGCACCCGCTTCAATACCTTGCTGGTGGCAGTGAGGGGAAGGTCGGATGCCACCCGCACGAACTTCGGTGCGGCCTTGGTTCCGAGGTCGGTCTGATCCGACAGAAATAGGCTGAACGCCTCCGGGTCGAATTCGGTCCCCGGGCGGAGCAACAGGGCGGCCATCACTTGGTCCCCGACGGCGATGTCGGGTACGGCGTAGACCGAGGCCAGGACCACGTCGGGGTGGCGGGTGAGGATGGCTTCCACCGGGGCGGCGGCGAAGTTCTCTCCGTCCACTCGCAACCAGTCGTAGTCACGGCCGGCGAAATAGAAGAAGTCGTCGCCGTCCCGATAGGCGAGGTCACCGGTCCAGTACCACCCATTCCGCAACCGGGCCGCGTTGGCCTCGTCGTTGTGCCAGTAGCCCTCGAAGCCGGCACCCCCGGTCTTGGAGACCATTTCGCCGATGGCCTCTTCGGCATTGAGGAGTCGACCGTATCGGTCGAAGTGGGCCCGCGGGCACTCTTGGCCGGTCTCGGAGTCGAGGATCATGGTGCCGGGCAGGGCCCGGCCCAGCGCCCCTCGGGGGGTGTCGGCCGTGCGGGTCACCGCCGCGCCACCCTCGGTCGATCCGTACGCATCCTGCACGGTGCAGCCGAACCGCTCGGCGAATCGGGCTACGTCGGCCTCAGCGGCTTCGTTCCCGAACGCCCGCCGCAAGGGATTGTCGGCATCGTCGGGAAGTTCGGGGGTGGCCAGCACATAGGAAAGCGGTTTGCCCACGTAGTTGAAGTAGGTGGCGCCGAAGGTGCGGACGTCGGAGAGGAATTGCGAGGCGGAAAAGCGCTCGCGGAGCGCCACGGTGGCCCCGGCGGCCAGGGCCGGCGCCCACCCGGTCATCAGGGCATTGGAGTGGAACAGAGGCATCGGGATGTAGCAGACGTCGTCGGCGGTCAGGTCGAACATCTGGGCCACGATGGAACCGATGCGGGCCAGTCGTCCCTGGGAGCACAGGCACGCCTTGGGGGCGCCCGAGGTACCCGAGGTGAAGAGGAGCAGGCCCAACGAGCTCTCGTCGACTCCGGCTTCGGCCGGGTCGGGGAGGGTTGCTCCGCCCGCACCGGTCAGCAACGCTCCATAGGGGGAGAGGGAGCCCGAATCGCCACTGACGTCCCCTTCGGGGGTGTCGATGACCAGAATCCGCTCGGCGGGAAGGGCGGGCCCGAGGTCGTAGCCGTCGACCAGTTGGGAGTAGGTGGAGTCAGTGATCAACAGCTGGCATTCGGTGTGGGACAGGTCTCGGGCCAACTCGTCGCCCCGGTGGGTGGGGTTACCGCCGACCACCACCGCGCCACAGAGAGCCCCGGCTCCCACCCAGAAGACGTACTCGGGCACGTTGTCCAAGAGCAGGGCCACATGGAAGGGCCCGGGCTTCTGCATCCGAACCAGGATGGCCGCCCGCTCGGCCTGGGCCGACACGACCTCGGCGTAGGTCCACGACCGGTCCCTGAACACCAGACCGGGGTGTTGATCGTCGGCCCGCTGTCGGATCAGTTCGTCGATTGTCAGCACCGGTCCCCCTCGTTCACAGTAGGCACATTACGCTCCCGAGCGGGCTGTGTAGGCACAAATCTGTAACACGTTGCAATTTAGTCGGTGTGCGTGTTACCGTGCCAATGCGCCCGGAGCGAACATTCCCATCCCCGAGAGCGCCCCGTGGGACCGAGAGGAGCACCACCACAATGGAGTTCGGAGTCTTTCTCAACGGCTATCTGCCCGGCCCGGCGGCCCACGATCCCGCCGCCGAGCACGAGATGTTCAAGCGAGAGATCGCCTATGTCATCGAGGCAGACAAGCACAACTGGAAGTACGCCTGGATCGGCGAACACCACTCGCTGACCGAATACAGCCACATGTCGTCACCCGAAGTGGTGATGGGCTATCTGGCCCACGCTACCGAGCGCATCCATATCGGTACCGGCATCATGAACCTCTCCCCCCGGGTCAACCACCCTGTGCGGGCGGCCGAGCGGGTGGCGTTGCTCGATCACGTCCTCGAGGGACGCTTCGAGTGGGGCACCGGCCGCGGAGCCGGCAGCCACGAGATCGCCGCCTTCAACATTCTGGATAAGAACTCCACCAAAGCCGAGTGGAACGAAGTCATCCGCGAGATCCCGCGGATGTGGGAGCAGAAGGACTACATGTTCGAGGGGGAGCACTTCACGGTGCCGTACCCGCACAACATTCTGCCCAAGCCCTACCAGGGCAAGGGCCACCCGCCCATCTGGGTGGGTTGCGGCAACCCGGGTACCTTCACCCAGGCCGGCGAGCTCGGCATCGGTGCCATTGCCTTCAACTTCGAGCCCATCTACAACCTCAAGGGTCGCATCGACGCCTACAAAGAGGGCGTGGCCAACTGCACCGAGCCATTGGGGCAGTTCAAGAACGACAACGTGATGATGACCAATGCGGTCATTTGTCTGAACGACCGGAAGAGGGCCCGCGAGGTTGCCCTGCGCCGTGGCCGTGGGTACCTCTACTCGTTGGTGTGCAACTACCACGACACCATTCCCCACCAAGAGGGAGTCCCGGTATGGCCGGAGCGCCCCAGCACCATCACCGACGAGGCGATGCTCGACTACCTCATCGAACAGGGTTGGATGCTGTGTGGCGAGCCCGACGAGGTGGCCGAACAGGCGGCCGCGTACCAGTCGGTGGGATGTGACCAGCTGGTGTTCGGGCTGCCGTCGGACTCCTTCATGGAGGACGAGGTCCACGAGATGCTCGAGGTGTTCGGGACCAAGGTGATCCCCCAGTTCGATACCGATCCGGTCCACTCGACCACCCGGTACCGCGAAACGGCCAAGCGGAAGTACTCGGATTTCAACTTCCCGGTCCCCGACATCACCGTGGAAGAGCTGCCCACCAACGCCATGATTCAGCTGGACGGCACCCGCACCTTCTGATCGACGGGGGTCCTGGTCACGCTGACCACGCCGCCAGCAGTGCATCGACGGTTGTCAGCGTGGTGATCAGGGGGAAGGTGTTGTCCAACACCGCGTCGGCGTACGCCGCCGGAAGTCCGGCCACCGCGTCGCGGGGGACCACCACCTGGTAGCCGAGGTTGACGGCTTCGATGGCCAACCCGAGCACGCCGAGATTCACCGACACGCCGGTGGCGATGACGGTGGTAACCCCGAGGTTGCGCAGCCAGGTGTCGAGTGACGTGCCATTGAAAGGGGAGACGCCTGATAGCCGGGGACAGACCAGATCGGTCGGCTCCGGGGCCAACTCGGGCACGATCTCGGCTGAGGGGGTGCCGCTCAACATGTGGTCGGGATTGCGCAGAGCGGCGGCCACCAGTTGGCAGTTCACCGCCGTCCCGGCCCGGTCGGGTCGGAATTCGGCGGTGCAGTGGATGACCTTCACCCCGAGCGACCGGGCAGTCGAAATCAGCCGGGCGGTGGCGGGAATGACCCCCACGTGGGCCGCGGCGTCAGCCAGTTGCGGAAAGGTACTCAGGTCGCCGACCACCCCCCGTTGGATCTCCATGGTCAGCACCGCGGTGTGGGCGGGGAGGGTGAGTTCGGCGAGGTCGATGGGCATCGGACAGGTTTAGTTCGGTTCAGGGACACCCGGACACCGGAAGGTGGGCACCGGACATCGGGCTCACGAGTCGGTCGAGGTCCTGGCGCCACCACTGTCGGTCTCTTCGGGCACGTCCCTCACGATGTCGGCGGCCCACCGGTAGTCGGGCTTGCCACTCGGCGACCGCAGGATGGCATCCACCACATGGAGCTGGCGGGGGACCTTGAAGCCGGCGATGGCCTCCCGGCAGTGTTGCTGGACCTCTTCGAGGGTGGGATGCCGATCGGCTCTCGGACAGATGATGGCTGCCACCCGCTGCCCCCACCGTTGGTCGTCCGCACCGACCACGATGGCGTCGAACACGTCGGGGTGAGAGCGCACGGCCGACTCGACTTCTTCGGGGAAGATCTTTTCGCCCCCGGAGTTGATGCACACCGAACCCCGCCCGAGAAGGGTGATGGAGCCGTCCTCTTCGATGGTGGCAAAATCGCCCGGCATCGAATAGCGGGTGCCGTCCACGTTGATGAACACCTCGGCCGACTTCACCGGATCGTTGTAGTACCCGAGGGGCACATCACCACTTCGGGCGATCTTCCCGATGGTTCCCGAGCCCGGGATCACCGGTTTGAGGTCGTCATCGAACACCACTGTGTTGCCGAGGGCTGTCACCGTCGGGCCGCTCCTCATGGCGGTGTTCCCCTTGCCCACGATGGTCATGCCGTTGTTGCCCGACTCCGACGAGCCCACCGCGTCGGTGATCATGATGTTGGGAAGGTGATTGAAGAACTCATCCTTCACCGGGGCGGAGAACAAGGCGGCCGATGACACCACCGCGTACAGCGAGGAGACGTCGTAGGAGGCGCCGGGATCGTCGAGCGCCTCGACCAGGGGCTTGCCCATCGCATCGCCGGTGATCATCACCGAGTTCACCTTCTCGGTCTCCACCAGGCGCCATACCTCGTGGGGATCGAACTTGCCCATCAACACGATGCGGTTTCCGGTGAAGCTCTGACCCATCACCGCCCACTGGGTGGCGCCATGCATGAGGGGGGCGATGGGCAGAGAGACGATCTGGGCCCCGCCCTGGGCCCGACCCTTCTCGACCATGGCTTCAGGCCCCGAGACACGGGTGTTGGTCAACGGGTCCACCCCGCCGCCGAGAGCGAAAAAGACGTCCTCATGGCGCCACACCACGCCCTTGGGCATCCCGGTGGTTCCGCCGGTGTAGAGGATGTAGTGATCATCGTTGGAACGAGGTCCGAAGTCGCGCTCGGGCCCACCCGAGGCGATGGCGTCTTCGTACGGGACCGCTCCGGGGGGGAGGGGCTGATCGGAACCGTCGTCGACGGTGACGATGTGCCGGAGGTCGGGAAGGTCGGGAAGCAACTCGGTGACTCGGGGCCCGAACTCGGCCTGGTGTACCAGCGCCACCAGATCCGCGTTGGTGAAGAGGTAGCGGAGCTCTTCTTTCACATAGCGGTAGTTGATGTTGATCCACACCGCCCGGAGCTTGAACACCGCCCAGGCCGTCTCCACCCACTCCACGCTGTTGACCGAGTAGATGCCGACATGGTCTCCAGGACCTACGCCGTTGGCGGCCAGGTGATGGGCGAGGCGATTGGCCCGATCTTCCATCTCGGCGTAGGTGCGCCGTTTCCCGTCGACCACCAGGTACTCATTGTCGCCGAAGGCATCTACGGCCGCCTCGAACAGGTCAGCGAGGTTGAACGTCATCGGCCGATAAGTAGAACACGTTTCTGTTCTGGCGGCAAGCAGGGAAGTTCGGCCAGGTTCCGTGTCTCAGGTCGGGGTTAGGAATGGGTGCCGACTCAGTCACCGGAGTCCGAGGCGGGAAGCACCGGCGCCGAGACAACCTCGCGGATCGATTGCGCCAGGCCGGGGCCGTCCAGACCGAGCTGGGCCAGGATGCGGTCCGGTTTGTCCTGGGGAATATAGGCACGGGGAATCCCGAGCACCGTTACTGGTGGCACCCCTGCGTCCCCGTCGTCGTCACCGGGGAGTAGGTGATCCCGGTGCAACGCGGCCATGGCGTCAGCCAAAAACATGCCGGCCCCGCCCTGGCGCATGCCGTCTTCGGCGGTGAAGACCTGTCGATGGCGGGCTGCATCCACCAACATGTCGGGGTCGGGGGGAGTTACCACCCGCACATCCCACACGGTGACGTCGATACCTTCGACCCGAAGTTTGTCAGCGGCTTCCTCGGCCGCCGCGACCATCTTGCCCACGGCCAGGATGCATACCCCGCCGTCGCCCTCCCGAAGGCGCCGGGCACGGATGCCCGATCCGACCGAGCCGCCGGCCACCACCGGTGCCGGGGTCTTCGGGAAGCGGATCACCGACGGGCCTTCGAGAGACAGGGCCTCGTCGAGCATCACCTCCACCTCGGGTGCCGACGATGGCGCGAAGACCGTCATGCCGGGGATGGACAGCGCCAGGGTCATGTCGAGCACGCCATGGTGGCTCGGTCCGTCGTCGCCGGTGATCCCGGCTCGGTCGAGGGCGAAGACTACCGGGACCTTGTGGAGGCCGACGTCGAGATTGGCCTGGTCGAAGGCCCGGGAGAAGAACGTGGAATAGATGGCCACCACCGGTCGCAATCCGGCCATGGCCATGCCGGCCGCCGCCGTCACCGCGTGCTGTTCGGCGATCCCCACGTCCACGAACCGGTCGGGGAAACGCGCCTCGAACGGAAGCAACCCGGTTGGACCGGGCATGGCCGCGGTGATGGCCACGATACGGGGATCGGATTCGGCGTTGCGGAGCAACGCCCGGGTGAAGGCATCGGTGTAGGTCACCGGCGGGATGACCGCCACCGGATCCAACTCGGTGGCGAGGCCGGAGCCTTTGGGCGCCGGGTCACTGGGCGCGGTCGGCTTCACCTTGAAGTCATGGAGACGCTGGATGTCGTCCTCTTCGGCCGGCGCATAGCCCCGGCCCTTTTGGGTGATCACGTGGATGAGGATCGGCCCCTCCCACTCGGAGGCGTTGGCCAGTGCCTGCTCGACCTCGGCAATGTCGTGACCGTCGATGGGACCTGCGTACCGGATGCCGAGGGCCTCGAAGAAGGTGTGGGGGGTGACCACCTCTCTGACGGCACTGGTGAGCCCGTGCACACTGGAGTAGGCCAACCCGCCGACCGCAGGGATCCCCTGAAGCAGATTCCTGATCCGTTGCCGGGCTTGGACGTAGGTGGGGTTGAGCCTGAGGTGGGTGAGACCGACCGAGAGGCGTGACACGGTTGGTGCATAGGAGCGGCCGTTGTCGTTCAACACCATGAGAACCGGCGTACCCGAGTGGCCGATGTTGTTGAGGGCTTCGTAGGCCATGCCGCCGGTCAGCGCCCCATCGCCCACCACCGCCACCACTTTGCGTTCGACCCCTTGGAGTTCGAAGGCGCTGGCCAACCCATGGGCGTAGCTCAGGATGGTGGACGCGTGGCTGTTCTCCACCCAGTCGTGTTCGGACTCGGCCCGGTTGGGGTAGCCCGAGAGGCCACCGGCCTGGCGAAGATGGGTGAATGCCTCGCGTCGGCCGGTCACCAGTTTGTGGACGTAGGCCTGATGGCCGGTGTCCCACAGCAGGACGTCCCGAGGAGAGTCGAAGGTGCGATGGAGGGCCAGGGTCAACTCCACCACACCGAGGTTGGACCCGAGGTGGCCACCGGTGGTGGTGACGGCACTGACAATGAACTGGCGGATCTCCGCGGAGAGTTCCGTCAACTCCTCGGCGGACAGGGCGCGGAGGTCAGAAGGGCTGTCGATGCGGTCGAGGATGTTGGGCATAAGCGTTCTGGCTTCCACGATACCAGTGACCGGATGAGGAAGTCTGGGCCGGCCCTACCTCCAAAAGCGGGTTGTTGCACTATGAGTCCCAGGTCACAGGTGCCGTTTGACGGCCATGAGGGCCGCCACCAAACCTGCCAATGCCGCGGTGACCCCCAGGCCCACGCCGAGTCCCCAGGTATCGGCGAGTAGACCGATGATCGGGGCACCGGCCACCCAGCCGAGGTAGCCGGCCGCGGTGAAGGCGCTGACGGTGGCGGTGGGCCGACTGGCAACGGTGGAGACGTGGGCCATCAAGAGCGGCCAGAAGATGGACGAGCCCCCGGCGGCCAAGGCCAGGCCGAATCCGGCCAGCAGCGGTGTGGAGGCGAGTGCTTCGAGGGCCAGTCCCGCACAGGCGCCACCGGCCCCGGCGATCACGCCCAGCCGCGGCCCGATACGGCCCAGGCTGGGACCGCCCAACCCGCGGGTGAGGATGGCAATGCCTTGTCCGAGGCCGTAGGCCGACGCACCGACCAGGGCGGTAGCGGCCAAGTGGGTCCGGAGAAAGAGGACCCCCCAGGTATCCACCCCCCCTTCGACGATCTCGGCGGCGGCGAAGACAATGAGCAAGACGATGAGGCCATCGGCCCGCAGCAGAGCCAGGGAGCGGAGAAAAGGGACATGGGAGTCGTCATCGGCATCGAGGTGGTCAGCATCCGCCGCAGAGGCATCCGATCGGCGTGGGTCCGATCCTCGGACATGAACCCAGGCGGCGATGGGCAGGGCGACCACCGCCACCATTGGCCAGACCCACCGCCACGACACCTGTACTTGCACCAGCGAGCCCAACGCCACCGCACCGAGGAGGGCACCGACGTTGAAGATGCCGTGGAACCGGACGAGACCACCGGGCCGGTTCCCCAAGCGAGCCGCCGAGGCCGCATTCATGGTCATGTCCACGCAACCTCCGGCGGCCATGGTGGCGATGAACACCGCGATGAACTCAGTGCGGGTGCGAGCTGCGCCGGTAAGGGCCAGAAGCACAGCCCACACCAGTAGCGACCGGACCAGGGTGGGGACCGCCCCCCACCGTTCGGCCCGGTTGCCGACGATGGCCCCGACGATGCCGCTCACGGTGACGGCCACGGCCAACAGGGTGCCGAGTTGAGCGTCCGACAAGCCGTACGAGGAACGGATGTCGGCGGTAGCCACCGCCCAACTCCCCCAGAACATACCGAAGACGACGAAGGTGCCACCGATGGGAAGGAGCGCTCTACGCTCCTCGCTTCGCACTGTGGAGACCGGGGTATGCACAGGAATGAAGCCTTAGGTGAGGACTGCTCAGCCGGACCGAGGGTGGTCCGGGTGAGGGACCTCCACCACATCGAGGTCATCGATGCCGGCAAAGTCTGAGGGATTGCAGGTGTACACCGGAAGGTCATTGGCTATCGCGATGGCCGCGATCATTGCATCCAAGGCGCGGGCGTTGGCCTTGCGGCCGGAACGCCGCAGCGATGATGCCACCCGCCCAAAGGCGCGAGCCGCGTCACTATCGAACGGGAGCGGATCGAAGTCGGACTCGGCTTGCTGCAGGTGTGCTTGTCGAGCAGCCCGGGTTGCCTCTTGCTTTGCCACCAAGGGACCGACCGTAAGTTCCGCCAAGGTGACAGCGGTGATGAGAGGTTCCGCCGGGAGCTGGGTTGCCTCGGTGATCCTGGCAAGAAGGATGACTGTCGATGTATCGAGAATTCCACGGTCGCAGCGGTTCGACTGCATCAAAGCGTGTTGTCCACCACGGCGTCGATGTCTTCCCGAAGGTCATTCGGATCGATGGATGGGAGCCGATGCCAGCGGACGAGTAGTGCGGCCGCGGTCAAACCCGGGCGAGCGACGGGACGGAGTTCGGCGACCGGCTTGCCTCCGCGGGTGATGATCACCGCCTCTCCCTGTGCGGCACGATCTACAACCTCACCACCGTGATTACGGAGGTCTCGGATGGTTACCATGGCCATGGCGACAGTGTATCACCCGTGATACGCGGTCAGCCCTTAGCTCAACGGTTGTTCGACAATGGCTGGAGAAGGCGACGTGCACGTTGCCACCTCGGCCACCTTCCTCCGGCGGGCGGGAGTGCCCAGCCGGGCCCGCTGTGGCTTCGCCGGCTATTTCGAGCCGGGGAAGTGGGTCGACCATTCGGTTGTCGAACACTGGGATGGAGACCGTTGGGTGATGCTCGACCCCCAGGTCGATGACTTCCAACGCGGGCTCAGCGGGCGTTGGTGAGGAAGGTGTCGCGATCCACCACTACCCGGGACACCTTTCCTGCCGCCACCAACCCCGACGCGTCGGAGACCGACACGGTGAAGGTGAGCCGGCGTCCCTCGATGCGGTCGAGTGAGGCTTCGGCCTGGACGTCGCCGCCCACGCCCACCGGGACCAGGTGGTCGAACTGCACCCGCTTACCCACGCTGGTGCTCCCCTCGGGGAGGTGCCCCTCCAAGGCCAGGCACGAGGCTTCCTCGCACAGCGCCAACAGCCGGGGAGTGGCCAGCACCGGGACGTCACCGGCGTGGAACGCCTCGGCCGTATCGTCATCGGTCACACGAAGCTCGACTCGGGCGGACAAACCGGTGCGCAAGGCCACGCCGGTACCATACGGGAGACAGCCCGGGCTCGGCCACCAGACCCGGGTTGGCCCAATGAGGAGGCAGTGGTGATCGACACACCTGTATTGGAGCGCGTGCTCGGTGAAGCGCTCCGCCACGGCGGGGAATTCGCCGAGGTGTTCGCGGAGGACCGCTCGAATTCATCGGCGTTGCTCGATGACGGACGGGTAGAAGAGCTGTCGTCGGGACGTGAGCGGGGTGCTGGTATCAGGGTGGTCACCGGCGACACCACCGGGTTCGCCCACACCGCCGACCTCAGCGAGGAAGGTCTCATCAGAGCGGCCGAAGCCGCCTCGGCGGTGGCCCGTAGTGGAGGTGGAGGCACCCATACCGTGGCGGTCGGGTCTCTGCACGCCGCGGAGGGATCCCGTCGGTCCGGATCGGATCGGGCACCCACGGTGCCCAAGGCCGACACTCTCGATCTGTTGCGCCGGGCGGACGAGGCCGCCCGGGCCTCCGGTGGTGCCATTTCCCAGGTGCAGGCCGGTTACGGCGGTTCGAGACGCGACGTGCTGATCGCCAATTCGGAAGGGCTGCTGGCGACGGACCAGCAACGCCGAACCCGCTTCTCCGTATCGTGCGTGGCCGAGGGGGACACAGGCCTCCAAACCGGTTCGGAGACCACTGCCCGCACCCTCGGCTACGAACTGTTCGACGAAGTATCGGTGGAGGACCTGGCTCGCATGGCTGCGGGTCGGGCCCTGTCCAAGTTGTCGGCTCGCCCGGCGCCGTCCGGTGAGGTGCCGGTGGTGCTGGCCGGCGGAAGTGGCGGCATCCTCTTCCATGAGGCCTGCGGGCACGGCCTCGAGGCCGATCACATCGCCAAGAATGCCTCGGTGTACGTGGGCCAGGTGGGAAAACAAGTGGCCAGTCCGTTGGTCACCCTGGTCGATGACGGCACGGTGGGCTCCGAGTGGGGCACCTTCGGCTTCGATGACGAAGGTCGGCCGGCCCAACGCAACGTGCTCATCGAGGATGGCATCCTCACCGAGTACCTGTGGGACTACCTCCGGGCCCGCAAAGAGGGCCGGAAGTCGTCAGGCAACGGTCGGCGCCAGACCTATCAACACCTGCCCATGGTGCGGATGACCAACACATTTCTGTTGCCGGGTAACGACGACGCCGACGAGATCGTGGCGCAGACCCCCCATGGCGTCTACGTGGCAAAACTGGGCGGTGGGCAGGTAAACACCACCACCGGCGACTTCGTGTTCGGTACCACCGAGGCGTACCTGATCGAGGGAGGACGGATCACCGAACCGCTCCGCGACGCCAACCTCATCGGGAACGGGCCCGAAATCCTGAAGCGGGTGGACGCGGTGGCCACCGACTTCGCCATGACTCCGGGAACCTGTGGCAAGGACGGCCAGAGTGTGCCGGTGGGGTGTGGCCAGGCCACGCTCCGGATCACCGGCGTGACCATCGGGGGTACCACGGAATGACAACCGCCACTGAGACCACATCGGCCACGGCCGGCCCCCACCCGGACGGCCCCGACGACCTCCTGGCCCTGGCCGATCGGGTGGCCGGCTGGGCGCGATCGGGTGAGGACGTCGAGGTCTACGTGGCCCGGGGTGACGAGACGGAGATCCGCGCCTATGACGGTGAGGTCGAATCCCTGACGTCGGCCACCTCGGCCGGCATCGGGGTTCGGGTGGTGGTCGATCACAAACTCGGGTTCGCCTGGGCCGGCTCTCTTCATGAATCTGTCCTGGAGGAGACGTTGGACGAGGCTCGTGACAATGCCACCTTCGCCACCCCCGACGATCACGTTCAGTTGGCGGTGCCCGATGGCGTGGTTGCGGTGCCGTTCGACCTGTGGGACGAAGCCCTGTCAACCATTCCGACCTCACAGAAGGTGGCCCTGGCCCTGGCGCTGGAAGCACAGGCCCGAGGGACGGATCCCCGTATCCGACAGGTGTCGTCGGCTGACTACGGCGACACCTCGGTGGAGGTCGCCCTGGTATCGACCACCGGCATCCGCTCGTCGAATCGCAAGACGCAGGGTTTCATTTCGGTCGGGGTGATCGCCGGGGATGGCGATGCCAGCCAGACCGGTGGTGGATTCGATACGGCCCGTGGGTTCGACGGCCTGGACCCCGACAAGGCCACCGCCGACGCGGTGGGGCGAGCGGTGCGCATGTTGGGAGCCACCAAAGGCCCGTCGGGACGCTCGGTGGTGGTCTTCGACCGGCGGGCGGCATCCACGTTGCTGTCGGTAATCTCCACCGCCCTGTCGGGAGAAGCCGTGGCCAAGGGCCGTTCGTTCTTCGCCGGAAGGATCGGTGAACAGGTGGGGGACACCGGGCTCACCCTGGTCGACGATCCCACCAATCCGTTGGCCTACGGGGCGGCGTCCTACGATGCCGAGGGCCTGGCCTGCCGGCGTAACGAGCTCATCGTGGCGGGGCTCTTGAAGGGCTTCTTGTATGACACGGTGGCCGGGTCACGGGCCGGAGTGGCCTCGACCGGCTCGGCGGTGCGGGGTGGCTTCGCCGGAACCCCGGGGCCGGGCTGCCGGGCACTGGCCTTGACGCCGGGCCCCGAGGGATTCGATGAGGACGGGGTGCTGGCGGCGGTGGGTGACGGGCTCTTCGTACAGTCGATGACCGGGGTCCATTCGGGGGTGAATCCGATCAGTGGTGACTTCTCGGTTGGTGCCGAAGGGCTCATGATCCGCGACGGAAAGCTGGCCGAGCCGGTTCGGGAGATCACCGTGGCATCGACCCTCCAGAGAATTCTGCATTCGCTGGTAGCGGTGGGGGCCGACGTCGAGTGGCTTCCCGGGATCGCCGCCGGTCAGACCTTGGCCGTAGGTGACATGCAGATCAGCGGGGTATAGAAGAGCTCGCTATATCAGGTGAGATTATTTGGGTGTGTATTTCGCCCCCCGATTGAGAACTGCCAGAATTGCAGCCCGGTTGAGTCAGACCGAGTTGGCCAAGCTGGCCGGAACCAGCCAGTCGAGAGTTTCGTCATACGAGCAGGGCAAAGTGACTCCGGCCCGGGCCACCAGAGACCGACTTATTCATGCGACCCGATCAACTCCTTCTCATGTGCTGTTCCAACAACGAGAGCGAGTGGTGGAATTGGCGGAGGGTCGCCATGCCTCCAATGTCCGGGTGTTCGGCTCGTGTGCCCGGGGTGAAGACACGACACAGAGTGACATCGATTTGGTAGTCACCTTTGGCCTCGAAGCCTCGCTGTTTGATCAGGTGGGTCTTGAAATGGACCTCTCGGAGTTGCTCGACTATCCGGTCCAGGTCATTTCGGAACGCTCAGTAAGGCCGGGATCGTCCATCGCTCGGGATACCGTCCGTTTGTGAAGAAGCGCACCGATGGGGAGCCGAACGGTGAACGGATTACTCCGGGCCGGAGCATGGATTCCGGGCTCCACATGTCGTCGCCGGGTGAAAGGTTGGCAGAGCAACTCGGAAGTCTCCGGAGATGCATGGATGACGCCGGTGTGTTGGTAGCCGACGGCAAAGAACTCTATGACTCGAATTGGATGGCCAAACGGGCGGCAAACAACATCGTGACCGAGTTCGCGGGGACGGCCAACCGGCTCCCTGGCCATTTCAAGGAAACACATCCGACAGTTCCTTGGTCGGAGATTCGTGGATTGAGAAACCGAGTTGTCCACGACTATGAAGACACCGACACCGAGATCGTCTGGAGGGTACTTGCTGTCGAGTTCGTCGTTATCCGCAATCAACTCGGGTTGTAGGCGCGTATAAGCGGGCGCACTGTTACTTGGCGTTGGCGGCTTGGGTGCAGGCGGCCAGGGCGCTGGGAGTGGCCGTGTAGTAGATCGATCCGGCGACATCCAATCCGTAGGGCCCTCCAGTTGGAGCGGTGGGGGTCTGGCCTACCCACAGCGGGGGAGCCGTGGCGCCGGCGGCGGCCGAGCCTCCGGTCGAGGCACCCGCGGTCGATGTTGCCGCGCCGGCCCCGACCGCCAGGGTGAAGGTCTGGATCACGAACAGCCGGGGGAACGAATCAAGACCGGCGATGAATGCGGACATCTGGGCATAGTTGCCGGTGATGTGCATCTTGACCGGGATCGGGACCACCCCACTGGAGACAGTTGGACTGCCCGCCACCGGGGGTGTGGTGGCGGTGGCTGCCGATGCGGTGTTGCCGGTCCAGGCGAAGGAGGGGATCGACGTTCCCGACGAACCCACCAGGGCGGTGAGCTGGTTGTAGAAGGATGACTGCTCAGCGGCGAGGTCTCCCGGGTTCTGAACGCTCGGAATCTGCACCGAGATCTTCTGCAGGTCCACGCACTTGCCCGATAGGTTATGCTTTTCCGCCTGCAGGCTGGTCAATCGCGCCTGCAGTTGCTGTTGTTGACCCGCTAGCTGTGTCTTCTGCGCGTTGAGCTCGGAGAGCTTCGAGCTCTGCGGTGAGATCAACAGTGCGTACAACAAGATGGCGGCGACGATTCCCACCACGGCGACCAACAGTGGCCTCTGGTATTCCTTGACGGTGCTCATTGCAGGCTCGCATTCTTGGCCAAGCTGGCAAAGGGGGTAACCGAGATCGTCGAGGGGAACGATACGGAACCATCGGTATTGGTGGCGATCGAAGTGGGGACAGGGTTGGCAAACATCTTGGCCGGATCGTTGGCGATGGCCTGAGTCCATTGGGAGGGGCTGGTGAGCCCGGGCCCGGGTCCGGTGAGGGCAGTGGCCACGAAACCGATGGAAGCCGACAAGGTTCTGCTGGCCGGAGTGGTCGTGGTCGTGGTCGTGGCCGGGGTGGTGGCCGTCCCGTTCCCGGTGGTTCCCACGAATGACTGCACCTGAAGCCGAGCCGGTGTGATCGAGATCAGGTTGGTGAGGGCCTGGGGCCAGTCGATGGATTGGCCCAGTACAGCGGTCCGCCGTGCCTTCCCCTGGGTGTAGGCGGTGTCGGCCGCCACCACCAGGTCATATTTGGGTATCTGCGCATTCAGTGTGCTGATGCTGGAGTTGAGAGCGCTCACATCATTCTGGGCACTGTGCACTTGGAAGACCTTCCACACGCCGAAGGCGGCGAGCAGTATCACGATGACCGCGGCCACCTGCATCGTTCGCTGTTGGATGTAGTTGAGTCGGGTTCGCCTGATCACTTCGGGGGGCAGCAGATTGAACTGCTTCACCGCCGGATTGGACTCGGGGAGGGCCAGGCCTATCGGCGTCGAGAGTACGGGACTGACCTCGGCTGCCTGATCGGGCGTGAGGTCGACCTTGGTGATGTCCAGGCGGGCCAAGGGGGAGACCGAGTGGACGGGCAGATGGATCTGGGCGCCCAGCATGGGAATGAAGCCGTGGAGTGATGACCCGCCCCCGGTTACCAGGATGCGAGAGACGGGGAGACGACCGGGCAACGACGCGAAGTACTGGATCGAGTTGCGGATTTCGCTGATGAGATTGTCGACAGTCTCTTGGATTGCCTGCATTGCGGCTTGCACCTGAGGGGTGGGCTCCCCCAGGCGACGTTTGAGCGCCTCGGCATCGGCCAAGGGAAGATCGAGAGCGGAGGCGATGGCGGCGGTGGTGGCATTGCCACCTGACCCGATGGTGCGGACGAACTGCGGGCGCCCGTTCTGATGGATGACCACCACGGTGAGGCCGGCACCGACCGACACGATGGCTTCGGGTTGGTCGTCGGTGGCGCCGCCAGAGATCGCCCGCACCAGAGCAGAGGACACCAGGTCCACGCCCTTGATCACCAGCCCGGCACCCTCGGCCACGGCGACGACTCCTTCGACCAGATCAGCGTGGGCCGCAGCCACCAGCACCCGGCGCATTTTGGCGCCCTCGGGAGAGGTGTAATCGGAGAGGATCTGCGACGAGAGGATGGTCTTGTCGGGAGCGAAGGGGATGACCTCTTCGGAATGGAACCGGACGGCACTGTCCACTTCGTTGTCCGGAACGAACGGAAGCTCGATTTCGCGGGTGATGGCCCGAAGGCCGGCAATCCCGACGATCACGGAGGTGGTGGAGAACTGGCCGCTCTTCCACAGGCGACGCACCGCTTCTGACACTGCGGTGGCGTCGTGGATCTCTCCATCGACAACCGAACCCGGCGGCAGTCCGGTCTGCCCGTAGTTGAGGAGTTGGGGTGGTTTCAAACTGACATCGAGCTCAGCGGCGCGAACGGCGCTGGTGCCGATGTCGAGGCCCACGATCAGCTGTGCCATGGATAAGCTCCTCTCACCGCGCGCAAGGCCACTTCAGTGGCTGTCTGCGGATCGGCGCCCAACCCGCGCTCTCCTGGCTGATTGAACTCAGCGTTCGTCTCGCCATGTAGTTGTGACACCTGGGAATACCTGATTTCTGTTGATGCCGGCTGAGTTGTGTGTACGGACCGTCCCCGCTGATGCGCCCTACAAGCAGTATCGGAACGAAGTGGGTTCAGCTTGAGAGCGACGGGCCAATTGGGGCAACCCGGATGAATTGACAGACATCGCCGCCGACCCATGCCGATCCGGTTCATCTCACTGGCGGTACGACCGCCTGCCCTTCGCCTGATGATGCGTGCTGGCCGGTCTGGAGGACGCCCCGGCGCTCCAGCAGCACCTTGAGGTCGTGGGGGTTGGTGGCGCTGTTCATGGCTTCGCGGACATCGACCACTCCCTCGGCGACCAGGCCGGCCAGAGACTGGTCGAACGTCATCATCCCGTAGTACTCACCTTCAGCGATGATGCCCCCGATATCCGATGTCTGGATCGGATCGACGATAGCCTGTTGGATACGCCCGTTGGAGACGAGCAGTTCCAGTGCGGGCACCCGGCCCTTTCCGTCGGCGGTGGGAACCAGTCGCTGACAGATGATCCCCTTGATGGATCCGGCCAGGCTTACCCGTCTCTGGTTCTGCTCATGAGGAGGGAAGAAGTCGACGATACGGTTGATGGTCTCAGTGGCGTCGGTGGTGTGCAGGGTCGAGAGCACCAGGTGACCTGTCTCCGCAGCGGTGAGGGCGGCCGACACCGTCTCCAAGTCACGCATCTCACCGACGAAGATGACATCGGGGTCTTGACGGAGCACCACCCGCATGGCCGACGAGAAACTGTCGGTGTCGAACCCGACCTCACGCTGATCGATGGCAGCCAGATCGTCGGCATGGAGGAACTCGACCGGATCTTCAATGGTCACTACGTGACAGGCCCGGGTGTGATTGATGTGATCGACCAGGGCGGCCAGCGTGGTGGTCTTTCCGGATCCGGTCGGACCGGTGACCAGCACCAGGCCCCGCTGCTCCTCGGCCAGCCGGGTGATTGTCTCGGGCAAGCCGAGATCGGACACGGTAGCGGCATTGGTTCGCACCAGGCGCATGGCCATGGCGACTGACGATCGCTGATAGAAGGCGTTGACCCGAAATCGCCCGATACCGGGCACGCTGTAGGCGAAATCGACTTCGTGATGTTTGCGGAAGTTCTCGAGAGTTCCGGGCTGCATCATCGACTCGGCGATTGCCAACGTCTCTTCCGGAGTGAACCGCGGCTCATCGATAAGCGGCCGCAGCGCTCCGGAAATTCGTACCCGTGGGATCGCGCCTGCTCTTACGTGAAGGTCCGAACCGTCCAGTTTGGCAAGCAGGACCAACAATCGATCGAGGTCCGTGCGGTCCATGCCGGCAGTGTACGGCTGAAACACCTACCGTGCGAGGAAAATCAATGAAGTCGGTAGTTGCCGACGCCCGGTCGGCAATCAAACGTGTTCGGCGCCGATCTTCAGTCCGACGACTTGGGTGTGCTGGTTGAGGTGGAGGCACCATCGGAGCCGCCCGACTTTTTGGAGCTGTCCGAAGCCGGAGCCTTCGTCGCGGTGGCAGTTGAACTCGAGTCAGACGACCCATTCGACGACGAGCTACTTTCAGACGACGATTTCGATGATTCCTTGGGGCGGCTGTCGTTCTTGTAAAAGCCGCTTCCCTTGAACACCACACCCACGTTGCCGAACACCTTGCGCACGGGATTGCCACAAGTGGGGCACTCAGTAAGGGGATCGTCGTGGAATGACCGGACGACGTCGAAGGTCTCATCGCAGTGTGCACAGTTGTATTCGTAAGTGGGCACGCTGGCTGATCCCTTTGCTGTCTGCGCTGCTCGGATTAGCAGTCTAGTGCAGCGAGTGCCAATACGGATTCGGAATCGGGTTGTCCTCTACACTGTCGTCCGTGATCGATCGGACCTTGGTATGACTGACCGGAGTCTCAGTCATCTGGACCCTCTGGGTGGGGCACGCATGGTGGACGTTTCCCCCAAGGAACCCACCCATCGGCGAGCATTGGCCCGGTGCCGGGTGGCGATGAAGCCCGAGACCACCTCCAAAGTTGCCAACAACGCCATTACCAAAGGCGACGTGCTGGCGGCGGCCCGGGTGGCCGGCATTCAGGCGGCAAAACGGACAGCCGACCTGGTTCCCATGTGTCACCCGCTGCTGGTGGGGGCTGTGCACGTCGACTTCACCATCGGTGACGACTATGTCGAGGTCGAGGCCAAGGTGGAGACAGTCGACCGCACCGGGGTCGAGATGGAGGCCATGACGGCCTGTGCCATCGCCGCCCTCACCGTCTACGACATGTGCAAGACCACCGACCGCACCATGAGCATCGGGGAGCTGATGCTGTGGGAGAAGACCGGTGGCAGCTCAGGAATGTGGAAGAGGGAACCTACCGCCTGAGGTTGGAATCTACGACGAGATGATCATCGCCCCCGCGCTCAACGGCGGAACTTGAATCTCTTTCGGGGGTGAGCGGTGAAGAAGTCGGGCGTGATCGGCACGTCTGATGGGTCCGGCTCATCGACCGACTGGGCGGCCGTTTCCTTGCCTTCGACCTGACCCGATTCCGGCGCGGCATCAGGTGCAGCGGCGAGAATATCGTTCACCATTGCCGCGGCGGAAGCAAATGACTGTCCCGACGAACGGAAGAAGTCAGGTGCAGGAGGAAGGTTGGCCGCTAGCTCCTCTACCGGCGGGGCGAATGGAGTGCTCGCAGCTTTGCCCCCAATGGTGATCTTCGCCGTCGGGGTGGGCGCGGTGAGTGGCGCCGGCGGAGCTTTCACTTGACCGTTTCCGGTGAGGTCATCAGCCTTCAATTTGTCCAACGTGGCGTTGAACGAGAACGGAGTTGCCGGTTTGGTGACTGGTTGAGTTTGAGGTTGAGGATTGACCGAGACCTTCGGAGCGGCCGGCGTCTTTTCGTCGAGGAGCGGCGGTACGTAGAAGATCGGTTCGGGTACGTGAGAGGCGGCCAACTTATTGGCGGCGGCGGTATCGCTTTCGGCAATCGGGCTGGTGACGTTGGGGGCGTTCGGTGAAACGGCCGGAGGCGGAGTCTGGATCGACTGAGCCGGCCGCGGTCGCGGTCGTCCAAATTCTTCCCCGAGGAGTCTGTCGAGGGGGCTGAGCGAAGAACTCGGGTTATTCGAGAGAGATGCACCACTCGACGTGGGGGACACAGGTCCAACCCCACCTTTTGAAGGCGGAGGTGGTGGAGGCGCAGACTCAAGGTCAACTTGTGGCGGCGACGGAGTAGCCGGCTGTTCTCCAAACCCCGGCGGTGGCGGTGGCGCTGTGTCAGTCGAAGGCGAAGGTGCAGTGCGAATGGCGAACCCCGGCGGCGGTGGCGGCGGTGCGGTTACAAGTGGATGGTCCGAAGAGCTCTTCTGCAGCGAGTCGATCTGACCGGAGAGCACGTCGATGGTGCGAGCAAGCTCACTCTGAGAATTCTTTACCGCCGCCATGTTGGTGGCTAGAGCATCGGGGGACAGCTTTTCATCCGAAGCGGTAGGCCGGTTGTCTCCCGAGGCAGGTCGTCTGATTTTCATGAACTCCTCCCCCGGTGTACTCAGTGCCGGTCGTGGCAGACCCGCACACTACGGGTACAACCCGCGACCTGCCGAGTCAGTGTATCCGACGGGTTGGCGTGACACTTATCGCGAAGCCGGTTGAGAAATGGGTTCAATCCAGGCGATGCCAGACTCGGATTCCTAACCCAAGGCGGCGGATCTCAGTTCGTCGAGCGTGAGCTCTGTTGTTGCTTCACCACCGCATTGAGCGCAATGTTCCACGTGGCGCCAGCTTCTGAGGAGACGGGTTCCTTCCTCATTGAGCAGAACCACGAACGATTCCGACATTGGGTCAATCTCCAAACCGAAGCACGGCCTCCACGCCGTCGAGGCCTGTCCGGCACTCGTATCGAACCCCTTCAGAATCCGCTTGAACCTCGAGTTCTCGAGGTCGACGACCCACGTGCTGTGGCACGACTCAATGACCATGGGTTCCATACAGTGATTGTGCCACCCAAATACTGGATTCAAACTGCAGAATCATTGCGGTCGTGTGACAGTTGCCACCGGGCACAATGAGCGAGGGGCGGATTGTTCGTGGTCCTTGGGTCAAAACTGATTCTGACCAGGGAATTGTCTACGGCGACGAGACATGCAACCCGCACCCCAATCCCAGACGGCAATAGCCGCACAAACACTTTAAAGCTCCTGATCAGTGGGCTGATCAGGCGAACACCGCGAGACCTACTGCCGTTCCCAACGCCACCGACACGACCATCGGCAGACCGATCACGCGGTGTAGGAGTCCGGTTGAAGAGGAAATGGCTGAGTTCTCGTCACTCCGTGGGGCGATCTTCCCTGATTTCCGGTTGAAAGCGACGCAGAGGAGAAAGACGGCGAGAAAGACCCCTGCCCCGATTCCGGCGGCCACGAGTCCAAGGCCTCCGAGCCAACAGCCTGCGGGAATCAGGGCGCTACGGCCGAAACCCTCCCGACAGTCGCACCCCGGATCCATTCGTCGCAACGCACTGAAGCCGACGATTCCGGCGAGTGTCCCGGCTTGAGCGCCTACGAGCACTGACCAGTGGCTGCCGGCGGCGGCAATGATCACGAGAACTAGGTCGGCAATGGCTGTTCCCAAGGCCGCCACCAACAGCGGTGATCGCAGTTCGCCGGCATCGATGAGGAGAATCGTGATGATGGTGGCGACCAACAGGCAGTAGGGAATGGTCATCAAGGAACCGTGCCTGGCCCATGCAATGAGGACGAAGGCCCCGGCGGTACCCGCTTCGACCAGGGGGTATCGAATCGAAATGGCCTCCCGGCAGGTCCTGCAACGACCCCGTAGGGCCACCCATGAGACGAGGGGCACATTTTCCCACCATGCCAGCTGGCGTTGACAGGTTGGACAGAATGACCGGGGTTTGGAGACCGAGAGTCCTCGAGGTATCCGGTAGACGACCACATTGAGGAACGAACCCACCAGCAGCCCGATCACCAACGCCATTCCGAATATCACTGAGAGCGACACCACCATCATGGTGGTTGAGGAGATAGATTGAGTAGTCATGATCGGTACTGGATCCCGGAATTGGCCCTTGAGCTGGGGGTCGAGAGGTGGCAGGGTGGAGTGCCGCAGAGATGGACCAAAGCCCGCGAACGGTAGCACCGGGGGCGATCGGTACGTTGATACGTGGGCCCGGCAACCTCCACCTCGGTGGCACCGTCACTCCTTGTGGGGAGGCGATCACCGAACAGGGGGCAGATTCAATGTTCACCGCGAATGTGCCGATGAAGAAGCCATGAGCGATGTCGACGCCATACGCACCCTGGCACGCGATCGCGACCTCGAATTTGTTGATCTCGATGCCCAGACGGTTGATAACAGCACCGCCGAGGTTCTCTCTGGGGCGATAGCTCTACGCCTCCATGTGGTCGCCATCAAATGGAAGTCCGGGATCCCGGTGATTGCCGTCGCCAACCCCGATGACATCTTTGTCCTCGACACCATCCGCGCCTCCGTGGGTAGAGACTTCACGCTGGTTGTCGCCCCTCCTGAGCAGATCGTCAGGTACGTCGACCGACTCTACGGTCCGTCCCATGCGTCCGGGACGACCACGCCGACGGGTGCCGTTGCCGTTGCGCCCACAACTGTTCCGCCGCCGGTCCCGCTCCCGGCAATCCCGAACCCGTCAGTCGTCTCGGCACGCCAGATCGCTACCCCTGCAGTCGACGATGGGTCGGAATTCTCCCTGCATGGATCGGCATTTCTCCCGAAAGAGGGTTCGCCAAGCCAAGAGCCTCCAACCAATGGACATGGAGCCCAGTCGATTCCGCCGGCATCAATTGAGATCGGTACTGATCTAGCACTACCTCCTGATGCCCTGGCGCCCAGTGCCTCCGAGTTGGCCGAGTTGGCACGCACGGCACGGCCGGCGAAGCCCACCGACCGGGTCGATTCCGCCGCGGAGACTGCCGATCTGGTCGACGAGGCGGTGGCAACCTTCGAGGGACAGCAAGCCGAACCAGAGCTTCTCACCGGAGCGGCATCGACGTTGCCGCCGCTGGCCAAGGCGCTGATGGAGGGGAATCGGGTGTCCTTGGTCGACATGGAGCTGGTCCTCGAGGAACACGATCGAAGTGGCCGGAGCATTGCCCGCATCCTGACGGCCAAGAAGCTGGTGACCGAGGCCGACCTCATGTGGGGAATGGCTCACGAGATGGGCCTCGAGTTTGTCGACCTCGACACGGCCGGAGTCAAATTCACCGAGTCGGAGATCATCCCCGAGGCGACGGCGCGCCATCACAACGTGCTCGTCATCTCCGATGACGCCAATCGTCCGGTCGTGGCCGCCTCCAATCCCACCGACGTGTTCGCCATGGATGACCTCCGCACCATCATGGGCCGGAGCTTCACCATCGTGGTTGCCACCCGCAGCCAGATCAACGCCTACATCGGACGTGCCTATGGTGCCGGCGACGCCGCGGACATCGCCGAGACGGCCTCCCTCGAGTTCGACCGGGAGGTTCCCGGTGCCGCCATGGACGACATCCAGGCGGTTACCGAGGAAGCCCCGATTGTTCGGTATGTGAACCTTCTGATGGTCCAGGCGGTCAACGAGCGTGCGTCCGACATTCATGTGGAACCCACCGCCACCAACCTTCGGATCCGCTATCGCATCGACGGGGTCCTCCACGACGTGTCGACCGCACCCCGGTCCATCGCCGCGGCGGTGACGACCCGCTTGAAGGTGATGGCCGACATGAACATCGCCGAGCACCGCATTCCCCAGGACGGTCGAATTTCGGTGACGATCGGGAACAAGGGGGTCGACCTCCGCATGGCGACGTTGCCCACCATCCACGGAGAAAAGATCGTGATGAGGGTGCTGGACAAGTCGAGCGTCGTCCTCGGATTTCCCGATCTGGGCTTCGATGGCGAGTTGTTGACCACCTACGAAGGGATCTACACCAAGCCCTACGGGACCATTCTGGTCACCGGCCCCACCGGTTCGGGCAAGTCGACCACCCTCTATGCGACGCTCATCGCACTGAACTCACCGGAGAAGAACATCATCACCGTCGAGGACCCGGTGGAGCTCAAACTACAGGGCGTCAACCAGATCCAGCTCAATGTGAAGGCCGGCCTGACCTTCGCCTCGGCTTTGAGGTCGATCCTGAGATCCGATCCGGACATCGTGCTGGTCGGCGAAATCCGGGACAAGGAGACTGCGGTCATCGCCGTCGAGGCCTCCCTTACCGGGCACCTGGTGCTGGCGACCTTGCACACCAATAGCGCCGCAGCCACGCCGATGCGCCTGGTGGAGATGGGGCTGGAGGCATTCCTGGTCACCTCGTCGCTTACCGGGGTGTTGGCTCAGCGCCTGGCCCGCCGACTCTGCGTCCATTGCAAAGAGGGTTACGACGTCACCGATGCCGAAATCGTGTTGGCGGGATGGAAGGTAGAGGAGATGAAGGCCCTCGAGGAGATCAGTGGAAGACCCCACTTCTACCGGGCAAAAGGATGCTCCGCCTGTGCGAATACGGGTTTCCGCGGCCGGAAGGCCTTGGCGGAATTGATGCCGATGTCCGAAGAGATCAACCGCTTGATTATTGAAGGAGGAACCGTGGACGACATCCATCGGATGGCTGTTTCCCAGGGTATGGTCACCTTGCGCCAGAGTGGCCTACGTAAAGCGATCGAGGGCGAAACGACCCTCGAGGAAGTACTCCGGGTGGTGGCGTGAGCCCCGTCTCGTCGGACACCCGGGCCGAATGGTCGACCAGATTGGCAGAATCGCTGGTCGACGGTGGCTATGCCGTCGAGTCCGACTTGGCGCCGCTGTTGGCCGAGGCGGAGCTGACGGGCCGACCTTTGGCCACCATTCTGATCGAAAGGCAGGTGGCAACCCCGGGGGTGGTGGTGGGTGCCCTGGCCCAACTGGCCCAACTGCCGGCGGTCGATCTGCTGTCGGCGGCACCCGAGCCGCATGTATTCGCCCTCATCCCCGAGGCTCTCAGCCGCGAGTACGAAGCGGTGGCGCTCAAGCGAGACGGGACCCAGTTGATCGTCGGCTTTGCCGAGCCCCCGACGCCGGAGACCGTCGATGCCCTCTCGACCCTCATCGGCTATCGGGTCGTGCCGATGCTGGCCGATCCGACAGTCATCGCCCGGGTGTTGTCATCGGGACCTGTTCGGGTGGCAACCGAAAGCAGAATCTCAGGGGTGGAGTCGGACGAGGAAGATGAGCCCGCCCAGGGGATGCTGCCGATGGCGGTCGATAACGCAATGCCCCTTCACATGGATGACCTGTTGCGCTATGCGGTCTCGGTGGGAGCGTCGGATCTGCACCTGACCGCCGCAATGCCCGCTTGCATCCGACTGAACGGTGCCATCCGCCCGATCGAGGGTTGTCCAATGTTGGGGAGCGAAGCTATTCGCGACATGGTGTTCGGGATCCTCCCGGCATCGCTGCGCGAGCGATTCGAAGCCGAGCACGAGTTGGATACCTCACATTCGATTGCCGGCGCTGGCCGCTTCCGGATGAACGTCTCGATGCAACGAGGCACGGTGGCTGTCGCCATGCGACCGATCCCCCACGAAATACCGTCATTCGATTCTCTCGGGATCCCCGAACCGGTCCGGGCCTTCGCTGAACTTCGGAGAGGTCTGGTGCTGGTCACCGGGCCCACCGGTTCGGGAAAGTCCACCACTCTGGCGTCCTTGGTCGACATCATCAACCGCACCAAGCCGTTGCACATCGTCACCATCGAGGACCCGATCGAGTTTCTCCATTCCCACAAGCGGTCGATCATCGACCAGCGGGAGATCGGCGAGGACACCCATTCATTCTCCGAGGCCCTACGTCGGGTATTGCGTCAGGACCCCGATGTCATTCTGGTGGGTGAGCTCCGTGACCTCGAGACCATTTCGACGGCCCTGACTGCGGCGGAAACCGGTCACCTGGTGTTCGCCACCCTCCACACCCAAGATGCCGCCTCGACGGTGGACCGGATCATCGACGTGTTTCCCACGTCTCAACAAGAGCAGATCCGGGTGATGTTGGCGGCAACCCTCGAGGGTGTCGTCACTCAGCAACTTCTGGTGAACAAGGAGGGGACGGGACGGACAGCCTGCTGTGAGGTATTGGTCTGTACCACCGGGATCCGGAACCTCATCCGCACAGTCAAGACGCATCAGATCTACTCGCTGATGCAGACGGGTAGTACGTATGGGATGCAGACGATGGATCAGGGCCTGGCCAAATCGGTACGGAGCGGGCTGATCTCCGAGAGTGTGGCGTTTGATCGCTCTCATAATGAAGACGACCTTCGGGCCCATCTCAACGCCTGAACCGAAACAACAACCCTCTGGAATGGGGAACTGTGTCACTCACGTTCGAATACAAGGTTCGGGACCAATCGGGAAGCCTGGTCGAGGGGCAGCTCGAGGGCGACAGCATGGCGTTGGTGGTTCGGAAACTGCGCGAGATGGGCTACATGCCCATCGCTGTCACTCCGAAATCCAACATCAACATGAAGACCGAGATCACAATCCCGAGGATCTCCGACCGGGTCAAGCTGAAGGAAGTGG
>Ga0097691_1000592_pt1 | contig 30633 bp, 27 predicted proteins | sample NGESurdeep072012_8_FD_72858 | JGI IMG/M metagenome (GOLD analysis project Ga0097691, IMG submission 72858) | Arctic peat soil microbial communities from Barrow, Alaska - NGEE Surface sample 210-1 deep-072012 | ecosystem: Environmental > Terrestrial > Soil > Wetlands > Peat ... | reverse complement strand
CTCTTTCCGATGTGGGTAAAATTTTTGCCGGATGTCCGAAAAACTTTTGGCCGGGCACCCGTAGGAGCGGGCCATGCCCGCGAACATTTTTTCGCGGGCATGGCCCGCTCCTACATACATGCTGTTCTTGATGAATTGGAATAACAGATGGAAAGATTCCTCCGCGAGAGTGCCGCGATTGTTGAAGTAGAACTGGTCAAACTCGTCCGCGATCCGACCGAAATCGTCTCCCGCGCGGTGCAGCCGGTGCTGTGGCTGGTGGTGTTCGGACAGGTTCTCGCCCAGGTTCGCGGCATCCATACCGGGCAGTTGAGCTATCTTGCGTTCATCACGCCCGGAATCCTTGCACAGAGCGTCCTGTTCAGCGCGATCTTCTATGGCATCGCTGTCATCTGGGAGCGCGACCTTGGCGTGGTGCATAAACTGCTGGTGAGTCCCGCCCGGCGAATTTCGCTGGTTTTTGGCAAAGCGGTCGCCGCCGGATTTCGCGGCATCCTGCAGGCTGTGGTCATATACCTGATCGCGTTCGTGATGCATGTTTCACTCAGGCTCGATCCGCTGGCGATATTCGCGGTGCTGGCCGGTGTGATGCTGGGATCGGGGATATTTGCCACTTTCTCGCTGATCATCGCGTGCATCGTAAAAACGCGCGAGCGTTTCATGGGCATCGGGCAGCTCCTGACCATGCCGATGTTTTTCGCGAGCAACGCGATCTATCCGCTGGACATCATGCCAAGCTGGCTGCGTGTCATCGCGCAGATCAATCCGCTCACCTATCTGATCGACGCGTTGCGCGGACTGATGATCACGGGAGGGGAAAGCATTCACGGTTACGCTGTTGATTTCACGGTCATGGTCACGGTGTTTGCTTTCCTGCTTTTCGTCGCCGTGAGGTTGTACCCGACGTTGGCGGAATGAGTATGCGCCGAGATTTCGGCCTGTGTGTGATCTCTGCGAAAAAGCAGTGGTGAAATTGCTCTAAAATCGTTCCATGGTTCCAGGAACGGCAGCGAATGGCGTAATCGGGCAACCATCGGATGATCGCCAAGCAAGGAGAAATCATTTGCGGCTTCTGCTGAACTGAATAATGAGCAACTGGTTGCGTCATGGTATCCGCGATATCTGCACAAATTCACCCTGCCATTCATCAACCAATGCTGAAGACCACGACGCCGACTGTACGATAGTGAATGTATTTAGAGCATTGCTTGGCAAGGCCGGTGCCTTACATCAGGATGACATCGTACTGCTCCTGATTGTATATCGTTTCAACTTGCAGCGAGATCGGCTTGGCAATGAAGTCGGAAAGCTGAGCAAGAGCCTGGGATTCCTCGTCCAGGAACAAATCGATCACATTTTGCGAAGCGAGGATACGATATTCGCGCGCATTGAACTGGCGCGCCTCTCGGACGATCTCGCGCAAGATCTCATAGCAAACGGTCTGCGCGGTTTTCACTTCACCGCGCCCCTGACAAGTCGGGCATGACTCGCACAGCACATGCGCCAGGCTCTCGCGGGTACGCTTGCGGGTCATTTCCACCAAACCCAGTGCGGAAAAACCGTTCACACTGATGCGCGTATGGTCGCGCGCCAGGGCTTTTTTGAACTCCTCCAGCACGGCATCGCGATGTTCCTGCGTATCCATGTCGATGAAATCACAGATGATGATGCCACCCAGATTGCGCAGACGCAGTTGCCGCGCGATGACCTGCGTGGCTTCCAGATTGGTCTTGAAAATGGTGTCGTCAAAATTGCGCAACCCGACAAAACCGCCTGTATTCACGTCCACGGTAGTCATCGCTTCGGTCTGGTCGATGATCAGATAACCGCCCGATTTCAGGTCGACACGCTTGGACAAGGCCCGCTCGATCTCCTCTTCCACACCATGCAAATCGAACAGCGGGCGCACACCGGGATAGTGTTCGAGCCGTTCAGCCGCGATGGGATTGTAGGCTTGCGCGAACTCCAGCATTCTTTGATAAGTGCTGCGCGAATCCACCAGGATGTGCGTGGTGGCGTGGCCGACAAAATCACGCAGCACCCGCAGGCTGATGTCGAGTTCCTGATACAGCAGTTGCGGCGCGCTGGCCGTCTTCGCGATGGCCTGCAGATTACTCCACAGCTTGTCCAAATAAGCGATATCGGCAGCAAAATCCAGTTCCGCCGAGGCCTCCGCCACGGTGCGGATGATGTAGCCGCCCTTGTGCTCAGGCGGCAAAACGGCTTGCAGCCTGGCACGCAATGCATCACGCTGCTCCTCGCTCTCGATGCGCTGTGAAACGCCGATATGTGTCTCTTGCGGCAGATACACCAGCAAACGTCCGGCGATGCTCAGTTGGGTGGAGAGCCGAGCACCCTTGGTGCCCAGCGGCTCCTTGATGACTTGCACCAACAGCTTCTGACCTTCGTACAAAACTTTTTCTATCGGTTTTGCAGTGTCGACGTTGTGGCTGTTCTCCCAAATGTCCGCCACATGCAGGAAAGCCGAACGCTCCAGTCCGATGTCGATAAAAGCCGATTGCATGCCCGGCAGCACGCGCATGACCTTGCCGAGATATACGTTGCTGACGATACCGCGATTGCTGCCGCGTTCGATGTGCAGGTCTTGCACTACGCCGAGTTGCATCACCGCGACGCGGGTCTCCTGGGGGGTGACGTTGATAAGGATTTCTTCGCTCATGATTTTCGGGAACCTCTAATAATCCATATTTCATCCCAACTGCTGCGTTGCATAAAAAATTCCTTGCTTACATATAACCCATATGCGGCGCGGCGAAATTTTTTCCACGCCTTGCATTTGGGCGAACTCTGAATTTTTAGAGGCTCCCTTTTGGCTCAGCAGAATTTCACGGTGTGGGGTAATCGAAGCGCTGCAGCAACTGCACGGTCTCAAACAGCGGCAAGCCCATCACGCCGGAATAGCTGCCGGACAGATGTTCGATGAATGCCCCGGCCTGCCCTTGTATGGCATAACCACCGGCCTTGTCGGTATACTCGCGTGTATGCAGATAGCGGCGGATACGCTCTTCGCTGAGCGTGGCGAAGCGCACCGTGGAGGTGGAAACTGAAACTTCGACATGTTCGCCCATCACGATCGCAACTGCGCTGAGCACCTGGTGTTCCCGTCCGGAAAGCTGGCGCAGCATCGCGGCGGCCTGCTCGGCAGTATCCGGTTTGCCGAAGATATGTCCATCCAGCGAAATAGTGGTGTCTGCGGCCAGCACCGGAAACGACGGAAGATTGCGAAGCCTGAGCGCGGCATAACCCGCTTCGGCCTTGGCCTGCGAGACCCGTTGAACATATTTCTCCGGCGACTCATCGGCATGGGACGTCTCATCCACGGCAATGTTGCGGCGCGGATCCGAGCGCAGCAACAGCATCTCGAAATTGACACCGATCTGTTTCAGCAATTCGCGACGCCGCGGACTCTGCGAGGCAAGGTAGATGCGTGGCTGGATGATGCGCATATTATTTCCTGTCTTAGTTGAACCCGAAGGGGCTATTCACGGTGATAGGGGTGATTGTGCATCATGCTGTGCGCCCGGTACAACTGTTCGGCAAGCAGTACCCGGACAAAAGCGTGCGGCAGGGTGAGCGCAGACAAGGCCAGCAGCTGTTGCGCAGCCTGTTTGACCGATTCATGCAAGCCATCAGCGCCGCCGATGATGAACGCCACGTCATATCCTTCACGCATCCAGTCCTGCATCTGGGCGGCAAGCAGTTTGGTGGTTGGCTGGGTGCCGCGCTCATCCAGTGCGATGCGCCGGCAGTTTTGCGGCAGCGCGGCAAGGATGCGCAGCGCTTCGGCTTCCATGATCTGTGTCGTGGTCTTGCCGGTGGTGCGCGGTTCGGGTTTGATTTCCAGCAGTGATATCTGCGCCTCGCGCGGCATGCGCTTGGTATATTCGTTGAAACCCGCCGTGATCCAGTCCGGCATCTTGTGTCCCACGGAGACGATGATTAACTTCATTTTAAAAACATCTCAACCACGGAATACACGGAATAAAAACAAACCTCACATTTTCCGTGTGTTCCGCGGTTACGAATTGAGATTTTCCGTTCATGAAACGGGAATTATTTAGGGGGCTGCGCCAATTTGGGTCTGGCTGCCTGCGCCTTGCTCCACAATTCCTCGAGGTTGTAGTAATCGCGGATTGCGGGCTGCATGATGTGTACCAGCACCTCGCCCAAGTCCACCAAAATCCACTCGCCGCTTTCCTCGCCTTCGCGGCCATATATGTTCTCACCGCGTTCTTTGAGCTTGACCACCACGTTGTCGGCCAGCGCCTTGGTCTGCCGGGTGGAGTTGGCGCTGGCAATGACCATGCGCTCGAACATCGAGCTGAGTTTGCTGGTGTCGATCACGGTGATTTTGTTTGCTTTGACGTCTTCAAGTGCGGCAACAACGGCTAGTGTTTTTTCTTCGGTAGTTAGCATGGTGTATATAAATGATGTTGATGAATGTAATCCGCGACCGCATTGGGCAGCAGATAGCGTATGGTGCGATTCTCAGCCACGCGGCTGCGGATCAGCGTGGCGGAAATCTCCAGCTTGGGGATGGCCATTTCGGCAATCCCGCCGGCAGGCTGTTGCGATAATGCATCAGCAGCGCACAAGCGCTGTTGATAGTGCCGGCGCAATGCCGGTGTGGCCGTGTGGATACGATCCTCCAGCGTAAAACCGGGGCGGTAACCCACCACGATATGCGCCAGTTCGAACAACCGCTCCCACTCGTGCCAGGTGTTCAATTGCAAAAATGCATCACCGCCCATCAGCAAACACAGCGGTTGTGCCACGCCCAACTCGGCACGCAATTCGCGCAGCGTATCCACCGTATAGCAGGGCGTGGTGCGCTCGACTTCGCGGGCGTCCAGCACGAAAGCCGGTTGATCGGCAATCGCCAGCCGTACCATCGCGCTGCGATGCTGCGCGGATACCTGAGGAGCATCACGATGCGGCGGCGTGCCGGTGGGAATGAAACGGATCTGCCGGAGATTCGCCAACTCGAGCATTTCTTCGGCGAGACGCAGATGCCCGTAGTGAATCGGGTCGAACGTCCCGCCCAGGATGCCGATCGCTTTTTCGCTCACTGAGTACAGTGCCCGGGAGGACAACGTCAGGGATTACAACGCAAGCCGGCGAGTATCCGCCAATACTTGCGAGAGAAACACTATAAAGCGCGCCGCCGCCGCGCCATCGATCACGCGATGGTCGTACGACAACGACAGCGGCAGCATCAGCCGCGCCACGAATGTGTCATCCTGGTGCATAGGCTTGATGATGGCCTTGGACACGCCGAGGATCGCCAGTTCCGGCGCGTTGATGATCGGCGTGAACGCCGTGCCGCCGATGCCGCCCAGGCTGGAAATCGTGAAGCAGCCGCCTTGCATTTCGGCTGCGGTGATCTTCTTCTCGCGGGCGCGCGCGCTGATCTCGCCGAGTTCCTTGGCAATTTGCACGATACCCTTCTTGTCCACATCGCGCAGCACCGGCACCATCAGTCCGTCGGGCGTATCAACCGCCACGCCGATGTGGAAGTATTGCTTGAACACCAGATTCTCGCCGCTGGCATCCAGCGATGCGTTGAATTCAGGAAACTGTTGCAGCGCGACCACGACCGCCTTTACCATGAATGCCAGCGGCGTGATCTTGATGTTCTGCTTGGCGTATTCCACGCCGAGTTCCTTGCGGAAGGCATCCATTTCGGTGATGTCGGCCTCGTCGAACTGCGTGATGTGCGGGATGGTCACCCAGTTGCGATGCAGATTCGCGCCGGATATCTTCTTGATGCGCGACAGCGGCCTGGTCTCGATCGCGCCAAACTTGGCGAAATCCACCACCGGCATCGCCAGCACCTGCAGGCCATTGCCGCCGGTAGCGCCGCGCGGTTGCGCGAGAGCGGCCTTGACGAACAGCTGCACGTCGTCTTTGGTCACGCGGCCCTTCTCGCCGCTGCCTTTGACTTGGGCAACCTGGACACCGAGTTCGCGCGCGAAGCGGCGTATCGCCGGGCTGGCGTGTGCCTTTCCTGCGGAAGGGTCGCTGTGTAACAGCGGGGCTGCGCCAAGACCGCCCGAAGGGCGAGGGGCTGGCGGCGTATCCTTTACGGGTGCACCTGCCGCCGCAGGTTGCGATGTTTGGACGACCGCGGGTGCAACTGCAACCGGTGCTGCCACTGGTGCGGTAGCCGGAGCAGGCGCAGGTTGCACAGCCGGTTGGCTATTTTGTGGCACCCCCGCCGCATCGCTGCTTTCCAGCAGCAAAATCAGCGAGCCTTGCGACACTTTGTCGCCGACCTTGACCTTCATTTCCTTGATCACGCCGGCGTAGGGCGACGGCACTTCCATCGCCGCCTTATCGGTTTCCAGCGTCACCAGATTGTCCTCGGCTTTAACCGTGTCGCCGACCTTCACCATTACTTCGATGATGCTCACATCCTTGTAACCGCCGATGTCGGGCACCATTACTTGTTTGATTTCTGCCACGTGTATCTCCTCCCAACCTTAAACAGTCGTTGGGTTTGGTTTTTCTGGATTGATGTTGTAAAGCTTGATGGCCTTGCTGACTACGTCTGCCTTGATCGTGCCTTCATCGGTCAATGCCTTCAATGCGGCAACGGCGATGTAGTAGCGATCCACCTCGAAGAACTGGCGCAACTTCTTGCGCGTGTCGGAACGGCCGAAGCCGTCCGTGCCCAGCACCTTGTAATGCTTGGGCAGGAAGCCGCGAATCTGGTCGGCGAACGAGCGCATGTAATCGGTCGCGGCGATCACCGGCCCGCCGCGTCCGGACAGGCACTGTTCGACATAGCTGACGCGGGCCTTCGCTTCCGGATGCAGCATGTTCCAGCGTTCGCAATCCAGCCCCTCGCGACGCAATTCGGTAAAGCTGGTCACGCTCCAGATGTCCGATGCAACGCCAAAATCCTTTTCCAACAGTTCCGCTGCGGCGATCGCCTCGCGAAGGATGGTGCCGCTACCCATCAACTGCACGCAAGGTTTTGCCTCTTGCCCCTTGTCCTTTGTACCTTGTCCCTTCGTTGTCGCACCTTCGCTGAACAGATACATGCCCTTGATGATGCCTGCTTCCGCGCCCTTGGGCATCGCCGGATGGGCGTAGTTTTCGTTCATCACGGTGAGGTAATAGAACACGTCTTCCTGTTCGACATACATGCGGCGCATACCGTCGTGAATGATGACGGCGACTTCATACGCGAATGTCGGGTCGTAAGACACGCAATTCGGAATGGTTGCCGACATCAGATGGCTGTGGCCGTCTTCGTGTTGCAAGCCTTCTCCATTCAGCGTGGTGCGGCCCGCCGTGCCGCCCAGCAGGAAGCCGCGTGCGCGCATGTCGCCGGCCGCCCAGGCCAGATCGCCGACGCGCTGGAAACCGAACATCGAATAGTAAATGTAGAACGGCAGCATCGCCACACCGTGGTTGGCGTAAGCGGTGGCGGCGGCGATCCACGATGACATCGCGCCGGCTTCGTTGATGCCTTCCTGCAGGATCTGCCCGTTCTGGTCTTCCTTGTAGAACATCAACTGCTCGGAATCCTGCGGTGTATAGAGTTGCCCGACCTGCGAGAAAATCCCCAACTGGCGGAACATGCCTTCCATACCGAAAGTGCGCGATTCATCCGGCACAATAGGCACGATTTGCTTGCCGATATTCTTGTCCTTGACCAGGATGCCGAGCATGCGCACGAATGCCATCGTGGTGGATATCTCGCGTTCTTCGGTGCCTTTCAGCAACGCGTCGAAGGCCTCCAGACCCGGTATCTGCAACGGCTCGCTGACCGGCGTGCGCTGCGGAACCACGCCCATTTCCTGACCGCGTTCCTTAAGATATTTCATCTCCAGGCTATCCTCGGGCGGACGGTAAAAAGTCAGGTTTTCAACCTGCTCATCGCTCAGCGGAATGTTGAAACGGTCGCGGAATTGCAATAACACATCGCCCTTCATCTTCTTTTGCTGGTGGGTGATATTCTGGCCTTCGCCCGCCTGGCCCATGCCGTAGCCCTTTACGGTCTTGGCCAGGATCACGGTCGGCTGGCCGGTGTGTTTGCTGGCCGCCGCATAAGCGGCAAATACTTTCCTCGGATCGTGACCGCCGCGATTCAAACGCCAGATTTCGTCATCTGACATATCGGCGACCATTTCCAGCAATTCCGGATATTTGCCGAAAAAATGTTCGCGCACATACGCGCCGTCCCTGGACTTGTAAGTCTGATATTCGCCGTCCACCACTTCCTGCATGCGCTTTTGCAACAAGCCGTTTTTATCCTTGGCGAGCAGACGATCCCACTGGTTGCCCCATACCACTTTGATGACGTTCCAGCCCGCGCCGCGAAACACGCCTTCCAGTTCCTGGATGATCTTGCCATTGCCGCGCACCGGGCCATCGAGGCGCTGCAGATTGCAGTTGACCACGAAGATCAGGTTGTCGAGCTTCTCGCGCCCGGCCATCGAGACTGCGCCCAGCGATTCCGGCTCGTCGGTCTCGCCATCGCCCAGATACGCCCACACCTTGCATCCGGCAGTCTTAGCCATGCCGCGATGTTCCAGATAGCGCATGAAGCGCGCCTGGTAAATCGCCATCAGCGGGCCCAGGCCCATCGACACGGTGGGGAACTGCCAGAAGTCCGGCATCAGCCAGGGGTGCGGATAAGAGGACAGACCGCCGCCTTGCGATTCCTGGCGGAACTTGTACATCTGCTCTTCGCTGATGCGTCCTTCGAGGAAGGCGCGGGCATAAATGCCGGGCGACGAGTGTCCCTGAAAATACACCAGATCGCCGCCATGCGTGTCGGTCTTGCCGTGGAAAAAATGATTGAAGGCCACGTCATACAACGTGGCTGCGGAAGCAAAGCTGGCGATATGCCCGCCCAGCTCGGACGAATCGTGATTGGCATTCAACACCAGCGCCATCGCATTCCAGCGCATCAAGCCGCGGATACGGTGTTCCAGATCCTGATTGCCGGTGGAGCGCTGTTCCTCGTCCACCGGTATCGTGTTGCAATACGGCGTGGTCGCATTGAACGGCATGCCCGCACCGGAATGGCGCGCTTTGTCGAGCAATTCCCCGAGCAGAAAACGGACGCGCTCCGCGCCTTCGTTTTCCAATACCGACTCAAGGGCGTCCAGCCACTCCTGGGTTTCTTGCGGGTCGTAATCAGGTAATAATGCCATCTTTCCGTTCTCTCTATAAATGCGACGTAATTTTTAGGGGTTTCCTTATTCCGAACAAGCGATTGTCTCTTGCTCGGTGATGATCCATTCCACTTTTACATCCGTCGCTTCCTGCGGGATTTGTTCGACTATTTGCAGCGCGAACGCAGCAGCCACCAACGCGGGTCGATGCGTCACAGGGGCTATAACCAGCGACTTGGCGGGTGTTAACCAGCGGCTTATGTCACCGTTTTTTGGTGACTTAGCCGAATGGCTATGCAAAGCTGTTTGCTCACCTAGTCGAATGGCTAGTTGTTTCATCAGCAACTTGTCGTAAAAACCACCGCCGTAACCCAGCCGTGCGCCATTCCTGCTGAAAGCCACCCCCGGTAAAAGTGCGAATTCTACCTCATTTAGCGTGGTCAACTGCTCACAACGTTCGACTACCGGCTCGCGTATCCCCCACAATCCCGACTCCAACTGGTTTTCCAGATCATCCACCCAATACAAATCCAACTGATTGGTATGGCGGTTCACCCGTGGCAACGCTAATTTTTTGCCATCCGCCAGCACCTGTTGTATCCAGAGTTCGCTGGCGAACTCTGCGCCGAAATTCATGTAGCCGAGTACGGCATTGGCCTGCCGGTAAATTTCCAGCTTGAAGATGCGTGCGCTGATCGCCTCGCTGCAGGCGGCGCGTACGTCAGGCGAGAGCTGCTCGCGCAGCGCGAGTAACTTCTTGCGGATGCCGAGCTTGATCATGTGCGGCGAAGCCGTCATGGTCGCTTAACCCAAAAACAAGCGGTACGCCGGATTATCGCTCTCGTCCCAATAGCGATAGCCGAGCGTATCGAGGAAGGTCTTCAGCGCCTTCTTGTCGTGATGCGGCACTTGCATGCCGACCAGCACGCGGCCGTAATCCGCGCCATGGTTGCGGTAGTGGAACAGGCTGATGTTCCAGTTGCTGCTCATGCTGTTGAGGAACAGCATCAGCGCGCCGGGGCGCTCGGGGAACTCGAAGCGGAACATGATCTCGTCCTTGGCTTCAGGCGCATGCCCGCCGACCAGATGACGCAGATGCAGCTTGGCCATTTCGTTGTCGCTCAGGTTCAGCGTGTTGAGTTTGTTGCGCTGCAACTTGTCCACCAGCTCGCTGGTTTCCAATTGATCGCGCACCTGGATACCGACGAACACATGCGCCGCTTTCGGGTTATCGTAGCGGTAATTGAACTCGGTGATGTTGCGCTTGCCGAGCAGCGCGCAGAATTTGCGGAAGCTGCCAGGGGTCTCGGGTATCGTGACGGCCAATATCGCCTCGCGTTTTTCGCCGATCTCGGCGCGCTCCGCGACGAAACGCAGCCGGTCGAAATTCATGTTCGCGCCTGAGGCGATGGCGACCAGCGTTTCACCCTTCAGCTTTTCGCGGGCGGCATACAGCTTGGCTCCGGCGATGGACAGCGCACCCGCCGGCTCGAGGATAGAACGGGTGTCTTCGAATACGTCCTTGAGCGCGGCACAGGCGGTATCGGTGTCCACCAGGATGACTTCATCGACCAGCTTGCGGCATAGGCGGAAGGTTTCCGTGCCGACCTGCTTCACCGCGACGCCATCGGCAAACAGGCCGACATGCTCGAGCGTGACGCGCTTTTTGGCTTTCAGGGAGCGATACATCGCATCGGAATCCACCGGCTGCACGCCGATAATTTTGATCTCGGGACGCAGTTGTTTGACGTAGGCCGCCACGCCCGCGATCAGGCCTCCGCCGCCGATCGGGACGAAGATCGCGTGGATGGACTGGGTATGCTGGCGCAGGATTTCCATCCCGATGGTGCCCTGCCCGGCGATCACATCGGGGTCATCGTAAGGATGCACGAAGGTCATCTTGTTTTGCTGCTCCAGCTCCAGCGCATGCTGATACGCATCGGAATACGAGTCGCCGTGCAGCACCACTTTCGCACCGCGTCCGACCACAGCCTGGATCTTGATTTGCGGCGTGGTGGTGGGCATCACGATGACGGCCTTGCAGCCGAGCTTTTGCGCGGAAAGCGCCACGCCCTGTGCATGGTTCCCCGCCGAGGCGGCAATCACGCCGCGCTTGAGTTGCTTCGGGGTGAGTTGCGCCATTTTGTTGTACGCACCGCGCAGCTTGAAAGAGAACACCGGCTGCATATCCTCGCGTTTCAGCAACACCGTATTGCCAATGCGCGCCGACAGGTTGGGGGCATGCTCCAGCGGTGTCTCAACGGCCACGTCATACACCCTTGCGTTGAGGATGCGTTTCAAATAACCATTCATGATTTAACCCGGCTGAAAAATACGCGCGCAGATTAGCATAAAAACACTGCGAACCCCTTGCGACATAAGCGAAAATCGGTTCAAATGCCGCGCATGGAAGAAATCGATCAACATGGCGTCATCGTAGAGACACAGGTGAATTATCTGCCGGAGCAATCCGATGAGTCGGGCAACCGTTTCGTGTTTTCATACACCATCACCATCACCAATCTCGGTCATGCGTCCGCCAAGCTCATCAGCCGCCATTGGATCATCACCGATGCCCATAACCATGTGCAGGAAGTGCGCGGCCAGGGCGTGGTGGGCGAGCAGCCTTTGCTTAAACCGAGCCAGAGCTTCGAATACACCAGCGGCACGGTGCTGACCACCCAGGTCGGCACGATGCGCGGCAGTTACCAGATGCAGGCCGAGGACGGCACGGAATTCGAGGTTTCGATCCCGCAATTCGTGTTGAGTGTGCCGCGTGTCTTGCATTAACCCCAATGCTGTTCACTTAACCGTTCGTGGTGAGCTTGTCGAACCACTAGCCACTCACCCAGAACCCTTCGACAAGCTCGGGGTGAACGGAGTTTTTGTTAAATGAACAACATTGGCATTAATCCTTGTTTTGGCACACGCATAAAGTCAGGAGCACGGAGTGTCGTGCCCTTGGTGCTGATTTTTCTGGCCGCCTGTACCACTACACCCAAACCGCCCGTCGTGCCTCCCCCCATAATTATTGCACCCTACGCACCGTTTGCGGTAAGCAAGTGGGCGATGTTGCCGGATTGGCAAACGATAGATTTGCAGCCAACCTGGGGAGCCTTTTGGCAAAGCTGTAACGCGCTGAAGAACAAGCCGGGCTGGCAAATAATATGCGCGCGCGCCAATGAATTGACGCAGCCGGACAACAACTCTTTGCACGTTTTTTTTGAACAGGGTTTTACGCCTTACCAGGTTTACAACCCGGATGGAACTTCACAGGGGCTGATCACCGGCTACTACGAACCGAAGCTTTACGGCAGCCGGGTCAAGACTGCCCGCTTTCGTTATCCGCTGTATGGCCCGCCGGATGATCTGCTGACCATCGACTTGGGCGAGGTGTATCCGCAACTGAAAGACATGCGTTTGCGCGGGCGGCTGCAGGGCAATCGTGTCGTGCCTTACTACAATCGCAACGAGATCGATAACGGCAAGGCCCCGTTGCAGGGGCGCGAATTATTCTGGGTGGACAATGCGATCGACCTTTTCTTCCTGCAGATTCAGGGCTCGGGGCGCATCGAATTGCCGGATGGCAGCATGGTGAAAGTCGGCTATGCCGAGCAAAACGGACAACCCTACAACTCCATCGGCAAGAAGCTGGTCGAGATGGGTGCGTTCAGGCTCGAAGAATCGTCGATGCAGAACATCAAGCTGTGGGCTGAGAAGCACCCCGACAAACTGCTCAGCCTGCTGGAACAGAATCCCAGCTACGTGTTCTTCCGCGAGTTGCCCAATGATCTTCCCGCTCCGCTGGGCGCATTGGGTGTGCCGCTGACCAATGAATACAGCCTGGCGGTGGACACGCGCACCATCCCGCTCGGCGCGCCGGTGTTTCTCGCTACAACTTATCCGAACACCAATGCGCCGTTGAACCGCCTGATGCTGGCGCAGGATACCGGCGGTGCGATCAAGGGTGCAGTGCGCGGCGATTTCTTCTGGGGTTTTGGCGAACAGGCCGGAACCCAGGCGGGACGCATGAAACAAACAGGTCAGATGTGGGTGCTGTTTCCCAAGGGCGCAGAACCGTCGCTGGGTCCGTAGAGACCGTCTTCCCCATCAAAGCTATACCCGCTACACATCGCAGTAGTGAGTGACCTTGACCATCCGCTTTCGGGCAAGCATTTAGCAAATGTAACGGGCAGCTTTCGACACACAGCCGCTATTGGAAGTTGCACACCTGACAGGCCGCTTTGCAACCGAAAGCCGTCGTTCAATTTTGCGTAAATCTGTCAGCTTGACCGTCTCCTACTAACCCTTTGCGGACAGCCACGGTTGGTGATAGCGGTCATTCATTTCAAGCCTAGAGATCAGCTAACGGATTTGAATGTGAATGTCGCTTAGGACTGGGCGTGGTTGGCCTGCGGCACGGTCCGGGCCACACTGCTCACTAACACCTGCAAGCCCTTGGCATCGCGCTTCAATGCGGCACTCTACGCTTAAATCCCTGCATGCCGCTCTTAGTGATGATGGTGAACGCAGTGCCGGACCTGCTTCTCGATCCAGAAAATCCAGACTATTCCGAATGTGTGCGCCAGCGAACAGACCTGACGCAGGCGATGAACTACGATATGAGTGCGTGGCAGTCGCCGCGCGTCGAAATTAGGTCGGCTTACTTTCTAAGGAGCGAATCATGAGCATCAACAAGGATCAGGTCAAAGGGCGATTGGAAGAAGCTAAAGGCAAGGTAAAGGAGGTCGATGGTAAGGTCGTGGGTAACAAGGACCTTGAAGTGAAAGGCAACATCCAGAAAAACGTCGGCGCAGTTCAGGCATCGGTAGGTGACGCCAAAGAGGATACCCTCCCACGTCGAGGTGCCCGCATCCTCGCGCTCATGGTCGCTTCGGGATCAAGTTTGATGATATCGATGCCCGCTTCGGCAGAGCTGTCGCCTGCGCTGGACCGTATCAGCATCTCCGCCGGCGCCTTCCGCGCTGACCCAAAGTTCAATACCTCCCTGAATAGCCCGTACGGCAATCTCCAGTCGGGTGATATCGGGCTAGGCATGAAAACGATTCCTCGTGTCAAAGCCGACATCATGATCTTCGACACCCAGGGCCTGTCCTTCGACTATTACCAGTACAAACGCGGCTACACGGGTGCCATTGCCAACAACTTGAACGTCGCCGGCACACCGTTGACGATGGTTGCCAATGCCAGCTTCGACACCAAGCTCGACTTTGCGAAGCTGGAGTACAGGTGGTGGTTTGGCAGCGGCAATACCGTTATTGGTCTGGGCGCAGGCGCTGCTTACTACAAGATCAGTCTGAACGCGAATGCCACCGCGTCCATCAACGGCTCGACCGCCAGCACAAGCGCCGAATACAGCAACGACGCGGTAGCGCCCCTTCTGGGGATCGGCGTGCGCCACGCCATCAGCCCAGATCTGCGCCTTTTCGCCGATGCCTCTGGCGTGAAGCAGTCGCGAGGTCGTTTGAACGGCGAGATTTACAACGCAGCAGTGGGGGTCGAATGGTTCCCGATCAAAAACGTAGGAGTTGTTTTTGACTACAGCATGAGTCAGTTTGACCTGACCCGCCATGACGCCATTGACGTAAATTTCAAGGTCAAACTCCAAGGACCGTCGGCGTTCGTCAAAGTCCGGTTTTGATGACGCCTTGATCTTCATCCGCAAGATCTAAACACCGGATGGGGCCGCTGGGAATGGTGTGAGAGGCGAAAGCTGACATGGACGGGATCAAACTTCCCATGCCAGCACTTTCGCCTTCACGCGACAGTTTACTCGTTTGTGTTCGTCCTCTACCCGTAAGCTGCCACCCGTGAGTACCCGGTACCGGCCGTTATCGCTGCGTTGCAGACTGCCAAATGGAAAATCTGATCTCGCAGACTGAATGACCGCTGCTGATTTTTTCGTCATTTCAATGACTGCAATGGAGAACATGCCGCGACCGTCGGGTGCTGGCCGGCAGCGGGCTGTCAAACATAATACGTGCCAGCGACCACTTTACTACAGATACCAGACCTTCAAGTTCAGATATGTGATGGTCCGCAAATGGCACATTTCTGCTATTCGCCAAAGTCCGCTTTGGGACAACGAACTAGCCGACTACGTGTACGCAATCGCGTCCGCTGCGCTTGGCGGAAAGCAATTCCTGATTGGCCAGTTCGATGAGCAGCTCTTCGGTGGTATCACGATTCGGCAGGCGGTGGACGCCGCCGATGCTGATGGTGACCACGCCATGCGGGGAATCGCTGTGCGGGATGCTGAGCATGCGCACCTGTTCGCATAGTTTGCGTGCGTGCTGGCGCAGACCCTCTATATCGAAAGAGAACGACACGACGGCGAATTCTTCGCCGCCATATCGCGCCACACAATCCGACGTACGGACAAATGTTTTTGCGATGCAATCGCCCACCATGCGCAGACACTCGTCTCCCGCCGATTGCCCATAGCGTTCATTGAATTGCTTGAAATGATCCAGGTCTATCATCATCAGCGACATGCCGCTGTGGATGCGCCGTGCGACATGCAGCAGATTGGTAAATCGCTCTTCGAAATGGCGGCGATTGCTGATCCCTACCAACGGGTCGGTGTAGATCAAAGTACTCAGATGATTCTCCAGCAGCATTCTGTCCGTGGCATCTTTCTGTATGCCGATGAAATGGGTCAGCGTGCCTTCCGCATTGTGTACCGGAGAAAGACTGAGCTGACTCCAGAACATCGTGCCATCCTTGCGGTAATTGCGAAATGTGAGGACACAACCCTGACCTTTGGAGATAGCGGCGCGTATTGAGGCAATTTCCGGCTGCTCGGTATCGGCCCCGAACAGGACATGATAGCTCTTGCCAATGACTTCGCCGGATGTATAGCCGGTCAATTTTTCAAAACCCTCATTCACATAGATCAGCGGGAAATCCTGCTGCCGCGCATCGACGATGGTGATGCCGTCGCGCGATTCGTTCAGGGCTTGGGCGAGCAGGTCCCGGGAAATATTTTCTGCGGGTGAAATATTCACAGCGAGGTTCATGATGCTCCCTATTTTCCCTTGGATTCGTTCAAATTCCTTTCCAGCTCTGCCGCAGGCAAAAAGCCGGGAGATTGTGTTCCATTGGCAAAAATCAGATTCGGCGTGCCGTTGACGTGGAGTTTTTGGCCCAGGGCCAGCACCTTGTCGGTTTGGGTGGCGCAAGATGCTTTCGCGGGAGCGATTTCGCTCAACATCCAGTCGTCCCATGCCTTGATCGGATTCTTTGCACAAAGCACATTGTGAACGATCTCATCCGAACCGGGGAAGATCGGGTACATGAAAAAATACAGTGTGACATCGCTGACCTGGCTCAACTCCTTTTCCAGTTTTCTGCAGTAGCTGCAGTTGGGATCGGTAAAGATGGCCAACTTGCGTTTGCCGTTGCCCTTCACTTTTTTCACGGCAAGATCGAGCGGCAGCTTGTCGAAATCGATCGCGAACAAGATGCGGCGGCGCTCTTCACTCAGATCGCGGCGGCTTTTTGCTTCGATCACACTCCCCTCGAACAAATATTGCCCCTGCGCATCGGTGTATAAAAGCTGATCGTCGATGACAACCTCATACAGCCCTGCATACGGTGTTTTGACGATGTGTTCGATCTTGCCGATACTCGGGAACTTGCTTTGCAGCGATTGCCGGATCTCATTCTCGCCGGGATGCGCGGAAGGCATCAGGATGAACAGGAACAAAGTGATTAGTATTTTCATTGGGTGTTTTCTTTAAGTTAATTCAGGTCATTTAATTAATTCAGGGCGTGTTGCATCAACAATTTTTTCAGCGGCACGATGTGATTGGCGGCATTCAACCCCAGATTGCGCACTGCGCGCAACAGCGGAACGTCATTATTGAACAAATGCTTCAGGCCGTAAGTCGTCGCTTGCATCGCATAGATGTCTTCTTTGCGCCTTCGTTCATATCGGCGCAGCAATTGTGCATCACCACAGTCGTTTTGCGCGCCGCGCTCCAGGAGTATCTGCGCCAGCTGGCGCGCATCGCGAAAGCCGGTATTCACACCTTGTCCGGCCAGCGGGTGCATGTTGTGTGCCGCATCGCCGATCAATGCCACGCGCGGCGCGCTGATCTGCGGCAAAACCAGCAGGCGCAACGGAAATGCGGCCGGTGGCGTAATGAGTTGCAGATTGCCGAATGCGTGCCGCGATGCGGTAGCGACTTGAGCACAGAGTTCATCATGCGACATCGCAAGCAGTTGCGCCGACTTTTCGTGACTGACCGACCACACCATCGAGGCGCGGTTGCCCGGCAGCGGCAGCAGCGCGAGAATGCCGTCCGGCTGAAACCATTGATACGCAATGCCGCGATGCGGCAGCTCAGTGGAAAAGTTTGCCACCACGCCGTGTTGCTGGTAGTCCAGCGGCGCGGCACTGATGCCAGCCTGATTGCGCACCCAGGAATCGCGCCCATCCGCGCCGACGACGAGTTTTGCGTCCAGGGTACGGCCATCTTCCAGCGTGAGCGTGGCGGCATCGTCGGTGAACTTGAGCGCGGCACAACGCGCCGGATGAAACAAGGTCAGATTTTCCTGTTGCTGCAACACTTCCCACAGAGCGTGTTGCAAGGCGCGGTTTTCCAATATACAGGCCAGTTCCGCCACACCCATCTGATAGGCGCTGAATTCCAGCTCCGCTCCGCTATCGCCGAACACGCGCATCGCTTCTACCGCCGCGATGCGGCTGGCATCCAGCAAAGACCAGGCACCGGATTGCTCGAGAAAACTGCGGTTGCCCGGACTGATCGCGTAGATGCGGCTATCCCATACATCTGCCAGTGCCGGGTCAACAGGCTGCCGGGGCGCGGGCTGGCTTTCCACCAATGCCAGCGACAGCCCGCTGTGTTTGAGAGCGGCGGCCAGGCTGGCTCCCACCAATCCCCCACCTATGATCACGACATCGAATTTCATGCACAGAATCATAGCATGCCGCCAAGTTTCATTTATAATCCCTCCCCCTTGCAGAATATCCCCTGGCTAAAAACTCCAGGTAAAAAAACCCATAACAAAATACAAGATGCGCATCGGCCCCTATCAACTGAAAAACAATCTCATCGTTGCCCCTATGGCCGGGGTGACGGATCGCCCTTTCCGCATGTTATGCAAACGCATGGGAGCGGGCATGGCGGTAAGCGAGATGGTGTCTTCCAATTCACTGTTGTACGGTTCGGAAAAGACCCTGCGGCGCGCCAACCATGAAGGCGAGGTCGATCCGATCTCGGTGCAGATCGTCGGTGCCGATCCGAAAATGCTGGCGCAGGCCGCACAATACAATGTAGATAACGGCGCGCAGATCATCGACATCAACATGGGCTGCCCGGCCAAAAAGATCTGCAACGTGATGGCCGGCTCCGCGCTGCTGCAGAATGAACCGCTGGTGGCGACCTTGCTGGAAGCAGTGGTCGGCGCGGTGAATGTGCCGGTCACCCTCAAGATCCGCACCGGCTGGGACAAGGCCAATCGCAATGCGATACGCATCGCCAGGATCGCCGAAGCATCGGGCATCCAGGCGCTGGCAATACACGGGCGCACCCGCGCCTGCGCCTACACCGGCGATGCCGAATATGACACCATCGCCGCGGTCAAGGCCAGCGTGAGCATACCGATCATCGCCAACGGCGACATCACCACGCCGGAAAAAGTCAAATACGTGCTCGAACAAACCGGCGCGGATGCAGTGATGATAGGCCGCGCGGCGCAGGGCCGCCCGTGGCTGTTCCGCGAGATCGAGCATTTCCTCGGCACCGGCCAACATCTGCCCGCGCCGCAAGTCGGCGAGATCCATCGCGTGCTGGTAGCGCATGTGCATGAGCTGTACGGCTTCTACGGCGAACACACCGGTTTGCGCGTGGCGCGCAAACACATCTCCTGGTACACCAAGGGGCTGGCCGGCTCGGCGCACTTCAGGCATCACATGAATCAACTGGAAAACCCTGTCGAACAATTGGCGGCCGTGGATGAATTTTTTTCGGAACAAGCGCAGCGTGGAACACAACTGCAATACATCGAGGAACTGGCAGCATGAGCGATGGTTTGATCAACGAGAATGATATGGCGCGCCATGTGCGCAAAACGCTCAAGGAATATTTCAAGGACCTCGACGGCGAGGACCCCTGTTGTGGCATGTACGACATGGTGATCAACTGCGTCGAGAAACCGCTGCTCGAAATGGTGCTGGAACACGTCGGCGGCAACCAGACGCGCGCAGCGGAGATGCTGGGCATCAATCGCAACACCTTGCGCAAGAAAATGCAGCAACACGGTATCGCGTGAAAACCAGATTGAGCATCAGGTTTGCAAGGCACATCGTGATACCGTAGGAGCCCGATTCATCGGGCGATTATTCAGCAAAACAATCGCGCAATAAATTGCGCTCCTACATAGTGTCGCTCCCGCTACCACGCGCCGCGCCGCGCCAAGAAGGCAAGCCATAAGCGCCGCAACGTGCGCTTAAAGTTTTTATTTTTAAATTTGGAACCATCATGGCCGCAATCAAGCAAGCACTCATCAGCGTGTCGGACAAGTCCGGCGTTCTCGAATTCGCACAGGGGTTGGACCAGCTCGGCATAAAGATCATCTCCACGGGCGGCACCGCCAGGCTACTCGCCGACAACGGCATCCCGGTCACCGAGGTGGCGGATTACACCGGCTTCCCCGAGATGCTGGATGGACGCGTGAAGACGCTACAACCGAAAGTACATGCGGGCATCCTGGCGCGGCGCGATCTGCCGGAACATGTCGCCACATTACAGAAACATGGCATCCCGACCATCGATCTGGTGGTGGTGAACCTGTATCCGTTTGCAGCAACTATCGCCAAACCGAATTGCACGCTGGAAGATGCCATCGAGAACATCGACATCGGCGGGCCGACGATGGTGCGCGCGGCGGCGAAGAACCACGGCCACGTCGCCATCGTCACCGACCCGGCAGACTACGCGGATGTGCTGGCCGAGATGCAAACCAACGGTGGCAAGGTAAGCGACGCAACGCGTTTCGATCTGGCGAAGAAAGCGTTCTCGCACACCGCCGCTTACGATTCCGCGATCAGCAACTATCTCACCGCGATCAATGCGGACGGCACCAAGAGCGCGTTCCCGGCACAGATCAACTTCAACTTCGCCAAGGTGCAGGATATGCGCTACGGCGAGAACCCGCACCAGAGCGCCGCGTTCTACCGCGATCTCGTTCCGGTGCCGGGCGGCATCGCCGACTACACGCAGTTGCAAGGCAAGGAACTTTCTTACAACAACATCGGTGACGCCGATGCAGCGTGGGAGCTGGTCAAGACGTTCGATCAACCGGCCTGCGTCATCGTCAAACACGCCAACCCGTGCGGCGTGGCGATCGCCGACACACCGCTGAACGCCTACAAGCTGGCGTATGCGACCGACACCACTTCCGCGTTCGGCGGCATCATCGCCTTCAACCGCGAGCTGGATGCCGACAGCGCGACGCAGATCACCGCCAACCAGTTCGTCGAACTCATCATCGCGCCATCCGCTAGCGATGCCGCGCTCAAGGTCACGGCAGCGAAACAGAACGTGCGCGTGCTCACCCTGCCGCTGTCCAATGCGCACAACCCGTTCGACTTCAAACGCGTCAACGGCGGTCTGCTGGTGCAATCACCGGATACACTGAACGTGCAGGCATCACAACTCAAAGTGGTGACAAAGGCGCAGCCGACCGGCGAACAGTTGCAAGACCTGTTGTTCGCCTGGCGCGTGGCGAAGTACGTGAAATCCAATGCGATTGTTTTTTGCAAAAATGGCCAGACGCTGGGCGTGGGTGCTGGGCAGATGAGCCGCGTGGACAGCACGCGCATCGCCAGCATCAAGGCGCAGAACGCGGGTCTGAGCCTGACGGGTTCCGTGGTGTCATCCGACGCGTTCTTCCCGTTCCGCGACGGCATTGACGTGCTGGCCGCAGCGGGGGCAAAAGCGGTGATCCAGCCCGGCGGCTCGATGCGCGACGAGGAAGTGATTGCGGCGGCAAATGAGCATGGGATCGCGATGGTGTTCACCGGCTACCGCCACTTCCGCCATTAAGCCTGCTGCGCTCGGCATAACTGTGTTGTTCAAGGGCTCGAAATGCGGGATCGCGAAGCGATAGACACTTTCGTAAACTCCGCTTTCTCGCCCTTTCGCGCCTTGTTCTGCCTTCGCTCGCGACGGCTTAATCGCGCTCCGTTGATAGAAAGGTTTATAGGTTTATGAAGATTCTGGTTATCGGTTCCGGCGGACGCGAGCACGCGCTGGCCTGGCGTCTGGCACAAGGTGTCAAGGTGCAGAAGGTTTATGTCGCGCCGGGCAATGCGGGCACTGCTTTGGAAGAGGGGGTGGAGAACATCGCGATCACCGCGATTCCCGACCTGATCGAATTCGTGAAACGTGAAAACATTGAACTCACCGTGGTCGGCCCTGAAGCGCCACTGGCTGCGGGTGTGGTAGATGCCTTCCGCGCTGCCGGGCTGAAGATATTCGGACCGACCAAGGCGGCGGCGCAACTCGAATCTTCCAAGGATTTCGCCAAGCGTTTCATGGTGCGCCACAACATCCCCACCGCATTTTTCGAAACCTTCAGCGACATCAAGGCGGCACGCGCCTATGTCGAGAAACACGGCGCGCCCATCGTGATCAAGGCCGATGGCCTTGCGGCTGGCAAGGGCGTCGTCGTCGCGATGAGCAAGGACGAGGCATTTGCGGCGATCGACATGATGCTTTCGGATAACAAGCTTGGCGATGCCGGTGCGCGCGTGGTGGTCGAGGAATTCCTTGCCGGCGAGGAGGCCAGCTTCATCGTGATGGTGGACGGCAAGAATGTGCTGGCGATGGCCACCAGCCAGGATCACAAACGTTTGCTGGATGGCGACCACGGTCCCAACACCGGCGGCATGGGCGCGTATTCGCCCGCACCGGTGGTCACGCCCGGAATCCATGCGCGCGTGCTGCGCGAGGTGATACAACCTGTCGTGCGCGGCATGGAACAGGAAGGCATCGCCTACACCGGCTTCCTGTATGCCGGGCTGATGATAGATCCGCAGGGTGGTATCAAAGTGCTGGAATTCAACTGCCGCATGGGCGACCCTGAAACCCAGCCCATCATGCTGCGCCTGAAAAGCGATTTCGCGGCGATTGTCGAGCACGCCATCAACGGCACGCTGGACCAGGTGGAAGTGGAATGGGATCGGCGCACCGCGCTCGGTGTGGTGATGGCGGCAGCGAATTATCCCGACACGCCGCGCAAGGGCGATGTCATCACCGGCTTGCCAATAAATCATGAAGACGCGCACGTGTTCCATGCCGGAACCGCGATGCAGGACGGGCAAGTGGTCACCAACGGCGGGCGCGTGCTGTGCGTCACCGCGCTGGGCACAATGGTAAAGATGGCACAAAAGCGCGCCTATGAAATCGCCGACGGGATTCACTTCGACGGTTGCCAGATGCGGCGAGACATCGGCTGGCGCGCGATTTCGGCTCACAGGAAGTAATTGTTCCGACACAGCGCATCGTATCGCCGCATCGCCGCACACCTCAGACGCGGCGGACTGATCGCCTACCCCACCGAATCCTGTTATGGCCTGGGCTGCGATCCGAAAAATCGCAGCGCGGTGCAACGCCTGCTCAAACTCAAGCAGCGCCCGCAGCACAAAGGGCTGATCCTGATCGCGGCCAATTACCGGCAAGTGGCGCGCTACCTGCAAGCGATCACGCCAGACCAACAGCGGCAACTCAAAACAGCGGGGGCGCAAGCGATCACTTATCTGATGCCGGCCCTGCATTCCGCACCGCGCTGGTTGCGCGGCGGTCATGACACCCTGGCGGTGCGATTGACTGCGCACCAGCAAGCCGCACAACTCTGCCGGGGCGTGAACAGCGCGCTGGTTTCCACCAGCGCCAACCGCAGCGGGCAGCGTCCCGCCAGGACTTATGCGCAGTGCCAACGATTGTTCGGGCGCGAGGTGTGGGTGTTGCCGGGACGCGTGGGCAAACGCAAGAAGCCTTCGACCATAAGCATGTGGGCTGATGGTAAAATCATACGCAGTTAATCGACCTTGGAGAAAACATGAGTGGTTTCGATTCCGCAGCGGTAAGGGAATACCTGATTGAGCTGCAAGACCTCATCGTCACGAGACTGGAACAGGTGGACGGCAAAAAATTCCGCCGCGACAGTTGGGACAGGCCTGAAGGCGGCGGCGGCAGAAGCTGCATCCTCGAGGAAGGCAACGTGCTGGAACGTGGCGGCGTGGCGTTTTCACACGTCATGGGCGACAAGATGCCGCCTTCCGCCACCGCGCATCGCCCCGAACTGGCAGGCCGCCGCTGGGAGGCGATGGGGGTGTCGCTGGTGTTTCATCCGCGCAACCCTTATGCGCCCACGGTGCATATGAACGTGCGCATGTTCGTTGCGATGAAGGACGGCGAAGCACCGGTATTCTGGTTCGGCGGCGGCATGGATCTGACACCTTATTACGGTTACGCGGAAGATGCGGTGCATTTCCATCAGGCCTGCAAGAATTCGCTGGCGCCGTTCGGTGCAGACCTGCATCCCAAGTATAAAAAATGGTGCGATGAGTATTTCCACATCAAGCATCGCAACGAACCGCGCGGCGTGGGCGGCATCTTCTTCGACGACCTGAGCGTGCCGGATTTCGACACCGCTTTTGCCGTCCAGCAGAATGTCGGCGACCACTTCCTGTCCGCCTATGTGCCGATCCTGGAACGCCGCAAGGACACACCCTACGGCGAGCGCGAACGCGATTTCCAGCTCTACCGGCGCGGCCGCTACGTCGAGTTCAACCTGGTGATCGACCGCGGCACCATCTTCGGCCTGCAAACCAATGGCCGCACCGAGTCCATCCTGCTGTCCATGCCGCCGCTGGTTAAATGGCGCTATGACTGGCATCCCGAAAAAGGCTCGGCGGAAGCGAAACTGTACGAAGAGTTTTTAGTGGTGAAGGATTGGGTTTGATAACCCGGCACGCCGAATCGATTCGACATTAACCAGGAGGCTGCATGCAATCAAAAGATCATTGGGAAAAGGTCTACTCGACCAAGGCAACGGATGCGGTGAGCTGGTTTCAACCGCATGCCGATTTCTCTGTCGGCCTCATCAAGGCCACCGGTGTCGGCCGTGATGCTTCCATTATAGACGTGGGCGGCGGGGCATCGACCCTGGTTGATGATCTTCTGGCAAACGGGTACACCCATCTGTCAGTACTGGATCTTTCCGCGGCCGCGCTGGCTGCGGCTCGCAACCGCCTGGGAGCAAAGGCAACCGATGTCCGGTGGATCGAAGCGGATATCACCAGGGCGAATTTAGCCGGTAATCAGTTTGATATCTGGCATGATCGTGCGGTGTTCCATTTTCTTACCGCTCCGGAAGATCGTGCCGCTTATGTGCAAGCCGTGTTTCATTCGGTCAAACCCGGCGGTCACGTCATCGTCGCCACCTTCGCTGAAGACGGCCCGAACCAATGCAGCGGCTTACCGGTCATGCGTTATCGCGCCGATGAATTGCATGCCGAGTTTGGCGCTTCTTTTTCGCTGTTGAGCCACGAGAAAGAAGCGCATCACACTCCATCCGGCACGGTGCAGCAATTCGTTTACTGTTATTGCCGCAGGATAAGCTCATAAGGCTGGTCAGCCAGGAACAAGCCACGCCTTTGATCCGGGAAAGCAATTGGTTCCTGTCAAGATTGTCCGAAACCTATGCTGGAGCAGCCAGAACAGTGACAACAGCCGCACTCGGAATGAGCCAGCTTGGTGATGTGCTATGCTCCGTGCGACTTTTTGTTGATGGTTTGTGATGAGATTCATATTTTACATTTTGTTGTTGATCGCCCTGCCCGCACTGGCCGACCAGGCAGCGGCAGGGTCGCCGCAAAGCGGCGGGGAACCCACCGGCGTACTCCTTGCGGGTGCAGCGGCAGGGTCGCCGCAAACCCCCGTAAAGGGGACACCGCCGGACTCACTGCGGAAGGGTGGAAACAAAGGTGGCGCGGTCCCGCAGAAGATCCCGCACCCCGGGGCTGGATCCGTCCTCGTCCTGCCGGTTGCGAGCGATGCGGATTTTATTGCCGCGCACGATGCGTTTCTCGCCGGCGACACGGCCAAGCTGGAACGTTACGCGCGGCGCTTGAAAAACTCGCCGTTGGAGGCATACGTCAGTTATTACCAGTTGCGACTGAGCCTTGAAAACGCCGACGCAAAATCTCTGGGCTCTATTGAAGGTGCGGTGCACAACTTTCTTTCCCGACCGGACGATACACCGCTGATCGATCAGTTGCGCGTCGATTGGCTCAAACTGCTTGGCAAAAAGCAGCAATGGGATTTGTTCGATGCGGAATATCCGCACTTGGTCAACGAGGGTACTGAGCTGACTTGCTACGCCCTGCAATCCCGCCAGCGCAGCCAGGAGTTGGCCGTGTTGCGCAAGGCACGCGAGTTATGGTTCAACGGCAAGGGGCAGCCGGAAAGTTGCGGCCCGCTGTTCGAGGCGGCCTTGACCGCCGGTATCATCAATGAACAGGATGTTAGCAAGCGGTTGCGCCTGACTTTGGAAAGCAACAATGTGTCGCTTGCCACCAAGCTTGCCGAGCGACTGGACGATACTTACCCTGGATTATCAGCGGCATTGAAAAGTGCCGCGGCCGATCCGGATCGATATTCTGAAAAGTTGACACAGCGCAATGCCGGCGAAGGACAGCGCATCATCACGTTATTCGCCCTGCAACGCGTGGCAAAGCAGTCGCCCGATCTGGCGGCGGCGCGCTGGGCGAAGATCGAAGCATACTTCCCCCTGACCGAGCAGCATTATTTTTACGGTCGCCTGGCCTATGAGGCGGCGCGCAATCTGGATGCGCGCGCACTGCAATGGTTCAATGCGGCGGCATATACGCCGCTTGACGATTATCAATCTGCATGGCGGGTGCGCGCGGCATTGCGCGCGCAGGACTGGATCGAGGTGTTGGCGAGTGTAAACAGGATGAGCGAGCAACAACAACGGGAGTCAGCCTGGCTATACTGGAAAGCACGCGCCTTGCAGGCACTGGGCAGACCTGTCGAAGCGAGGGAGATTTTCGCGCCATTGAGCGGCGAATACAGTTTTTACGGACAATTGGCCGGCGAAGAATTGGCGGACTCCACGATAATAAGCGAGACCATGCCAACCTACAAACCCGACCAGCAGGCGATCACGGCGGTATCGGCATTGCCCGGTGTGCAACGCACACTGGCGTTGTATCGGGTCGGATTGCGCAGCGAAGCACTGGAGGAATGGCGCTGGGTGCTGCGCAATTTTAATGACAGGGAATTGCTCACTGCAGCAGAGATCGCGCTACGCAACAAGATGTATGACCGCGCTATCGGTGCGGCGGAAAAGACTGTCAACATGCACGATTTCAGCTTGCGCTACCTCGCCCCGTATCGTGCCGACTTGCAGGTGCATATCCGCGAGCATGGACTGGACGAGGCGTGGGTTTATGGCCTGATGCGTCAGGAAAGCCGTTTTTCCGTCGGCGCAAAGTCCGATGCGGGAGCAGCGGGACTGATGCAGATCATGCCCGGCACGGCGCGCTGGGCCGCGAACAAACTGGGCTTGAAAAGCTATCGCAACGCGCTGATCCATCAACTCGACACCAACTTGCGCCTCGGCACCTACTACATGAAAACAATACTGTCCCAGTCTGACAATAGCCCGGTGCTGGCTTCGGCGTCATACAATGCCGGACCGTCGCGGGCACTCCAGTGGCGCGCAGATCAACCGCTGGAAGGCGCAATCTATACCGAGACCATCCCGTTCGAAGAAACGCGCGAATATGTGAAAAAAGTGATGAGTAACACCGTGTATTACGCCAACCAATTCGGTAATCCGCCGCGCTCGCTCAAACAGCGCCTGGGCATCGTCGCGGCCAAAACTGCGGATAACAAGACTGCGGATTACCAGCGAGCAGCTCCCAATGTCCCGTGAACCCAAAATCTATTGCGTGGGCGGCGCGGTGCGCGACCGCTTGCTGGGGTTGACCGTCCAGGATCATGACTGGGTGGTGGTGGGCAGCACGCCGGAAGACATGGTGGCGAATGGCTTCCAGCCGGTCGGCAAAGATTTCCCGGTGTTCCTTCATCCAGAGACGCATGAAGAATATGCACTGGCCCGCACCGAGCGCAAGACCGCACGAGGCTATCAGGGTTTCGTCGTATATGCCGCACCGGATGTCACGCTGGAGCAGGATTTGCTGCGCCGCGATTTTACGATCAACGCAATCGCCCAGGAAGTTGATGACAAGCCTGGCGGGGGCAAGCTGATCGATCCCTACAACGGCATCGCCGATCTGCGCGCGGGCATCTTGCGCCATGTCAGCATGGCGTTCAGCGAAGACCCTGTGCGCATCCTGCGCGCGGCCCGCTTTGCTGCGCGCTTCGGTTTCGCCATCGCCCCCGAGACCCTGAATCTGATGCGCGATATGGTGAACAGCGGCGAAGTGGATGCCCTGGTGGCGGAGCGCGTCTGGCAGGAACTGGCGCGCGGCCTGATGGAGAAAAAGCCGTCGCGTTTTTTCGAGACGCTGCGCAGTTGCGGCGCGCTGGCAAAGATCATCCCCGAAGTGGACGCGCTGTTCGGTGTGCCGCAGCCGGAAAAACATCATCCCGAAATCGATTGCGGCATCCACACCATGCTGGTGGTGGACGATGCCGCGCAACATGACTACACGCTGGAAGTGCGCTTCGCCGCACTTACTCACGACTTGGGCAAGGCGACCACACCGAAAGACATTTTGCCGCGCCATATCGGACACGAATTGCGCAGTGTGGAATTGGTGAAGAAGCTCTCGCAGCGCTTGCGCGCATCAAGCGAATGTCGTGACCTTGCGTTACTGGCAGCACGCTATCACGGTGACATCCATCGCGCCAAAGATTTGCGCGCCGAGACCATCATCAAATTGTTTCAGTCAGCGGATGCGTGGCGCAGGCCGGAACGCTTCGCCCATTTGTTGCAGGCGTGCTCTTCGGACGCACGCGGTCGCACCGGCCACGAACTGGATGCCTATCCGCAGGCGGATTACTTGTTGCAACTGTTAGCCGTCGCGCGCGCAGTGGATGCGGGTGAGATCGCCAAGCGATGTATCGACAACAGCGTGATTGCTGCCGCAGTGCAGCAGGCGCGCATCCGCGCGATAGAAGCATTGGTAGAAAAACAGCGCAGTGGTTTTTCAACACCTTGTTAGTGCGTTTTATCGTGACCTTTACCCACTGTTCTCATCAATACTGACCAGCCATTCTCAAGGTCGGTTACCATGTGTTGCCGCACGTCGCGAGCGACTGCTTTCAGGAAGGCTGTTGCAAGGAACGAAGTGCTGCTCGGTGCCAATACCGGACGGTCGAGATTGTTCTCAATAGCGGTCATTCGCCAACATGGTATTTTTAAAAAACGGAGTTAACCCAATTTTCAGTGGAATGTTGATTACAATAGTAAGTCTTGCAAATTGGAACTAACCGACTATGAATGGACAGCGAAAACAAATATCAATAATCGCTCCGATTTATAATGAGAGTGAGGGTATTACTAACTTTTATGAAGCACTCTGTGCCATATTCTGTCTGGCTCCAGAACTGGATTTTGAAGTTGTTTGTATCGATGATGGAAGTCGTGATGACACATTAATAAAATTGATTTCAATTGCTGAGAAGGACCCGCGCTTTCACGTTATAGAACTATCCCGGAACTTCGGAAAAGAAGCGGCATTGACAGCCGGCATTGATGCGGCAACTGGTGATGCGGTTATCCCTATCGATGCGGATTTGCAAGACCCACCAGAACTAATACTTGAAATGATTAAAGAATGGTTCAAGGGCGCTGAGGTTGTTTTGGCGCGGCGGTTAGACCGGAGCTCAGATTCATTCCTGAAACGTAAATCAGCAGAAATGTTTTACCAATTCCACAATCGTCTTTCGACTATTAAAATTCCTGATAATGTGGGCGATTTCCGTTTGATGGACAGGATTGTTATAGATGCTCTCAAGCAAATTCCTGAACAGCAAAGGTTTATGAAGGGATTATTCGCCTGGGTGGGATTCAAAACGGTCACGTTAGATTATGTACGAAAACCTCGCATAGCGGGGACTACAAAATTTTCAGGGTGGAAGCTATGGAATTTTGCGCTTGAAGGTATCACCAGCTTTAGTGCCGTTCCTCTTAGGTTTTGGACATACGTCGGAGTATTTGGGGCATTTTCCACATTTATTTACGCGATAATCATTATCTCAAAAACATTGATACGAGGCGTCGATGTTCCAGGCTATGCATCTTTGCTTGTGGTTGTTCTGTTCTTTGGTAGCTTACAGCTAATTAGTGTAGGCATACTTGGCGAGTATATCGGACGGATATATATGGAAACGAAACATAGACCACTTTATCTGATTAGGAAGCATTATGGAATCAAACAATGACTCACACAGCCATCTATAATTGAAAAACCGGATTTTTTGCAGAACACTACTTGAACAATATTCGATTTTTTCGCCTCCTGATGTATGCATGTGCGGGCGCAGCCGGTACGGCTTTTCAGTACATGATACTTATTATTCTGGTATCAACAGGAACAACGGGTCCGGTTGCAGCATCATCAGTCGGCGCAATTGTTGGGGCGATTATCAACTACTTCTTGAATTACCATTTTACGTTCAGGAGCAGCGAGAACCACGCTCGCGCCGCACCCAGATACTTTTTCGTAGCACTCGTGGGATTCTGCGTGAACTGGGCGGCAATGACCGTGATGGTGCATGTGCTTGGTCTTCACTATATCTTGGCGCAGATAATTTCGACCTGCATGGTTTTGATGCTAACTTTCAGTGCTAACGCGGCATGGTCGTTTAAATCCAATCCATGAAAACCAAACTTTCATCCCTATTCATTTCTATTTCATGCTCATTTTACGTGCTGATTCTTTGCTGGTTTGCATATGCATACCAAAATGGCGCGATAGATCCAGGACTGTTTTTTAATTCGGATGCTCTTTTTTTCCCCTCATTATTCAAGAATATTTTTTTAGAAGGTAAACATTTTGCAGACTGGGTGTTACCACCATCAGCGTATCTATTCCCCGACGCAATACTCTATGCGATTGCTTATGTACTAAATAAAAACGTTTTTTCTCAGATCCTTATTTTTGCAATCCTGCAGTCTGTTTTGTTTTTTTACCTCATTAGCGTACTGCTAAGTATTTTTATACGCCGTTCGGATGCGATTTCATTCTCAGCGCTCATTTCTTCTAACATAATTCTATTGGGGCTTTATTCTGCCGACCCTTATGGATTTTCATTTATTGATGTCTTCCATTTTGGCAGCCTGCTCTCCTTTATAATACTGACTGTTCTTTTACTTAAATATCTCTCAGCTACTTCAACCGAGGGGAAATACTACGTAGGAGTTATGA
>Ga0097691_1000591_pt1 | contig 30658 bp, 33 predicted proteins | sample NGESurdeep072012_8_FD_72858 | JGI IMG/M metagenome (GOLD analysis project Ga0097691, IMG submission 72858) | Arctic peat soil microbial communities from Barrow, Alaska - NGEE Surface sample 210-1 deep-072012 | ecosystem: Environmental > Terrestrial > Soil > Wetlands > Peat ... | reverse complement strand
CGCAGCTTGCCCACGAGTGTCTGGACCGTCTTGAGGCGCGACGTCGTGACACCTGCTGCGCCGAGCTCCTCGGCGATCCGAGCCTGCGCGACGTAGAGGGCGGCCTCGTACTCCCGGCGCAGCACTTGGAGCACTTCAAGATCGTCAGGCGCGACCACGGACGACGCTCGAAGGCGGTCTCCGAACCGGTTGATTTCCGCGTTGGACATCCGCATGGCGTGACGGTACTCGAACCCCTCGTGCTTCGAGACGTCCGCGTCGTCGGTGCCTACGGGGAAACCCAAGGCGTGACGCGGCTCGGCGGTGCCAGCCGGCGGAGCGCTGAGGCAGTGACGACGTAGCTGGCACGACCTCCGAGGAGCATCGGGACACTCATTCGCCGCTCAGGGACAGTTCGATGACCGCCAGGGACGTTGCCTCCGGGTTGTCCTGCCTCCTCGAGGGGATCGTCATCGTGGGCTACCTCGGGGTGGCCGCGATGTTCCACTCGTGGGCGATGCTCCTCGCGCCGGTCGCCATCGCGGGGATCGCCATCCTCTGGGCGATCGTCCGGAGCCGGTTCGACCGGCGTTGACGACGACCGGATCTTGCTGTGGCGCCCCTCGGCGCACCCTCAGGCGTGTGGCCGACGGTCAGGCGAACGGCGCCATCCGCAATGCCGGGCACGCGCTTTCTGACGAGGAGCAAGACGATCCGGTGGTCGTCCGGGTTGCCGAAGGGACCGCCGACGGTCGGCTGGAGGCAGTCGATGACGCTCTTCACAGGCCCCGTCGCGATGTCGCCGATGTTCACCTGCGAGCCTCCGAACTCGAGGGCGACCGCCAGCGTCCCCGACAAAGGCGGGGTTCGCTGATCCCTGACCCAGGTGGCGAATTGCTCGTCCCGGGCGCTCCGGGGGAGCGGTCCGGGCCACGTCGCGGCGAGGGCCGGGAGCGTGAGCACGGTGGAGACATCTGGCGCGGCACTCCCGAGGACGGTGATCATGGCCCCGAGCTCTGCGCCCGGACGCTTGGTGGCAAGAAACCAGTCGAGGTTGGGACGGCTTCCGCCGAACCAGCGGAGGCGGTTGATCACCGTCGAGAAGACCGGCTCGCATAGGTTGTCGATGTCGGGGTGGGCGGGCCATGCGAGGCCCTTCTCGAGAGTGAACTCGATCACCATCCCGGAGCATGCCAGGCCGGCTGAAGCCGGCACCTGCGCCGCAACCGCAACCTTCCAGGGGCGTTCGCCGGCAGTGGCGAAGGGAGCGGGCCGCCCGGCGACCCAGACCTTCGCCACCTCGGTGGCGCTTGACGGCGTCACCGCCCGTTCACCCCCGCCCACTCGAGCCAGCTCCTTCCTGTGGCGTTCGCTCCGGCCGTCTGATCCCAGATCGCAGCGCCGAGCTCGTCGCACGCTGCGGCCGCCGACTGTCCCCGCGGCCTACCCGCCGATCCGGACGATCCAGCGGCCGCGGGCGCGCCCGGCCAGGATCCCGTCCAGGGCCTCGGGCAGCGTGTCGAGCGTGACCTCGGTCACGCCATCGCCCAGGCCGTTCGGGCGCAGGTCGTCGCCCAGGCGCTGCCAGAGCGCGCGTCGCTCGGCGATCGGGACCTGGGAGGAGTCGATCCCGACCAGCGCAACCGCGCGCAGGATGAACGGGAAGACCGTCGTCGCGAAGCCCGGGCCACCCGCGTTGCCCGAGGCCGCGACCGTCGCGTCGCGCCGGAGCGTGCGCAGGACGTAGGGGAGGGCGGCACCGCCGACGCAGTCCACCGCGCCGGCCCATCGTTCCGACTCGAGGGGACGCCCACTCTCGGCCGTGACCTCGGCCCGGTCGATGACCGCCGCGGCGCCCAGCCCGCGGAGCCGGTCCGCCTCATCCGGCTTCCCGGTCGCCGCCACCACCTCGTAGCCGCGCGCAGCCAGGATCCCGACCGCGGTGGTGCCCAGCCCACCGGACGCGCCCGTGACCAGGACCGGCCCGGTCCCGGGCCGCAGGCCCCGCTCCTCCAGCCGGATCACGGAGAGCGCCGCCGTGAAGCCGGCCGTCCCGAGCGCCATCGCGAGCCGCGGCGTCAGCGTCGGGGGGAGCGGCACGACCCAGCCGGCGGGCGCGCGCGCGTACTCCGCGAACCCGCCGTGGCGGCTCACGCCCAGGTCGTAGCCGTGGGCAAGGACCGCGCTGCCGGCCGGGATGGTCGGGTCGGAGCTGGCCGCGACCTCGCCCGCCAGGTCGATCCCCGGGATCAGCGGGCTGATCCGGGCGACCTTGCCGCCGGCGATCGTGGCGAGGCCGTCCTTGTAGTTGACGCCCGACCACAGGACCCGGATCTCCACCTCGCCCTCGGGCAGGTCCGCCTCCGCGAACTGCCTGACGCCGCGGACGACGGCGGCGCCGTCCTGCTCGGCGACGAAGGCGCGGAACGTGGCGGGGATCGCGGACATCGGCGGCTCCCGGTGGTCATGGCGGGTTCGGTCGCCGCCATGATGGCCGAACGGGACGCGGCGGGTCGCTCGACGGCGACGAGCGTTCACGCCGGGCATGCCACCTGCCGCGGTGCATCACGCCCGGTTGGCACGTCGGTGCCAGGCGAGGTGGGTAGGAGCACGGCGCCCCAATCGGGATCTGGAGCACGCTGTCCCTGCGAAGATCATCGACGGCGCGACGGACGTTGATCCCATATGTCGGGTTTCCATCGGATTGGCCAACGCGGCACCGCACCGCGGCCCGCGATCAGCCGCGCAGGCTCTCCCCCGGCGCCCAGGGGTGCACCGTGACGTCGCGCAGCCCGCGGGCATCGAGCTCCGCCCGCAGCTGGTCCGGCGTCCCGGCGAGGAGCGGGAACGTGCCCCAGTGGATGGGCGCCACGGCGTCCACGCCCAGCAGCTCCACGGCCAGCGCCGCCTCGCGCGGCCCCATCGTGTAGTGGCCGCCGATGGGCAGGAGCGCGAGATTCGGCTTGTAGAGCTCGCCGATGAAGCGCATCTCGGCGGTGACGTTCGTGTCGCCCGCGTGGTAGATCGTATAGCCGTTCTCGAGGCGGACCACGAACCCGGCCGGCTCGCCGAGGTAGAGGGTGGTCTCCGCGCCGGCATTCCAGTCGCCCGCCGAGTGGTCGGCGCCGACCATCGTGACCGCGATCTCGCCGACGCGGAACGTTCCGCCCTTGTTCATCCCGGTCACGGCGTCCGCCCCGCCGGGGAGCCGACGCGCCAGCCAGAGGCTCAGCTCGTGGATCACCGGCCAGACCGGCCGCAGGCGGCTGGCGAGCGCCAGCGCGTCGCCGAAGTGGTCGCTGTGCCCGTGGGTCACCAGCAGCAGATCGCAGGCGCTCACCGCCGAGGCGGGCTTCGGGCTCTTCGGGTTCCCGAACCACGGGTCGAAGAGGATCGTCTTGCCGCCAGGCGTCAGGACCTCGACGCAGGCATGGCCGTACCAGGTGATCGTCGTCGCCGGATCGAGTCCCATCTCATGCCACCTCCGACGCCATCGTAGCCCTGGGCTGGTGCCCGTGCCGCGCCCTGTCGGCGCGTGCGCCAACGCCCCGGCTCCGATTCTTCCGGAATATGCCCAGGGTTCGTGCTATGCAAGGTCGCCGGCGCGGAGGTCGCGCAGGTGGAGCCGGGCCGACCCCCAGTCGTGCTCAGCAGCAGCGCGGCTGGATCCGCCAGGTGCCCGCGGGCGCCGATCGGGACCCGATTCGTCGCGTAACACGAACCGTGTGCATATACGGGAGAAACCCCGAGCCCTGACCCCGCATCGGCCGACAACCCTTCAATCCGTGGTTGACATTGAAGGTCTGGCGCGGCGGCGCCCGCGTTCACACGGCGGCGCCCGCAGCATCGACCCGGACTGCCCGGCGACTACACTCCTCGCGATGCCCGCCCAGCAGATCGCCCGGAACCTGGCCTTCGTGAACTGGACCGTGCTCGCCGGCCTTGCGGTCGGATCGCTCGGAGCGGTCGTCCTGCTGCGCCTGCGGACCGATGCCACGAAGGGCTACCTGGGCTTCACCGGGCTCTGCGCGGCTGCCTTCGGCGGGCTGGCCCTGCTCGCCGACGGCGCGCTCCCGGCGATCACCGCGGCGGGCTCGCCGATCGCGGTGGACCCGGCGTGGGACCTCCTGCGCCGCGCGCTGCTGGCGCTCCTCGCGCTCGGCGCGTTCGCGTACACCATCGCGCTCTTCCGCGGCGCGCGTGCTCCCGCTCTCGGGATCGCCACGCTGGCCGCCGGGATCGGGACGCTGGCCGCCGGGGCGCTCACCTGGGGCGGTGGCGTGATCGGCGCCGTTCCCCTCGCAGTCCAGCTCCTGGCGCTCGCCGGCGCGACCGGCGGCGCGTTTGCCGGGATGATCCTTGGCCACTGGTACCTGGTCACCCCGAAGCTCTCCACCGCGCCCGCGCTCGCGCTCACCCGGGGATTGTTGTGGGTCGTCTCGCTCCAGGTCGCGCTGTTCGTCGTGTGGGTCGGCTTCGGAGCCGGGCAGAACCTGGCGGCGTTCGCGCCACTGACGGGTCCCTGGGCTCTATTCGTGTGGCTGCGCCTCCTGGTCGGCCTGGTCTTCCCGCTGGTCGTGACGTGGGCCGCGGGGCAGACCGTGAAGACCCGCTCGATGGAATCGGCCACCGGGCTCCTCTACATTGACGTCGGGGCGATCGCGGCGGGGACGATCCTTGCTGCCGGCCTCTACTTCGGCGCCGGCCTGCTGGTCTGAGGAGGACGAGCGATGCACATCCGGGTCCGGCTCTTCGCCCGCCAGCGCGAGATGGCCGGCACGCGCGAGGTGGAGCTGGAGCTCGGGGCCGGGGCGACGATCGAGGATGCCTGGAGCGCCCTCATCGATCGGGTTCCGGCGATCGCGTCGGGGCGCAGGTACGTGCGGTTCGCGCGGAACGGCGACTACGCGGCGGCCGACACGCCGCTCGCCGAGGGTGACGAGGTCGCCTGCATCCCGCCGATCAGCGGCGGGGCGGGGGAGCCGGCCGGGGACGCGGCCGACGACGCGGGCCCGGCCGACGACGCGGGCACGGCCGGTGGCGATCCCGTGATCCGCCGCTTCGAGCTGCGTGCTGACCCGTTCCCGGCAGGCCTCGCCCGCGAGCTGGCCGATGCCGTCGCGACGCCGGCCGACGGCGCCGTGGTGACCTTCGAGGGTCGCACGCGGTCCACGCCGGGCAGCCCGGCCCCGGGCGAGGAAGCAGAAGCCGCCCGGCACGCGGGCCGCGCCGTTGAGTCGCTGGAGTACGAGGCGCTGGAGCCGCTGGTCCGGCGAGTCTGGGAGGCGATCGCGGACGACGTTGCCGCCCGCTTCGGGGTCCGCCGGCTGGCGATCGCGCACCGCACCGGGGACGTGCCGCTGGGTGACGCGAGCGTCATCATCGTGGCTGCGGCGCCTCACCGGGACGCCGCGTTCGCGGCGGCGCGCCACGCGATGGACGAGACGAAGGCGCGCGCGCCGATCTGGAAGGCCGAACGGTTCGCCGACGGGCACGTATGGATCGGTGAGCCGGCACGCACGGATAGCGCGCAGGAGCCGCACGAATGAAGACCGACCCCCTGGCGGCGTCGCTCGACCGGGTGCTCCAGCTCGCCGGCGACATGGCGGGCGCATGGGGAGCCCGCGCGCGTGCCTCCACGACGCTGGCCCGGCAACGGGCGATCCTCCGCCTTCTCGGCGTCTCCGGCCTGGATCGTGCCGAGACGTCGCTCGCGTCGATGGTCGTGGAGCGAGCTCTCGGGACCGATCCCGGCCGCCTGGCCGGCGGCATCGCGCTCCCATTCGCGGTCGCGCTGCTGGAGTACGACGTGACTCCGCAGCAGCTCGCCCTCGACGTCGCGAGCGGTGCGATCGACCTCGCGCTGGAGGCGCAGCTGTTGAACGACCCTGCACGCCGGGCGGCTGCCGAGGCCGAGGTCGGGCGCCTGTTGGCGCGGGCCGTGGAACGGATCGACGCGAATCGCACCGCGCGCCGCGAGACGATCGACGTCCTGGGCGATGCGCCCCGACCGTGGGTCGGCGTCACGCTCGCCGCGCCCAGTCTCGATGTCGCGCCCGCGGAGGCTGCGTCGCTCGTGGCTGCTGGCGCCGACCTCCTTCGCGTTCGCGTCCCGGCGGTACGCGAGCTGGTGCTGCGACTCCACGACCGTGGAATCGAACCGCCCGACTGGCGGCCACATCCGCCCGGTGGACACCAGGTCGACGAGGATCCCGCGGACGTCCCGGCGGGCAGCCAGCGCGCCCTCGCCGCGCTCCGGGCCCGCGTCGACGAGGCGGCCGCCAAGTCCGGGCGCTACGTCCGGCTCTCAAGCGCCACGTCTGCGCTGGCCGCGCCCGAGCAGGCCCTCGTCGCCGCCCTCGAGCGGATCGACGTCGTGGAGGCGGATCCCATCGCCGAGATCGTCGCCGACGGCGTGGACCCGGCCCGCGCGCTCGCCGACAGCGCATTCGCGCATCTGCTCCTTCGCCGCGCCGGCGCCCACGTGCTGGTGGGACCGGGACCCCTGGTCGTCGCCCCGGACCTCGCCCGGGGCATGCCGCCGGACGCCGCGCTGCGTGCGGGCCGGGCCTTCGCGATGCAGGCGCTCGCGATCGCCTTCGCCCTCGGCGACGGGATCCCGGGGCCACAGATCATCGCCGGCGCCCTGCCGCCCTGGCTGGCCGAGGAGCGCAACCCGGCGACGCAGGCGCTGGCCGCGGTGACGCTCCAGCGGGCGGCCTGGCCCGAGCTGTCGCTGGCGTTCGAGGAGCCGGCCCCGTCGGGACGGACGGTGGCGCGCTGGCCCGTCCTCCTTGCGATCGGGCTCGCGATCGCCGGCCCGTCGGCGGTCGTCGTGCGGCGCGCGGGCGCCGGTGACCTGGGCCAGGTCGTCGAGTCGACGAGGACGACGGCCGCGCTGGTTGCCGAGCTGGGGGCGAACCCCGCGGAGGCCCTGGCCCGTCCTGCGGTGGCAGCCCACGCGACCGCTGTGCTCGCGGCAGCGGCTGATACGCTCGAGCGCCTGCGCGACACGGGCTGGGACTCGGTGCTGGGGATGCCGCCGGGCCTGGCCGGGCAGACCAGGCTTGGCGCGGACGCCGTCACCGAGCGGACGGAGGCATACGATCCCGTTGGGTTGGCGTTCGGCGCGGGCTGATGCTAGCGGGTAGATCCGCTCGGGCTGATCCCCGGGCCGGTGTCAGGCGCCGGTCGGTCCGGCCTTCCGGGCCGCCTCGACCCCACCGAGCGCCTCGCGGAGGCGGCCGATCCACTCGCCCTCGTGCTCGCCGACCAGCTTGACGCACCAGGCGAGCGCCTCGCTGCGGCTGCGAGCCACGCCGGCCTCGACCAGCGTGTCCAGCACGATCCGCTCCGGCTGCCGAAGGCGGGTCATGGCCGGGATCCCGGCCGTCGTGAAGAGGGTCCGCTCGCCGCCGAGCAGGACGCCCCAGGAGACGATCTTGCGGAAGCGATGCTGGGCATCCTCCGCGATCGTCATCCGGGTGCCCCGGGTCTCCTCGCGGAAGCGCTCGATCCGGGAGGCGCGCGCGGCCGCCCGGGCGGCGTCGCTGGCGTCGGCGGGAAGGTCCACGTCGGCAAGGGTGCCGACAACCAGGATCTCCTCGCGGTCGACGCTGATCTCGGGAGCGCCGACGAACCAGCCGTCGGTGAAGCGGCCGGCGAACCAGCCGGTGATCTCGTCGTGGGTTGCGGGTGATTGGGACATCAGGGTGAGCCTCTTGTGCAGGGCGACAGGGACGATGTCTGCCGCATGCCGAGATTACATCATTACTCAGTGTGTCGCATTCTGGCGCAAGCCCGGGGAGCCGCCACGACGGGCCCACGAGCTGGCGGGTACAGTCCGGTCATGGCGTCCTCGCCCCGTGCCTTCGTCCTGCGCCATACGCGCCTCCGTCCCGTGCCGGGACTCGAGGAGATCCGTCTCCACCTGGCCGACGAGGTGCTGCCGCTGTGGCACGCCGCCCAGGTCGAGACGGACGATGAGGACGCCGCGCTCCCGTACTGGGCGTTCGCGTGGGCGGGCGGCCTCGCCATCGGCCGCTACCTCCGCGAGCACCCGGAGGCCGCGGCGGGTCGGCGCGTGTTCGACCTGGCATCGGGTTCCGGGCTGTGCGCGATCGCGTCGATGCGTGCGGGCGCGGCCGAGGCGACCGGCGCCGACATCGACGTGTTCGCCGCCGCGGCGATCGAGGTCAACGCCCGCGCCAACGGCCGTCGTGTGGCCGTCGTGTGCCGCGATATCCTCGACGAGGAGCCGCCGGACGCGGACGTCATCCTTGCCGGCGACTCCTGGTACGAGGCCCGCCTCGCCGATCGCGTCCTGCCGTGGCTCCAACGGGCTCGGGACCGCGGCATCGATGTCCTCGTCGGCGATCCCGGCCGCCGCTACCTGCCAACCGACGAGCTGGTCGAGCTCGCCTCGTACGACGTCCGCACCACCACCGAGCTCGAGGACCTCGAGCGCAAGCAGGCCCGTGTTTACGCGCTGCGGCCGGCCGCCGCGACCGCATCGAGGGAAACCAGGAAGTGAGACGAACCGTGAGATCGATCCTGCTCTGGATGGCCCGCAATCCCTGGCTGCGCGAGCACCTGCCCCGGATCGGGTTCGTGCGTCGGGCCGTCCGCCGGTTCATGCCCGGCGAGGATGCCGACGCCGCCTTCGGTGCAGCCGCCGGGCTGGCCGCGAGCGGGCAGGGGATCGTCTTCACGCGGCTGGGCGAGAACCTGGTCGAGCTCGCGGAAGCGGACGAGGTCGCGGCCCACTACCGCGCGCTGCTCGACCGCGAGACGTCGCTGCCCAGGCGGCCGGAGCTTTCGGTGAAGCCCACGCAGCTCGGGCTCGACATCGACGCGGAGGCCTGCTTCCGGCACCTCGACGGGCTGGCCGGGCGCGCCGCCGACGCCGGCACGTGGCTGTGGCTGGACATGGAGGGCTCCGGGTATGTCGACGCGACGCTGGACCTCTTCGAGCGCCTCCGCGCGGCCCATCCGAACGTGGGAATCTGCCTCCAGGCATACCTGAAGCGAACGCCGAAGGACCTGCGGCGGCTCCTTCCCCTCGAGCCGGCCGTCCGCCTCGTGAAGGGCGCCTACGACGAGCCGGCGGCGATCGCATACCGCCGCCGGCCTGAGGTGGACGCGGCCTACCAGGCGCTTTCGCTCGTGCTGGCCGAGGCGGCCCGCGACGGGCGCGCGCGCTGCGCGCTCGGCACCCACGACAGCGGCCTGGTCGAGCGGATCGCGGCATTCGCCGACGCTGCGGGGGTGGCGCGCGGGTCGCTGGAGGTCCACATGCTGTACGGGATCCGCGCCCGCGAGCTGGCCCGGCTCCGGGCGGCCGGCTTCCCGGCATTCACGCTCATCGCGTACGGAGACTTCTGGTACCCGTGGTACATGCGCCGCCTGGCGGAGCGCCCGGCGAACGTGCTCTTCGCGCTCCGCCAGCTCCTGCCGTAGCGGCGGCCGCGCGGCCTGCGGCCTAGTGGACGCGCGACTGCAGACCCGTCCAGAACGGCTCGCGCAGCTCCGTCTTGAGGATCTTGCCGGTTCCGCCCTTTGGGAGGGCGTCGCGGAAGTGGATCTCCCGCGGGACCTTGAAGCGCGCCAGCCGCCCGCGGCAGAACAGCTTGAGCTCCCTGGCGCTCACCTCCATCCCCGGCTTGAGGACGACAAGCGCGACGGGTGCCTCCCCGAACGTCCCGTCCGGCGCGGCGACGACCGCGCATTCCAGGACCGCCGGGTGGGCCGCCAGCGCGTTCTCCACCTCGACGGACGAGATGTTCTCGCCGCCGCGGATGATCACGTCCTTGGATCGGTCCTTGATCAGGACGTAGCCGGCCTCGTCGAGCGTTGCCATGTCGCCTGTCCGGAGCCAGCCGTCGCGCATCGCAGCGGCAGTGGCATCCGGGTCGCGGTAGTAGCCGTCCATGACGCTGTTGCCGCGGACGACGATCTCGCCGATCCGCTCGCCGTCGGGCCGCACGTCGTGGCCCTCGCTGTCCACCACCCGGATCTGCACGCCGGGGATCGGCCAGCCGGTGAGCGCCTGGCGTTCCTGGCGCTGTTCGGGCGGCTCGGCGTCGGTCAGGACCCGCCGCGGCTGGGCGAGCGTGAGGATGGGCGCCGTCTCGGTCAGGCCGTAGCCCACGATCGCCTGGACGCCCAGCTGCTCCTCCAGGGCGCGCACGAGCACCGGCGACGCGGGCGAGCCGCCGATGATCACCTGGCGCAGGCTCGAGAGGTCGAAGCTCGCGCGCTCGTGGTGGTTGATCAGCGCGTTGAAGATCGCGGGAACGGCGAGCAACCGGGTGACGCCATGACGCTGGACCAGCTCCATGAGCGCCGTCGGGTCGAAGCGCCGGAGCATCACGTGGCGCCCGCCGACCATCGTGAGGAAGTGGGGGACACCCCAGCCGTTGACGTGGAAGAGCGGGACCACGTGGAGGACCACGTCGTCCTCGCCGAAGCCGAGGGCCAGCTCGGCGTGCACGGAGTGGAGGTAGAGCTCGCGGTGGGTGAGCGCCACACCCTTCGGCAGACCGGTCGTGCCGCTGGTGTAGAAGAGCTCTGCGATCGCGTTCTCGTCGATCTGGGGGTGGCGCGGTTCCGGCGAGCCGCCCGACAGGAGCGCCTCGTACTCGTCGCTGGCGATGCCCCCCGGCTCGCCCTCCAGGATCACGAAGCGCGGTCGCGTCGTGAGCTGCGGGACGATCGCCTCCACGAGCGGCAGGAAGTCGCGGTGGAACGCCACCAGCTTCGAACCGGCGTGGTCCAGGATGTAGGCGATCTCGTGCGGGGTGAGCCGGATGTTGATCGGGTTCAGCACGGCTCCCGCCTCCAGGACGCCGTAGTAGGCCTCCAGGAGGTGGTGCGTGTTGTACGTGATGAACGAGACGCGATCGCCGGCCCCGATCCCCAGCCCGCTCAGCGCGTTCGCCAGCCGATGCGTCCGCTCGGCGTAGACGCGGTACGTGAACTGCTGGTCGCCATCGATGACCCCGACCTTGTCACCGAAGTAGGTCGCAGCCCTGTCGCGGAACTCCAGGACCGAGAGCGGCACGAACACGGGAACCTCCAGGCTCGACGGGGCGCGATCGCAGGCGCCAAGTGTCGCGCACGCGGACCCGTCCGTCACGAGGGTTCGCGCGGCGTGTGAACGCGCGGCGAGACGGCCCCGACGATGTTCCAGCCTCAGTGGACGAGGAAGATGCTGCCCAGGAGAACCGCGAGCACCGCGAGCGTGATCGCGACGTAGAGCCGGTCGCCCTCGAGCCAGAAGCCGGCGACGCTGGTCGCGACGCGCAGCACGGGCGTCGCGAGCAGGACGAGCAGCCCGGCCTGGGCGAACGCGACGGGACGCAGCGCCAGCAGCCCGGGGCCGAGTTGCGAGAAGTCGGTCGGGGCCGAGGCCGTGGGCGCTGCCCCGAGGAGCGAGCCGTTCCAGCCGACCAGGAGCGACAGGGCGAAGCCCACGGTCGTGAGTGCGGCGGCGGTGACCACGCCGGTGCGCAGGACCGAACTCACGACAGCCCGGAACTGGTCGGGAGTCAGGCGCTCTCGCCGGGCGTTCCCGCTCACGCGCCCACCCCGAACCCGCGCAGCAGCGTCTGGATCCCGATCACGACCAGCACGGGGAGGAAGATCCAGCGGACCTGCCGGTTCGCCAATCGCGGGAGGAGCCGCGCGCCGAGCATCGCCCCCGCCAACACCCCGAGCGCGACCGGGGCGACCAGGGTCGGATCCACGTCGCCGCGCCCCAGGTAGATCCCGGCCGAGGCGGCCGCGGTCACGCCGATCATGAAGTTGCTGGTGGCCGAGGAGACCTTCATCGGCAGGCGCATCGCGCCGTCCATCGCGACGACCTTCAGGGCGCCCGAGCCGATCCCGAGGAGCCCGGACACGAGGCCGGCGCCCCACATGAGGACGAATCCCAGGGGTACGCGCCGCGCGGCGTAGGGCACCTCGCGGCCGAGCCGGGCATCCGGGTAGCTCGACGCGAGGCGGAGTCGGGCGGCCAGTCCGCTCGGCTCGACCTCCGGCGGCATCTCCTCGCCGAGGCGCAGGACCTGCATGAGGGCAGAGCCAAGCAGGACGAGGCCCAGGAGGATGTACAGGAAGGCTTGAGCGACGATCGCCGCGAGGAGCGCACCGACCACCGCTCCCGTCGTGGTGGCCAACTCCAGGAACATCCCGACCCGCATGTCGGTCATGCGATCGCGCACGTAGGCGGCGGCCGCCCCGGAGCTCGTGGCGATGACGCTGACGATGCTCGCCCCGATCGCGAGACGAATGTCGATCCCGAAAAGCAGCGTGAGCGTGGGCACGATCAGGATCCCGCCGCCGACCCCGGCAAGGGCTCCGATCAGGCCCGCCAGGATGCTGATCGCGAAGATCGCGCCGTCGGCCCCCAGGGTCACGTGATCGCGCCCTCCGACGCGGGCGGGTCGAGCCCGATGGGCGGTCGACGGCGGTGGCGGAGGACCAGGACGCCCAGCGCTCCCACGACCACCACTGCCGAGATGAGCATGGCCATCGGGATCCCGAAGAAGGTCCAGTTGTCGGCCTTGAGCGTCTCAACGGCGAAGCGGACGGAGCCGTACCAGATGAAGAAGACGAGGAGCAGGTCGCCGGGCCGGAGGCGAGCGACGAACCGACGCGCCATCCAGATCAGGACGAGCGCCCCGATGAGGCCGGACAGCGACTCGTAGAGGAACATCGGCTGGAAGTGCTGCCCGAGGGTCGCCAGCGGGTCAGAGCCGGGCGGACACTCATAGCCCTGGGTCCGGTACTGGCACTGGATGGCGATCCCCCATGGCAGGTTCGTGGGCGCTCCGTACAGCTCCTGGTTGAAGAAGTTGCCCCAGCGCGCGATGGCCTGCATCACGAACAACCCGGGTGCCACCGCGTCCGCCCAGGCCAGGAACGGCTGGCGCTTCCAGCGGGCGTACAGGAACGCGGCGATGGTCCCGGCGATGATCCCGCCGTAGACCCCGAGACCCGAGTAGGGCGGCAGGACGATCCGGAGGAGATCGTCGCGGTAGAGCTGCCACTGGTCGATGACATGGTAGAGCCGGCCGCCGATGAGGGCCGCGACCGCGACGACGATCATTGCGTTCGTGAGCAGCTCGACGTCGAGCCCTCGCCAGCGTGCCTCGCGGCTCACGACGAGATAGACCGCGGCGAGCCCGACGGCATAGGCGACGCCGTACCAGTGCACGGCCAGCGGCCCGATCGAGAATGCGATCGGGGATGGCGTGATGTCGATCACGGGTGGAATGGCAAGCGGAGCCGGCGTGCCTCGGTGGCTGCGGTCAGTGATGCACTCCGGGCGGGAAGGTCATTGGGCCCTGTCGGTCCTCGTCGGTGGCCATGATCATAGCGGGCGTCCGGGGAGGGCGCCCTACTCTGTCACTTGCGCAAGTATGCAAGCACATGGTAGCATCAACCGGCCGAGGCCTGAGCCGCTCGACCAAGCGAGGTACCGCCGCGATCATGGAAACCGCCGACCAGACGCTCGAGCACTACCGGCTGCACGCAGACGTGTGCCGGGTCCTGACCGACCCCAAGCGCCTGATGCTCCTGGCGGCACTCCGGGCAGGCGAGCGGTCCGTCGGCGATCTTGCCGCCACCATCGGCGTGGCCCTCCCGAACGCGAGCCAGCACCTCGCCGTTCTGCGCGCGGCGGGTCTCGTCGCGAGCCACAGGATGGGGACCACGGTGGTCTACCGGCTCGCAGAGCCGGCGATCGCCGACGCCTGCGACATCATCTCGGCGATCGTGGCCCGCCGCTTCGGAACGGTCGCCCGACCCGCCGCCAGCGTCGCAGCCCATGCCCCCATCACCGCCACCCAGGAGTGACCCCAATGCCCATGACAACCAGCTTCACGTTCGGCACCCGGCTCCCAGGGACCGTCGCCGGCGTTCGTCCGGCCGTCGAATCCGCGCTCAAGGCCGAAGGCTTCGGCATCCTCACCGAGATCGACGTCCAGGCGACGCTGAAGGCGAAGCTGGGCGTGGACCGCGCGCCGTACCTGATCCTCGGCGCCTGCAACCCGCCGCTCGCCCATCGGTCGCTCGAGATTGACCCATCGATCGGCGCGCTCCTGCCCTGCAACGTCGTCCTCCGGGAGGATGGCGCGGAGACGATCGTCGAGGCGATGGATCCGATGGCCGCCCTGGGGATCGTCGATGCCCCGGGCGTCCGCGCGATCGCCGAGGAGGCGAAGGCCCGCCTCGCGCGGGCAATCGCCGCCCTCGAGGCGCGGGCCTGACCTGCCGACCATCCCGCGGGACGTCTCGACCGACGCGTCGCCCGCCCCACGAACACCACGGAGATCCACTCATGGCAACCAAGACCGCGACCGTCACGCTCGACGGGACCAACCTTCGCTTCGTGGCCTGCTCGGGCAGCGGGCACTCGGTCGTCCTCGACGACGGTCGGGGTGACACCGGACCTCGCCCCGCCGAGCTGATCCCGATGGCGCTTGCGGGCTGCACGGCCATGGACGTCATCTCGATCCTGCGCAAGAAGCGCCAGGAGGTCACGCGCTACGAGGTGCGCGCCGAGGGCGTCCAGATGGACGATCACCCGAACGCCTTCACCCGGGTCGACGTGCTCCACGTCGTGGAGGGACCGGCGATCGACGTCGACGCGCTCCGCCGGGCGATCGAGCTGTCGGCGACGAAGTACTGCAGCGTCGGCGCGACGCTCTCGACGGGCATCACCGAGGTCCACCACGCGTATCTGCTCCGGGGCGGCGACGGCTCGGAGCGGACGGCCGAGGTCCTCGTCCTCGGTCCGAACGCGGATCCTGGCGCGCCGGCCGCCGAGGCCCCGATCGCAGTCGGCGCGGCGGTCTGACCGGCCGAGCCGGCATCCATTCGGCACACGGAGACGATCGCGATGTCCAGCAAGCGCAAGAGCAGCCAGCCCACGGTCAACCCGTCGCGAAAGGCCGGCTCGGCCGGGCGACCGGGCACGACGGGCCGCAGCACGGCGTCGGGGTCCACGCGTCGGTGGGTCTTCCTTGGGTCGGGGCTCGTGGTTGCGCTCATCGCCGTCATCGGCGGATGGGCCCTCCTCTCCGGCCACCCGGGCACCGGCGCCTCCACGCCATCGGGCGGCCCGGCCGGGACGGTGGTCCAGGCGAACGGGGGCCACTGGACGAACATCACGCCGGACACGCTCGCGACGATGCTCGGGAGGAAGGACTTCACGCTCCTGAACGTGAAGACGCCGTACATCGGGGAGATCGCCGGAACGGACCTCTACATCCCGTACACGGACCTCACCGCGCGCGCGGCCCAGCTCCCGGCAGACAAGAACGTCAGGGTCGTCGTCTACTGCAGGAGCGGGAACGAGAGCGCGATCGCGGCCCAGACCCTGATCGACCTGGGCTACACGAACATCGACAACCTCGACGGTGGGATGAACGCCTGGACCGCCAGCGGCCGCCAGCTGGTCCAGCTGAACCGCGGATGACAGGCCCCTCCGCTACCGCTCGACGGGGAACCCGACGATGCTGCCCCACTCGGTCCAGGAGCCGTCGTAGACCCGGACGTGGTGCCATCCGAGGACCTGGGTCATGACGAACCAGAGCGAGCTTGCCCGGTGGGAGAGCCGGCAGTAGACGATGACCTCGTCAACCTGGTCCGGTGCCGCGCCGATTGCCCGCAAGAGCCGCTCCAGCTCCTCGGCCGGCTTCAGGGAGAAGTCGTCCGGATTCATCAGGTCACGCCCGTGGAGGTTCACCGCGCCCGGGATGTGACCGCGCCGCTCGGCGCCGTGGTCGAACCCGGGTGCCGGCTTGACCCGCTCACCCCGGAACTCCTCGCCGGTCCGCCCGTCGACCAGGAGCCGGCCGGGCTTGCCGAGGTTCCCCCGGACCTCATCGCGGGTGACCCGGGACGAATCGTCCCGTTCGGTGCGCGCGGGACGGTAGGCGACCGCGGTGATCTCCGGCGTCTCTGTCGTGAGGGGCCGGCCTTCCAGCATCCAGCGTCGCTTCCCACCGTCGAGCACGCGGACCTCGGGGTGCCCGAGCATCTCGTGGAGGACCCAGAAGGCGCGCATCGCATAGTGGTTGCGACCGCTGTAGAGGACGAGCGTCGTGTCCGCGTCGATCCCGGCCGCCCCGAGCCGCTCGGCAATCTCGGCCGGGGTCGCGAACTCCCGGTCGGTCGGGTGCCACAGCAGGTCCTTCCAGTACCACCATCGGGCCCCCGGGACGTGGCCGTCCGAGTAGTCATCCTCTTCGAGCTCGTACCGGATCTGGGCGACCTTGATCGCGGGCTCTCCCAGGTGTTCGTGGAGCCAATCCGGCGTCACGATCGGCGGGTCAGTCATCCCGGCTCGTCATCCTGCGGCCGCCGGGCCGGTCCTCTGCGACCCTGACCGCCCGCACGATCGCGTCGATCGGCCCACGGCCGTCCGCGGCGCGCCGACGGACGACCTCCGTTCGCTCGATCCGGAAGCCGACAAGGTCGGCCGCGACCTCGCCCGGCGTGAACAGGACGTCGGGGTCCTGGGGTCCGCCAACGCCGTCCGCCAGGTTCGTCCGGTCGTGCCCGACGACCAGCAGCGTCCCGCCGGGCGCGACAGCCGCGGCCGCCCGCGCATAGACGTCGCGTCGCTCCTCGCGCGGGAGGTGGATGAAGAACAGCGCGACGAGGTCGTAGAGCCGGCCGCCGGGCGACCAGTCGAGGAGGTCGGCCAGCTGCCACTCGACGCGGACGCCGCTGGCCGTAGCGAGGCCTCGCCCGCGATCCAGCGCCACCTGCGAGAAGTCGACCGCCGTGACCTGCCACCCGTGGCGTGCCAGCCAGATCGCGTTCCGCCCGTCGCCGGCCCCGAGGTCGAGGGCGCGGCCCGGCCGCAGCGATCCGATCTCGCCGACCAGCGTCGGATCGGGCTCGGACGACTCGATCGGCTCCCGCGCGGCGTGGCGCTGATCCCAACGCGCCCGCCGGCTGGGCGCGGGCGGCAGGTCGTGATCGCTCATCGCCGGACTCCCCGCCTGACCTGGTCGTCGAGGTGCTCGCGAATTCGCGCGGCCATCGCCTCCTCGATCACGGTATCGGGGTCGCGCAGACCCCCGAGGGTCGCCCGGACTCCGATGAGGCTCGCGTACAGGGGCGGGCATGTCGGGCAGGCTTCAAGGTGCGTCTCGACGGCGGCGCGGGTGGCCTGGTCGAGCTCGCCGTCGAGGTAGGCGGAGACGTGGCGCCGGGCGCGCCAGCAGCGCAACGGCTGGGCAAGGCTCGCCTGGCGCCGCTCGTCGTCTTCGGCGAGCGCGCTCACGAGGAGCATCCGCCCCCGCCGGAGTCGCTGCTTGGTCGCCGGAAGCCCGGTGGACATTGCCCGCGCGATCTCGATTGCTGTCCAGCCGAGCACGTCGTGGAGCACGACGGTGACCCGATAGATGACCGGAAGCCGAGCGAGCGCGTCCTCGAGCTCGTCACGCAGCTCGGCCCGCTCCAGCACGCGGTCGGGTGCCACGGAGTACCGGTCGTCCTGCCAGTCCGCCTCGACGGCATCGATGTCCAGCTCGTCGTGATGAGCGCGGGAACGGTCGATGATGCGGTTGACGAGGCTGCGCCGGAGCCACGCGCCCAGCGACGCCGGGTCCCGAAGCTGGTCCCGGCGCCGCCAGGCGCCCACGATGGTTTCCTGCGCGCAGTCCTCGGCCTGGTCCGGGTCGCGGACCAGGCGGGTCGCCAGGTGCACGAGCCGCGGGAGCTCGCTCGCGAGGGCGGTCGCGAACTCGTTCCCGTTGGCCGTCCCGTCGATCCCCAATTCGATCCTCGTTGCGTGGCTCAGTGCGCCTTCGACTTCGTGCTGACCCGCAGGAGCGCGTACAGCGGGCAGAAGCCAACGATACCCGTGCCGAGCGCGATCGCCGCGACGACCCACACGACGTAGAGGAGGGGCGAGCTGACGGCTCCGCCCAGGGCGACCGCGGCCAGGGCGATCCCAAGCACGATGCGGATGACGCGATCGATCGGGGCTTCGTTGATCTCGAGCTTCATCTCGGTGTCCTCTCGGTTTCGGCGGGTCCACGCCCGTCTCTGCTCTATTGACGAGTCCCGGCGCGGGATGGATACATCAGACAAGGTGGGACGCTGGGACCCAGCTCGCGCATCTCGAGCGCCCTGCCGCTCCGACCCCCAAGAGTCCGAATGGCCCGCCGACAGGTGACTATTAGCCCACGGCGTATATATAGCGTGTGCATATATTCATGCAGCACTGATACAAGTTTCATGCCTATAGAGACGTACAGCACCTAGCCGGGTTCGAACAAGGGAGGCCGTGGAACGCGATGGAGCGCCAGAGCGCGACGCACGACATCGATGAGCTCCAGGCCTCGATGCTGCGATCGCTCGCAAGCGTGAACCGCCTGCGGATCCTGCACCTGCTCGGCGCCAGGCCCTGCGAGGTCCACGAGATCTCCCGCGAGTTGTGCCTGAACCAGGCCGCGGCGTCGCAGCACCTTTCGGCCATGCGCTCGGTCGGCCTCGTGGAGGCGGTCCGCGATGGGCGATCCGTCAGGTATCGCCTGGCGGATCCGCAGATTCTCGCCGCCTGCGAGCTCATGCGGGCGGTCCTCGTCCGACGCCTCTCGCGGCTGGGCGACCTCGCCGCCGCGGCGTACGAGCCGGCCCTCACCGCCCTTCTCGCAACTGAGGTACCCAACTCGTGAGTGATTCGTTGTCTCTCGTGCTCTTCTCCGGCACTGACGACAAGCTCATGGCGGCGGCCACGCTCGCCGCCGGCGCGTCTGCGATGGGCGAGACGGTCAACGTGCTCCTGATGTTCTGGGCCCTCGACGCGTTCCGTTCGGACCGCGTGGCGACCAGGCACGGCCTCGCCTACGACGCGGCGCGCCCCCGGCCGACCGAGCCGGTCGAGAAGGTGGGCGCGTTGCCCTGGCTGGACACGTTCCGCCAGGCCAAGGAGATCGGTGAGATGAGCATCCGAGCCTGCTCCGGCTCGCTCGACACGCTGGGCCTCGACGCGACCGATCTCGATCCGATCGTCGACAGCGCCGGCGGGATCGCGTCGTTCCTGATGGCCGCCGAAGGCAGCCAGATCCTCTTCATCTGATCGCGCCACCGAGCGACGAAAAGGAGCACGACATGGCGGACACCCAGAAGCTGGTCTTCATGGTCCTGCACGGTCCGGACCATCCCGAGCACGCCACCATCCCGTTCGTCATGGGCTGTGCCGCCCTCGCGTCCGACGTCGAGGTCGTCCTCGGCTTCCAGGCGGATGGCGTGGAGCTGGTCCGGGCGGGCGTCGCGGACGGCGTCGCCGCGTCCGGCTTCCCGCCCCTCGCGAAGCTCCTCGCGGACTACCGGGAGCTCGGCGGGTCCCTCCTCGTCTGCGGGCCGTGCATCAACAGCCGCGGGATCACCGCCGCCGACCTGATCGAGGGCGCCGAAGTGGTCGCCGCCGCCCGTTTCGTCGCCGAGATCACGTCGGCCACCAACAGCCTCGTCTACTAGGAGAAAGAGCCATGCCAGCCACCGTCACCGAGTCCGAGCTCGAGACCCTCACCGCCGACAAGATCATCGACGCCCGCGGCGCCGCCTGCCCGGGACCCCTCCTCGAGGCGAAGAAGGGTATGGGCACCGTTCCGGTCGGCGCCGTCATCGAGATCTGGTCCAGCGACCCGGTCACCAAGAGCGACATCGGGGCATGGTCCGCGAAGGTGGGCCACGGGTTCCTCGGCGTCCTCGTCGCCGACGGGTACGAGCGCGTCTTCGTGCGCCGCGGCAAGTAGGCCCTCGAGCGACTGCCCGGCGGGCCCCGAACAGGCGCACCCGCCGGGCTGAACCGAGCCAGGAGCGACCATCCCATGACCGTGTCCGTTGCCGGAGAGGCCCAGGTGGAGGCGCCGGCCTTCGCCCCCCGGATCCTCGTCTTCTCCACGAACAACATCTCGGATCCGGGCATCGACCTCGCCGGCAGCTCGCACATGCACTACACGCCCGGCGTGATGGTCATGCCGATGCCCTGCACCAGCGGCATCAAGCCGGCCTGGATCGCCCACGCGATCGAGCAAGGCTTCGACGGCGTCTTCGTGGCCTCGGACGGCGACGAGTGCGCCTACCTGCCCGACTGCGCCGAGCGCGCTTCGCGGATCATGGCGGAGGCCCAGACGCTCCTCAAGGAGGCCGGCCAGTCGCCCCAGCGGTTGAAGATGGCGGCCATCTGCTCGGTCTGCGCCGAGCCATTCACCCGGCAGGTCACGCAGTTTGCCCAGGCGCTCGTCGCGCTCGGGCCCTCGGGAGCGCACTGAGCCATGGACTACGACGTGCTCGTCGTCGGCAGTGGGATCGGGGGGATGGAATCCGCCCTGAAGCTGGGCGACATGGGCTTTCGGGTCCTGCTGGTGGAACGGGAAGCCAGCGTGGGCGGGAAGATGATCCTGCTCAGCAAGGTCTTCCCCACGCTGGACTGCGCCAGCTGCATCTCCACGCCGAAGATGGCGTCGACGATCCACCACCCGAACATCACGACCTACACGTACAGCGAGGTCGACGGGATCCAGCCCGACGGCGACGGCCGCTTCCACGCCCGGATCACGCGGAAGGCGCGCTTCGTGGACGAGGCGGCCTGCACCGGCTGCCAGAAGTGCGAGATGGCCTGCACGGTGGCCGTGCCGGACCAGTTCAACGCCGACCTGGTCGCCCGTCGCGCGGCGTACATCGCGTTCCCGCAGGCGGTGCCCAAGAAGGCGGTCATCGACCGCGCCGGCAGCTCTCCCTGCTCGTACGCCTGCCCCGCCGGGATCCAGGCGCACGGCTACGTCTCGCTGATCCGGAGCGGCGAGTACGAGAAGGCCTACCAGCTCGTGCTCGACGCGACGCCGCTGGTCGGGACCCTGGGGCGCGCCTGCTACGCACCGTGCGAGGCCGAATGCACCCGCGGCTCGCTCGAGGGGACCCTCCCGATCCGCCTCCTGAAGCGGTTCGTCTCCGACCACCACGGCGCGACCGCCGACGGTCCGGGCATCGAGGTCGCCCCGCCGAACGGCCGGAAGGTCGCGATCGTGGGCTCCGGCCCCTCCGGCCTGACGGCCGCCTGGCAGCTGGCGCGCCGCGGGTACGCCGTGAAGATCTTCGAGGCTGCCCCGGAGCCGGGCGGATTCCTCCGCCTCGCCATCCCCTCCTACCGCCTTCCGGTCGAGGTCGTCGAGCGCGACATCGACAACGTCCGGGCCATCGGCGTCGAGATCGCCACGAACAGCCCGGTCAGCGACGTCGCCGCCCTCAAGGAGGCCGGCTTCGACGCCGTCCTCGTGGCGACGGGCACGCCGCGCTCGACCGGCATCGGCGTCCCCGGCGAGGATCGCCTCGGGGTGCTGGGCGGCACCGACTTCCTGCGCACGGCGAAGCTCGGCCAGCCGATGGACCTCACGGGCAAGCGCGTCGTGGTGATCGGCGGCGGCAATGTCGCGATGGACACCGCGCGGACGGCTCGCCGCCTCGGCGCCGCGTCCGTGACCGTGGCCTACCGGCGCGGCCGCCAGGAGATGCCGGCCCACCACGTCGAAGCCGACGACGCCGAGCACGAGGGCGTGGCCTTCAGCTTCCAGGTCGCGCCGGCCGAGGTCCTGGGCGATCAGCACGGTGCCGTGAGCGGCCTGCGCTGCACCCGCATGACGCTCGGCGCGCCGGACGAGTCCGGCCGGCGCCGCCCCGAGCCCGTCCCGGGCAGCGAGTTCGTGCTGCCCTGCGAGATCGTCATCGGCGCGATTGGCATGACGCCGGATACGGGCGCCTTCGCACGCCAGGTCTCGATGAACACGAACGGCACCATCGAGGCTGACGCGACGTCTCGCCAGACCGGCCTGCCGTACGTCTTCGCGGCTGGAGACGTGGTGAACGGGGCGACCGACATCACGCGCGCGGTCGGCGAGGGTCGCCGGGCCGCCCACATGATCGATCGCTGGTTGACCGGTGGGGCCCTCGACGGCTTCGACGACCGGCTGCCGGTCGTCGACAAGGCGCAGGTCATCGCCCGCCAGAAGGCGTATGCGCTCCGAGCTCCCCTCCCGAACGGCACGACGCTCGTCGCGGACCCGGTCGACTTCTCCGAGGTGGAGGCCCCACTGACCGAGGCGGAGGCACGCGGGGCCGCCGGTCGCTGCCTGGACTGCGCCGTCTGCAGCGAGTGCGGGGAGTGCGTCGACGCCTGCCCGGTGGATGGGTGCATCGACCTGCACGCGCGTGACGAGAAGCTCGAGGTCGACGTCGCGGCCGTGGTGGTCGCCACCGGCTTCAAGCTCTTCGCCGCCGACCTCAAGCCCCAGTACGGCTATGGGACGTACAAGAACGTCATCACCGGCATGCAGATGGATCGCCTCCTCGCCCCGACCCGGCCCTTCAACACGATCCTGCGACCCGGCGACGGCAAGGTGCCCGAGCGGATTGCCTACGTGCTGTGCACCGGCTCCCGCGACGAGACGGTGAACAACCCGCTCTGCTCGAAGTTCTGCTGCATGTACTCGATCAAGCAGAACCAGCTGCTCATGGGCGCCCTCCCGCTGGCCGACGTGACCGTCCACTACATGGACATCCGGGCCGCCGGGAAGCGCTACAACGAGTTCTACGAGCAGGCCAAGTCGATGGGCGCGACCTACGTGAAGGGCAGGGTGGCGAAGATCACCGAGAAGGACGACGGCAACCTGGTCCTCCGCTACGAGGACATCGAGAACGGCGGGCAGCTCGTGGAGGCCGAGTACGACCTGGTCGTGCTGGCGGTCGGCGTGCAGCCCAACAGCGACGCGCAGGGGCTGTTCCCGGCCGGCGAGCTGGCCATCGACGAGTTCCGCTACGTCGCCGAGCCGAACGAGGACCTGAACCCGGGGGCGACCAGCATCCCCGGGGTCTTCGTGGCCGGCGCGGCCTCCGGCGCCAAGGACATCGTCGACTCGATCCTCCACGCGGGCTCGACGGCAGCCCAGGTGGCGGCGCACCTCGAGCGTGTCCGCCTCCAGAAGGTGGGGGTGCCGGCATGAGCCAGCCCGAGCCCGCCGGCGCCGCCCCCGCCCCGCGGCGGATCGGCGTCTACGTCTGCCATTGCGGCGGCAACATCTCCGATTACGTCGACGTGGCGAAGGTCGTCGAATCGGTCCAGGGCGACGGCGACGTGGCCGTGGCCCGGACGGCCATGTTCGCCTGCTCCGATGCCAGCCAGCAGGACATGATCGACGACATCGCGGCGAACAACCTCGACGGCCTGGTCGTGGCGTCGTGCTCGCCCAAGCTCCACACGTTCACGTTCCGGGCGGTCGCGACGCGCGCCGGGCTCAATCCCTACGAGTACTCGCAGGTCAACATCCGCGAGCAGTGCTCCTGGATCCACAGCGACGACCCGGAGGGCGCGACCACGAAGGCCATCGGGCTCGTGGAGGCCGGCATCGCCCGAACGCGCCTGACGGAGCCCCTGGTGCCGATCGTCGTGGAGACCACGCCGAAGACCCTCGTCATCGGCGGCGGCATCGCCGGCCTCCGGGCTGCCATCGGGCTTGCCGACATCGGCCTCCAGGTGGTCGTCGTCGAGCGCGAGCTGACGCTGGGCGGCTGGGTCGGCCGCTTCGGGGCGATGTACCCGCACGGCAAGAACGGCCGAGACCTCATTGCTGGTCTCATTGCGGAGGTCAAGAAGCGGCCCGCCATCACCGTGCTGACCGGCGCCGACGTGATCGGGAAGTCCGGCAGCTTCGGCAACTACGACGTCGACATCCGCGTCGGCGGCCCCGGCGCGGGAAGCATCTCCGTCCGCGTGGGCTCGATCATCGTCGCCACCGGCTTCGATTCCTACCAGCCGGAGGTCGGCGAGTTCGGCTACGGCATCGAGGGCGTCCTGACCCTGACCGAGTTCACCGACCTGCTGGACCGCTCGAGCGGGCCCCTTGTCCACCACGGGAAGCCGGTCCGCAGCGTCGTCTACGTCTACTGCGTCGGCAGCCGGCAGCCATCGGACGGCGACGGTGCCAACGAGTACTGCTCGCGCTTCTGCTGCACGGCGGCGGTCCATGCTTCCGTCCAGGCCGCCGGGCTGGACCCCGCGGCGCGCCAGTACCACCTGTACCGGGACATCCGCACGTACGGCAAGTACGAGACCATCTACACGCAGTCGCGTGAGCTGGGCTCGGTCTACATGAAGTTCCCCGACGACACGCCGCCCGCGGTCGCGCTGGGCGACGATGGCCGGCTGGTGGTCACCGTTCGCGACCTCCTCACCGGCGGCGAGGAGCTGGCGATCCCGGCAGACCTCGTGGTCCTCGTGACCGGCATGGTCCCGCGGAAGAACGAGGAGCTCGTAAACGTCCTCAAGCTCCCACTGGGCTCGGACGGGTTCTTCAACGAGATCCACCCGAAGCTGCGGCCGGTCGAGACTGTCGTCGGCGGGGTTCTCATCGCCGGCGCCTGCCAGGGGCCCAAGTCCTCTGCCGAGAGCGTCGCCTCCGGCCTGGCAGCGGTCACGCAGAGTGCCGCGATCCTGCGCAAGGGGTTCGCGGAGCTCGATCCGCTGGTCGCCACCGTGGACACGGACGCATGCACGGCGTGCGGCAAGTGCCTCGATGCGTGCCCGTACGGGGCGATCGGCATGACCGGCCCCGACGGGCGGGAGGTTGCCGCGATCAGCGAGACGGGCTGCAAGGGGTGCGGCGGGTGCGTCCCCGTCTGCCCGGAGGACGCGATCGACCTTCGCGGGTACACGGACGCCCAGATCCGGGACCAGATCGACCGCCTGCTGGAGGTGCCCGTCGCATGAGCACGCTGAACAGGGAGGTCCGCGAGGTCGTGCGGGAGGAGCCCGTCATGCGCGGCCGCATCCTGGCGGCACTCGCCGATGGACCGCGAACTGTGCCCGAGATCGCGTCGGCGATCGGGAGCCCGACCCACGAAGTGCTGTTCTGGGTGATGGGAATGCGCCGCTACGGCTGGCTGCGCGAGGTCAAGGCGCCGGCCGAGGACGGCTATTTCCGGTACCAGGCGGAGGAGCGGGCATGACCGCGCAGGTGGATGTCGGGCTCTACGGGGAGCTCCAGAAGTTCGGCGCGGCGAATGTCTCCGCCTGCTTCTCCTGCGGGACGTGCACGGCGACCTGCCCGCTGGTCACCGACGACGCCACGTTCCCACGGCGGATGATCCGCTATGCGCAGGTGGGCCTGCGAGACAAGCTGCTGTCCAGCAAGGAGCTGTGGACCTGCTACGCGTGCGGCGAGTGCTCCGAGACCTGCCCGACCCAGGCCGAGCCCAGCGAGTTCATGGCCGCGGCCCGGCGCTACGCCATCGGCAGCTACGACCGGACCGGCCTGGCCCGGACGATGTACACGCGGCCGTTCCTCGGCACCGCGATCGCGGTCTTCCTGGCGGCGTTCTTCGCGATCTTCATGGCGGCGGGCCACGCGGTCCCGGCCACCGGTTCGCTCGATCTCTTCGGGTTCGTGCCCGAGGACCTCATTCACACCATCGGGATCGTCGTGATGGTGCTCGTCGCGCTGGCCGGCCTCGCCGGGATCGTGACGATGGCCCGGCAGGTCGGCCGCGTCGAGGGCGTGGGCTGGCGCACGGTGATCGGCAGCCGGGCGGCGGTCGGTCGATCCGCGCGCGCGCTGTGGGAAGCCATCGGGATCGAGTCACTGGGCCAGCGGCGATACCGCGCGGACTGCGATGCCGACAAGGCAGTCGTCCCGCTTTACCGCCGCCGATGGCTCCTCCACGCGGTCACGATGTGGGGCTTCCTGGGGCTGCTTTCGGCCACGATCCTCGACTACGGCCTGGCGCTTGCGGGGATCAAGGCGACCGGCACGCCGGTCCCGGTCTGGTACCCGGTCCGGCTGCTGGGCACGGTCGCCGGGCTGATGCTCGTGTACGGCACAAGCATGCTCATCCTGGACCGGCTCCGGCGCGCCAACCGATCCGTGGCCCACTCGACCCCCGCTGACTGGACGCTCCTCGCGCTCCTCTGGATCACCGGCGTCACCGGGTTCGCCCTGGAGCTTGCGCTCTACCTGCCTGGCGCCCCCGCCTGGGGCTACTGGGTCTTCCTGTTCCACGTGGCGGTGGCAATGGAGCTGGTGCTGCTCGCCCCGTTCATGAAGCTCGCGCACGTGGTCTACCGGCCCGTGGCGCTCTTCTTCTACGCTCTTGCTCGGACGCCCGGGCAGCCGGATCCTCAAGGAGACACGCGATGACCGCCAACCTGGAAACCGTCGCCCACGAGCACAGCGCGCACATGCTCCGCCAGATCGACCGGATGCCCGAGACCGGGGACATGGTCGGAGCCGCGTCGCCGGCCGAGCTGCGCAGGCGCCTCGACGAGACGTACGCGTTCCTCACCGAAGTCCTGATCCCGCACATCGAGGCCGCCGAGGGGACCCTCTACCCGGAGCTCGAGCGGATGTTCCAGAACGTCCACTCGATGGCGCCGCTTCGGCGCGAGCACGCCGAGGTCCGTCGATCGACCGCCGAGCTGGCCCGCATCCGCGAGCACCTCGGGGAGCAGCGGATCTCCGTCGGCCAATCCATCGCGCTGCGCCGCCTGGTCTTCCGCCTCTACGCGCTCCTGAAGGTGCACCTCGCGGAGGAGCAGGTCTACCTCGACATCCTCGATCGGCGCGAGGCCCCGGAGATGGCCGAGGCGCTCGCCGCGGCGATGGCGCACCCGGGCAGCCCCACGGCCTGATCGTCGGGGGCCTGCTCTCGGCTCCTTCGACAGCGGCCAACCCCAACGACGTACCCTTGGGCTATGGGTGCGAGCGGCGACCGGCGCATCGGGATCGTGTCGACGCGCCTGTCCGGAACGGACGGCGTCTCCCTGGAGGCGGCCAAGTGGGCCGCCGTGCTCGAGCGTCTGGGCTACGCCTGCTTCTATCTCGCCGGCGAGCTGGATCGGCCGCCGGAGCGGAGCAGGCTGACGCCCGAGGCGTTCTTCGGCCACCCCGATATCGAGGCGATCAACACGATCGCGTTCTCCGGCACCTGGGACGTCACCCGGGCCGCCGATGCCGAGCACCCCACGATCCGACGGCGGGACTACTTCAGCCCGTACGTTCGCCCGCCGACCGTTACGCGTCGGATCCACGACCTGCGGGCGCACCTCAAGGGCGAGCTGTACGCGTTCATCCACGACTTTGATCTCGACCTCCTGCTCGTGGAGAACGCGCTGGCGATCCCACTCAATCTCCCTCTGGGTCTGGCTCTCGCAGAGCTCATCGCCGAGACCGGGGTCCCGGTGATCGCCCATCACCACGACTTCGCGTGGGAACGGCAACGCTTCGCGGTCAACTGCGTGGGCGACTACATCGCGGCCGCCTTCCCACCGGGCCTGCCATCCGTGCGCCACGTGGTCATCAACTCGGTGCAGGCGCAGCAGCTCGCCTGGCGCGCGGGCCTGACCTCGCGCGTGATACCCAACGTCATGGATTTCGAGAGCCCGCCGCCCGCACCGGACGGGTACGCCCAGGGCGCCCGTGCCGCCCTCGGCGTCAAGGCCGACGAGTACCTGATCCTCCAGCCCACCCGTCCGATCCAGCGCAAGGGGATCGAGCATGCGATCGAGCTGACTCGTCGCCTCGGCGTTCCTGCCACGCTGGTCATCTCGCACGCCGGCGACGAAGAGGGCGGCGACTACAGCGAGCGAATCCGGGAGTTCGCGGACCTGCTCGGGGTCCACGTCCGCTTCGAGTCCGAGATCGTCGGGGTTGCCCGGGGCACGACGACCGACGGACGCCCGATCTACACGCTCGCCGACGTATATCCGCAGGCCGACCTGGTGACCTACCCATCGAGCATCGAGGGATTCGGGAACGCCTTCCTGGAGGCCGTCTACCATCGCCGGCCGATCGTGGTGAATCGCTACTCGATCTACGAGATCGACATCAAGCCCCACGGGTTCCGGGTCGTGGAATTCGACAACTATGTGAGCCGGAACACCATCCACGATGCCCGCCGACTTCTCGAGGAGCCGGGTCTTGCGGCAAAGTGGGCCGACGCGAACTACGCGCGCGCCCTGCGCCATTTCTCCTTTGCCGTCCTCGAGCAGCGCCTGGCCGCGTTGCTCGCAGAGTGCTTCGGCGGACGCTGATGCCCTCGGGAGGAAGCGCATTGCCTCCCGCCAGGCCCGCAATCGCCCTCGTCAGCTACGCGACGCCGCCGGTGATCGGCGGCGTCGAGCGGGTCCTGGCACGCCACGCGGTCCTTATGGCCGATGCCGGACATCAGGTGCGCGTCATCGCCGGGCGGGGAGGCGCGCTCGACCCACGGGTCCGCTTTGTCGAGATCCCCCTGGTCAACTCGCGGCATCCCACGATCGAGCGCCTGCAGCGCGCACTCGATGAGGGCCGGGTGCCGGCGGAGTTCTCCGAGGTCGCGACCGCGATCGTCGCCCAGCTCGCCCCCGCTCTCGCCGGCATCGACATCGTGATCGCGCACAACGTGTGCTCGCTCAACCTGAACCTGGCGCTGACCGCGGCGCTGCGCGAGCTGATGGATCGCCCGGCGCCGCCGCGGCTGATCCTCTGGCACCACGACCTTGCATGGGCATCGCTGCTCCATCGTCCGACGCTTCACCCCGGCACGCCCTGGGATCTCCTTCGCACGGCATGGCCGGGGGCGGTCCAGGTCGTCGTGTCCGAGGGACGCAGGGCTGAGCTGGCGGCGCTGATGGGGATCCGGCCGGAGACGATCACGGTCGTGCCGAACGGCGTCGACCTCGCGAAGATGTGGAAGCTCGAGCCCCGGACGATTGAGCTCATCGCGCGGACCGACCTGCTGGGCGCCGCGCCGCTCCTGCTCATGCCCGCGCGGATCACGCCGCGCAAGAACATCGAGCTCGCCCTCCGGGTGGTGGCCGCGATGCGCGCCTCCGGCCGGCCGGCCGGACTCATCGTCAGCGGGCCAGCCGACCCGCACCGTCCGTCGGGCGGCGCCTACCTGGAGCAGCTCCTCGCGCTCCGCCATGAGCTCGCACTCGACGAGTCCGCCTGGTTCCTGTCGGAGGACCTTCACGGGCCGCCGCCCGACGCGATGATGGACGACCTCTACCGCCTCGCCGACGTGCTCTTCATGCCGAGCCGCGACGAGGGTTTCGGCCTGCCGATCCTCGAGGCGGCGATCAACCGGCTCCCGATCGTCTGCACCCCGCTGCCCGCGCTCCGCCAGTTGGCCGGCGATGCGGCCCTCTACATCGGGCCGGACGACGACCCGGTAGGGATCTCGTCCAGGGTCCTCCGGCTGGTCGACACGGATCGAATGAGGCGACTCGCGCGGGAGTTTCGCTCGAAGTACGCTTGGGCGACGGTCTACCGGGAGCGGATCGCCCCGCTCCTCGACCCGGGCTGATCTGCCGGCCGGGTTTCCCGCCGCGGCTCTGGCGTCCGGAGTCGCCGGCGCCGACGGGTTCCGTCAGCTCGGCGTCCGCGGTCGGAAGCCCACCAGCGAGAGTTGTTCCACGACGCGCCGGCGAGCCGCGGAGGTGCCGTCGTAGTGCCACCCGACAAGCCGGCTCACGACCGCCCGCACGATCGGTCCCATGAACCGGTTGCGGCGCTCGTAGTCGGCGAAGAGGCGCTCGGCCTCGTCCGCACCCAGCACGCGCCAGGCGGGCACGAACCGCTCCCTGCCCAGCCAGACCTCGCGAGCCAGCCCGGCTTCGACGTTGTGGAGCCACCCGGTGCGGCGACCCCAGCCCGCGGCGACGACGACTTCGCGGGTGACGGGGTCATAGCGGATCACCTCGAGGACGGACTCCCGCTGGATGCCGGTCCGCCGGCCCGTATGGACGAGGAGGAGGAATCGGCGGCCGAGCAGGAATCCGAGTCGGGCGTGATAGAGGTGAACGGGAAGGCCGAGGAGAGCTCGCGGGAGACCGCCCGGCGGCCTGGGCTGTGGAACCGGCGCAGCGTCCGGCGGTGTGACCCCCGGATCGGGTGTGGTCACGACCGGGGCCAGCGGGCGAGGGGCGGGCTCCAGAGCGACGCGTGGTCCGGCTGCTGCGCCGCCCCTCGACTCCGCCGCCGCGCCCCGGACCGCGACGACCGCCTCAGCGCGGAGGCCCCACAGCGGGATCGTGGTCGCGTGCGCCTGCTCGAAGCCGGTCGCAACTTTCTCGAACTGGCCGACGAAGACCTCGGGCGGATAGACCGCCCGCCAGGCATCGAGATCGTCGTAAGGAAAGCCGACCATCGTGGCCTGATAGCCGGTTGGTTCGCCCCAGAGCGGGTTCGCGGGGCCGACTTGCATCGGTGCGTTATAGACCAAGCCGCCGTTAAATGGAAACTGGCTGAACGCCTCGCTGTATTCCCGCCAGACCAACACCACTTGCGGCGCCAACGCCTTTCCGAACCGGCGCTCTGCCACCCGCAACATCGCGCTCTCCGGATCAGCCGGCGGGCCTCCCGCAGGCGCGGCCCCTATCTCGGCCACAACTTCCAGGTTGGGCGAGGGGTACCCGCCCAGCGTCCAGCCCAGCATGAGCCCGTTGACGCCTAAGCCGCGAAGGTTGGCGGCATGACGGGCGACGTTGGCCACCGCCGGGATGTAGGGGACGGCCGAAAGTTCCCACGTGTTGCCGCATTGCATCTTGGCCAGCGTGCGCATGTCGCGGGTCCGAGCCACTTCCCAATAATGCCTTGCTCGCTCCCCGGGTCCGATCGTG
>Ga0097691_1000590_pt1 | contig 30706 bp, 26 predicted proteins | sample NGESurdeep072012_8_FD_72858 | JGI IMG/M metagenome (GOLD analysis project Ga0097691, IMG submission 72858) | Arctic peat soil microbial communities from Barrow, Alaska - NGEE Surface sample 210-1 deep-072012 | ecosystem: Environmental > Terrestrial > Soil > Wetlands > Peat ... | reverse complement strand
GTCGGGAATGGGCACCGGGATCGACCACAGCCCGGGTCGGACCTCTTCCACGGGTGGCAGGATCTTGTCCTCCCATGCCTGTTTCTGCACGGTGCCGGTGACCACTACCACGACTGGCACGGTACACGGCGGGTCAGTGCCGGCGGTCGACCGTCCTGCTGGCAAGGTGCCGACCGTTCAGGAAGAGCGGAAATCCTTGTGTGGAGGGAGTGCTGTGCCTAGATTGACCCGAAACCCTCCCCGTTCCCGGGGTCCCGCAGCAGAAGCCGGTTGGAGCGCACCCATGGTCGATGAACTCGGACGCTTGCTGCGGCGGACCTCGCGCCCGTGCCCATGACAGCGGCGGCACGGTGAGTCCCGGAGGGGTACCGGACGGGACGCGCTCGGGAGTCGAGGACGACCGACGCCTCGAGCGGCTCCTCGCCGGATGTCCTGACGCGTTCGTCGAGATCGACCGAAGCGGCGTCATCATGGAGTGGAACTCCGGGGCGGAGGCCGGCTTCGGGTGGACGAGGGCGGAGATGCTCGGCACCTTCGTGGCCGACACCCTGCTGGCCAGTACCTTCGCCAAGTCGCCGTTCGGGTTGCTGGTGGCCGACACCACAGGGGCGGCAGGTGGGCCTAGGACGACGTCGATAACTGACGGCACGCTCGACCTGGCGCTGGAGCTCCGCCACCGGGATGGACGACGGGTTCGCACCGAGGCGCGCCTGGTGGTGCTCGGCCACGGCCGCGACCGGTCGGTGGCCGCCTTTCTCCGTCCTCCGACCGAGCAGGCGCCGCACCTGGCCGAGGCGCCGGGGCGCCCGTCCCGTGACGGGTTGACCGGTCTGGCCGACCGGGCCACGTACCTGGTGCGTCTGGCCGGCGCCACAGCAGCACACGCTGGCACACCGGGAAGCGTGGCCGTGGTGTTACTCGATCTCGACCGATTTAAGGCGATCAACAATTCGATGGGGCACGCACTGGGCGACGGGGTGCTGATCTCGGTGGCCCGACGGCTCGAACAGGTTGCCGGCGACGTCGACCTGGTGGCCCGGTTCGGCGGTGACGAGTTCCTGGCCCTGGTTACCGACGAGGCCGGCGGCGCCGAGCAAAAGGCTGCGGCATTCGTGACCCGGGTGCAGGAGGCGCTGGCCACGCCGATCCCGGTGGAAGATGCCGAAGTGTTCCTCGACGCCTCGGTCGGTGTGTCGCTGAATACGTTCGGTGCCGACGACCCGGACGACCTGCTGGCTCATGCGGAGGCGGCGATGTACCAGGCGAAGCGGCGCGGCGGCTTCGGGGTCGAGACGTTCGGCGAGTCGTTGCGGATCGACGTGCTGGACCGCATGGCCACGGAGCACTCGCTCCACCGGGCGCTCGAGCGCAGTGAGCTTATGCTCCACTATCAGCCAGTGGTCGAAGTCGAGGGAGCGACCACCGTGGGCGTCGAAGCTCTGATCCGGTGGGACCACCCCGACCAGGGCATGGTGGCCCCGGGCAGGTTCATCCCGGTGGCCGAGGAGAGCGGACTGATCATCCCCATCGGGGCCTGGGTACTGGAGCAGGCCTGCCACCAACTGCGGGACTGGCATGACCGGGGGGGTGACACGCCGCAGGGCTCAGTCGAGGTCAACCTGTCGGCCCGCCAGATCGACGACCCTCAGATCGTGGCCACCATCGAGGAGATCCTGTACCGCACCGGTCTCCCGCCGGAGCACCTGACTCTTGAGATCACCGAGAGCGCCCTGATGAAGGACGCAGCGGCCGCACTCGTCGTTCTCCAGGCATTGAAGGAGCTCGGCGTACTGCTGGCCATCGACGACTTCGGCACCGGTTACTCGTCGCTGAGCTACCTCCAACGGTTCCCGCTCGACATCTTGAAGGTGGACCGGATGTTCGTCCACGAGCTCGGCCAGGACGGCGGCGGTGACGAGATCGTGTCCGCCGTCATCTCCCTGGCCCACGCCCTGGGGCTTGAGGTGGTGGCCGAAGGAGTCGAAACCGAGCAGCAGCTCGAGATCCTCCGCGGGCTGGCGTGTGACTACGCCCAGGGATTCCTGTTCTCACGTCCGGTGCCGGCCAGCGAGCTCCGTTCGCTGTTCGGCCTCCGGCTCAGCGCCTGAGGGGAGCTCACTCCCAGCCGACCGCGACGTATCGGCTCGCGGTTCGTCGCCCGGGCGCACGACGACCGGGGTCACCGACCCCGGTCGTCCGTTATGGCTGTTGGTCGGGGCGCCCGGATTTGAACCGAGGACCTCCTGCTCCCAAAGCAGGCGCGCTACCAAGCTGCGCCACGCCCCGATGTGCCACCTGCCGGCTCGTCGCCCGCGTGGCGCTGACCAGCGTAGGGCATGGCGACCGGTGTCCCCCGACCACGCAGCGGTCGGGATAGCGTGCCGTCGATGCCCACCGTGCGCGTAGCCGTCTTCGATCTGGGCAGCAGCTCCTTCCACCTGATGGTGGTCGACGCCTCACGCGACGGCCGCCTCGAGCCCGTGCTCCGTCGGCGCTCCTTCCTTCACCTCGGGACCGAGGTGGCCCGCACCGGCGGCGTTCCAGGAGACCGCTCGGCTCTCGCCGTTCGCACCGTGAAGCGGTTGCACGGCGCCGCCGAGGATGCCGGGGCCGATGTAGTCGTCGCGCTGGCCACCGCCGCACTGCGCGACGCCGGCAACGGCACCCGACTGTTGGCTCGCATGGAACGGATTCTCGGCAGCCCGATCAACCTGCTCTCCGGCGAGGAGGAGGCCCGACTGTGCTTCCTCGGCCAGCGGGCCGGGGTATGGGTCGGGGACTCGCCCGTCCTCGGGCTCGACCTCGGCGGGGGAAGCCTGGAGGCCGGCATCGGCACGATCGATTCGGTGGACTCGGTGGCCAGCGTCGCCTTGGGCACCGCCCGGATCCGCGGCGAGTTGGACACGGGTGACCGCCTTACCGCCGCCGAACGAGGGGCCATCGCGGAACTGGCCGTCGAACGTTCCGGACCGATCGCCGACATGCTGGCCGCCGAGCCCGATGCGGCTCGTCGGGTCATCGCCAGCGGGGGGACGGTCCGAGCGCTGGCCCGCCTGGCCATGGGGCTCCACCGCTCTGCCCCACGCTCAGGCTCTTCGGGGACCCCGTCCGTGAACCAGGTGGAGGTACCCGCCGGCCAGTTGCACGAGCTGGCCGACCGCCTGGCCACCCTGGACCTCGACGCCCGCATGGCCCTGCCCGGAATCCAGGCACGACGGGCACCCTTGCTGCCCATCGGCGCGCTGGTGCTCTCCACCCTGGTGGACCGCCTCGGCCTGCGTGGCCTGGTGGTCAGCGAGTGGGGATTGCGGGAGGGGGCCGTGCTCGACAGCCTTGCTCTGCCTGCCGACCGCCGGTCAACTCCCGCCATGTGAGTCGTCCCGGACACTCGATCCGGGACGGGGTCGGGGAGGGCGGCGGACGTCGGTCCGCCGCCGTGTCCCCGTACTAGGCGTTCTTGCCCAGGATCCTGTTCATGCCCGTGCCGCAGACCGGGCACTTGCCCTTCGCCGACCGGCGACCGTTGGCCATCTCGACCACCTCGCCGTCGAACTCCCGCTTCTCCCGGCACTTGACGCAGTAGCCCTCGTACGTAGCCATGCTTCCTCCTCCTGCTCCGAGTGGCGCCCGAACGGACACCTGATGGAGCGACGGTATCGGCACATCTGGGCGGATCGGGGGATGGCAGCGCCTGTTGCTAACTTCTGCTAGCGAATGCTCGCGAGTCCGCGAGCGAGCCGGACGGCCCCGGAACACCCGTCAGGCGTTCGGCTTCTCCGGTGGCTGGCTGCCGCTGGACGGGTTCCCGAATGACTCAGGCACCTCCGCCGGGGACAGGTTGGCGAGCATCTCCTCGATCCCCTCGGGCGGCAAGGGCGGGCTGAAGTAGTAGCCCTGGGCGGTGGTGCACCCCCGCTGGAGGAGCACCCGGCTCTGCAGAAGAGTCTCCACCCCCTCGGCCACGCATGACAGGCCGAGCCGGCCGGCCATGGCGATGATGGCCGACACGAGGCTGTTCTCCTCGTCGGTGGGGCCGAGCACCTGAACGAAGGACTGGTCGATCTTGAGCGTGCTTACCGGGAAGGAGCCGATGCGGTCGAGGGACGAGTTGCCCTGGCCGAAGTCGTCGATGGTGAAGCGGACCCCGAGCCTCCGCAGCCGGTCGATGTTGTCGGTGGCCGGCCCGCTCGTGTCGAGTACCACCCGGTCGGTGATCTCGAGCTCCAGGAGCGAGGGCTCGATCCCGGTGTCACGGAGCGTGCGCTCCACGCTGTCGTAGAAGGTCGGGCTGGCCAGGTCGCGTGAGGCCAGGTTGACCGAGAGCCGTAGCTGGTCGAGGTCGTGATCCTGCCAAGTCCGGAGCTGGCGACACGCCTGCCAGAGCACCCAGTTGTCAAGGGAGATGATGAGGTCGCTCTTCTCGGCCATGGGGATGAACTGGGGTGGTTCCAGGATTCCGAGCGTTGGATGGTCCCACCGGATGAGGGCCTCCACGCCCACGATCTGGGCGGTTCGCAGGTCGATGTAGGGCTGGTAGACGAGGAAGAACTCGTTGCCGTCGAGGGCCGAGATCAGGTCGTTGTAGAGCTGGCGGTCGTCCACCGACCGGCGTCCCGGGTGGGCCGGGTCGGGGGAACTGTGGAACATCTCGAAGGCGTTGCGGCCGTGGTCCTTGGCCCGGAACATGGCCTCGTCGGCCCGGTTGAGGAGGTCGTCGTAGCTGTCGCCGTGCTCGGGGGCGATGGCGATCCCGACGGAGGCCGAGGTCGACACCTGCTGGCCGAAAATGTCGAACGGGGTGTGCATGGCGTCTAGGGTCCGCTCGGCCAGCTGGTTGATGGCCAACTGGTCGACGAGGCCGGGCAGGAGGATGGCGAACTCGTCGCCGCCCAGTCGGGCCACTGTGTCCTGACTGCGGACGGTCTCGACCAGGCGCTGCCCGACCTGCTGGATGAGGACGTCCCCGGTGGCGTGACCGTAGGTGTCGTTGACGGTCTTGAAATTGTCGAGGTCCACGAAGAACATGGACACCGGCTCGCCCACCCGGCGGGACCGCACGAGTTCCTGTTCGACCCGGTCCTCGAACAGACGCCGATTCGGCAGGCCGGTGAGGGCGTCGTGCCACGCCATGTGCGACACCTTCTCCAGAAGTTCGAGGTTCTGGATTGCCGTGGCGGCCTGGTCGGCCAGCCCGCTGAGGCGCTCGTGGAGATCGGGGTCGCGGATGGCGCCCCGGGAGGTGTCCTGGGCGAAGTTGGCGGCGATCACGCCGAGGAATTCGCCGGCCGCGAACAGCGGGGCGACGACCGAGGCGGGAATGTCGGAGGCCTCCATGAGCGCCCGCAGCTGCGGGTCCTCGATGGTTGATGCGTCGAGGACCATGACACCGTGGCTGCTGATCATCTGTTCGATGAGAGGGTTGTCGACCCCGACCGACAAGGTGCCGTCGTCGTGGGGTTCGTCGGGCCTGTCGGATCCGTCGCCACCGGACGCCACCCGGATCTCGGTGGTCGACGCCGCGCCGGCCCAGTGGGGGGTGAACGGACCGAGGTCGGCATCGGGGGGCGTCATGCCGGTGGTGTACGCACCGAGTACCAGCCGTGACCGGTCGCGGTTCCACAGGTAGACGGTGGACTGGTCGCACCCGGTCACGGCGGGGACGGTGTCGGCCAGGATCTGGAGGGCCTGGGCCAGGTTGGTGAGGCCGGACAGCTGCTCGCCGAAGGACAGCAGGGTCCGGGCCGTCGAGTCGGAACGACGGGCGTCGCTGACGACGGTGAGGACGTCGAGCACGTTGGCCGCGTACCTGGCGAAATGGCGCAGCACCCGGTCGTCGGCCTCGGGTCCATCGGCGTCGGGCTCGGGCAGGACGGCTAGGCGGCCGTAGCGACGCATTGAGGAGGCGATGTCGACCACCTGGATCGTGGTGGCGACGTCGTCCGGGCTGGCGGTCCACAGCTCAGCGGCCAGGCCGCGGGCCTCGTCGGGGTCGAGTCCGCGGTGGTGGAGTTGGAGAGGCGTCCCCGAGCTCACCCGGATCATCAGGAGAAAGCGGTCGGCGTCCAGGACGCGGTCGGCTCGTTCGCCGAGTTCGGCCACTACGGCGTCGCTGTCGCGCTCGAGGAGGCCGAGGGTCGGGGTCGAACCACCCTCGAGCAGGTGCTCGAGCCGGCTGATCTCGGTGCGGGTACGGGCGGCATCGGCCTCGGCCTGACGACGAAGTCGCTCGTCCTCGACAGTGGCGCCGGCGACGGCGGCGGCCTCCCAGCGGGCGGCGTTGGCCGATGCCTCGACCACGGCCGCCCGGGCCGCCCGGAGCTGCTCGGTCAGTACCTGGATCTCGGCGTGGTGGGCGAGACCGACGTCGATCGAGCTGTGGATGGTCCGCTCCTTGACGTCATCGCCCGGACCGGAGTGGTCCCCAATGTCGTGTTCGTCGGATTCGTCCCAGACGTTGGCTTCCCGACCTACCACTTCCCGGTTCGCCTCGTCGGGCTGGAGCGTCGATGCCATGCCGTTGGCGGGGGTACCGGTAACGGATGGCGAGAAGCGGCGCCCGGGGTGCCCATGGGCATCGTGGCGGTCGTCACTGACGTCGGCGTCGACCGGTGCGGCGGCCGTGGCAGGCTCCCAGTCCATGGAGTAGCGGCAGAAGCGGCCTCCACGGGCTGCGCACTCCTCTTCGGTGACCCGGGCCCGTTCCCGATCGAACACGGCCGGCAGCTCGGACAGCAGGCCGCGCGTCAGTTCGCACAGGTGGGCATGGCGCGTGCTGCCCACCGGCGAAACCTGGATCAGGGCGTGGCCGGGCCCGGCTTCCAGGGTGACCGCCTCGGTCGCACCTTCGAACTGTTCGATCAGAGCGCCGATGTGGCGGACGGCGACTTCCGGCGAGCCGAGAGCGGCAAGGCGCGTAGCCAGCTCGCCGCGGTTGCCGTTCCACAACAGATCCTCACCGACGTGCCGAGCGATGGCGCCGTCACCGGTCACCAGCGCACCCGCCGTGAACAGGGCGGCGGCGTCGACCAGCGGCGTCCAGCTGTCGGCGTCGGCGAGTATCGGGAATGGCCGCTCCTCTGAGGCCAGGGCCAGGGCCTGTGCGACTCCGGCCTCGCCGGCTTCCGATCGGATGAGGGATACCAGCGCGTGGACCACAGTTCCTGATACGCCGGGACGTGGCGAGCCGGGGTGCTCCTCGCCGTCGACTGCAACCCTCATGTTCCCCATCCGACCTTTCCGCACCGAGTGACGCGTTCCCGCGACCGGCGCTGCCGTAGTCATCGTCCCGCCACGCCTGTTGCTTTAGCCCGCGCTCGGGCCCGTTACGCCACACGGGTGGCACCACGACGGCACCCGGTCCGATGCTCACGACGGGACCTAGACTGGCGTCCATGAGCATCTACGACGCTTCCCTACACACGCTCGATGGCGACCCCGCCTCCCTCGGCGACTTCCGGGGAACCACACTGCTGGTGGTCAACGTGGCATCCAAGTGCGGGCTCACCCCGCAGTACGAAGGGCTCGAGCGACTGCAGAAGACCTACGCGGACAAGGGCTTCTCGGTGGTCGGCTTCCCCTGCAATCAATTCGGCGCCCAGGAGCCCGGCAGCGCGGAGGAGATCGCCACGTTCTGCTCGGCCACCTACGGCGTCACCTTCCCGATGATGGAGAAGATCGACGTGAATGGCGCCGACCGGAACCCGGTCTACGAGGAGCTGACCGCCTTCGCCGACGCAGACGGGGAGGCCGGTGACATCCAGTGGAACTTCGAGAAGTTCCTGGTGTCCCCGGATGGCACCATTCTCCAGCGGTTCCGGCCCATGGTCGACCCGGAGGCTCCCGAGGTCGTCGATGCCATCGAGGCCAACCTCCCGGGCTGAGCCCACCGGGCGGCCGGGTGGTGTCCACCCACGGTGTCGACGGGCCGTGAGACAGGTAGACGTAGACGAGGGGAGAGCAGCATCGTGCATGCCGGCCCGATAAACCGCGAGCCCTCCGTCGACCACCTCGTCGAGGTGTGGACGTCAGTGGCCACGGCCTGCGACCGCCTGGGCGCTGGCCAGTGGGAGCTCGCCACCGACTGTCCGGGCTGGACTGTGCGCGACCAACTCTCCCATCTCATCGGCGTCGAGCGGATGCTGCTCGGCGAGCCACCGCCACCACCGATGGCCGTCCAGCCCGACCATGTGCGCAACGGGTTCGCCGAGCTCAACGAGCCCTGGGTGGAGGCCCGACGCCGGGTGGCCGGCAACGAGGTGCTGGCTGAGTTCATCTCGGTGACCGGCCGACGCATCCACGAGCTGCGGACCATGCCACCAGAAGGGTTCGACGTCCTCTCGTGGAGTCCGGTCGGCGAGTTGCCCTACCGGGACTTCCTAGCCACTCGGGTACTCGACAGCTGGGCCCACGAACAGGACGTGCGCCGGGCCCTCGGCCGGCCGGGCGGTCGCAACGGAGTGGGGGAGCAGGCCGTCCTCGACCGGTGCGAGCACACCATGCCCTTCGTGGTGGGCAAGCGGGTGGCGCCTCCGAACGGGACGACGGTGCGTTTCGTGGTGACTGGGGTCCTTGGCCGCCAGGTGACGATCGCCGTGCTCGACGGGCTTGCCGTCGCCGTGCCGGCCGACGGTGAGGCGGCCACGTCCACGCTCATCACCGACCAGGAGACGTTCTGGCGCCTCGGCTTCGGAAGGATCGAGCCGACCCGCGCCCTGGCTGCCGGGCAGGCCCGGGTGGCCGGCGACATCGCACTCGGTCACCGGGTCCTCGAGTCGATGGCCTTCATGACCTGAGGCGGTCGCCGGGACGCGACGCCGGCGCCGACCGTGCGGAAAGTCAGCCCCCCGGTACCGGTACACTCCTCTATTCGTATGCGAGCGACAGCAGCGCCCGAAGAGGGCAACAAGGTCCGTCTCACCGTCGAGATCGACGAAGCCGAGATGGACGGAGCCCTCGACGACGTGATGAAGCGCCTGTCGCGGGAGGTCCGGGTCCCCGGATTCCGGCCCGGTAAGGTGCCCCGCAAGGTGCTCGAAACCAGGATGGGCGGCGCGGTCGTACTGCGCGGCGAGGCCATCCGAGAGGCGCTCCCGGAGTTCTACTCGCGAGCCGTCGACGAAACGGAGGTCGACCCGATCGACCAGCCGGACATCGACATCACCACCGGCGAGGAGTCGGGCCCGGTGTCGTTCGAGGCCGTGGTACTGGTCCGCCCGACGGTCGGCATCCCCGGCTACGGCGGCCTGGTTGTCACCCTGCCGAACCTCGAGGTGACCGACGAGGAGGTCACAGCACAAATTGATCGTGAGCGGGCCACGTCCGGCGAGTTGGTCGAGGTGACGCGCCCGATCCTGACCGGCGACCAGGTGACGATCGACATCCGCGGCACCAGGGCCGAGGCGGACGGCGACGGCGACGACGACGACCTGACGGCCGAGGACTTCCTCTACGAAGTCGGCAGCGACCGTGTCGTGCCCGGCCTCGACGACCAACTGCTCGGGGCCAAGGCGGGCGACACCCTCACGTTCGACGCCGAGCTCGAGGCCTTGGAGCAGACGGTCTCGTTCACGGTGACCGTGAAGGACGTGAAGGAGCTGTCGCTCCCCGACGCCGACGACGAGTGGGCCGCCGAGGCGAGCGAATTCGCCACATTGGAGGAGTTCAGGGCCGACATCGCCGATCGCCTGCGGCGGCGGCGGATCGTCGAGGCCCAGATGGCCCTCCAACAGAAGACGGTCGAGGCGCTGGTCGAGCTGGTTACCGAGGAGATCCCCGAACAGCTGGTGGTGGCCGAGCTGCGCGAACGCATCCACGACCTGAACCACCGCCTCGAGGGCCAGGGCCTGTCGTTGGGCCAATTTCTCGGAGTGACGGGGCGTAGTGAAGAGGAGTTCCTGAACGAGCTCCGGGAAGGTGCCCTCCAGACCGTCAAGGCCGACCTCGCCCTGCGGGCCCTGGTCGACGCCGAGGCCATCGAGCTCACCGACGACGAGCTCGACGAGGAGCTCGCCGCCATGGGCATTCGGCTCGACATGGACGCCGACCTGGTACGGAGCCAGCTCGAACAGGCGGGGCGCCTGGCGGCGGTACGCTCGGACCGACGGAAAGCCAAAGCGATGCAATGGCTGACCGATTCGGTCGAGTTGGTCGACGAGGACGGGAAGCCCGTGTCACGGGACGACCTGACAGTGAACCAGGGCGAGGAGGACTCGGAGTGAGTTTCACGGAGGCAAGCAGGCCGATGGACGCGCAGGCATACAGCGTGCCGTGGGTCGTCGAGTCCACCAGCCGGGGTGAGCGGAACTACGACCTCTACTCGCGGCTCCTCCGCGACCGGATCATCTTTCTCGGCACGCCGATCAACGACACGGTGGCCAACCTGGTCTGCGCCCAGCTGCTCTTCCTCGAGTCGGAGGAGGCAGACAAGGACATCCACCTCTACATCAACTCGCCCGGCGGGGACATCACCGCCCTGTTCGCCATCTACGACACGATGAAGTACATCAAGCCGGACATGTCGACCTTCTGCTTCGGCCAGGCGGCCTCTGCCGCCGCCGTGCTCCTCGGCGCCGGGGCCAAGGGCAAGCGGTTCGCCCTGCCCCACGCACGGATCCTCCTCCACCAGCCATTCGGTGGCGTCGAGGGCCAGGCCAGCGACATCGAGCTCCAGGCCAAGGAGATCCTGCGCATGCGCGACCTCCTGAACGGGATGCTGGCCGAAGACACGGGCCAGAGCCCCGAGCGGGTCTCCAAGGACACCGACCGCGACTTCATCATGACGGCGGGCGAGGCCGTCGACTACGGGCTCATCGACGACGTCATCTCCGCCCGCGAGTCCATGCCAGTCGATGCCATCGGTGCCGCCTAGGGATCGTCGGTAAGGACCGGTTCGCGATCCGCCAGCCACTAGGGTTGGTGGTCCGGACGGTACCGCCGGAACCACCGGGAGCCCACTACGGGTGACTGGGGCCGTCGGCCCGCACGGGAACACAGTTCGCACAGGTACACAGCGCCGGTCGAGTAGCTGGGACCGCCGACAGAATGACAGGAGCCGACGTGGCGAAATTCGGAGACGGTGGCGATCTGGTCAAGTGCAGCTTCTGCGGGAAGTCCCAGAAGCAGGTCAAGAAATTGATTGCCGGACCGGGCGTCTACATCTGCGACGAGTGCATCGAGCTGTGCAACGACATCATCGCAGAGGAACTGGCCGACACCTCCGAGTTGAGCTTCGACGAGCTGCCGAAGCCCAAAGAGATCTACGAGTTCCTGAACGACTATGTGATCGGGCAGGAGTACGCCAAGAAGATCCTGTCGGTCGCCGTCTACAACCATTACAAGCGGGTGCAGGCCGGCAACAACAGCCCCCACGACAACGAGGTCGAACTGGCCAAGTCGAACATCCTGCTGCTCGGACCGACCGGCTGCGGCAAAACCCTCCTGGCCCAGACATTGGCCCGGATGCTCAACGTCCCCTTCGCCATCGCCGACGCCACGGCGCTGACCGAGGCCGGTTACGTGGGCGAGGACGTCGAGAACATCCTCCTCAAACTGATCCAGGCCGCCGACTACGACGTGAAGCGGGCCGAAACCGGGATCATCTACATCGACGAGATCGACAAGATCGCCCGCAAGTCGGAAAACCCGTCGATCACCCGTGACGTGTCGGGCGAGGGCGTGCAGCAGGCCCTGCTCAAGATCTTGGAAGGGACCACCGCCTCGGTGCCGCCCCAGGGGGGGCGCAAGCACCCCCACCAGGAGTTCATCCAGATCGACACCACCAACATCCTGTTCATCTGCGGTGGGGCCTTCGCCGGGATCGACGGCATCATCGAAAATCGGATCGGCCGCAAGGGCATCGGCTTCCGGGCCGAGGTGCGCAAGGTATCTGAGCGCGACGACTCCGAGTTGCTCCGCCATGTCCTCCCCGAGGACCTGATGAAGTTCGGCCTGATCCCCGAATTCATCGGACGGCTCCCGGTAGTGAGCGCCGTTTCCCACCTCTACAAGGAAGCGCTGATCCGCATCCTGGTGGAACCCAAGAACGCCTTGACCCGGCAGTACAAGCGGACATTCGAGCTCGACCACGTCGAACTCGAATTCTCCGATGACGCCCTGGAAGCCGTGGCGGAGCAGGCGCTGCTCCGGGGGACCGGCGCCCGGGGCCTGCGGGCCATCCTGGAGGAGGTCCTCCTCGAGGTCATGTACGACCTGCCCAGCCGGACCGACATCTCCAAGTGCGTGGTGGACCGGGCCGTCGTGCTCGACAAAGTCCATCCGACCCTGGTGCCCCTGGCGCCGCCGGCCAAGGCCAGCCGCAGCCGCCGGGCCGCGTCCTAAGGGCTGGACGCTCCGTGCCGGGGCGCCCTCCGTCCCGCGTCACCGCGTGACCTTCGCCGACCTCCCTGAGGCCCTGGCCTGGCTCGACGGCCACATCGACTTCGAGTCGGCCATGCCGACCCGCCAGACGCTCCCATCCCTCGACCGTATGAGGAAGCTGGCCGCGCTCCTCGGCGATCCGCAGACCGCATATCCGGTGATCCACATCACCGGGACCAACGGCAAGGGGTCGACGGCGGCCATGGCCACCGCGTTGTTGGCCGCCCGTGGTCTGCGGGTCGGGACCTATACCAGCCCGAACCTGTCCCGGGTCAACGAGCGGATCGCCCGGAACGGCGAGCCGATCGACGACGAGTCCTTCATCGACGTTCTCGACTCGCTGTCCCGCATCGAGAGCCTGATGGACGAGCCGCCCACCCGCTTCGAACTGCTGACGGCCGCCGCTCTCACGTGGTTCGCCGACGAGGCCGTCGACGTGGCCGTGGTGGAGGTCGGTCTCGGGGGGACCTGGGACTGCACCAACATCGTCCATGCCGCCGTCGCCGTTGTCACCAACATCAGCTATGACCACACCGAAGTGTTGGGACCGACCCTTGAAGACATCGCCCGGGACAAGGCCGGGATCTTCACGGCCGGCTGCACCGCCGTGGTGGGGGAGACCGACCCCACCTTGGTGACCCTCTTCCGGGAGGCAGCGGACCAGGTAGGTGCCGAGGCGTTCTGGGCCCGGGGTATCGACTTCGCCTGCACCTCGAACCGGCTGGCGGTAGGCGGGCGCCTGGTCGACCTGCGCACCCCCGGGGCCGCGTACGGCGAGCTGCTCGTCCCCCTGCACGGCAGCCACCAGGGGGACAACGCGGCATGCGCGCTGGCAGCCACGGAGGCGTTCTTCGGCGATCCGCTCCACGAGGACGTGGTGGCCGAGGGCTTTGCCTCGGTGCGGGTGCCCGGCCGGCTCGAGGTCGTCGGGCGCCACCCGCTGGTGCTCGTCGACGGCGCCCACAATGCCGCCGGCATGATGGTGCTCGCCCGGTCCCTCACCGAGGAGTTCGCCACCGACGGCCGGACCATCGCGGTGGTCGGCATGCTGGGCGGTCGGGACCCGTCGGCCATGCTCGAGGCTCTGGTGTCGGCCGGGGTACGCACCGTGGTGGTCTGCGCACCCGACAGCCCCCGGGCCCTGCCAGCACACCAGGTGGCCGAGGCGGCCTACGCGCTCGGCATGGAAGTGGCAGTGGCCGGCTCGCCGACCGAGGCGGTCCGCCTGGCCGTGGAGCGCTCGGCGCCGGAGGACCAAGTGGTGGTGTGCGGATCGCTGTACGTGGTGGCCGATGCACGCCAGGCCATGCTGCACCCCTGACGTCGTCGGTCAGGTGACGCCGGCATGACCGCCCGGTGACACGCGCGACACGCGGACGACCGGCCGATGGGCGCGCCGATGGGCGCGCGGTTGTCGGCTAGCCTGCTCCGCTCGTGGGACGAACACTTGTCATCGCCAAGCCGGACGCCGTCGAACGTGGCCTTTCCGGAGAGATCATCAGCCGCCTCGAGCGCAAGGGCTTGCGACTGGTCGCCGCCGAACTTCGCACGGTCGCGGCCGAGGTCGCCAAGGTGCACTATGCCGAGCACGACGGCAAGCCGTTCTTCGGCGAGCTGGTCACCTTCATCACCCGGTCACCGGTCCTCGTGATGGTGGTCGAGGGCCCGGACGACACGTTCAAGGTGGTGCGCAACCTCATGGGGGCCACCAATCCGGTCGATGCCGCCCCGGGTACTATCCGCGGCGACCTGGCCATCGAGATGGGCGAGAACCTGGTGCACGGATCGGACTCCAACGAGTCGGCCGCCCGGGAGATCGAGCTGTTCTTCCCCGGGCTGTAGGACCCGGCGTCCGCCCGGTCGGGGCCCAGTGCCGGTCAGGCAGCGGCAACACCCATGGTGACCTGGGACGAAGTCACCCCGGCCCGGACGTGCCGGTGGGCCGCCCTTGTGCCCACCTGTCGATTCCCGTAGCCTGAAGGCACATGCCAGCTGCCTCGAAGTGCCAGCGCAGCGGAAACCGGGACCGATCACGCGCCCGTGCGCTGATGGGTCCGATGATCGACGGAGGAGTGCATCTCTGATGCGCGACAATAGTTTCTCCCTTCTGGGACGCGATATGGCCGTTGACTTGGGCACCGCCAACACCCTCGTCTACGTGCGGGGACGTGGCATCGTGCTGAACGAGCCCTCGGTGGTGGCGGTCAACACCAAAGACGGGCGGCCGCTGGCCGTCGGAGCCGAGGCGAAGCGGATGATCGGCCGTACGCCGAGCCACATCCAGGCCATCCGGCCGCTGAAGGACGGCGTCATCGCCGACTTCGAGATCTGCGAGAAGATGCTCCGCTACTTCATCCACCGCGTGCACCAGCGGCGCTTCGCCAAGCCCCGCATGGTCATCTGTGTCCCCTCCGGCATCACCGGGGTCGAGCAGCGGGCCGTCATGGAGGCCGCCGAGTACGCCGGCGCCCGCAAGGCCTACATCATCGAGGAGCCCATGGCCGCGGCCATCGGCGCCGGCCTGCCCGTCCACGAGCCCACCGGCAACATGGTCGTGGACATCGGGGGCGGCACCACCGAGGTCGCCGTCATCTCGCTCGGCGGCATCGTGACCAGCCAGTCGATCCGCATCGGCGGCGACGAGCTCGACGAAGCCATCGTCTCGTTCGTCAAGAAGGAGTACAGCCTGGCCCTCGGCGAGCGCACGGCGGAGGAGATCAAGATCGCCCTCGGCTCGGCCTACGAACTCGAAGAGGAGCTGCACGCCGAGATCCGCGGCCGCGACCTGGTCACCGGTCTGCCGAAGACCGTCGTCATCTCTACCCAGGAGATCCGCCAGGCCATCGACGAGCCGGTGTCGGCCATTGTCGACGCCGTCAAGGTGACGCTGGACCGGACCCCGCCGGAACTGGCCGCCGACATCATGGAGCAGGGCATCGTCCTGACCGGTGGCGGTGCCCTCCTGCACGGGCTCGAGAGCCGACTGACCCAGGAGACGGGCATGCCCATCGTGGTGGCACGCGACCCACTCAATTGCGTGGCCATCGGCAGCGGGCAGTGCCTCGAGGAGTTCGAGGCACTGAAGCAGGTCCTCATCACCTCCTCGGCCCGCTGACCACCGGGGAGTCCGCAGACTCGTGGCGCCACCGCGGCGCTCCCGCCGCCCCCGGACGACGCTTCTGCTCCTGGTGCTCGCCGCGGTTACCATCATCACCCTCGACGCCCGGGGCGGCTTCCACGTCGTGACCTCTGGGGTGCGCTCGGTGGCGACCGACGCCTTCTCGCCCGTCCGGTCCGGGGTCAACGCCGTCGTCGAGCCCATCGGCAGCTTCCTGGCCGGCTCGGTCCACTACGGGGCCGTCCGGGAGCAGAACCAGAAGCTCCAGGCCGAGATCGACCAACTGAAGATGCAGGATCGCTCGGCCGCCGATCAGGCGGAGGCGCTCTCGCAATTATCAGCCCTGCTCCACCTCACCTTCGTGGGCAATCTCCAGACGGTGCCGGCCCAAGTCACCGACTTCGGCACCAGTAACTTCGCCGCCACCATCGACATCAACGTGGGGCGCAGCGACGGGGTGCAGCTGTCGATGCCGGTGGTGGGCAACGGTGGCCTGGTGGGCCAAGTCGTCAGGGTCAGCCGTCACACTGCCACGGTGCGGCTCATCACCGACGGGCAGTCGGCGGTGGGCACCCGCTACGGGCCGCCTCCCGGCTCGCTGGCCGTGGTCGACGGCACCGGGGCGGGCATGCCCCTGAGTGCCGACCTGGTGCCGTCCAACACCGCGCTGACCAATGGTGAGGTCTTCGTCACGAGCGGCCTGCAGGGCGCGCTCTTCCCGGCCGGCATACCGGTGGCCCGGGTCGTCGCCTCCCACACCGGTGACACGGCCTCGCAGGAGAGCGTCAGCCTGCAGCCCGAGGCGGACCTGCCCCACCTCCGTTACGTGTCGGTCGTCCTGTGGGGGCCGAGTTCGTGACCCGTGGTGACCTCGGCCGACTCTCGCTGGTCGTCTTCATCTTCGTGGTCGTCCAGGAGACCGTCATGCTCGACCTGCGCATCGGAGGCGTCCACCCCGACATCATGGTTCTGTTGCCCATCGTGGCCGGGATCATCGGCGGGCCGTCACGTGGTGCAGGAATCGGCTTCACCACCGGCCTGGTGTCCGATCTGTTCCTGCCGACGCCGTTCGGACTGTCGGCCCTGGTGGGTTGTCTGGTCGGCTTCGGCGTGGGACTGGCCACGATTGCCCTGGACCGGACGGTCTGGTGGCTGGCACCGATGGCCGCCCTCGGCGGCAGCGCCCTCTACGAGGTGACCTACGGGGCACTCGGCTCGGTACTGGGTCAGCCCCAGATGCTGCATGTGGCCCTGGCCCGCGTCGTCATCGTGGTATCGGTGACCAACGCCATCCTGGCCATCCCGGCGATGCGCCTGGTCAAGTGGGGCATGGCCGAGGCCTCGACCGAGGGGATGCCCACCTCCGATGCCGGAGTAGGCGCCGCCCGATGACCCCCTGTGCCGACTGTGCATGACGCCCCGTACCACCTCATGACCCCCCGAAGCTGCGCCACTCGCGTACCGCCGGGGCGTCGGACTTGGGATACTGGTACCCCGTGAGCCGCTCCCTGCGCCATCCCTTCGGTGACAAACGGATCTTCGGATCGTCGACCGGGGTCCGACCGACCAAGGGCAAGGCCCGCCAACCCCGCATGCGTCCGAGTCGCTTCTCGATGGAGGCGATGCTCGACACCCCGGACACCACCGAGGCCCGTCCCGGCCTCCGTCTGCGCATCGTGGGGATCGCCATGATCGGCCTGTTCGCCGTGCTCGGCCTGCGGCTGTGGGCGCTTCAGGTGCTCCAGGCCCCGGCCGCCGCCCAGGCAGTGGTGGCGAATCAGATCCGCTCGGTCCCGACCACACCGACCCGGGGTCTGATCCTCGACCGCAACGGCAACCCGCTGGTCGGCAACGTCACCACCGAGCAGATCACGCTGTCCCGGGTGAGCGCCCAGCAGGACCCGTCGGTGATCGGACGCCTGGCCGCGCTGATCGGCGAGACACCCGCCCAGATCCAGGCAGACATCAACAACCAGCAGTACAGCCTGTACAAGCCGGTACCCATCTTGAGCAAGGCCCCGTTGACCGACATCGTCTACATCAAAGAGCACCAGGCCGAGTTCCCCGGAGTGACCTCGATTCAGACGACCCAACGCACCTACCCCCAGGCCGAGCTGCCCGGCCCTGCCCAGAGCGCCTACCCGGCGGCCCAGGTGTTGGGCTACGTGGGGACCATCAATTCGGCCGAGCTCAAGTCCCGGGGATCCCACGGGTACATGGCCGGGGACGACTTCGGCCAGTCGGGCCTGGAGTACCAGTACGAGACGGCCCTCCGCGGCTCGCCCGGACGCCAGCTGCTCGAAGTCGATCCGAAGGGTCAGGTCGCCGGAGTGCTGAAGTCGGTCGCGTCCAAGCCGGGGGACAACGTCGTCACCAACATCGACACCAATCTCCAGCAGGTGGCCGACAACGCCCTTGCCGCCCAGGTGCAGAGCCTGAAGCGGACCTACGATCCGTCGTGCCTCAACGCACAGGGCACCAAGGTCGGGTGCTACCCGCAGCCGACCGGTGGTGCGGTCGTGGTCATGAGCCCCCAGACCGGCGCGGTGTACGCCATGTCGTCGTATCCGAGCTACAACCCGTCCGTCTGGGTGGGGGGCATCTCCCAGGCCAGCTACTCGGCGCTTTCCGATCCGGCCAACAACGTCCCGCTGCTCAACCGGGCCATCCAGGGTCTCTACACTCCGGGCTCGACGTTCAAACTGAACACGGCCACGGCCGCGCTGCAGGCCGGGCTCATCACACCGAACACCCCGTTCTACGACAGCGGCGTCTACAAGACGCCGGACTGCCAGTACCAGAGCACCACCTGCATCTTCCGTGACAGCGCGGGCGATACGGCCGGAACGTACAACGTGTCCTCTGCCTTGACCGTCTCGAGCGACGCCTTCTTCTACAACCTGGGCTACCTCTTCTACAACCAGCAGGCCAAGTACGGGCAGACACCCATCCAGGACCAGGCCGCCCAGTACAGCCTGGGCCAGCTGACCGGCATCGACCTGCCGGGCGAGGTCCAGGGACGGGTCGACAGCCAGGCCGTCCGGGTCAAGCTGCACGCCGAGAACCCGAAGGCGTTCCCGAACACCACCTGGTACACCGGCGACAACATCGAGATGGCCTTCGGCCAGGGCGGCACCTACATCACACCGATCGAGCAGGCTGTGGCCTACAGCACGTTCGCCAACGGCGGTACCCGGTACGCCCCCCAGGTGGCCGCCGCCGTGGTGTCGCCGACCGGCCAGGTCGTCAAGAAGGTCACCCCCCAGGTCACTGGGCACGTGGCCATCTCTCCCTCGTCCTACCAGGCACTGTTGACCGGGTTCACCGGGGTGGTCCAGAATCCCACGGGAACGGGTTACGGCTCCTTCCAGGGGCTCAACTTCCCCGACGGCATTGCCGGCAAGACGGGCACTGCGGACACCACCCCGGGCAAGGAGCCGACGGCCTGGTTCGTGGGCTTCGGCCCGACGGCCGACCCCCAGTATGTGGTGGTCTGCGTCGTCGACCAGGCTGGCTACGGCGCCACGGCCGCCGCCCCTGTCGTCCGGGACATCTTCAGTTATCTGGCCACCCACCCGATCGGTCCGGCCGCCATCCCGCCCTCCGAGACTGCCGTCCAGGCCACCAAGGGCATCCAACTCCCGGGCACCCCGTCATCGTCGACCACGACCACCACGTCCACCCAACCGGGCTGAGGCCCCCCGCCGGACACCTGTCCGGGGCGTGCCCGGCAGGGACCTAGGATGGAGGGGGACATGGAGTCTCTCTGGCCACAGATCGAGCCGCTCCTCGCCCAGGTCACGAAGCCGGCCCGCTATATCGGGGGGGAGCTCGGCGCCCAACAGGTGGAGCACGGCCCAGATGTGGTGTCGTGGTTGCTGGTCTACCCCGACACCTACGAGGTCGGCCTGCCCAACCAGGGCCTCCAGATCCTCTACGAGATCCTGAACGAGCGGCCCGATGCCGCCGCCGAGCGCTCCTACTCCCCGTGGGTGGACATGGAGGCGGCCATGCGGACCGCCGGGATCCCACTGTTCTCCCTCGAGGGTCACTTCCCGGCCGGTGGCTTCGACGTCCTGGCCTTCAATCTGTCGGCTGAGCTCGTCTACACCAACGTCCTGAATCTGATCGACCTGGCCGGGGTGGCCGTCCGTGCCGCCGACCGGACCGGGCAGGACCCGATCGTCATGGCCGGTGGGCACTGTGTCTTCAATCCCGAGCCGTTGGCCGATTTCGTGGACGTCTTCGTCCTGGGCGACGGCGAGGAGGTGGTTGGCGAAATCAACGACGTCGTGGCCGCCCACCGGTGCGGGCCGCACCGCGTTGCCGCCGACTCCGCCCGTCGGGCCGACCTGCTGCGGGCGCTCTCCCGGGTGCCCGGCGTCTACGTCCCGTCCTGCTTCGAGGTGGCCTACGACGACGCCGGCCGCCTCGCCGGCGTCACCCCCCGATTCGACGACACCCCGGAGCGGGTCGAGAAACGGACGATCGCCGATCTCGGGTCATGGCCCTACCCCCGCCAGCAGCTGGTGCCGCTCATCGAGGTGGTCCACGACCGGCTGAACGTGGAGCTGTTCCGGGGCTGCACCCGGGGCTGCCGCTTCTGCCAGGCCGGCATGATCACCCGGCCGGTGCGCGAGCGCCCGGCCGACCAGGTCCGGACCATGGTCAGCGACGGACTGGCCCGCACCGGGTACGACGAGGTCGCCCTGACCTCGCTGTCGAGTGCCGACTACTCGGGGATCGAGCAGACGGTCACCGGCATCATCGACGACCCGTCGTGTTCCGGACAGGTGTCGGTGAGCCTGCCGAGCCTCCGGGTGGACGCCTTCACCGTGGCCACGGCCGCCCAGATCCAACGGGTGCGTCGCACCGGGCTCACCTTCGCCCCCGAAGGCGGCACATGGCGGATGCGCCAGGTCATCAACAAGCTCATCCGCGAAGAGGACCTCTATGCGGCGGTCGACGCCGCCTTCAGCCAGGGCTGGAAGCGGGTCAAACTGTACTTCCTGATCGGTCTCCCGACGGAGACGGACGAGGACACCCTCGGCATCGTCGCCCTGGCCAAGCAGTGCGTGGCCATCGGCAAGCGCTACCACAGCTCGGTCACCGTGACCGCGTCGGTCGGAGGCTTTGTGCCGAAAGTCCAGACCCCGTTCCAGTGGTTCGGCCAGAACACCATCGAAGAGTTGACCCGCAAGGTCCACCTCCTGCGCGACGCGGCCCGGCCGGTCCGGGGGCTGACCATCCGCTGGCACGACCCGAAGGCCACCGCGGCCGAGGGCATCGTGAGCCGGGGCGACCGCCGTATGGGCGCCGTGGTCGAGCACGTGTGGCGCAACGGGGGCACGTTCCAGGAGTGGTCCGAGTACTTCGACCTCGACCTGTGGACCGCCGCCCTCGAGGCCAACGGGCTGACCCTCGAAGATGCCGTCTACCGCCACCGGACCGAGGGCGAGGTGCTGCCCTGGGACCACATCTCGGCGGGCCTCCACAGGGACTTCCTGTGGCAGGATTGGAAGGACGCCCTGGCCGAGCACGGCCTGCCCGACTGCCGCTGGACCCCCTGCTACGACTGCGGGGCCTGCACTGGGTACGGGATCGAGCATGTGGTGGCCTCGGCCGTCCCTCCGGCGGGCGGCAGCCAGGGCACCGGGCAGGATCTCTCGTCCGGCGGCCAGGTGCCGGTACGATTCCTGTCCACGGTGCCGTCCGGTGCCGCCCCGGCCCCAGCGCCGGGTGGGAGCACCGCGGTACTTGCCGCAGAGGGGAGGAGCTGACGTGCGCATCCGCTTCCGCTTCTCCAAGCTCGGCAAGATCCGCTTCACCAGTCAGCGCGATGTGGCCCGGATGTGGGAGCGGGCCCTGCGCCGGGCCCGCATGCCCCTGGCCTATACCGAGGGCTTCTCGCCCCGTCCCCAGCTGAGCTTCGGTCTGGCCCTGCCCACCGGGGCGGAGTCCCTGGCCGAGTACGTCGATGTGGCCCTGGACCCCGAACGGGCCGCCGTCATGGGCGTGGACGTGGCCGCCTTACCGGCCACCCTCAACGGGCTGCTGCCCGAGGGGATCGAGATCGAGGAGGCGGTGCTGGTGGAGCGGTCGAAGGACTCGCTCCAGCAGATGGTCACCTCGTGCTCGTGGACGATGCGCCTCGCCGGCCCGACCCGGGATGAGTTGGCCACGTCGATCACCGCCCTGCTGGCTGCCGGCACCGTGACCATCACCCGGGAGCGTAAGGGCCGCGAGGAGCTCGACGACCTCCGGCCGTCAGTCCTGGCCCTGGCCCTGGCTACCACTGGGGCGGACCTGGTGGAGGATCCCTCCGGCCGGACGGTCGGTCTGGTGGCCGAGCTCACCACCCAGCCACGCGGGGTGCGCCCCGTCGAACTGGTCCGGGGACTCATCGCCGTATCGGCCTACCCGGCCGACGCAATCGACGGGCGGGCCGACACCGGCCGGCCCGGGAGTATCCCGGTGCTCGACCGGGCCTGCAGAACCCAACAGTGGATCGAGCGCGACGGGCTCCGCCAGGAGCCCCTCCTCGGCCGGGTCGTCCCGGTCGGGACGGACCGCGCCCAGCACGCCATGGAGCGTGCGTCGTGAACAGTCTCCGAAAGGAATTCGATGTCAGAAGCACCTTCCGGGCAGTCGCCCGGGGCCTCCGAGGCCCCGCGGTCGCCGAGCCCAACTCCAACGTCCCCGGCCGGGTCACCGGCTCCGGGAGCCCCGACCCGTCCGGCGGTGCCACCCGGCTCGTCTAGTGGAGCAACCGCCTCCACGGCGACCGCGGAGGGGGGTATCTCTCCGGTAGGGGCGGCCGGCGAGTCCTCCGGCGGACCATCGGCAGGGGCCCCGTCGACGGGCAGCCGGCGGCGACGCGGTTCGCGGGGCGGCCGCGGCCGCTCGGGCCCGGGCGGCGAGGGTGGTGGCGCTCCTCGCGACGTCGACGACGCACCGCCGTCCGCTGACAACAGTCCTACACCCCGACCGGTCGCCGTACCGTCATTGGCCACCGCGGTCGGCACCACGACGGCGGCCACCCTCACCGCGCCGGACAACCCAGCCCCTACCCCGTCGCCCGCCGGCCCGGCCGAGCGCCCGAAGATCGGCGACACCCGCCCGGCCATCGGTGACACCCGCCTGGCCCCGCCAGGCACTGCGGCCCCCGCCCCGACTCCATCGCCGCGCTCGGGTGGTGGCCGCAACCGGCAGCGGTCTGGCGGCGGCTCCCGTTCCGGTGGGGGAGGGACGTCGACAACGGCGAAGCCGACCCCAGTCGAGGGCGAAGGTGGCCGCACGGCCGCTCCGACCCGGGCCGCGTCGCCGACGGGCAAGGGCGAAGGTCGCCGGGGTGGGCGCGAGCGCCGGGGCAAGGCCGTCGGGCGCTACCAGATCTGTGTCCACGTCCGCCCGGACATGACCCAGATCGCCCTCCTCGAAGGCCGCACCCTGGTCGAGCACTACATCTCCCGGGCTTCGGACGACGCCACCCAGATCGACGGCAACATCTACCGGGGCCGCGTCCAGAACGTCCTGCCGGGCATGGAAGCCGCCTTCATCGACATCGGGACGCCCAAGAACGCCGTGCTCTACCACGGGGACGTCCGCTATGACACGGACGACGTGGAGTCGCCCAAGGGCTCGGGCCAGCCCCGCATCGAACAGTTGCTCAAGCCGGGACAGACCATCTTGTGCCAGGTCACCAAGAACCCGATCGGGGCCAAGGGCGCCCGGCTGACCCAGGAGGTCTCCCTCCCGGGCCGGTTCGTGGTGCTGGTGCCCAACTCCACGGCCTACGGCATCTCCAAGCGCCTCGATGACGGCGAGCGCAAGCGCCTGCGGAAGATCGTCGACGCCGTACGTCCTGAGGGCCACGGGCTGATCGTCCGCACGGCCGCCGCCGGGGCCAGCGCCGAGGAGCTCGAACACGACATCGACCGGCTGGTCGAGCAGTGGGAGGCCATCGCCGCAGCCGCCCTGAAAGGGCAGGGCCCGGCCCTGCTCTACCGGGAACCGGCCATCGCCGTGCGGGTCATCCGCGAGGAGCTCAACCGGGAGTACCGGGCGGTGGTGATCGACGACCCCGCCCTCTACGAGCAGGTGCGGGACTACGTCGGGGCAGTCAACCCCGAGCTGGCCGACCGGGTCGAGTACTACGACCCCGAGGCCGAGGCGTTACCCGTGTTCGAGCGGTTCCACGTCCACGAGCAGCTCCACAAGGCCCTCGACCGCAAGGTCTACCTGCCCTCGGGTGGCTCACTGGTCATCGACCGGACCGAGGCCCTCACGGTGATCGACGTGAACACCGGCAAGAACGTCGGCACGACCAACCTGGAGGAAACCGTCTACCGGAACAACCTGGAGGCGGCCGACGAGGTGGCCCGCCAACTCCGGCTCCGCGACATCGGCGGGATCATCGTGATCGACTTCATCGACATGGAGATCCGTGAGAACCGGGACAAGGTCGGTTCGGCCCTGCGTACGGCCCTGGCCAGGGACAAGACCCGGACCCAGGTATTCGACATCAGCGAGCTGGGACTGGTCGAGATGACCCGGAAGCGCGTCTCCGAGGGCCTCATCGAGTCGATGTCGACCACTTGTGAGGTCTGCCAGGGTAGGGGAATAGTATTTGACGACCCGGAGCTGTAGGCTCTCATCCCTATGTACGCAGTCATCAAAACCGGAGGCAAGCAGGAGCGAGTGGCCGAGGGCCAGGAGCTCCGCGTGGAATTGCTGGGCGAAGAGCCCGGCACGGAGGTGACCTTCGAGCCCGTCCTCGTGGTCGACGGCGACACCGTCCTGGCCACTCCCACCCAGCTGGCCGGCGCCACGGTGACGGCCACCGTGAAGGGCGAGGAGCTCGGTCCCAAGATCCGCGGCTTCACCTACAAGAACAAGTCGAACCAGAGCACCCGATGGGGCCACCGCCAGCGGTACTCGACCATCGCCATCACCGGCATCACCGCCGGCTGACCACCCCCTCACCTCGTCGGCGCGCCTAGCGGTGCCGCGCGGCGGGACGGCCTGACCACAAGGAGCACAGCAGATGTCGAAGACCAAAGGTGGCGGTTCCACCCGAAACGGACGCGATTCGAACGCCCAGCGCCTCGGCGTAAAGGCCTTCGGTGGCACCGAGGTGCGTACCGGCGCCATCATCGTGCGCCAGCGGGGCACCAAGTTCCACCCCGGCCTCAATGTGGGCCTCGGCAAGGACGACACGCTGTTCGCCCTGGCTGACGGCACCGTCCAGTTCGCGAGCCGCAAGGGCCGCAAGCTGGTCGACGTGCTCCCCGGCGACTGAGCCTCCCTCCGTGCCCTCCCGGACCCTCGACTTCGAGGGATGCGTCAACTTCCGCGATCTCGGGGGCTACCGGACGACCGACGGCCGCATGCTGGCCTGGCGAACGCTCTTCCGTGCCGACGGCCTGAACAAGCTGACCGACGCCGACGTGGCCCAGCTGACCGAGCTGGGCCTGGCCACCGTCATCGACCTGCGGACCCTGGACGAGGCCGAGCAGCGCGGCAGCTTTCCGTTCGAGCGGGTCCCCGTCACCTACGTGGGACTGCCGCTCACCGATGTGCTGCCGGCCACGAAGGACCTGCCGGACTGGGGAGAGGCCGCGTATGTGGCCGCCCGCTACGCAGCCATGGTGTCCGAGGGCGGGCCGATGCTCACCTCGGCCATCGACGCCCTGGCCTCGGGTGACGCCCTGCCGGCAGTCATGCACTGCAGCGCCGGCAAGGACAGGACCGGGGTGCTGTCGGCCCTGCTCCTTGCCTTCCTCGGCGTGCCCGACGAGACCATCGTGGCCGACTACGCCCTGTCGGCGGCGGCCATGGGACGCCTGCTCGAGCGGCTGAAGGCCGAGTACCCCGACGCCACCGAGGAGGTCGAGCGCTACGCGCCGGCCGTCCTCCACGTCGTGCCCGAGACGATGGAGCAGTTCCTGGCCGACCTGCAGTCCCACTACGGCACCTACGACGACCTCGCCGCCACTCTGGGGGTCACCGAGGCCATGGCCGTCCTGCGCTCCCGGGTGCTGGTCGACGCCTGATCCGGCGTCCCGGGCAGCGTGCGCGCCACCGCTCCCGTCCATTCGACATCGCCCTGCTCTGAACCGCCCGCTCCATCTCGCCCGCTCCATCCAGTTTCATTCATCCACGTGCCGGTATCCGCCGGCGCCCGCAGCACCCGATGCCCTGTCCCGGGGCCGGGAATCTCCGATCGGTAGGATCGCCACCATGTCCGGCTTCGTCGACGAGGCACAACTCCATGTCAAGGCCGGCGACGGCGGGGCCGGCGCGGTAGCCATGCGCCGCGAGGCCCATGTCGACAAGGGCGGGCCCGACGGCGGAGACGGCGGTCGAGGCGGCAACGTCTGGCTCGTGGCCACCACCAACCAGTCCTCGCTCCTACCGTTCCGGGACCACCCCCACCGCGGGGCGGAAAACGGCGCCCACGGCGGCGGCAAGAAGATGCACGGCAAGCGGGGACACGAACTCGAGGTGCCGGTTCCGGTCGGGACCCGTGCCCGCAAGGCCGACGGCACCATCCTGTGCGACCTGACCAACCCGGGTGACCGGTGGCTGGCCGGCGAGGGCGGGCGGGGCGGGCGCGGCAATGCGAGCTTCCTGTCCAACAACCGGCGTGCTCCCGCCTTCGCCGAACAAGGGGAGAAGGGCCACGAGGAGTGGTACGACCTCGAGCTGGCGCTGGTGGCCGACGTTGCCCTGGTCGGCTACCCCAACGTCGGGAAGTCGACCCTGATCTCGAGGATCTCGGCGGCCAAGCCGAAGATCGCCGACTACCCCTTCACCACCCTCGAGCCCCACCTCGGTGTGGTCCGGGCCGACGACGAGACCAACTACACGGTGGCCGACATCCCAGGCCTCGTCGAGGGCGCCGCCGAGGGTAAGGGCCTCGGCCACCAGTTCCTCCGCCACATCACCCGGGCCCGTGCCCTGGTGGTCCTGGTCGAGCTGGACCCGGTCACCGGGGTGTCCCCGGCCGAGCAGCACCGGGTGCTCATCGACGAACTCCGTCGCTACCAACCCGATCTGTTGGAGCGGCCCCGGTTGGTGGTCGGTTCCAAGGCCGACATGGTGGCCGCGGACGACCTGCCCACGACGACCGCCCCCGAGACGTTCGACCGTGACGCCGGCAGCAACGACGGCACTGACGAGGAGTTCCATCCCGACCTGGTCATCTCGGCCGTTACCGGCCAGGGCATCACCGCTCTTGTCGGTCGCCTGGCCACCCTGGTGACCCAGGCCCGCACGGCCGAGCCGGAGTCCGACGGGACCATCATCATCCACCGCCCGCTGCCCGAGGGCTTCTCGGTCGAACGGCTGGGGGAAGGCGAGTTCGCGGTGGTCGGCAAGGTGGCCGAACGGGCCGTGGCCCTCAACGATGTCACCACCGACGAAGCGGCCGACTACGTCCAGAGCCGACTGCGACGCATCGGCGTCGACCGGGCCCTGGCCAAGGCCGGTGCCCGTGATGGCGACACCGTCCACATCGGCGAGCTCTCCTTCACCTGGTTCCGCGACCAGCCCGAGTTCACCGGCCAACCCCAGAGCCGGCGCCGCCACCGGTGACAGGAGCCAGCGGCGCCACCCGCACCCTGGTGGTCAAGATCGGCTCGTCCTCGGTGACGACCGCCGATGGCCGGGTGGACACCGCGGCCATCGACAAGCTGGCCGGCGAGGTGGCCCAGGCCCGGGAGGCCGGGCACCGGGTGGTCGTCGTCACCTCCGGTGCCATCACCGCCGGCTGGGCCAGCCTGGCCGAGGGTCGGCCCCGCCCCCACGACCTCGCCACCCTCCAGGCGGTGGCCGCCGTGGGCCAGCACTTGCTGATGCGGGTGTGGAGCGACGCCCTGGCCGCCCACGGGCTGGTCGCCGGTCAGGTACTGCTCGCCCCCCTCGATTTCGTGCATCGCACCCAGTACCTCCACGCCCGCCAGACCCTCGGGCGCCTCCTGGAACTGGGCGTGGTCCCGGTGGTCAACGAAAACGACGCGGTGGCCGACGAAGAGATCCGATTCGGCGACAATGACCGCCTGGCCGCCCTGGTCGCCCATCTGGTCGGAGCCGGCCTGCTGGTCCTCCTGACCGACACCGCAGGCCTCCTCACCGGCGACCCCCGGCGGGAGGCCGACGCCTCGCTGATCGAAGAGGTGGTCGAGATCGACCACGCCCTCGAAGCCATCGCCGGGGGTCCGGGCAGTGCGGTCGGCAGTGGCGGCATGGGCTCCAAGCTTGCCGCGGCCAAGATCGCCGTGTGGTCGGGCGTAGAGGCGGTCATCGCCGACGCGGCCCGGCCCGGCGTACTGGCATCGGTGGCGGCCGCTTCCCCGGGTGTCGGCACCCGGTTCCGCCCCCGAGAGGTGGTGCTGCCAGCCCGAAAGCTGTGGATCGCGTTTGCCATCGGCGCCTCGGGCACCATCGTGGTCGACGACGGGGCCCGACGAGCCCTGGTCGACCGGGGTCGGTCGCTCCTACCGGCTGGCATCGTGTCGGTTACCGGCGACTTCGGCATCGACGACGCGGTGGAGATCGCCGGTACCGACGGCGTCGTCTTCGCCAAAGGCCTGGTCCGCCACCCGGTCGCGTCGCTGGCCGGGTGGGCCGGGCTCCAGACCGAGGACCTTCCCGAGGATGTGTCGGCCGAGGTCGTCCATCGCGACGACCTGGTCGTCCTGGGCTGAGCGCACCCGACCGGTCGCACACCCGATCGGACGGCGTCCCGGACCGCCGCCCCTGGAGCGGCCACTACGCTTGCCCCGTGTCATCCGCCGAGACCTCGCACCTCGTCGACCTGGGTCGACGCGCCAAGGCGGCCGGTCGCGTCCTGGCCCGGTCCTCATCGGCGGCACGAGACGATGCCCTGTGCATGGCCGCCGACCTCATCGAGGAGCGGGTCGAGCGGATCCTGGGCGCCAATGCCACCGACGTGGCCCGGGCCACCGAGGCCGGGGCCGACGCCACCTCCCTCGATCGCCTGCGGCTCGACGCCGGGCGGGTGGCGGGCATGGCGGTCGGCCTCCGCGACGTGGCCGGCCTGCCCGACCCGGTGGGCGAAGTCGTCGAGGGCTGGGTCCGACCCAACGGCCTGCGGGTGGAACGGGTCCGTATCCCCCTCGGGGTCATCGGCATCATCTACGAGAACCGTCCCAATGTGACCAGCGACGCCGCCGGGTTGTGTCTCAAGTCCGGCAACGCCGTCCTGCTCCGGGGCTCGTCGACGGCCATCTCCTCGAACCTGGTGATCACCGCGGCCGTGCGCGACGGACTGGCCAAGGCCGGCCTGCCGGCCGACGCCGTCGGCCTGGTGGAGGACACCAGCCGGGCCTCGGCGGTGGCCTTCATGCAGCTCGAGGGGATCATCGACTGCCTGATCCCCCGGGGTGGAGCCTCGCTGATCGCCTCCATCAAGGAGCACGCCACCGTGCCGTATGTGATCGACGGCATCGGCAACTGCCACGTCTACGTCGACGCGGCGGCCGACCTCGACATGGCCGAGTCGATCGTGGTCAACGCCAAGACTCAGCGGCCCGGCGTCTGCAACGCCGCCGAATCACTGGTCGTCCATCGGGCGGTGGCCGCTACGTTCCTGCCCCGGATCGCCGGCGCCCTCGAAGGGGTCAGCCTGCTCGGCAACGAGGCCACGCGGGCGATCCTCCCGGGCATCGAACCGGCCACCGAGCAGGATTTCGCCGCCGAATTCCTCGGGTTGACTCTGTCGATCGCCACCGTCGAGGACCTCGACGCCGCCATCGATCACATCACCCGCTACGGGTCGGGCCATTCCGAGGCCATCGTCACCCGCGACATCGGGGCGGCCGGAAGGTTCGTGGCTGAGGTGGATGCGGCCGCCGTGGTGGTCAACGCCTCGACCCGCTTCGTGGATGGCGGCGAGCTCGGACTCGGCGCCGAAATCGGCATCTCCACCCAGAAGCTGCACGCCCGGGGCCCGATGGGCCTGCGCGAGCTCACCTCGATCCGCTACGTCGTCACAGGAACAGGCCAGGTACGTACATGACCAGCGACACCACACCCACCGAACGGGCGCACGAGGAGATCACCTCGGGGTTCCCCGAGGCCGGCGCCCCCCGGTTCGAGTCGATCGACGAGGTGCGCACAGGCCTGGCCGGGGTGCAGTACCTGGCCGACGACGGGATCTCGGGCGTTGTCTACCTGGCCGACCGTCTCGCCAAACCGGTCCTGGTCGAGGGGCCCGCCGGCACCGGCAAGACCGAGTTGGCCAAGTCGGTGGCCCGCCTGACCGGCAGTCGGCTCATCCGCCTCCAGTGTTATGAGGGCCTCGACGAGTCCAAGGCCCTCTATGAGTGGAACTACAAGAAGCAGCTGCTGCGCATCCAGGCCGACTCGGGCCAGTCGTGGCAGGAGCTCGAGGACGACATCTTCAGCGAGGAGTTCCTGCTCACCCGGCCACTTCTCGAGGCCATCAAATCCACCGAGCCGGTGGTGCTGCTGATCGACGAGATCGACCGGGTCGAACTCGAGACCGAGGCCCTGCTCCTCGAGATCCTGTCCGAGTACCAGGTGTCGATCCCCGAGCTCGGGACGGTGCGGGCCAGCCAGATCCCCTTGGTGTTCCTCACATCCAACAACACCCGGGAGCTGTCCGAGGCCCTCAAGCGCCGCTGCCTCTACCTGCACATCGACTACCCCCAGCTGGAACGGGAGCGGGCCATCATCGAGACCCGGGTGCCGGGCATCAGCCAGGCCCTGGCCGACCAGGTGGCCCGCATCGTGCGGTCGATCCGCTCGCTCGACCTGAAGAAGGCCCCCTCGGTGTCCGAGACGCTGGACTGGGCCCGAACACTGGTCGTCCTCGGCGTGGAGTCGATCGACGCCGAGCAGGCCAAGGACACGCTGCACATCCTGCTCAAGTACCGCTCGGACATCGACCGGGCGTCAAAGGAGCTGGCCGGCCTGGACACCACGGGCTGAGCCGGGGACGACCGTGCTGGACCTCCTGACCGGCTTCGTGGCCGAGCTCCGCGCCGCCGACATCCCGGTATCCCTGTCGGAGCACCTCGACGCGGCCGAGACGCTGAGGCACGTGCCCCTCGAGGACCGCGAATCCATCAAGTACACGCTCGGGGCCAGCCTGGTGAAGTCGTCGACCCACTGGCCCGCCTACGAGACGGCCTTCGAGATCTATTTTTCGCTTCGGGGGCCGGG
>Ga0097691_1000589_pt1 | contig 30750 bp, 21 predicted proteins | sample NGESurdeep072012_8_FD_72858 | JGI IMG/M metagenome (GOLD analysis project Ga0097691, IMG submission 72858) | Arctic peat soil microbial communities from Barrow, Alaska - NGEE Surface sample 210-1 deep-072012 | ecosystem: Environmental > Terrestrial > Soil > Wetlands > Peat ... | reverse complement strand
CGGCCTCGAGGGTGGCATCACGAACGGCGAGGACCTTCTCGCCACGATCTACCAGAAGCCGATCTCGACGCTCCGGGACGGCCTCCCGTCGGTGGACATCGACACGAAGCAGCCGCACCGCGCCTCGTACGAGCGCTCGGACGTGACGGCCGTGCCGGCATGCGGCGTCATCGCGGAGGCCATGCTCGCCTTCGTCCTCGCGGACGCCCTTCTCGAGAAGACGGGCGGAGATTCGATGGAAGAGGTGAAGAGGAACTTCGAAGGGTTCGTGAAGGCGCAGCGGCTTTTCTAGAAACTCCAGGCCGCTGCTATTCTCATTCGAAGAAGTACTCGCTGAGGAGGAAACCAGATGATTCGTCGCGCGTTTCTGCTCACCGTCATCGCGTTCTTTGCTGCCTCGACCGCTCTCGCCTCGAAGAAGTCCGAGGAAGAGTGGATCGCCCAGCTCGCCTCCGCCGACGAAGGCAAGGTCACGAGCGCGCTTCAGGGGCTCGAGAAGGAGCACCCGGAGTCGCCCACGGCGCGCGCGAAGATCATCTCGATGCTCAAGGATCCGCGCGAGAAAGTGCAACGCAAGGCGGCACGCGTCCTCGGCGCGATCAACGCGAAGGTCGACGCGAAAGTGCTCGCGGACATCACCCCGCTCCTGAAGTCGGCGAACAAGGACGCGGTCATCGACGGCCTCAAGGCGCTGCGTGGCCTCGATGCGGCGTCCACCGTGCCGCAGATCGTGCCCCTCCTCGCGAGCCCCGACGAGAACATCAAGCGCGACGCCTGCCGGACGCTCGCCGAGATCGGATCCCCTGCCGTCATCTCGAAGATCGAGCCGCTGCTGTCCGACTCGAACAAGAAAGTGCAGGAAGACGCACGCACCGCGATCGAGAAACTGAAGTTGAAGGGGAAATAGACAAGAGTGAGGCCGCCTTCCGGGCTGGCGCTCGCGGCGGCGGTGCTCGGCGTCCTGTTTCTCGCCTACACCTCGATCCGCGCGGTGCGGGTGCCACTCACGCATGACGAAGCCTTCACGGCGAACGTCTGGGTCGCCAGAGGCCCGCTCGCGATCCTGACGTTCGATGGTCCCGAGCGGGCGAACAACCACTTGCTCAATTCGCTCCTTTCGGGAGCGTGCCAGGCGGTCTTCGGGCGGATCCCGCTTGCGCTGCGCCTTCCAAACCTGATCGCTCATGCGGTCTTTCTCGTCGCGTCGTGGCGCCTCCTGTCGCGCATCGCGGGAAAGGGGGTGGCCCTCGCCGGGTTTGCGCTTCTGAACGGAAACCCGCTCCTTCTCGAGCTCTTCGGCCTCGCTCGTGGGTACGGGCTGGCTCTCGGTTTCGTGGCGCCCGCCCTCCTGTTCGCCGTGCGTGCGCTCGAGGCCGAGGAGATCCGGCTGGGGGACGAGGCCGCGTGTTACGCGCTCCTTGTCTGCGGCGTTCTCGCGCAACTCATCGTCCTCGACGTGTTCGCAGCCGTTGCCGTGACATTCGCCCTCTTCAGGCTCGTCCGGCCCGCGCGAGTTCCGGCGCAGGGCCGTCTGCGCCGGGTCGTACGGGAGAGCCTTCCGGTCGTCGCCGCGTCGCTTTGTCTTCTCGCGACGGCGGTCCCCATTCTCATTTGCATGCGGCGCGCCGGGGCGCTCTACGCGGGCGGAACGGCCGGCCTGTGGCACGACACCGTCGGGTCCGTCGTCCGGCTCTCCCTGCTCAATCTCTCGCCCTTGCTCGTTCACGCGGCCCTCGCCGCGTTGGGGATCGGTCTTGCCGCGCTCACGGTCCTCGCGGCCTACAGACTCGTTCGGCCGGGGACCGGCGGGCGCGTTTTTCTCGCGCTCTTTTCGGTCCTCGTCATCCTGTGCGCTACCGTCCAGGCACAACACGTCTTCTTCGGTGCGAGGTTTCCCGAGGACCGGATCGCGACGGTATTCCTGCCGTTCGTCGTTTTCGCCCTTGCCGCCGCCTGCGGTACGACGCCCGCTCCGTTCGATCGCGCCGCCGGATCGGTGTTTGGGGCTGCTGGACTCTTGGCTCTCGCTCTGTTTGCGCGGCGCGCGAATCTGACGCGCTCGGATCTCTGGTGGTTCGACGCGGACAACGTGCACATGCTCGAGGACCTCGACCGGCTGCGCGTGAGCCGGCCTGGCGCGTTCCATTCCGTGCGCCTTTCCATCAACTGGCTCTTCGAGCCGTCGCTCAACTGGTACCGACAGACGGAGGAGTTCGCGTTCCTCTCTCCGGTTTCGCGCGATGGTTCGTTCGAGGCCGCGGACTACGCGTTCGTCCTCGGTCAGGACGAGGCCGAGGCGGTCCGTCGCGGCTATCGCGTCCTGACGCGTTACGCGGGAACCGGGAACGTCCTCCTCGAGCCTCCAGCCGCCCCGCCGTCAGCGCGCGAAGATCGGTAGCGAAGGCAGGTCCGGAGGCGTCGGCTCGCCACGAAGCCCGGCGGCTCCGATCCAATCGACGTCGAGCACGAAGATCCGCGGATCGCGAGAGATCCAGCGGTCGTTCACGAGCCGGTGGACCTCGTAATGCAGCCGTGGCGTGACGGCGAATCCCGTCGTGCCGACGCGGCCGATCGGAGTGCCGCGCGATACCCGCTGGCCCTTCTTCACGAGGGGCACGGCGAGGTGGCCATAGATCGTGCGCGTGCGGGTGTCGTGGGCCAGCACGACGATCGTGCCGAGGCGGCGCCAGATCGCGTCCGCGTGGCGTGAGACCGGGCCTGCGTGGACGACGACGCCGGCCGCGGGCGCGGTCACGAGCGCTCCGGCGGGGGAGGCGAGCGTGAGCCCCGAACAGAATTCGTCGCGGCGCGTGACCTCGGAGGCGTGCCAGCCGAACAGTTCGATCGGAACGGACGACGAGGGCTCGACCGGCGCCCGCGACGGCACGAAGACAGGGTCGAATCCGGCGGGGAGGGGGACCGGCAGCGCGGCGAGCTGCCGTCGGAACAGCTCGAGGAGGCGGGTGCGCCTGGCGAGATCCGCGGCCTCCGCCTCCATCGCCGCGGGAGTCGCCGGCGCGGCGTCCCGCGGGTCCCCGGGAAACCGGTCCGGCGGCGGGATCTCGAGGATTGCGCCGACGCGGGCGAGAAAGAGCTCGTCCGCCGCGAGCCGATTGCCGAGCGCGAGGGCGCGCCGTCCGACCGACGCGAAGGATTCGGCGCCGCGCTGGGCGGTCTCGCGGATCGCGCGCCGGTCGGCGGCATGCACGGCGTCCGACACGACGCTCGGAGCGCCCGCGAGGCCGAGGACGATCGAAGCCCCGCATCCGAGGAGGAGGCCCGCGAGGGCGGCGCCGCCGCGCGGTCCGATCGGGAAAGAGCGGCCCTTGCGGCTCGGATCGCCCGGATACACACGCAGGAGACTCATCGGGGGGCCGGCATCAGCGCGGGGGCGGAGCCGATCTGGATGCCGAGGAGACGCGGGTCGCGGCGTGAGGCGGGCCGGAACGGCTGGACGATGCGGAGCCTGAGGATCGCGTTTTCCTGCGGCGGAACGGCGAGCTCGATTCTCTTCCACTCGCCCGGAGGCAGCATGACGCGCCCTCGCAGCGTGTCTCCCCAGAAGACGTCGACGCCCGCGGGGCGCCCGTCGGGCCGGCCGTTGCGCACCGAAAGGGCGAGCACCGGGGACGGTGATCCCGCCGCCCGAGGGGGCAGAGAGACGGGCCAGGCCGCGGACTCGCCCGTCCATCGGAACGGTCGCCCTTCCGGGTCGTGCTCGACGTCATAGACGCCGGCGCTCGCCGCATGCCGGAAGGCGGCCTCGGCCGTCCGGGTCTCCCAGGCCCGCGCGGCGACGCCCCCGATCGCGCAGACGAGAGCGCCCGCGAGCACGACGGGCACGACGGCGGCGAGGAATCGGTCGGTGCGGCCGTCCTCGCGGAGCGGCAGCCGCGCCGTCAGCAGGCCGATGAGAGCGGCGATCTCGGAATAGACGAGGTGCGAGCCGAACAAGAACACGACGAGGAGTCCGATCATCGACGCGGCGGCGGCGGCGCGGGCCACGGTTTCGTCGTCGTGGGCGTCGCCCTCGAGCGTCAGCGCACGGCCCGCCGAGCGGGACACGCCCAGGAGCAGAAGGAGAAGGAGAGAGGTGCCGGCGAGCCCCGATTCCGCGAGCGTGCCGAGATAGAAGGACGGCGGGTGGTCGGTCGTGCGCACGGTGCGGCCGAGCATCTTCGAGGCGAGATCGGGAAACACCATGTGGAACGAACCGAGGCCGAGACCCGCGACGGGGTGCGTGCGGAAGGCCTCCCATGCGCCCTCGTAGAGGAGCAGACGGCCCCGGGTCTCCTCGAACGGTGTCGGCTGCGTGCGAAACGGCGCCTCGAGCCTCGCGAGGAGCGCCGACCGGACGGCTCCCCGGTTCGGCCACGAAAGCGCCCCCGCGAAGAGGAGCGCCGAGAGAATCGCGAGGGCGCCGATCGTTCCGGCGACGCGCCGCCGGGCCCCGCCGCCCTCGCCTGCCGCGAGGCGCGTGAGCCCCCAGAGCACGAAGACGAGGGTGGCGGTGACGGTGCCGACGAGTCCCGCGCGCGAGCCCGCGTCCGCCAGGACGACGAGGAGAGCGGCACCGGCCGCCGAGGCGACAAGCCGGCGGGCGACGCTTCCCGTGGCCGCGAGGGCGAGCACGGGAATCGCGAGAAGCGCGACCGCGACGCCGGCGGCCGACGGATCGGTGAACGTGCTCTGCGCCCGGTGCCATTCCGCCCACCGCTGCGCGCGCAGGAGCGGAAGGGCCCCGGTCTTCTGGAGCAGGGCGACGCCGCCGGCGAGGAGCGCGCTCGCGAGAAGGGCCCGGTCGAGGACGGCGGCCCGGCCTTCGGTCACGAACCGCGCCGCGATCCGGTGCACGCCGGCCGCCACGAACAGGGGGAGCAGGGCACCGAGTACGCCCGGCAGGACGCGGCTCGCGTCCTCGCCGAGAATGTTGACCGCGTACGGCGCGCCGACCCCGCGGTCGAGCAGATAGCTCGTCCTGAGCCCCACGAACGCCGCGGCGCCGGAGACCGCCGAGACCGCGGCGAAGGCGCGCAGGGGAGCGAGAAGCGGTGGGCGCCGGCCCGGCGGGTCGATGTCGTAGAGGTCCTTCAGGCTCGCGCCGGCGAAGTATCCGAAGAGGACGAGCGGGGTCGCGGCCAGCGGCTCGGGCGCGCCGAATGCGAGGGCAGAGACGCCGCCGAGCGTGGCGACCGAAAGCGCGAGTACGAACGCGGGCCGGGGCGCCGCGAGAGCCGCGCCGAAGAGCAGGATCGCTACGAGAGCGACGGCGGTGCGATAGCCGGCGTAGGGAGGCAGGACGAACGGCAGCGCGAACGCGAGGAGGGCTGCCCACCCGAGACACGACAGCAGCGCGGCCGAAGCGCGCCTCACGGGGCATCCCCGGACGCGAGGCGGAACGAAAGCCTTCGGAAGTCGGCGCTGCCGATCAGGTCATGCGGGACGAACACGGGGCGTCCGCTCACGCGGAGAACCTGCGCGCCCGGGGGCACCGCCACGGTGAGAGCGCGAGTGGAGGCTCCCGGAAGCTCGAACGCGGGTTCGAGGCGACCGTCCAGGTCGATGGCGAGCGTCACGGGACGTCCATCCGGCCGCGCGTTCTCGACGCGGAACGACACGGACGTCTCCCCCGGCTGAATCCTGCGGCACGCGCGCGGGCCGCTCCAGACGAACGGATTGGGCGACGGAGCCGCGCTATACAGGCCGATCCAGCGTCCGAGCCGGAACGGCGCCGCGGGGGCCGCGGTGGGCAGGGCCGCGGCGAAGGCGCCGACGATTCCCGCCGCCGCGAGCAGGGCGGGAACGTGCGCGCCGTTCGCCGGCGCTTCCTCGGCGGGCCGGGCCCGTGCCTCGAGGCGGGGCACGAACAGGAAGCCGGCGACGAGGCCCGCGAGGAGGCCGATCTCGGGAAAGCGCAAATGCGAGCCCGTCTGGCAGGCCACGAAAAGCCCGAGGAGCGCCGCGCCCGCGGCGCGCGCCGTCCCGTCGAGCGGCGTCTTCGCGAACGTGGCGTTCCACGCGCGGGCGAGGAGCGGAACCACGGCGAAAATCGCGAGGGCGAGGCCGGGCAGGCCGCACTCGGCGGCGACTTCGAGGAAGGCGTTCGTCGCGCTGTCCGTGACGCCGATGGCGCCATGGCGGCGCGCGTAGGCGCCCGGGAACTCGTATGGAAAGCCGGCGAGCCCGATTCCCGAAAGCGGTTCGTCCCACGTCATCTCGACCGCCGTCCGCCAGAAGAGCGTTCGATGGTTCGCGAGGTCGGCGAAGCTGGACGAGGACAGGCCGGCTCCGAGGCGCTGGAAAAGACCGCCCACCGCGATTTCCCCGCCGCGCGGCAGCGCGGGAACGAGCGCGGCACCGGCGAGGACCGCGGCGGCGAGGGCGGTGAAGAGCGCTCTTTGGGAAACGAGGCGCGCCCTTGCGAGTCCGATGGCGCCCGCGATGACGGCGACCGCGGTGAGAAGAAGGCCCGTGCGCGAGCCGGAGGATTCGAGAGCCACGGGTGCCGCGGCGAGCGCGAGGAGGGCCAGGCCCCGCCGGGGTGCGTCCGTGGCGGTGCCGCGCCGCGGAAGGGCCACGACCAGGAGCGGCACCAGCAGACCGACGCCGACGCCGAGGGCGTTCGGGTCGGTGAACGTCCCCGCGCGCCGATGCATCTCGGTCCAGGGATGAAAGGAGGGGTCGAGAGGCAGGAAACGGGCGACCGCGGCGATGACGAGGGCCGTCGCGGCGCCGGCTGCCGTCGCGAACAGGAGCCGATCGCGCCCCTCGGGCGTGAAGGACAGCCGCGAGAAGACCTCGAGAGCGAGGAGCAGCAGGACGAGCCCGAGAAAGGTCAGGATCGCGTCGCGGCTCCGCTCGGCCGCCGTCATGCCGAGCGTGTTCACGGGAAGAGGGTCGATTCTCCCGCGAAAGAGCAGATAGAGCGTCTCGCCGCGCGCGACCGAGGCGGCCGCGGATCCCGCTGCGAGAATGAGGAAGGCGCCGGCGAACTGGCGGAGGCGCGGTGGAAGGTGCGAGCGTTCGCCCTTCGCCCACGATCCCGCGAGCGTGCTCCCGAGCACCGCGAGCGCGAGAGCGGCGAGAACGGGGGCGCCGGAGCGGTCGCCGAACAGGCGCGCGAGGCCCGGCGCGAGCGGCACGAGAAAAGCGAGCGCGCACGCGGCGACGCGGGGGCGGAGGAGCCCGGCCGCGGCGCCGGCGATCGCGAGGGCGAACGTGATCCCGAGTGTCGCGCGCGCGGTCGAGGCCGGAAAGCTCCCGAAGGCGAGGGCCGTCAGGCCGATCGTCGCGCCGAAGGCGAGGGCCCCGCGGCGCGCCGGACTCAGACGCGCACCTCTTCCTGGAGGGGGGCGTACGTGAGGGGCCCCGCGGCGCGCGCCCGAATGGCCTCGAGCGCGGCCGAGGCGGCCGAGAGTGTCGTGAGGCACGGGACGTCGCGGTCGAGGGCCGTGCGGCGGATCGCGACCTCGTCGTAGAACGACTCCCTGCCGAGGGGCGTGTTCACGATGAGGTCGACGCGGCCGTTGATCATGAGGTCCACGATGTTCGGACGCCCCTCGTTCACCTTGAGAACGATCTCCGCCGTGAGGCCGCCCTTCCCGAGCGCCTTCGCTGTGCCGGCCGTCGCGAGGAGGTGGAAGCCCAGCGCGTCGAGCTCGCGCGCGAGCGGGAGGAGAGCGTCCTTGTCGCCGTCGTGCACCGAGAGGAAGGCATTGCCATTTTCGGGCAGGCGGATCCCGGCGCCCAGCGCGGCCTTCAGGAACGCGAGTCCGAAACTGCGGTCGCGCCCCATGACCTCGCCCGTCGAACGCATCTCCGGGCCGAGGATCGTGTCGACACCCTCGAAGCGCCGGAACGGGAACACCGGGGCCTTGATCGAAAAGCCGAACACGGGCGGCTCCTCGGTGAGGCCGACGCCGGGCAGCGTCTCCCCGAGACAGAGCCGCGCGGCGAGGCGCGCGAGGGGCACCCCCGTGGATTTCGCGACGAACGGCACCGTGCGCGACGCCCGCGGGTTCACTTCGAGGACGAAGAGCTCGCCTCCGCGAATCGCGTACTGCACGTTCATGAGACCCACGACCTCGAGCACCTGACCGAGCTTGGTCGTCGCCTGGCGGATCTCGCCGAGCGCGGCGCGCGGCACGCGCCGGTACGGCGGCAGGACGGCGTACGAGTCGCCGGAGTGGATGCCCGCCTCCTCGATGTGCTGCATGACGCCCGCGATGACGACGTGCTCGCCGTCGCCGAGGGCGTCGACATCGAGCTCGTAAGCGTCTTCCAAGAAGCGGTCGATGAGCACGGGCCGGTCGGGAAAGGCGGCAATCGCTTCCTCGAGGACGTTCTCGAGGGCCTGCTCGTCGTATGCGATGCGCATCGCGCGTCCGCCGAGCACGTAGCTCGGCCGGACGAGGAGCGGGAAGCCGAGGCGGCGGCCGACCCTGAGGCCCTCGGCGACGTCGCGCGCGGCGCCCCACGGCGGGGCCTGCAGGTTCACGTCCCGCAGCAATTCGCCGAAGCGCTCGCGGTCCTCGGCGCGGTCGATCGCGTCCGGGGTCGTGCCGAGGATCGGGACCCCGGCGGCCTCGAGCGGCTTGGCGAGCTTCAGCGGCGTCTGGCCGCCGAACTGCACGAGGACGCCCTTCGGCCTCTCGCGTTCGACGACCGCCATCACGTCTTCGAACGTGAGGGGCTCGAAATAGAGCCGGTCGGACGTGTCGTAGTCCGTCGAGACCGTCTCGGGATTGCAGTTGATCATCACCGACTCGTACCCGGCGGCGGTGATCGCCTCGGCCGCGTGCACGCAGCAGTAGTCGAACTCGAGACCTTGCCCGATCCGGTTCGGGCCGGAACCCAGCACGATGACCTTCTCCCGGCTCGAGGGGTTCGATTCGTCCTCGGTCTCGTAGCAGGAGTAAAGGTACGGCGTGAGGGATTCGAACTCCGCCGCGCACGTGTCGACCCGGTTGAAGACGGGCGTCACGCCGCGTTCGAGCCGGGCGGCGCGGACCTCGGCGGTGCTCCGGCCCGAGAGCTTCGCGAGGTCCGGGTCCGAAAAGCCGCTCTGTTTGGCGCGAAGGAGAAGGCCCGCGTCGGCGAGCGCGCCTCCTCCCTTGCGCCGGACGAGAGTCTCGGTCTCGAGTACCTCCGTGAACCGGTCCAGGAACCACGGGTCGATGCCGGTGATCTCCGCGACCGTCGCGACCGGCGTGCCGGTGCGGAGGGCCGCGAGGACGGAGAAGATTCGCTCGGGCCGCGGGACGCGCATCGCATCCGGCCGAACGGCGGGCGCGGGGGTGGCCGTCGCCGCGTCCGCGTCGATCCAGCCGGCCCGTCCCGTCTCGAGCGAGCGGAGGGCCTTCCCGAACGACTCGGCGAACGTGCGGCCGAGGGCCATGACCTCGCCCACGGACTTCATCTGGACGCCTAGGGTCGTGTCGGCGCCGGGGAACTTCTCGAACGTGAAGCGCGGAATCTTGACGACGACGTAGTCGAGGGACGGCTCGAAGGACGCCGGAGTCTTCTTCGTGATGTCGTTCGGGATCTCGTCGAGGTGGTAGCCGACGGCGAGAAGCGCGGCGATCTTCGCGATCGGGAACCCGGTCGCTTTCGAGGCGAGCGCGGACGAGCGCGAGACGCGCGGGTTCATCTCGATGACGATCCGGCGCCCGGTCTTCGGGTGGACGGCGAACTGGATGTTCGACCCGCCCGTCGCGACGCCCACGGCGCGGATGACCTTTTTCGCGTCGTCCCGCATGGCCTGGTACTCGACGTCGGAAAGCGTCATCTGCGGCGCAACCGTGATGGAGTCGCCCGTATGGACTCCCATCGGGTCGAGGTTCTCGATCGAGCACACGACGACGAACGTGTCGGCCGTGTCGCGCATGACCTCGAGCTCGAACTCCTTCCACCCGAGCACCGACTCCTCGATGAGGAGCTCGTGCACGGGGGAGAGCGTGAGCCCGCGCTTCACGATGGCTTCGAAATCGTCCTTGTTGAAGGCGATGCCGCCCCCGGTGCCGCCGAGCGTGAACGAGGGGCGGACGACGACCGGATAGCCGAACGGCACCGCGACGGCGCGCGCCTCGTCGAGGCTTCGGGCGATGCCCGAGCGCAGGACGTCGACGCCGACTTCCTGCATGGCCTGCTTGAAGAGGAGGCGGTCCTCGCCGAGCCTGACCGAATGGATCGACGCGCCGAGGGTCTCGACTCCGTATTTCGCGAGGACGCCCGCTTCGTCGAGGGCCACGGCGAGGTTGAGCGCGGTCTGACCGCCGACGGTCGGCAGCAGCGCGTCCGGCCTCTCCTGAGCGATGATCGCCGCGACGGTGTCCCTGTCCAGGGGCTCGATGTAGGTCGCGTCCGCGAACTCGGGGTCCGTCATGATCGTCGCCGGGTTCGAATTCACGAGAACGACGCGGTAGCCCTCGCGCCGGAGCGCCCGGCACGCCTGTGTCCCCGAATAGTCGAATTCGCAGGCTTGGCCGATCACGATCGGACCCGACCCCAGGACGAGAATCGACTTGATGTCGGTGCGCTTCGGCATCGGTCGCGGAGTTTACGGGATGCGCACTGGCGGCGTTTGGCGGCGGACGCGCGTCCGCGATAGAGTCTTGCGAAACGCGGGATCGAGAGAAAAAAGGAGATTCAGCGAATGAGAAGAGCACTCTGGAACGGCCTCGCCGCGTGTGTCGCGATCGTGGCTCTGGTGGCGTCCCCCGTGGCCCTCGCCGCGAAGAAGAAGACGCCAACCCCGGCCGCCGACGCGTCCGACACGAAGGCGGACAAGAAGGCAGATTTCGGCGTGGGCGGCGTGACTCGCCTCGTCGTCCTGTCGCCTCAAGGCCGCGAGGTCGCGAGTTTCGGCTGGACCACGCGCGATGAGGTCCTCCTGACGCTCCGTCTTCGTTCTGCGCCACCGCCCTAGCGTCGTCTGACATCCTCTGAGGAATCACTGCATGCCGGTCCACACGCCCGCAAGTCAGTTGGAAGGCTTCCTCGCCCGGTATTCCCCGGACGTCGTAAAGGTTGCCCGGCAGGCCCTGCGACTCCTGCGGCCTCACCTTCGCGGTTCCTTCGAGCTCGTTTACGACAACTACAACGCCCTCGCGATCGGCTTTTCGCCGACCGACCGCGCATCCGACGTCATCGTTTCACTCGCCCTCTATCCGCGCTGGGTGAGCCTCTTCTTCATGCGCGGAGCGACGCTGTCGGATCCCAACGGTCTTCTACGCGGCAGCGGCCGGCAGGTTCGTCACGTCAAACTGGAGCCGGTTGGCATCCTCCAGAGCCCTCCAATGCGGAGCCTGCTTCGGCACGCCATCGAACGGTCACCGAAGCCGCTCGATCCATCCGCCAAGAGGAAACTCATCATCAAGTCCATCTCTTCCACACTGCGTCCCCGAAGGCCCGCCGGTAACTCCATGAAGAGGAGGGGCTGACCGGCATCATCGCGCCGGTCTCAACTCCTCAGAACGTCCGCGTGTAGACGTACGTGAAGCCGGTGACCCGGCACTTCTTGACCGGGGGCCGGAACGTGACGGTCTGGACCTCGCTCTTCGCCATCTCCGCGCGCTCCGGAGAGCCCGTCTCGTTCTGGACGACGCGGACCGACCTCACGTTTCCCTTCTCGTTGATCTCGGCCTCGACGACGATCTTCCCCTTCGGTCCCGCGGCTCCGGACGCGCCCGAGCCTTCCGACATGTGGAGCATCGGCGGCGTCAGGAGGACCTCGCGCCGGTCCGGCAGGCAGCCGTCATCCTTCCTCAGGAGGTCCTTCCGGATCCAGCCCATCCTCGTGTCCGCGAGCTTCACATGCAGCCATCCGTCCCTTTCTTCGAAAGAGGTCAGGCGGGCCCCCTTGCTCAGCCTGGCGACACTTGCGGCCTTCGTAGACGCGGTCTCTCGGACGTTGACGGACTTCGACGTGACGAGCCACGAGACGTCTACCGGCGGCGGCGCTGGCTCAGAGGCGGGTGCGGGTTCGGGAGCCGGGCGAGGCGGCGGTGGGGCGGAGGCGCAACCCCAGAGGCCGGCCGCGAAAGCCGCGAGGGTGGCGGCCGCGAAAACGCGCTTCATCGCGCCGGGCCTCGGAGGGCTTTCGCGAGAAACGCGAGCTGATCCGTGGCCTCGTCGATGAGCTTCGACGTGGGCTTGCCCGCTCCGTGGCCCGCGCGGGTCTCGATGCGGATCAGGACCGGCGCCTCGCCGGCCTGCGCTTCCTGGAGCGTCGCTGCGTACTTGAACGAATGCGCCGGCACGACACGGTCGTCGTGGTCGGCGGTCGTGATGAGGACCGGCGGATAGGCGAAGCCCTTGCGGATGTTGTGGAGCGGGGAATAGGGGTAGATGAACTTGAACTGCTCGGCGTTTTCCGCCGAGCCGTACTCGCTGGTCCACGCCCAGCCGATCGTGAACTTCTGGAAGCGGAGCATGTCCATGACGCCCACGGCGGGAAGCGCCGCGCCGAAGAGCTCGGGATGCTGGTTCAAGACGGCGCCCACGAGGAGGCCCCCGTTCGACCCGCCCGCGATCGCGAGCTTCTTCGCCGACGTGACCTTGTTTTGAATGAGCCACCGGGCCGCGGCCGCGAAGTCGTCGAAGACGTTCTGCTTCTTCTCCAGCATCCCGCCCTTGTGCCACTCCTCGCCATATTCCGAGCCGCCGCGCAGGCACGCCTGCGCGAACACGCCCCCGCGCTCGACGAAGGCGAGGTATTTCACGGAGAAGGACGGCAGCTCGGGAACGTTGAAGCCGCCGTAGGCCGTGAGAAGGGTCGGGTTCGTGCCGTCCCACGCGATGCCCTTCTTCGCGACGAGAAACATCGGCACTTTCGTGCCGTCCTTGCTGGAATAGAAGATCTCTTTGGTCTCGAAGGCGGCCGGATCGAAGTCCACGCGCGGCCTTTGAAAGACGGTTGCGGTGGCCGACGCGAGGTTGAGCCGGTAGACGGTCGACGGGACCGTGAAGGAGGCGAACGTGAAGAAGGTGTCCGCATCTGACCTTCGCCCCGAAAAGCCGCTCACCGTTCCGAGGACGGGCAGCGCGATCTCCTTGCCGGGCTTGCCGTCTCGCCCGTGGATCCGCACGCGCTCGGAGGCGTCCCGCATCGTGACGACGACGAATCGGTCCCCCACCGCGTGGATGGATTGGAGGACGGCATCGCCCTCTCGGATGACGTCCACGAGGACCGGGGCCGCAGCAGTGGCCGCGAGGTCCACGGACACGAGCCGGCCGCGCGGGGCGTCCCGGTCCGTGCGCAGGTAAGCGGTCGTGCCCTCGTTGTCGACCCAGGCCCATCGCGACGAGAAGTCGTCGAAGAGCTTGAGGAAGGGCGCGCCTTCCCGGGAAAGGTCCTTCACCCAGAGGCGGTTCTTCCCGCTCGAGCCGCGGGAGATCGACAGGACGAGCCAGCGCCCGTCCAAAGAGACGCGCACCTGATGGAGAAAGCCCGGGTCTTCGGAGGCATGGACGAGCACGTCGGACGCCTGCGGCGAGCCGAGGCGGTGGAAGAAGATCTTCTGGTTCTTCACGACGGCATCCAGCTCCCGGCCGGAAGCGGGCGCGTCGTAGCTGGCGTAATAGAACCCTCTGCCGTCCTTCGTGAAGGCAGGCGCCGAGAACTTGATCCACTTCAGGACGTCGCCCGTGTCGCGTGAGGACGCGACGTCGAGGACGCGCCACTCCTGCCAGTCCGACCCGCCCGAGGCCACGCCGTACGCGAGGGTTTTGCCGTCACGGGAGATCGCGATGCCAGAGAGTGCGACGGTGCCGTCCTTCGAAAGTACGTTCGGATCGAGCAGGACGCGGGGCGCGGCGCCGCCTACGTCCACGACGTAGAGAACCGCCTGGTTCTGGAGGCCGTCGTTGCGGGAGTAGAAGAGGCGCCCGCCCTCCCTCACGGGCGTCGTGAAGCGCTCGTAGTTCCAGAGCTTCGTCAGGCGCCGCTCGAGCGCGGGCCGCTCGGGAATCGCGTCGAGGGTGGAGCGCGTCAGCGCGTTCTCGGCGTCGATCCACGCGCGCGTCGCGGGCGCATCCGGGTCCTCGAGCGGGCGGAACGGATCCGCGACCCTGGTCCCGTGGTAGTCGTCCACCTGGTCGGCGCGCGGGGCCTTCGGGTAAGCGGGGCGGGTGGCCGCGTCCCCCGCGAGAGCGCCCCCGGTCGAGAGGGCGAGAGACAGGCACAGCCCAAAGGACCTCGAGGTGGCGTGATTCATGCGCCCGATCCTAACGCCAGGGGCGGCGGCTGTACCATCCCGAGGCATGTCTCGAACCCCTCGCACGATCGCCATCCACAAATTCGGCGGGACCTCCCTGGGCGACGCGTCCCGCATCCGGAATGCCGCCCGTCTCCTCGCCGCCGCCCGAAGGAGGCGACCCGTCGTGGCCGTCGCCTCCGCCATGGGGGGCGTGACGGACGTCCTTCTCGAGGCCGCGCGCGACGCCGAGAGGGGCCGTCTCGGCCTCGCCCGGAAGGCCGTCGAATCGCTGAGGGCGCGCCACGCCGCAGCCGCCCGGGAGCTGGGGGTGTGCTTCGACGAGGCGCCGCTCCGCGAGCTCGATGCCGCGCTCCAGGGCGTCTCTCTTCTCCGCGAGCGGACGGTCCGTGTGACCGACCTCGTCTCCTCGTTCGGAGAACGCCTCTCGGCGCCGCTCCTCGCGGCCGCGCTCGCGAAGGCCGGCGTTCAGGGGCGCGCCGTCGATGCCCGCGACATGCTCGTCACGGACGACTGCCACGGCGCCGCCACGTGCGACCGCAAGCGAAGCGACCCACGCATCAAACGCAGGCTCCTCCCGATCCTCTCGGCGGGCGTCCTGCCCGTCGTGACGGGCTTCATCGCCCGGAGCGTGAAGGGCGAGACGACGACGCTCGGCCGCTCCGGTTCCGACACGACTGCCGCGCTCCTCGGGGCCGCGCTCCTGGCCCGGGAGGTCGTCATCTGGACGGACGTGGACGGCGTCCTCTCGGCGGATCCCCGCCTCGTGAAAGGGGCGCGCCTCCTTCCGCGCCTCTCGTACCGCGAGGCGGCGGAGATGACGTTCTTCGGGGCGAAGGTCCTGCATTTTCCGGCGGTCCTCCCCGCGATCGCGGCGGGGATCCCGCTCGTCATCCGCAACTCCTTCCGGCCGGAAATTCGCGGCACGACGATCGCGGCGAAGGGCGACGGCGCGTCGGGCATCCGGGCCGTCACCGCGGTTCCGGGGATGTGCCTTCTCTCGCTGGACGGCCGCGGGATGACGGGGATTCCGGGCATCGCGGCCCGCGTGTTCTCGGCCACGGCGCGTCTCGGCGTCTCGGTGGTCATGTTCTCGCAGGCGTCCTCGGAACAGAACATCGCGCTCGTGATCCCGGAGGGCGACCGCGCCCGCACGGTCGCGGCCCTCGAGCAGGAATTCCGCTGGGAGCGCCTGACGGGCTCGATCGACGCCGTGAACGCGCGCGCGCCGATCGCGGTCGTCGCGGCGGTGGGCGAGGGCATGCGCGGCACGCCCGGGATCGCCGCGAAAGTCTTCGCGGCCGTCGCGCGCGCGAAGGTGAACGTCGAGTCGATCGCGCAGGGCTCGTCCGAGTGCAACATCTCGTTCGCCGTAGACGAGCGGGACCGCGTCGCGGCGGTGCGCGCGCTCCACAAGGTGGTGGGGTGAACACGGTCTCCGTCTTCGCCCCTGCCTCCGTCGCGAACTTCGGGGTCGGCTTCGACGTCCTCGGTGCCGCGCTGGACGGGCCGGGAGACGTCGTCACGGCCCGGTTCGCCTCGACTCCCGGTGTGCGCGTCCTCGCCATCACGGGCGACGGAGGGCGCTTGCCGCTCGATCCGCGCCGCAACACTGCCGCCGTGGCCGCCGCCGCGGTCCTCGCGGAATGCGACGGTCGTGGGCGAGGACTGGCGCGCGGGATCGAGCTCTCCCTCGAGAAGGGCCTGGCCCTTTCGAGCGGCCTTGGGTCGTCCGCTGCTTCCGCCGCCGCCGGAGCCTTGGCCGTGGGACTGCTCCTCGGCGTGACCGACCGACACCGGCTGCTCCTCGCAGCGCTGAAGGGCGAGCGCGCGGCCGACGGCTCGTGGCACGGCGACAACGTCTTCGCGTCGCTCCTCGGAGGGATCGTCCTCGTGCCGTCGTCCGATCCCCATGGCGCCCTCAAGCCCGTTTCGCTGCATGTACCGCTGAGACTTCGTCTGATCCTCGTGCAGCCGGCGCTCGAGCTGCCCACGCGCCGCGCGCGCGGCGTGCTGCCGAAGACGATTTCGATGGCCGCTCACACCGCCCACGCGGGCGCGCTCGCGCGTCTCGTCCTCGCACTTTCCACGGGCGATCTCGCGGCGGCGGGCGCGTGCCTTCTCGCGGACCGCCTCGTCGATCCGAGCCGCCTTCCGCTCGTCCCGGGCGGGCGCGCCGTCCTCGACGCGCTCCTCAGGGCGGGCGCGCACGGCGCCTGTCTCGCGGGGGCCGGGCCCTCGCTCGTCGCTCTGACCGAAGAGTCGGCCGATACGGAGAGGATCTGCCGGTCCGCGGTGGCCGCATGGAAGCGATCGGGGGTCGCGGCCCGCGCCCGCGTCCACCGGCTCGACCGCCGTGGAGCCCGGCTCGTCCGGCGCGCCCGGACGAGAGCTTGAGGCGCGCATGAAGGGCCTGTCTTCCTTGAAATGTGTCGACTGCGGGGCGTCGTTCCCGCTCGCCGAAGCGCGCACGGCCTGTTCCGCGTGCGGCTCTCTCCTCGACGTCGTCTCCGACCTCCACGCGTTCGGCCGGACGGGTGCCGCGTGGCAGGACATCTTCGACAGGCGACGCGCGGCGCCGCATTCGGAGGCGTCGCGGCCCTTCGAGACGAGCGGCGTCTGGCGCTTCCGGGAGCACGTGCTCCCGGACCTTCCTGAGAGCGGCATCGTGAGCAAGCCCGAGGGGGCGACGCGGCTTTACGCAGGCGGCGCTCTCGGCGAGGAGCTCTCCCTCGCGCGGCTCTTCGTCAAGCACGAGGGCGAGAACCCGACCCTTTCCTTCAAGGACCGCGGCATGACGGTCGGCGTGTCGTGGGCGCGCGCGTGCGGATTCTCGACCGTCGCGTGCGCCTCGACGGGCGACACCTCGGCGGCGCTCGCGGCGTACGCCGCCGCGGTGCCCGGCATGCGCGCCGTCGTCCTCCTGCCGCAGGGAAAAATCACGGACGAACAGCTCAGCCAGGCGCTCGCATACGGGGCGACGACGCTCGGCCTCGATACGGATTTCGACGGCTGCATGCGCCTCGTCGACGAGCTGACCGCCGCGCGGCCGGTCTTCCTCCTCAACTCGAAGAACGCCGTGCGGATCGAAGGGCAGAAGACGATCGGGTGGGAGGCCGTTCAGGATCTCGGCTGGCGCGTCCCCGACTGGATCGTCATGCCGGTGGGAAACGCGGGCAACCTGTCGGCGATCGGCAAGGGCCTGAGGGAGTGGCTCGACCTCGGCGTGATCGGCAAGAAGCCGCGGCTCGCGGGCATCCAGGCCGCCGCCGCGGATCCCTTCTACCAGTCGTACCGGAAAGGCTTCGTAGAACGCGTCACGCGCGTCGCGGACGACACGGCAGCCTCGGCGATCCGCATCGGCGCGCCCGTGTCACACCCGAAGGCCGAACGCGAGATCCGTTTCTTCGACGGCGTCGTCGAGAGCGTCACGGAGCCCGAGCTCCTCGACGCGTTCGCGCTCGCGAACCGCCACGGCTTCGCGATCTGCCCGAACTCGGCGGTCGCGCTCGCGGGAGCCGCGAAGCTGCGGCAGGCGGGCGTGATCAAGAAAGACGACCTCGTCGTCGTCGTCGCGACCGCGCACGCGCTGAAATTTTCGGGAGCGATGTCGGCGTACCACCGCGGCGCAGGGCGCCTCGCGAACCCGCCTCGCCTCCTGCCGGCGACGCTCGACGCGATCCTCGCGGCGCTCGGCTGACGCCGGCGCGGCTCACCGGCTGCCGGCGGTGCTCCCCTAAACGTTGCCCGACTGGCTCTCGCGCGCGAAGCTGCGGATGAGCATGAGCGTCGTCGTGCCGATCTCGAATTCCGTGCGGTTTTCGAGCTCGGCCCGGTTTACGCGCTGGTCGTTCACGTAGGTGCCGTTCGTGGAGTTCAGATCCACGACGAAGGTGTGCTCGTCCATGACCTCGATCGCCGCATGCTGGCGTGAGCACTGGATGTCCGCGACGACGATGTCGGCGTTCGCGCGCCCGATGACGACCCGCGGTTTGTCGATCTCGAAGATCCGTCCCGAGTCCGGACCGGAGATGCACGCGAGCGAGAGGCGTTGGTCGGCTGGCAGCCGGAGCTGCCGCGCCGGGTTTCTGAGGGCGCCTGTAATCGGCACCCGGTCGGTCGTGCCGGCGGCTTCGGGCATTCCGATCGGCCCCGTTCCTTCGGACGCGAGCGACGTTGACGGCATGACCACGCGCGCGGGCGCTCCCGGAACGCCGGCCAGCGGGTTATTGTGCTTGCGGGCCTTGGAGAGCGCCGTTTCGTCCAGGGAAAACTCGTCCGGGGACGGGCCGGTCGCGGAGCGCGCCGGTGAAGCGGCAGGAACGGGTGACACCGCCGGATTGCGGATTTCGAAGACCGTCGTGCACTTCGTGCACTTGATTTTCTTCACGGACGCGACGCCGAAACGCGACTCGTCGTAATGGTAGCGGGCCTGACACGACGTGCACTGAATGATCACGCGAGGAAACTCCCGGTCGAAAGCACGGACGACGCCATTAGAGCGTGTCCGGCATCGCCGATCAAGCCCGTACGGTTTCTCGGGCGCGCGCCACGACGCGCGGAACCGCCTCGAGGAGCCGGTCGATGTCCTCTTCGCGCGAGCCGCGCCCGAACGAGAACCGGAGCGTTGCCTTGGCTTCCGCGGGCGAGAGGCCGAGGGCGAGTAGGACGCGGCTGGGAGAGGTCGTGCCGGCATGGCAGGCCGAGCCCGCCGAGACCGCGATCCCGTCGAGATCGAGCGCCGCGACGAGCGTTTCGGCTTCCGTGCCGGGAAAGACCGCCGACGTGGCGGTCGGGAGGCGGCAGCCGTTCGCGGCGTGTATCCGGGCGCCTGGCACGCGAGCGAGCAGGCCGGCCTCGAACCGGTCGCGCAGGCCGGCGAGGCGCGCCGCTTCGGATGAAAGTCGCGCCGAGGCGAGCCGGATCGCCGCGCCGAGACCCACGATCCCCGCGACGTTCTCGGTGCCGCCGCGCCGGCCGCGCTCCTGCCCGCCGCCGGCGGCGAGAGGCTGAAGCCGGACCCCCTTGCGCACGAAGAGGGCGCCGGCGCCCTTCGGGCCGCCGAACTTGTGGGCGGTGAGCGCGAGGAGATCCACCCCGAGCGCCCGCGCGTTCACGGGAATCTTCCCGACAGCCTGAACGGCGTCCGTGTGGACGACGGCCCCACGAGCGCGGGCCGGCGCCACGAACGCGGCGAGCGTGTCGAAGACGGCACCCGTCTCGTTGTTCGCGAGGATGATGGACAAGAGCGCCGCGGTTGCGGTCTCGCAGGCCGCGTCCAGGGCCGCTGCCGCCGGCACGCCGCGGGCGTCCACCGGAAGCTCCACGGGCTCGAAGCCGTCCGCGCGAAGCGAGAGCGCCGCTTCCCGGACCGCCGCGTGCTCGGCGGCCGTGAAGAGAACGCGCGTGCGCGCGGGATCGGTCTCGCGGGCCGCGCGGGCGCCCCCGCGCACGGCGAGGTTGTCGGCCTCGGTGCCGCCGGAGGTGAACACGATCTCGGAAGGCTCCGCGCCGAGCGCGACCGCGACTTCGGCGCGGGCCGTCTCGACCGCTTCGCGCGCGGCCCGGCCGGGACCGTGGGTGGACGAGGGATTCGCCGAAAGGCCCTCCAGCCACGGGCGCATCGCCGCGAAGACCTCGGGGTCGAGGGGCGTCGTGGCGTGGTGGTCGGCGTAGACGAGGCGAGCGTCGGCGATCAAGAAACCGAACCTCCGGACGGCCGATTGTAGGGTCCGGGGACGCCCGGAAACCGATTGCCGGGGGGCCCGGACGTAATAAAAGGACGTCGAGACGTGGAATCTGTCTTGCGAGCGTTTGCCGGGGAGAGGCTCGCCGACGGAGAATCGGAGCTTCCACCGGAGGTCAGGATGCGGTCGGGCCGGTCGTTCTTGGGAGTCGTCGCCCTCCTGGCCGCTGCCCGGCTGGGGGCCGACGGCCCTCCTGGCTCGCCCACACCCGCGCCGTCTGCGTCTCCCACGGCGCCCCCACTCGTAGCCGTGAATCCGCCGGCTCCCGCGCCCCAGTTGGCCCGTGGCCCGGAAGCGATCAAGCTCTTCGGGCGCCTGGACGACGACCGGTCGACCGTGTTCATCGCATCGGGGACGCCGGACGCACGCGTGACGGTGCGCTGCCCCGACACGTTCCGCACGCTCGAGATCTGGACGTACCTCGAGCACCCGACGCTCGGGAAGAACGCCCGCATCGTGTTCTATCCGGAGTCCCCGACCGGAACCTACCGCTACTGGACCGTGCTCGAGGGTGAAGGCGTTCTCCTCGCGCCGGCGGCGAAGGGAGGGCTCGCGGCGGTCGAGGCGGCGCCCGGCGCCTGCGCGGACGCGCTCCTCGTCGTCTCGGCCGTGAAGGACGTCACGCGGCGTCAGGGCGACAACAACGGCGGCCTCGCCGAGCGCGGCGCCCTTGCCGTGCCGCACCTGCTTCCTCCGGCCGGCGCGAAGGTGGAGGCGCCTCCGCCGCTCCTCGTCTCGAACAAGCCGCTCACGGGGAAAGAGCGCAAGAAGCTCATGGCCGAGACGCCGGAGAAGTACCGGCAGTTTCTCACGGACGTGGAACCGATCATCACGGACGTCGAACGCGACACGCTGCTCAAGCTCGGCGAGGACTATCAGCGCGAGCACTTCCTCGACGACTTCTGGAAGCGCCGCTCGCTCGCGCCGGACGGGATGCGCATCGCGTTCAGGGACATCTACGAAATGCGTCTCCAGCAGGCCAAAGAGCGCTTCCGGAACACGAATACGGACCAGGGCCGCATCTATCTCGTGAACGGGCCGCCGGACGGCATCAAGAAGATCGACTGCCAGGACATCTACTGGCCGATTCAGATCTGGTACTACGAGCGGCTCGAGTCGCTTCGCCTCTCGAAGGTCCTGCTCCTCTTCTACCAGCCGTTCGGCGCGGGCGATTACAAGATGTGGACGCCGCTCGACGGGCCTCAGGCGATCGTCGCGGGGGGCGTCCCGGGCGCGCTCGGGGCCGGCGCCGCCCGCCGCGTGGACTTCACGCGCTGCCCGGAGTCGCGGGACGTGCAGGCCGCGATGAGCGCCGTGTCGGCCACGTTCGGACAGACGGGCGCCTTGAAGCTGGCCGACGACATCCGCCAGGGCCCGAAACCGGACGTCGAGGGCGCGGACCGCATCCTCCAGATGACGACCGACATACAGGCGGGCGCCGTGACGCTGCCGCTCCAGCGCGTGTTCCGCTTCCCGGAGGCGATCGGGAGCCGGATTCGGATGGAGCTCGCGGTCCTCCTCGAGCGGGACTCGCTCACGAAAAAGCAGATTGGGGAGGAGACCTTTTTCGACGTTGACGTCGTCGGAGAGGTCGTGCGCGACGGCCGCCTCATCGACAACTTCCGCTACCGTTTCGATTTTCCGGCCAGTACGGTCAGCGGTCCGTTCGTCCCGCTCACGGTCGAGCGCGACCTCTACCCTGGGGAATACCGCCTCAAGGTGAAGGTGTCCGACGCGAACCGCAACGCCGCCGCCCTCATCAGCGAAAAGCTCAAGGTTCCCGACGTGCCGGACGCCACGATCTCCGCCGAGGAGAAAGCGGTGCGCGAAGCGGCCCGGAAGGCCGTCACGGAGCTCGTCGAGAACAGCGGCTCGAAGGGCTCTCTCTCGCTGATTCCCCTCGCACGCGAGATCGCCACGGGCCTCATCCGCTTCGAGACGCGCGCCTCGTCGAACGACATCGCCTTCACCGAGTTCTACCTGAACAACACGCGGATCGTGACGAAGCGCCGGCCGCCGTTTGCGGCGGACCTCGACCTCGGCGAGCTGCCGCGCAAGCACGTCGTGAAGGTGATCGGCTACGCGAAGGACGGGAGGCCCATCGCCCAGGACGAGGTCACGCTCAACGAAGGCCGCGAGGCCTTCCGCCTGCGCATCATGCAGCCGGCGAAGGGCGTGAAGCTCGAGGGCGCGACGCGCATCGTGGCCGACGTCGCCGTGCCCGAGACGAAGCGGCTCTTACAGGTGGAGTTCTTCGTCAATGACAAGCGCACGGCGGTCCTCTACCAGGAGCCTTTCCAGCAGGTCGTGGACGTGCCGAAGAGCCTGGATCTCGGGTTCCTGCGCGTCGTGGCGACGCTCGACGACGGCACGACGACGGAGGATCTGAGGTACTACAACGCGCCGAAGTACCTCTCCGAGGAGAACGTCAGGGCCGTGGAGCTCTACACGAGCGTCTTCGCGAAGGGCCGGCCCGTCACGGGCCTCGCGAAGGAGAACTTCACGATCCTCGAGGACACCGTGCCGCAAACGCTCGACGGTTTCGAGGTCGTGACCAATCTGCCGCTGTCGCTCGGCATCGGCGTGGACACGTCCGGCTCGATGGAGGAGTCGATCGTCGAGGCGCAGAAGGCGGCGGTGGAGTTTCTCAAGGACGTCATGGCGAAACGCGACCGCTGTTTCCTCGTGACCTTCGACAACGAGCCCCAGCTCGTCTCGCGCTTCACGACGGACCGGGACCGGCTCGCGCAGGCGCTCGCGGGCATTCGCGCCCAGGGCTCCACGGCGCTGTGGGACGCTCTCGTCTACGGTCTGTACCAGTACCAGGGAACGCGGGGCCGGAAGGCGTACGTCATCCTCACCGACGGCGAGGACCGAAGCTCGCACTTCACGTTCCAAGCCGCGCTCGACTACGCGAAAAAGACCGGCGTCGCCGTCTACTTCGTCGGCCTGCGCATCGGCTCGACGCAGCTCGACGTCCGCCACAAGCTCGGAAAGATCTCGCGGGAGACGGGAGGCACGGTCTACTACGTCGATTCCGCGCGCGGCCTCGCGAAGATCTACGCCGAGATCAACGAGGAGCTGCGCAGCCAGTACCTCCTCTCGTACCTCCCACAGAACAGGTCCGTGACGAGCCAATGGCGGAAGGTCGAGGTGAAGATGACGCCCTCGAACCTTTCGGCCCGGACCATCAGCGGCTACTACCCGTAGGGGGGCCGGGCGGCGCGCCCGTGAGCCGGGACACGGGCACGGGCGGGCCGAAGAGGAAACCCTGTGCCTGCCGGCAGCCGTTCGCCATGAGGAACGCGAGCTGCTCCTCCGTTTCGACGCCCTCGGCGATGACGCGGAGCGAGAGGCCGCGCGCAATCTCGAGGATCGCCGTGACGAGGGACGCGTCCGCGGCGCTCCCGGGAATCGCGGCGACGAAGGTGCGGTCGATCTTGATCGCGTCGAGGGGAAGGCTCTTGAGGGTGGCAAGGGACGAGTGGCCCGTGCCGAAGTCGTCGAGGACGACGCGGACGCCCATCTCCCGCAGCCGCCGGAGCGTCGCGATCACCTCCTGGATGTCGCCCATCGCGACGCCCTCCGCGATCTCGATCTCGAGCCGGTTCGCCGCGAGGCCGGACGCCTCGAGCGCGGTCTCGATCGTCCTCACGAGGCTTCCGCGCTGGAACTGGCGCGCCGAGACGTTGACCGCGACGAACCAGGCGGCCCCGCCGCCGGACGGGAAACGGGCCGCCTGCGTGCAGGCTTCGCGCAGGATCCACTCACCCATTGGGACGATGAGGCGCGTGTCCTCCGCGAGCGGGATGAAGGAGTCGGGCGCGAGGAGGCCGCGCTGCGGGTGCTTCCAGCGCACGAGGGCTTCCGCGCCGACCATCGCCCGGGTGGGGAGAATGACCTCGGGCTGGAAGTAGAGGACGAACTCCCCGTTGTCCACCGCGCGCCGGAGGCCCGACCCGAGGGCGAGGCGCTCGTGGATCGCCGCGTTGAGGGCGGGCGTGCAGAGTTGGAAGTTGTTCCGGCCGCCCTCCTTGGCGCGGTACAGGGCGATGTCCGCACTCCGGAGGAGCGCGTCCGCGTCGGCGCCGTCATCGGGGTAGAGGCTGATCCCGACGCTTGTCGTCATCGAGAGGCGGTGCGCGTCGACGACGAGGGGCGCCGAGACCGCGTCGAGCATCTTGCGGGCGAGCGGGGCGACGTGCTCCTTCTCGATGTTCGCGAGGAGGAGGACGAACTCGTCGCCGCCGAGGCGCGCGACGGTGTCGCCGGCCCGCACGCAGCCCCGCAGACGCGCGCCGACCTGCCGCAGGACCTCGTCGCCGATCCCGTGCCCCATCGTGTCGTTCACGAGCTTGAATCGGTCGAGGTCGAGGAAGAGGACGGCGAGCCGCGAGCCGGTCCGCCGGGACTGCGCGAGAGCGAGCTCCATGTGGTCCTGGAAGCACTTGCGGTTCGGGAGGCCGGTCAGCGCGTCGTGGTATGCGAGGTGCTCGATCTCCTCCTCGGCGCGCTTGCGGTCCGTGATGTCGACGCAGGTCCCCTCGATGACGAGCGGACGGCCCGGCTCCTCGACGACCGCGCAGCTCTCGAGGGTCCAGATGAACGACCCGTCGAGGCGCCGGCCGCGGGCCTCCACGTTCACGAAGCTGCGCTCCTCGAGGAGCCGCTCGATCCAGATGGCGCGGTCGGCCTGCGTCGGGTAGAGCTCGCGGGCGGGGGTGTCGAGCGCGTCCTCGGGCGAAACGAAGCCGTACATGCGCGCGAACGAATCGTTGCACTCGAGGATCCGGCCGTCGAGAGTGGAGCGGTAGAAGCCGGCGGGGTTGCGCTCGTAGATCCGGCGGTACCGCAGCTCGGACGTCCGGAGGGCTTCCTCTGTCCGCACGCGTGCCGTCGCGTCGCGGAAGCTCCAGACGCGCCCGACGGACTCTCCGTCGAGGCGCTGCGGGAGCGAATAGCGTTCGAAGATCCGCCCGTCCCTGAAGCGCAGGACGTCGAAGCTCTCGGCCTCGGGACGGCCGTAAAGCTCCTCGACCTTGCGAATGAACCCCGCCGGGTCCACGAGCTGCCCGAGGACGTGTTCGAGAAGGCGCTGGTCGTCCCGCGTCTCGAGGAGCTCCCGGGGGATCGCCCAGAGCTCCCCGAAGCGCCGGTTCCAGGACACGACACGCCCCTTGAGGTCCACGACGAGGATTCCGTCCGCGGTCGACTCGAGCGTCGATTCGAAGAGGGAGAGCGAGCGGCGGATCGACGCGTCCGCGTACTTGCGCGCGAGGGCGGCTGCGATGTGCTGCGAGACGTCCGTCAGGAGGCCGGTCTCGCGCTCGCCGAAGCGGATCGCGCGGCTGTAGCTCTGGACGACGAGGGCCCCGAAGATACGGGTGCCGGACTTCAGCGGCACGCCGATCCAGTCGAGAGAGGGGGCGCCGATCTGCTCGACCTCGCCCCGGCGCACGAGGTCCTCGAAGAGCTCCGGGGAGGCGAGGAGAGGCCGGCCCGTGCGGATCACGTACTCCGTCAGGCCGCGGCCCAGCGGCTTGGGCGCCGGGGTCGGGTCGAACTCGTCCACGAAATAGGGAAAGCTCAGGAGCTTCTCGTCCTCGTCATAGAGCGCGATGTAGAAGTTCCGCGCGTCGATGAGGTTGCCCATGAGCGCGTGGACCGCCGCGTAGAACTCGTCGAGGTCTCGCGCCCGCTCGGCGGCCTCCGCGATGCGCGCGCGCGTCTCCTGGAGGGCCGCCGCCCTCTTGCGCTCGAGGGCGCTCGCGAGGACCTGCGCGAGGAGCGGCAGGGCGCGCACGGTCTTCGCGGACCAGTCGGCCTCGCGGCGCATGGACGTGAAGCCGAGGACTCCCAAGAACTGCTGCGCCGTGCGGATCGGGACGAACAGAAGCGACTTCACACCGGCGGCCTCGGCGGCCGCGCGTTCGGCGGCGGCCTCCGGCGGCAGGTCGGCGATCCGCGGCGCGTGGACGACCTCGTGCCGCCGCATGCGCTCGAGGGACCACGCGAAATCACCGAGCGGAATTGGGTGAGGGTCGGGCGCGGCAAGCCCGTCGACGCGCCAGCGTGCGCCGGGCGCGAGGCGCGTGCCGTCCTCCGAGGAGAGCCAGAGCGTCGCCGCGTCCGCCTCGAGGAAGCGGCCGAAGGCCGCGAGGGCCCGTCCGATCTCGGCGTCGATCTCCGCATTGGGCGCGCGCACGAACGCGCTCGAGGTCGCCATCACGAGGTCCTCGAGGGCGGCACCCCGCTCGAGGGCCGCCTCGGCGGCCGCGAGGCGGGCAATAGCCGACCGGTCGCCCGCGGCGCTCAAGCGGCGCCGTTCCTCGGACCGGGACCTGTTCGGCACCTCGCGATTATGTCCCGACGGTCGGCCGCGGGGGTCGGCTAAGCTCGGGCCGTGCGCCCCGCTCTGGTCCTCGCCTCGTCGTCGCCGCGCCGCCGCGAGCTTCTCGCCTCCCTCGGTCTGACGTTCTCCGTGCGCCACGCCGACGTGGACGAATCGCTCCTCCCTTCGGAGAGCGCCTTCGACGCGGCCGAGCGTCTCGCGCGCGCGAAGGCCGTGGCCGTCCGCGAGGTGGCTCCCGACGCGCTCGTCATGGCGGCCGACACGCTCGTGGTGCTCGAGGGCGCCGCGCTCGGAAAGCCCGCGGACCGCGCGGACGCCCGCCGGATGCTCTCGGCTCTCGCGGGGCGGACCCACGACGTCGTGACGGGCGTCGCCTGCGCGCGCGGAGGCCGCGTCGTCTCGGGCCGTGAGACGACGCGAGTCGTCTTCGCGCCGATGTCGCGGGCCGAGATCGCGGCGTACGCCGCGACGGGGGAGCCCGACGACAAGGCGGGCGCCTATGCCGTGCAGGGCATCGGGAGCCTCTTCGTGGAGCGCGTGGAGGGCAGCCCGTCGAACGTCGTGGGGCTTCCCGTGCGGCTCCTCTACCGGCTCGCGTCGGAGCTCGGCGTGGATCTCGCCCGCGCCGTCAAGCCCTGATCGCGGTCAGACCCTGATCGCGGGAACCTCGCCGGACACGTCGCGCGCCGCGGCGCGGGCGAGCTGGAGAACGCCGGCGAAGACGCGGTTCCCCGTGAGAATGGCGGCGCCCGCGCGCACCTTGAGGGGGCGGGCGACGGGCCCCTTTCCCTCCCGCCACGGCCGAAACGTCTCGCCGAGCCGCGCCACCTTCAGCTTGCAGGCCTCGAGGTCGGCCTCGACGAGAAGGGCGAGGAATTCGTCGTCCTGCCACCGGAAGAGAAAGTCCGTCAGGCGAAGGTTCGCATGGAGCGTGTTCGCGACCGTCCGCACGATGTCGTCGACGGTGGCGGGTTCTTCCTCGCGCACGAAGGAATCCCAGTTCGTGAGGACGACCGACATCACGGAGAGGATCACCTTGTGCCGCCGCGCGCGCTCGAGCTCGCGCTCGATGATCTCGTCGAAAAAGGCGCGACTGTAGGCGCCGGACTTCGGATCCCGGATGAGAAGCGGGGGGACCATGGGCGAATCCTATCCCGGCCGCCCGGTCTGTCGTAGTCTGGCCTGTCATGACGCCTTCGAGGCCCGAGTCCGTTCCGCTCGCCGCCTTCGTCGCGGCCGCCCGCGGAGAAGCGCCCGCCGATCTCGTCCTCCGGAATGCCCGGATCGTGAATGTGCTCACGGGCGAGATCCACGATGGGACCGTGGGAGTGAAAGGCGACCGGATTCTTGGCTTCGGCGACTACCGCGCGGCCCGGAAGGACGACGAGATCGACCTCGAGGGCGGCTATGTCGCCCCCGCGCTCTGGGACGCGCACATCCACATCGAGTCCACGATGACGACCCCGTCCACCTTCGCGCGTCTCGCGGCCGCGCACGGCACCGCGGCCGCGATCACGGACCCGCACGAGATCGCGAACGTGCGCGGCGTGCCCGGGATCCGGGCGTTCCTCGACGCGTCGGCGGGCCTTCCCGTCGACGTCTTCGTCATGCTGCCGTCGTGCGTGCCGTCCACGCATCTCGAAACGGCGGGAGCCGTGCTCTCGGCGTCCGACCTCGCGCCGCTCTACGACCTGCCGAATGTCCTCGGCCTGGCCGAGATGATGAACGTGCCGGGGTTCCTCCTTGGGGATCCGGGCGTCGCCTCAAAGGTCGAGGACGCACGCCGCCGCGGCGTGCCGATCGACGGCCATTCGCCGCTCCTCTCCGGGCTCGACCTGAACGCGTACATCGGCGCCGGCATCCGGTCCGACCATGAATGCCTCTCGCGCGCCGAGGCGCACGAGAAGGTGCGGCGCGGAATGTCGATCTGGATCCGCGAGGGGACGGCCGCGAAGAACCTCGACGACCTCCTGCCGCTCGTCACGCCTGCGAACTCCGAACGTTTCGCGTTCGCGACGGACGACCGGCACCCGTGGGACCTCCTCGCGCACGGTCATCTCGACCACCACGTCAGGCGGGCCATCGCGCTCGGCCTCGACCCCGTGATCGCGATCCGCCTCGCGTCCTTTTCGTGCGCGCGCCATTACGGCTTCCGGGACCGCGGGGCCGTCGCGCCCGGGTACCGGGCCGACCTCCTGACGTTCGAGCGGCTCGACGACTTCCGGCCCGATCTCGTGGTCCTCGGCGGCCGGCGCGTCGCGAAGGGCGGACGGCTGCTCGAGGAGGTCCCGGGAGCCCCGATGGAACCTGGGCCGCGTTTCCACGTCGACGGCTTCGACGGCTCGCGCCTCCGTGTTCCGGCCGGCGCGGGCGCCTCGCTGCGCGTCATCGAGGTGCGCGCCGGTTCGCTCGCGACCGGCGCGTCGCTTCAGAGAGCGCGCGTCGCCTTTGGCGGGGCGGAGGCCGACGTCTCGCGCGACCTCCTGAAGCTCGCGGTCGTCGAGCGCCACCGCGGCACTGGAAACGTCGGCGTTGCCTTCGCGCGGGGCTTCGGCCTCAAGCGCGGCGCCATCGCGTCGTCGGTTGCGCACGATTCACACAACGTCGTGGTCGTGGGCGTCGACGACGTCTCGATGGAGACGGCGGTCCGGCGCGTCGCGGCGATCGGCGGCGGGATCGTCGTGGCGGACGGCGCGCAGACGCTCGCCGAGGTTGCGCTCCCCGTGGCCGGCCTGATGTCGAACGCTTCGATGGCCGACGTGGACGCCGCCGAGCGCCGTGCGAACGAGGCCGCGCGGACGCTCGGCGGGACGATGGATCACCCGTTCATGACGCTCGCGTTCCTCGCGCTGCCCGTGATCCCGGAGCTGAAGCTCACGGACAAGGGCCTCGTGGACGTCGCGAAGTTCGACTTCGTGGCGCCGGTCGTTTGAGAGGCGCCGCGTGATCGTCGACTGCGGCATCTACGACGCGGGCGTCCGCCGCCCCGGCACGTTCTCGTTCGAGCAGGCGTTCGAAGCCTCGAAGAGCGCGGGGACGTATGTGTGGCTGGGTCTCTACGAGCCGACGGAAGAGGAGTTCGCATCGGTGCGGGCCGCGTTCGAGCTCCACGAGCTCGCCGTCGAGGACGCGCTCAAGGCCCACCAGCGCCCCAAGCTCGAGGTTTACGACGACACGCTGTTTGTCGTGATCAAGACCGCGCGTTACGGCGACCGCGAGGAGGCCGTGACGCTCGGCGAGATTCTCCTCTTCGTCGGGGAGAACTTCGTCGTCGTCGTGCGCCACGGCGAGGGGAGCCCGCTCGTCGAAACCCGAAAGAGGGTCGAGAAACGGCCCGAGCTGCTCGCGTGCGGTCCCGGCGCCGTCCTCTGGGCGATCGTCGACCACGTCGTCGACGACTACCTCCCGGTCCTGCATGGCCTCGAGCGCGACATCGACGAGGTCGAGGGCGCGGTGTTCTCGCCGAAGGAGGAGAACCCGGCGGAGCGGATCTACTTCCTCAAGCGCGAGCTCATGGAGTTCCTGCGCGGGGTGCGCCCGCTGCTCGACCCGCTCGACCGGCTCGCCCGCGGGAACTTCGCCCTCCTGCACGAGGACGTGCGCCCGTACTTCCGCGACGTCAACGACCATCTCGTTCGCGTCGTCGAGCAGCTCGAGGGCGACCGCGACCTCCTCACGAGCATCCTGCAGTCCAACCTGACGCAGCTCTCGATAAGGCAGAACGAAGACATGCGGAAGATCTCCGCGTGGGCGGCGATTATCGCGGTGCCGACGATGATCGCGGGGATCTACGGGATGAACTTCCAGCACATGCCCGAGCTGAAGGTGGTGTGGGGCTACCCCTTCGCGCTCGGGCTCATGGTCGCCGTCTGCGGCGGCCTCTGGAAGGCGTTCAAGAGGTCGGGCTGGCTGTAGGGAGAAGAGAAGAAGATTTTCTTAGAAAGGGGAAGAGGGGCCGGGGCGAGTCGTTTCGCCCCGGCGTTTTCCTTCAGCTCTGCGGCGGGCCGCCGCGGCGCATGCCGCGCTGCTGGCGGTGGGCCGCGATCCAGCCGTCGAGCTTCGCCCGCTGCTCGGGTGTGAGGACCGCGTCGATCTCTGTCCGCACGGCCTTCATTTTCGCCGCGGCAGCCTGGCCGTCCGCCCGCACTTTCAGGAACGCAGCGCCCACGGCGGCGGGGTCGGGGTTCGCGGCCGAGGCGGCGGCCTTCAGGGCCTGGCGGTCCGCCTTGGCCTGGGCGCGGAAAGCCATCCCCTCGTCCTTGTGCGACGCGAAGATCGCCGTGACCTTGTCCTTCTGGGCGTCGGTCAGGTCGAGGGTCGCCATCGCCGCGCGGATCCCGCGGGCGAGCCGCCCGGGCGCGGGCTGGGCCTGGGCAATGGCAGTACCGGCCGCGAGGGCGCCTGCGAGAATCAGGGTCGCGGCGCCGAAAAGCTT
>Ga0097691_1000588_pt1 | contig 30786 bp, 31 predicted proteins | sample NGESurdeep072012_8_FD_72858 | JGI IMG/M metagenome (GOLD analysis project Ga0097691, IMG submission 72858) | Arctic peat soil microbial communities from Barrow, Alaska - NGEE Surface sample 210-1 deep-072012 | ecosystem: Environmental > Terrestrial > Soil > Wetlands > Peat ... | reverse complement strand
GCTGTTTGCGGCCGTGACGGCCGTCGTCGTCGGCGGCACGCTCCTCACCGGTGGCCGAGGCGGCGTGCTCCAGACGGTGATCGGCGTCCTGATCGTCAACGTGATCAACAACGGCATGGTCCTCGCCGGCGTGGATCCATACCTCCAGAAGGCAGTCCAGGGCGCCATCATCGTCGGTGCTGTCACCGTGACGACCTGGCCGCTGCGCAGCCGATTACGGATGATCAAATGAGCGAACCGATTCTCGTCATCAAGGATCTTGACAAGAGTTTCCCCGGCGTCCATGCGCTGGACCACGTGTCGCTCGAGGTTCGCCCCCACGAGGTCGTCGGCCTCATCGGCGAGAACGGCGCCGGCAAGTCCACCGTCCTGAAGGTGTTGGCCGGGCTCTATGCCCCCGACTCCGGAACAGTGACGTTGCGCGGCAAGCGGGTCGCGTACCGGACGATCACGCAGGCCATGGACGCCGGCATCGGCATGGTGTTCCAGGAGCAGTCGCTGATCCCCAACATCAGCGTGGCCGAGAACATCCTGCTGGGCGTCGAGCGCGGCAGCGTCAGGCATGGCGTCTACCGGTGGAAGGACCTGTACCGACACGCGCAGGTGCAGCTCGACAAGATCGGCTCGAGGATCGATCCGCGCTCGAATACTGAGACGCTCTCGTTCTCGGAGCGCCAGATGGTCGAGCTCGCCAAGGTGCTGGCCATCGAGGAACGCACCCAGGAGGAGCCGGTCATCCTGCTCGACGAGCCGACGTCCGTGCTCGAGAAAGAGGAGATCGCCATCCTCTTTGGCGAGGTGCGGCGGTTGCGCGAGATCGCGTCGGTCATCTTCGTGTCGCACCGGCTCGACGAGGTGCTCCAGGTCTCCGACCGGGTCTACATCATGCGCAACGGCCGGGTGGTCGCCGAGCGCGACCCGAAGACCTGCGACTCGACCGAGCTCTACTCGCTCATGGTGGGCCGGGCGCTCAGCGGCGACTACTACCGGGTGGACCAGCAGGTCCCGTACGACGAGGCGACGACGCGTCTCGAGGTCAAGGATCTGACCCTGCCCGGCCGATACGAAGACGTGAGCTTCACGGTGCACGGCGGCGAGGTTCTCGGACTGACCGGCGTCCAGGGATCGGGATGCGAGGCAGTCTGCCGGACCCTGTTCGGCGCCCTCGAGCAGGGCAGTGGCCAGATCGCCGTGGACGGCAAGGTAGCGCGCTTCGGGATGCCCGCGGACGCGGCAGCCCGCGGAATCGGCAACGTGCCCGCCGAGCGCCGTGTTGAAGGCCTTGTGATGGGGATGCGGGTGGACAGGAACATCACGCTCGCCCACCTGCGGGTGGTCCAGGACGGGCCCGTCGTGAGCCGACCCAAGGAAGAGTCATTGGTCCGCGAGTGGATCAAACGACTTGGGATCAAGACGCCCAGCATCGGGACGCCCGCTCGCAACCTTTCGGGCGGCAACCAGCAGAAGGTCGCGCTCAGCAAGTGGCTTATTGCCGAGGGCCTCAAGGTGCTGATCCTCGACCACCCGACACGGGGCCTGGACGTCGGCGCCAAAGCGGAGGTTTACGACCTGGTGCGGTCGCTCGCGTCCCAGGGGATCGCGATCGTGCTCCTGGCGGACACACTGGAGGAGACGATCGGGCTGAGCCACAACATCGTGGTCATGAAGGACGGGCGGATCTCGGCGCGGCACGCGGCCCCCCCCGGCGGCAAGCCCTCGCAGGTCACGATCGTCGAGCGCATGGTGTAGCGAGATGAGCGGCATGACTCCAACGACACCGGGCGGTCCGACGAACGCCGCGGCCCCGGCTTCGCCCTCGGGCCCCACAACCGCAACGTCTCGCTGGCACATGAGCAAGGAATCGGTCACCGGGTTCATGCCCGTGGTCGTGCTGCTGGCGCTTCTCGTCGGTCTCTCCGTGGCGAAGCCGAGCTTCGCCAGCCTGGCGAGCGCGCAGGTCCTCGCCGAAGAGGCGTCGATCCTCCTCGTCCTGTGCGTCGGTCAGACGCTGGTGATCATGCTCGGCGGCATTGACCTGGCGCTCGCGGCGATGGCCTCACTGGCTTCGATCCTCATCGGGCTGTGGCTGCCGACCAACGGCATCTTCGCCATCCTGGGCGTGCTGACCTTCACCACGCTGGCGGGGGCCCTCACCGGTTTCGTGCACGCCAAGGCCCAGGTGCCGTCCTTCATCATCACGCTCGGCACCCTGGGGATCTGGTCGGGATTCGCGCTCGCCCTCTCCGCCGGCACGACGATCCCCGTGCGCGAGCACTACGACCTCATCGGCTGGATGGCGGATCGCACCGGTCCGATCCCGAATTCGGCCGCGGTGGCTCTCGTGTTCGTCGGCCTCGTGATGGCCGCGATGCGCCTGCTGCCGATGGGCCGCTACGTGGAGGCGATCGGGCTCGCAGAGCCCGCAGCGGTAATGTCCGGGATCCGGACCGTGCGCGCGAAGACCCTCATCTTCGCCCTGTCCGGCTTCGGCTCCGGGCTCGCGGCGCTCATGCTCGTGGCGCGCATGAACAGCGGCGCGCCGAGCCTCGCCGACACCCTGATGCTCCCCACCGTTGCCGCCGTCGTCGTCGGGGGAACAGCGATCACGGGCGGCGTGGGCGGGCTCAGCCGCACCATCGTGGGTGCCCTCATCATCATGGTGTTGCGCGTCGGCATGGCCGTCATCGGCATCGATGCGGCCTATGAGCAGATCGTCTACGGGGGGATCGTGATCCTGGCGGTCGGCCTGACGATTGATCGCGCCCGCATTCTCATCGTCAAGTAATCGCCTCAACCACCGTACTATCCGAAGGAATCGTCTCCATGCCCCAGATCCAGGCCCTGCAGGGCAACGGCCGGCTCGTGATCGACGGCGCCCTCCTTGACGGGGCCGGCTCGTTCCAGGTTCTCAACCCCGCCGACGGATCCGTGGTGGGGAGCGCACAGATCGCCGATGACGCCGCGGTCGACGCCGCGGTCGAGGCGGCGCAGCGCGCGTTCCCCGCCTGGTCGGCGCTCCCGGCGGAGCGCCGAGCACGCCATCTCGAGGCGATGGCCGATTGGCTTCTCGCTCACGAGGACGAGCTCAGCCGCCTTCTCACGCTCGAGCAGGGCAAGCCGCGCTCCGAGTCGAAAGGCGAGGTGCGTGCCGCCGCGAAGGCGTTCCGCTGGTACGCGGCCGAGGCAGTGCGTGCCTACGGCGAGATCATGCCCACGGACTCCCCGAACCTGCGCAGCTTCGTCATCAAGCAGCCCGTGGGCGTGGTGGCCTGCATCGTGACGTGGAACTATCCGCTGGGGTTGATGTCTTGGAAGGTGGGCCCTGCGCTCGCGGCCGGCTGTACCGTGGTCGTCAAGCCCGCTGGCAAGACACCACTCAGCACGCTCGCGATCATCGAGGGCGCGCTCGAGGCGGGGCTGCCGGCCGGGGTTCTCAACGGGATCGCCGGTCGAGGCGAGGCCGTTGGCGCGCGCCTTGCCGCGCATCCACTGGTTCGCAAGATCAGCTTCACGGGCGGCACGGAAACCGGGCGAGCGCTCCTCCATCTCGCAGCCGACACGGTCAAACGGGTGACGCTCGAGCTGGGAGGCCACTCGCCAATGCTGGTGGCCGCCGATGCTCCCCTCGATATTGCTGTCGCGGACGCCGCCAAGCGCTCCTTCCGGAACGCAGGCCAACTGTGCAACTCCGTGAACCGGATCTATGTCCACGAGACGATCGCCGACGAGTTCGCGGCGAGGCTGGCCACGGCGGCCGGAAAGATGCGCCTCGGATTTGGGCTCGACGAACCGGAGCCGGATCTCGGCCCGCTGTCGATGGCATCAGGTCTCCAGCGCGTCGAAGAGCATGTCGAGGACGCCCGAGCGAAGGGCGGACAGATCATCGCGGGCGGTTCGCGGCCCAACGACGAGCGGCTCGCCCACGGCTGGTTCTATCCGCCGACCGTGGTGGATCACGCGACCGACGACATGCGCATGGTCACCCAGGAGACGTTCGGGCCGGTGGTCCCGATCCTTCGGGTGGCGACGATGGACGAGGCCATCGAGCGCGCCAACTCGCTCGAGTTCGGCTTGGTGGCGTTCGTCTACACCAAGGACCTGAAGTTCGCGACGCGCAGTGCCGAGCGACTGGAGTTCGGCACGGTCAACATCAACAACGTCGGCGGCGGTGACGTGCCGTTCCCATATCCCGGTTGGAAGCAGAGCGGCTTGGGCGTCGAGTTGTCGCACCATGGCCTCGAGGAATACCTTGCGGTTAAGCACGTCCGGCTCGGCATCGGCTACTGACGCGGTCATCGCGGCCGACGGCGGCGCAGCGGGAGAATACGTTCTCGCCATCGACATCGGGACCGGAACGCAACGAGCCGCCCTGATGGACCGGGGCGGGCACATCGCGGATATCGCGGGATCGACGACGGTCCTCCACACGCCAGCCCCGGGTCACGCCGAACAATCGCCCGATGAGTGGTGGAATGGCACCGCACGCAACATCCGGGCCGTGCTGGACCGCCACCCGGGAGCGCGCGTCGCCGGCGTTGGCGTGGGTGCACAGATGCACGGCGTCGTGCCGCTCGCGGCGGACGGCCGCGTGCTGGACGAGCGCGTCGGGATCTGGAGCGACAAGCGTGCGGCAGTCCTGGTGGATGAGTGCCGAGCGCGCTCGGATATCGCCGAGTTGTGCGCCGTCGCGGGAAACCACCCCGTTGCCGCATGGGCAGGATTCAAGACCGCCTGGTACCGCGTCAACCGACCGGAGATCTACGCGGAGGCGTCGGTCTTCCTGATCGTCAAGGACTTCATCAACTACCGCCTCACGGGCACGAAGCACACCGACCCAACGGAGGCGTCGGGCTCATTCCTCATGGACGCGGCCACGGACACGTGGTCGCCGCGCCTGGTCGAGGCGCTCGGCCTGGACGCGGCCAAGCTGCCCGAGATTGCCCCGTCTGGCTCGGTCATCGGGTACGTGACCGCCGAGGCGGCGGCACAGACAGGGCTGGCCGAGGGCACGCCCGTGGCGGGAGGCGCCGGGGACATGTTGTGCCAGCTCCTGGCCGCGGGCATCACGCGACCAGGCCGCGGCTGCGACGTGAGCGGCACGGCCTCGATCATCTGTGCGTTCGGCGGCACACCGGAGCCGGATCCACGAGTCATGAACCTCCGCGCAGCCGGGGAGGGGTGGATCCGCTTCGGCATCGCCGACGCCGGTGGCCTGTGCCTGCGCTGGATCGCCGATCGACTCAGCGAGGTCGAGTGCGAGGAAGCCAAGAATCGAGGCGTCTCTCGCTACGACGTGCTCACCGCGCTGGCGGACGGTGTGCCGCCCGGCAGCAATGGTCTCCTCTTCTTCCCCTACCTGCTCGGAGAGCGCACGATGGGGAGCAGTGCGTCGCGCGGTTCGTTCATCGGCCTGACCCCCGCGCACGGTCGGCCGGAGATGGTCCGTGCCGTCCTTGAGGGCCTCTGCCTCGAACTTCGGCGCACGCTGGAGCTGATCGTTCCGCCGGAGGGTATCGAATCCGTGCGCATCACCGGCGGTGGCGCGCTGAGCGACATGTGGAACCAGATCCGGGCTGACACGTGGGGCACCCGGATCCGCACATTCGCGCAATTCGAGGGCGGGCTCGTGGGCGCTGGGATCCTCGGCGGGGTCGGCGTCGGCTGGTATGCGGACCCCGCCTCCGCGGCCGAGGACACCGTACAGCTCGACCGAACCTGGGATCCGAGCCCCGCCACGCGGCGGGTCTACGACGGCGCGTACCGCGAGTTCTGCGCCGTTCACGATCTGCTTGACCCGCGCTGGCGAACATGGGAGGCGTGATGGCCGGTGCCACCGGCCTGCCGGTGCGGGAGCGAGCTCTCATCCTTGACATGGATGGGGTCCTCTACCTGGGCGACACCCCCATGCCGGGCCTCGCCCGCTTCATCGACGCTCTGGAGCGGCGTTCCCCCGGCTACGCATGCCTGACGAACAACTCCACGCTGCGCCCGGCGGATTGCAGCGACAAGCTTGCCGCGATGGGTGTGTCCGTGCCGCCCGAGCGGATCGTCACGGCTGCCGACGCGGCCAGCTCGCACCTGGCGCGCACGCTTCCGCCGGGTTCTCCCGTGTATGTCATCGGCGAGGCGCCGATGCGTGAGAGCGTGGAGCGCGCCGGCATGCGCATCACCGACGACTCCCCGGCGGCCGTGGTCGTGGGCGTGGACCGCGAGTTGACGTACCACAAGCTCACCGTCGCGATCCGTGCGCTGCGCTCCGGGGCTCGCCTGGTGGTGGCCAACCTCGACCCGCTCATGCTCCTGTCCGACGGTGTGTCGCCCGGCAGCGGCGCGATCGTGGCGACCCTGACCTACTGCGTCCCGGTGGAGCCGGAGTGCGTTGGCAAGCCCAACGCGGCCATCTTCCTGCGGGCCTTCGACGTGCTTGGCGTGACGCCGGGTCAGGCGGCGATGGTGGGCGACTCGCTCGTCGCGGACATCCAGGGCGGCCGCGATAATGGCGCCGCCACCGTCCTGCTGCTGTCGGGCTCCACGCGTCCCGGAAGTGTCTTCGACCCCGCGCCGGACCTGGTCTTCGACGGCTTGACTGACCTGACCGACTATCTGACAGGAGAACCGTGAGCAGCCTCATCGTCATCACCGATTGCGACCATCCCTCGATCGAGCTGGAGCGCTCGATCTTCTCCGCGGCCGGTTACGAGACGCGGCTCGCACGGGCTCACACGCCCGGACAGGTCATCGAGGCCGGGCGAGGCGCCGCTGCGCTGCTCACCCAGTACGCCCCCGTGACCGCCGCGGTGTTCGAGGCGCTGCCGGATTGCCGTGTCGTGGGCCGCTACGGCGCGGGCGTGGACAACATCGACGTGGGTGCCGCTTCCGCGCGTCACGTGGGTGTCGTCTCCGTCCCCGACTACTCCGTCAGCGAGGTCTCGGACCACGCGCTGGCGCTGCTCCTCGCCCTGTCTCGGGGCGTGGTCGGCCTGGATCGCGCGGTTCACGCCGGAATGTGGGACTTCCGTGCGACCGGCGAGATTCGCCGCACCGGCAGCCTGCTGCTTGGCGTCGTGGGCATGGGCCGCATCGGCCGTGCGCTCGCGACCAAGGCCCAGGCCGTCGGCTTCCGCGTCATCGGCCACGACCCGTTCATCACTGCCGTGGAGGGCATCCCTCTCGTTGGGCTCGACGAGCTGCTTGCCTCGGCCGACGCGGTGAGCCTTCATGTGCCGCTATCGGACGCGACGCGGCACATGATCGACGCAGCGGCACTCGCCCGGATGCGCTCGGGCGTGCTGCTGGTCAACACATCGCGCGGTGGCCTGGTGGACCAAACGGCGCTCCTTGCGGCGCTCGTGAGCGGTCACGTGGGCGGCGCGGCGCTCGACGTGGTCGAGTTGGAGCCGCTCGGCGCGGACGATCCATTGCTCGCACTGCCCAATGTCGTCGTGACGCCGCACGCTGGCTTTTACAGCCGCGAATCACTCGAGGAACTCAAGCGGCGCGTGGCGGAAGGAATCGTTCGCGCGCTTGCATCGGAGAGCGACGCCGTGGAGTCGCGCTGATCGAAACGATTGCGCGACCGTTTCGCGTCTACTATCGTCGAGGCGGCACGGCTCGGATTGAACGGGAGCCAGGATCGCGCCTCGGGCCGCCACGCAGGGAGATCGTTCGATGATGAGCTTCGGGGCGCACGCGTTCATCTGGGCCGCCGAGTGGACGTCCGCCGGTGCCGAGACCGTGATCCGGGGCGGTGCCGAAGCCGGGCTCGATTACGTGGAGATTCCGCTGCTGCACCCGGACGAGATGGACGTGCCCGGCACGCGCGCGCTCCTGGACAAGTACGGCATGGGTGCCACCTGCGGCCTCGGACTGCCGAAGGACCTGCACATGCCGTTCAACCCTGAGGGCGCCGTGGCGTTCCTCAAGCGGGCGCTGGACGTCTCGCACGACCTGGGTTCGCCGCTCCTGACGGGGGCGATCTACACGAACCTCGGCACGCTCACCGGCAAGCCGCCGACGGAGCAGGAGCTCGACACCGTGGCTCACTCCCTGAAGCGAGTGGCACAGTACGCGGCCGACAAGAACATGTACATCTGCGTCGAGAACCTCAACCGGTATGAGAGCTACATGTGCAACCTGGCGTCCCAGGTGTGCGAGATGCTCGACCGGATCGACGAGCCCAACGCGTACGCCCACCTGGACACGTACCACATGAACATCGAGGAGAAGGGCTGGTACGACCCGATCGTCGCGACCGGCAAGCGGCTGCGCTACGTGCACCTCTCGGAGTCGGATCGCGGCATCCCGGGCACCGGCAACGTCCGCTGGGACGATGTCTTCCGCGGACTGCAGGAGATCGGGTTCGAGGGACACGTGGCGATGGAATCGTTCGCCGACGTGAATGAAGATGTGAAGGGCGCGACGTGCATGTGGCGCGACGTCGTCGGCGACCCGCAGAAGCTGGTCGGCGAGGGTCTCGCGTTCCTGCGCAGCCGGGCCGCCGACCATGGGCTGCTCCATGACTGAGCCCGCACGGCGGGCGCATCTCGGCAGCCTCGGCGAGTCGCTCATCGACTTCACGCCGCGCATCGACGGTGGCGCCCTCCTGGGATTCGACCTCCACCCGGGTGGCTCGCCGTACAACGTCGCGGTCGGGCTGGCACGGCTCGGCCAGCATGCCCATTTCGGCGGACGCGTGTCGGACGACCTGTTCGGCCACGCGATCCTGCGCCACCTCCGGGACAATGGGGTCGCGGAAGATCTGCTGCTCCACGGCCACGAGCCGGCGACCCTCGCGTTCGTCGCCTACGAGGGCGACGAGGCGGTCTACAGCTTCCGGGGAGAGGGATCGGCCGACCGTGCCATTCGGCCGGGCGACTTCGCACTCGATCGCTTCCTCGCGCTCCACGCCGTGAACTTCGGGTCGATCAGTCTCCTCTTCCCGCCGGCTTGCCAGGCAATCCTGGAGCTGGTGCGGGCGCTCCATGGAAACGTGACACTCACATTCGACCCGAACGTCCGAAAGGGCCTGGTGACCGACTGGCCTGCGTACCGCGCCGTGGTGGACGAGTGCTTCCGGCTTGCCGACATCGTGAAGATCAGTGACCGGGACCTCGAGACGTTTGCGGACGTCGATCCTGCCGAGCTTGCCGCGGACCATGCGACGAGCGGAGGGCCGGTGGTAGTGATCGTGACCCGGGGATCGTCGGGCAGCCGGCTGTTCCGGAGGGGGCGCGACGTGTTGGATTGCCCATCCACGCCGTGCACGGTCGTGGACACCGTCGGCGCTGGCGATGCCTATACCGCCGGCCTCGTCGCGGCCCTTGCCGAACGCGACGCCCTGGGACGTCGGTCGCTGGCCACGCTCGACGATGCCGACTGGCTCAGGGTGATGGCGTTCGCGGCGACGACATCGGCGCTGACCTGCGAGCGCGCGGGCTCCGATCCGCCCACACGCAACGCGGTGCTGGCGCGACTGCCTGCCGGCTACTGAGACATTCATCGGCCGCGCGACCCTTGGAGATGGGTCGGGGACTGGGCCGGCGCTTCCGGAACGAAACAGAGGCACGTAGTTCCCCCGCACCTGCGGTGCGTGGGGGCAAGGAGAAGGCTCATGGATCACGCGACCCGCCCGCTGGGACGAACGGGCATGGAGATCACGCTCGTGGGCGCCGGCTCATGGGCCATCGGCGGCGGCAACTGGAAATACGGCTGGGGCCCGCAGGACGACGCGACGTCCATGCGCGCACTGCGCCGCGCCCTCGACGGCGGCGTGAACTGGATCGACACCGCTCCCGTTTACGGCCTCGGTCACGCGGAAACGATCGTGGGGCGCGTTGTCCGCGAGATGGCTGCGACGGACCGGCCGCTCCTCTTCACGAAATGCGGGCTCCGCTGGTCCGACGCGGACCCGTTCGGCGAGCCCGTAAAGAACCTTCGTCCCGAGTCCGTGCGGATGGAGTGCGAGGCGTCGCTGCGGCGACTCGGCGTGGAGCGCCTCGACCTGCTCCAGTTCCACTGGCCGGACGCGGTCGGCACGGCCGTCGAGGATTCGTGGGGCGAGATGTCGCGCCTGGTGGACGACGGCAAGATTCGTGCCGGCGGTGTGTCCAACTTTGACGTCACACTTCTCGAGCGCTGCGAGCGGATCATGCACGTGGAGTCGCTCCAGCCTCCCTTCTCGCTCGTGCTGCGCAGCGAGGCGGCCGATGTCATCCCGTGGTGCCGCGAGCACGGCACCGGCGTCATCGTGTACAGCCCACTGCAGGCTGGCCTCATGACCGACTCGTTCGCCCCGGAGCGGATCGAGCTGATGGCCGAGCGGGACTGGCGGCGCTGGAACTCGGAGGAGTTCCAGGAGCCGCGTCTTTCACGCAACCTCGCACTGCGGGACGCCCTTCGACCTATCGCCGAGCGGCACGCGAGTACGGTCGCGGCAGTGGCACTCGCCTGGGTGACTTCGTGGCCCGGCATCAGCGGGGCGATCGTTGGCTCGCGGTCGGCCGACCAGGTCGACGCGTGGATCCCGGCGATCGACCTGACCCTCTCAGCCGCGGACCTGGACGAGATCGCGGCCGCGATCGAGCGGACCGGCGCCGGGAGCGGGCCCGCCCGTGCGGCTCTGCCCGCAACGGCTGGCTGAGACGAGACGAGCGGCCGTGGTGGCTGGGAACGGTGGTTCTGCGCCGTCGTCGGCACGCCGCGCGCCGAGGTGGACGCCGGCCATGTCCGTGCGCGTCGCATGCCTGAGCCCGTATCCGGAGGACGTGATTCGGGGGCTCTTTCAAGGGCGGTTCGCGGTGGACGTGACGTTCGTGCCGGACCCGCCGTGCCCGGACGAGGTGCGACTCGCGGTCGCGGAGGCCGATCTCGTGATCGGCGATCGTCGCCACCAACACCGCCTCGACCGCTCCGTGCTGGAGGCGATGGGTCGCTGCCTTATCGTGCAGCAGCCCGCTGTCGGCTTTGACGCGATCGACCACGAGGCCGCGGCCGAGCTCGATATCCCCGTGGCGAACGCGGCTGGGTACAACGCCGACGCTGTAGCCGACTGGACGGTGATGGCCGCCCTGTCGCTCCTGCGACGCGGGTCGTGGGGTGACCGGCGCATGCACGATGGCGCCTGGCCCAAGCGCGAGATGCTTGGTCGCGAGCTCGGCTCGCTCACCGTTGGCGTGGTGGGGCTCGGCAACGTGGGCCGAGCCGTGGCCACCCGCGTCCTGGCGTTTGGGAGCCGCGTGCTGTTCGCCGACACCGTGTCGCGCTCGCTCGTCGGTGCTACGCAGGTCGCGCTTGACGAAGTGCTTGCGGCATCAGACGTGGTGTGCGTCCACGTGCCGCTCGACGACCGCACCCGGCGTCTCATCGGACGCGACGCGCTGGCTCGCATGCGGCCGGACGGCATCCTCGTGAATGCCTCCCGCGGACCGGTGGTGGACGAGGCCGCGCTCGTCGAGGCGCTCCAGGGAGGCCACCTCGCGGGGGCCGGCCTGGACGTCTACGATAGAGAGCCGCTCGCGGCTGACTCGCCGCTTCGCGGGCTCGACCAGGTGTTCCTGTCACCTCACGTGGCCGGCGACACGGAGCAGGCGGAGGCACGTCTGCTCGAGATGGTGGGGTCAAACCTGCTGCGGGTCCTCGATGGAGACGAGCCGCTGCACATTGTCAACGGAGTGATGCGCCGCGGGACGGCCAAGCCTCCACGCGACCCGCGTCCCAACGCTGAGGAGTAGCACCAATGTCGATTGCGAAGCGCCGGCTCGGTCGCAGCGGGCCGGAGATCACGGTCGTCGGGTCCGGCTCATGGGCCATCGGGGGCGGTGGCTGGCTGTTTGGCTGGGGCGGGCAGGATGACGACCAGTCGATCGAGGCGATTCACCGAGCCGTTACGCATGGCGTGAACTGGGTTGACACGGCCGCCGTGTACGGCCATGGACACTCGGAGGAAGTCGTCGGGCGAGCCATCCACGACCTTCCTGCCGGCGAACGGCCGCTCGTGTTCACGAAGTGTGGCCTCGGCTGGGACGAGGCGGATCCCATGGGGCCGGCCGTGCGCGACCTGCGCCCCGAGCGCATCCGGCTCGAGTGCGAGGCTTCCCTGGGCCGTCTCGGCGTCGAGGCGATCGACCTCTACCAGTTCCACTGGCCGGACGAGACCGGCACGCCTGTCGAGGACTCCTGGGGCGAGATGTCGCGACTGGTGGCCGAGGGCAAGGTGCGGCACGCAGGCGTCTCGAACTTCGACATCGGACTGCTTGAACGCTGCGAGCCGATCATGCATGTCGATTCGCTCCAGCCGCCGTTCTCCGCGATCCGGCGCGGCGCCGCCGCAGACATGATCCCGTGGTGCCGTGGGAACGGCACCGGGGTGATCTGCTACAGCCCGATGCAGGCCGGCATCCTGACCGACTCGTTCAGCGCGGCCCGCGTGGCGGCGATGGACGCAGGCGACTGGCGGCGGCAGGATGAACTGTTCGTGGAGCCGGCGCTCTCAAGGAACCTTGCGCTTCGCGACGCGCTCCTCCCGATCGCCCATCGCCACGGCACGACGATCGCCGCCGTGGCCGTCGCGTGGGTCATCGCCTGGCCCGGCGTCACCGGCGCGATCGTCGGGGCGCGGTCGGCCGCGCAAGTGGATGGCTGGCTCCCGGCGGCTGACATCGATCTCGCGCCGGAGGATCTCGCGGAGATCGCGGCCGCGATCGAGCGGACAGGCGCGGGATCGGGGCCACTGCACGCGGGGACATAAGCCTGCCGATACGCCGAGTCGTCCGCAGGTACATGCCGGCATCGTACCCGCTGTTATCTACGCGGCGCTGACGTCCGCCCCGTCGTCGACCCGGACGTCGTCGCCGGGGACCTGGCGCCGCGTCCCGGGCGGCGCGCTGGGCGTCGAGGCAGCATAATAGGGTCCGTTCCATCTGCGGAGTGAGCCGTCGACCACGCTGGCGCGCGAGGTTGTACGACAGCGCCATCTACCGCGGCGACCAGGTCGAAGTTCGACGACACGTTCAAGTCGCAGCGAGAGGATCGACGACCATGAGGATCCTGTTCGGAGCCGACGAGAACGCGATCGGGGTGCGCGACCTCGTGCGCGCGGCGGTCGAGAGCCACGGCGACGCGTTCATCGACCTGTCCGCGGGTGACCCGGCGCATCCCGACTACCCTGACGTCGCCTGGCGCGTGGCGAGCGCGCTCGCCGGCGGCGAGGGCGACCGCGGGATCCTGGTGTGCGGCACCGGGATCGGCATGTCGATCACGGCCAACAAGGTGCCGGGCATCCGCGCCGCGCTTGCCCACGACGCGTACAGCGCCGAGCGCGCCATCCGGAGCAACAACGCGCAGGTCCTCACGATGGGAGCGCTCGTCGTCGGGCCGGCGCTCATGCAGACGATCCTGGAGACATGGCTCGCAGCCACCTGGAACCCCACGACCCGCTCAGGTCCGAAGGTCGCCCGGATCGACGAGCTCGAGGCATCCGTGGAGCGTGTGCCATGAAGAAGCTCATCAATGACCCGTTCGAGGTGGTCGACGAAGCGCTCGAGGGGTTCGTCGCCGCGCACGCCGATCTCGTGATGCTTGTCGCCCCGCGCGTGATCGCCCGCAGGGTGCGCCCTGCGGCCCCCAAAGTCGGGTTCGTCGTCGGTGGCGGGTCGGGGCACGAGCCCGCGTTCGCCGGCTACGTCGGGGAGGGCTTCGCCGACGCGGCATGCTGCGGCAACGTGTTCGCCAGTCCGCCACCCGACGTGGTGCTCGCCGCGATCCATGCCGCGGACACGGGGCGCGGCGTCCTCCTCGGCTATGGCAACTACGCGGGCGACGTGATGAACTTCGGGCTGGCGGCCGAGCTCGCGGCGGCCGAGGGGATCGCAGTCCACGAGCTGCGCGTGTCCGACGACGTCGCCTCGGCCCCCCGCGCCGAGGCGGATCGCCGGCGCGGGATCGCCGGCGACATCCCGGTGTTCAAATGCATCGGCGCGGCCGCCGAACGAGGCGACGCCCTTGACGAGGTAGCGCGCATCGCCGCGAAGGCGAACGCGGCGACGCACTCGATGGGCCTCGCCCTCTCCGCCTGCGAGGTGCCGGGTGCGGGGCGGCCCACGTTCGAGCTGCCGGACGACGCGATCGAGATCGGAATGGGGATCCACGGCGAGCCGGGTATCCAGCGCGGCCCGCTCCAGTCCGCCGACGCGATCGCGGCGATCCTCGTCGAGACGATCCTCGCCGACATCGAGGGGCCCGCGGGGCGCGCCGTCGCGCTCCTCGTGAACGGCCTCGGCGCGACCGCCACGCTCGACCAGTACATCCTTTATCGCGGCGCCCGTCGGGCGCTCGAGGCGGCCGGCGTTCGCGTCGTCCGGAGCTTCGTCGGCGAGTACATCACGTCCCTCGAGATGGCGGGCGCCTCGGTCACCGTCATGGTCCTCGACGACGAGATCACCGCGCTCCTCGACGCGCCGGCCCACGCGCCAGCATACGGGCGATGAGTGCCGATCTGCGGGCCGGCGTCGCGGCCGCCTGCGACGCGATCGAGGCCGCCCGCGACGATCTCTGCCGCCTCGACGCCGTAGCGGGCGACGGCGACCACGGCGTGACGATGACGCTCGGCGCCCGCGCGGTCCGCCGCGCACTCGAGGCGCACCCGGAGGCCGACGGCGCCGCGCTCCTTGCGTTCCTCGCGCCCGCCGCGGGTTCCGTGGGCGGCGCGATCGGGCCCCTCTGGGCGACGCTCCTTCTCCGCGTCGCGGGCACGCTGCGCGCCGCGGGGTCGGACCCCGTAGCGCTCACGGCGCCGCTGCTCCGTGCGTGCGGCGAGGCCGCGCTCGCGGGGGTCGTCGCGCTCGGCAAGGCGACGGAGGGCGACAAGACGATCGTCGATGCGCTCGCCCCGGCGGTCCGGGCGCTCGCCGACGCGGAGACGCACGGCGACGACCTGGCCACCGCGGCACAGGCCGCCGCAGAGGCCGCCCGTGCGGGTGCCGCGGGCACGGCCGGCATGGTCGCCACGCTCGGGCGCGCCGCCCGCCTCGGCGAGCGGAGCCGGGGTACCGCGGACCCCGGCGCGACGTCGTTCGCGCTCATCGCCGAGGTGCTCGCGAGCGCGGCCGCAGGGGCGGCCTGACCGTGCGCCCGCTCATCGGCACGAGCACGAAGATGCACCTCACGTCGCGCGAAACCGCGGCCTGGTGCGACGCGCTCCGCCCGCTCGTGGCCGATCTCGGCGGTGTGGACCTGTTCGTCCTGCCGCCCTTCACCGCGCTGTGGACGGCCCGCGAGCGGCTCGCCGAGAGCACCGTCGCGTGGGGCGCCCAGGACGTCGCGCCCGAAGACGTGGGCGCCCACACGGGCGACATCAGCGCGCCCATGCTCGTCGATCTCGGCTGCACGTACGTCGAGGTCGGCCACGCCGAGCGGCGGCGCGACCACGGGGAGACGAACGCGCGCGTGGCGGCCAAGGTCGCGCAGATCCTGCGCCACGCAATGACGCCCATCGTGTGCCTCGGCGAGCCCTCCAAGGCGCCCCTCGCAGACGCACTCGACGTCGTCCTCGGCCAGGCCGCGGCCTGCCTCGCCGACGTGCCACCTCCCGCGCGCGCGGACGTCGTTCTCGCCTACGAGCCCGTCTGGGCGATCGGCGCGGGGGCAGCTCCCGCGAGCCCCGCTCACATCGCGGGCATCCACGCGGGGATCCATGCCTGGCTCCGCTCGCCCGGCGGCGGCGGCGTCGACGCCCGTGTCATCTACGGGGGCAGCGTCGACCAGGAAACCGCCGGCCCGATTCTCGCCACGCCCGGCGTGGAGGGCCTGTTCGTGGGCCGCGCCGCGCTCGACCCCGCCCGCTTCGCCGCGATCGCTCGGATCGCGGCGGCATGCGCGGCGGATCTACTCGTCAGCCCGGCAGCGCTCGCGCGTCCGTGAGCGCACCGACACCAGAGGGAGCAGCATGACACTCCACGCACATTCCGCGGGCATGGTGCGCCGCATGGGCCGGCTCTTCAGCGGCGAGAACGACACGGCGATCATCGTCGCGATGGACCACGGCATGGCGGCCGTGCCCGAGGGCCTGGAGCGCATCCGCCCGGTCCTCGAGCGCGTGCTCCAGGCCGACCCCGACGGGATCCTCCTCAACCCGTCGATGGCGCGTCAGCAGGTCGACCTCCTCGCCCGGCGCAACGCGCCCTCGCTGACCGTCGGCATCGACTTCGTCGCCCATGAAGATCCGCACGCGAACTCGCCGGTCGCCGCGCACTACCCGCAGATCTCGGTCGAGGAGGCGCTGCGCCTCGGCGCCGACTGCGTGAAGTCAATGCTCGTCATGGGCCGGTCCGACCGCGCCGCGTTTGCCGAGAACGTGTCGTACCTGCGCACGATGGCCGAGGAGTGCCGCCTCTGGGAGATGCCGCTCATGATCGAGCCGTACCTCTGGGGCGACCGCGTCCCGGAGGACCCGGCGGGGCGCGCGGCGCTGAACGCGGACGGCGCACGGCTCGCCGTCGAGTTCGGCGCCGATATCGTGAAGCTCGAGTACGCGGGCGAGCCCGCCGAGTTCGCCGAGGTCGTCGTACAGTGCCCGGTCCCGATCGTCATCCTCGGCGGCCCAAAGCGCCCCGCGCAGCGCGACACGCTCGCGGACATCGTGAACGCCGGCCGGGCGGGCGCGAAGGGCATCGCGATCGGGCGCAACGTGTGGGGCCACGGCGACCCCCGGAAGATGGTGCGCGCCCTCAGGATCGCGCTCGTGCGGCAGGACCTCGACGCGGCGATGGCGGCGCTCGCGTAGGACGGCCCGATGTCCGTTTCCCGGGGCGGGCCGCCGACGCTGGGCCCACCCCGATCGCGGGAGGAGGTGCTGCGTGCCTGACGGTGTGACCTGCGTCGGCGGCCTGACCGCCGACGTGCTCGCGATCCCCGTCCATGTGTTCCCGGCGCCCGCCACGCAGGAGCTGACGGACGAGGTCCGGCTCGCGCCGGGCGGCTGTGCCGTCAACGCGGCGAGTGCGCTCGCTCGGCTCGGGGTGCCAGCACGGCTCATCGCGCGGACCGGCGACGATGCCGTCGGCGACTTCCTGAGACAGGTGCTCTCGCAGCGTGGCGTGGACATCTCTGGCCTTCGTCGCACGTCGGATGCCGGCACGCCCGCGAGCATCGTCTTCGTCATGGAGAACGGCGAGCGGTGCATGCTCCACGCCATCGGCTCGATGCGGACGTTCTCCGAGGACGACATCGACTGGGACGTGGCCGCCCGGTCGCGCATCTTCTTCGTCGCACAGGCGCTCCAGCTCCCTGCATTCGACGGCGAGCCCATGCGCGCGGCCCTCGAGCGCGCCCGATCGCTGGGCATGCACACAGCGATGGACGTGGGCTGGGATACGACCGGCGCGTGGTCGCGACGAATCGAAGCCTGTTACCCGCTGCTCGACTACTTCGTTCCGAGCTGGAACGAGGCCCGGGAGATGACGGGCGAATCCGACCCGCCGGCGATGTGCCGCTTCTTCCATGACCGCGGCGTCGGCACGGTCGGGATCAAGCTCGGCGCCGAGGGATGTCACATCTCGGGCCCCGAGGGTGAGTTTCATCTGGCCGCATTTCCCGTGCAGGTGCGCGACACGCTCGGCGCCGGCGACGCCTGGTGCGCCGGGTTCCTGACCGGCGTCTTGCGGGGCATGCCGCTCGCCGAGGCGGGCCGGTTCGCGAACGCGGTCGGGGCGTGCTGCGTCAGCCATAACGGTTCCTACGACGGTATCCGCAGCATGGCGGACACGCTCGCGTTCATGCACGAGGGAGGTCAGAGATGACATCGGAGACGGTTGCCGAGCGGACCCGCGACGTGCTGCGGCAGGCGCTGGCTGAGGGCGACGGCATCCTGCGCCTGGCGCCCGCGTTCGTGGCCCGCGACTGGGTCCCGTCCGGGCGGCGGCTCGGGCTGCCCGACGACCAATACGCGGTCGGCGAGCGCGGCGAGATCTGCGAGCGCTGGCTCGCGTCCACGACCAGGGCAGCCAACCGCATCTCCCCGGCCGGCGAGGGCCTGAGCTTCCTCGATCTCGCCGGCGCGGACCGGGTGGCGCTCACGGACGTCGTGGATGCGGCGCCCGAGGCGATCATGGGCGCGGCGTACGCCGCGACGCACGACGGGCTTGGTCGCCTCGCCAAGATCTTCGACTACGGAGAGCGAGTCCCATACCACATCCATCCGCGCGCGGAGCACGCCGCCCTGCTTGGCCGGAAGCCGAAGGACGAGGCCTACTACTTCCTGCCCGGGGTGGGGATGGGCAAGCACCCGGAGTCGTTCTTCGGCGTCCATCCGTGGATCGTCGACCGTCGCCGGCAGGACGTGCTGGTGCCGTACCTCGAGGCTTGGGACAGCGACGAGATCCTGAAGTTCGCGCAGGGCGCCCTCCTCGTCCAGGAGGAGGGCTTCCACATCCCGTCGGGCATCCTCCACGCTCCGGGCACCGCCCTGACTCTCGAATTGCAGGAGGACTCGGACGTCCTCTGTATGCTGCAGGCCAAGGTCGGCGACACGATCATCTCGAAGGAGCTCCTCTACAAGGAGTCGACGGCGGAGGCACGCGCCCGCCTCGGGGAACGGTGCGTGCTCGAGCTGGTCGACTGGGCCGCCAACGGCGATCCCTACTTCTGGCAGAACCATCACCTCAGCCCGCAGCTGATCCGGAGCAGCGTGCAACCGGGCGGCGAGGAGTACTGGATCTACTACGGCACGTCGAAATTCACCGGGAAGAAGCTCGTTGTCAGGGCAGGAGAGACCTACCGGACAGTGGAGCACGGCGTGTACGGCATCTTCGTATGGCGCGGGATGGGTCGCTACGGGGGCCACGAGGTTGCCGGTGGCGTCCACGGCCGGGACGAGCTGCTCGTCACCCACGACAGGGCGATCCGGCCGATCGAGGTCGAGAACACCGGCGGCGACGAGCTGCTGATCGTGAAGTTCTTCGGCCCCGATATCAACCCCGACGTGCCCACCATCGCCGAGGTGGCAGGCTAGGCCAGGGTTAGTCGGGCCGCACGTAGCCCTCTCTGGCACCGGACCCACCAGTCTGCCCGATGGGCACCAGGTCCAATGGTGGAATCGCGGGCGCGCGCACTCACTCTCCGACGAAACCCGAGTTCGCCGGGGACCCGTGCTCACGAGTCCGGATTCCATCAGCTGGCGTGTGCCCGCGATCAGGCCTGAGGGTCAGGCCCACGATCAGACTCCGTCCGGCCATTCCGTTCGGCATCGACCCGAGGGCTGGGCTTACCAGACCGTGTACCCGCCGTCGACCATGAGATTCGAGCCTGTGACGAATGCGGCGGCGTCGGATGCCAGGTACAGGACGGCTTGAGCTACATCGATCGGCTCGCCGAGCCGGCGCATCGGCGACATTGCAAGCCAGGTCTCGCCCCACCCGGGCGTGCGCGATCCGAGCCTGGTCATCTCCGTGCCGATGTAGCCCGGCGAAACGGAGTTGACGCGGACGCCCGACGATGCCCACTCGGACGCGAGCGACTTGGTCAGATGGATCACGCCCGCCTTGGAGGCATTGTAGGCTGCCTGCGGCTGAGGCCAGTTGACGATCGAGCCGGACATCGAGGCGATGTTCACGATCGCGCCTTTGCTGCGCTCAACCATGTGCCTGCCCACCGAGCGCGAACACCAGTAGACACCGTTCAAGTTGATTGCCATGACCCGGAGCCACTCGTCGGGACTCATCTCCAGGGCAGGCTTGTTGATGCAGATGCCAGCGTTGTTGACGAGGATGTCGATGTGGCCAAAGGCGCCGAGGACCGTCTCGGTCATCGCCTCCACCGCCGCGACGTCCGAGACGTCCACCCGCACGGCACTAGCACGCCGGCCAAGCGCCCGGACCTCTGCCATGGATTCAGCCGCCGTCTCTTCGTTCAGATCGGCGATGGCGATGTCGGCGCCGCCGGCAGCCAGTGTCCGTACGATCTCCCGGCCAATCCCCTGACCGCCACCTGTCACGAGAGCCACCCTGTCGGTGAGACTGAACTGGTCCACCTGCGGGTGCGTCATGTCGCCAACCTTTCTTGGTCGCCGGGCATGTAGCGCCGCCGGTCATTCGCTGCGACCAGCAGACGAACCTGTGCTCGCCCGGCTTGCGGAGGTCCGGCAACGTGCCGCCGCCCGGATCTGCTGGAGATGCTATGGGACGGCACAGGCTCCCTGGCACGGGTAGGGTACGCGATCTGCTGGGCCGTCAGCGGCAGGACGGGCAGCGCGGACGTGACCGACGAAGGTGGCACGAGCCGGGAGCCTCGCTCCCGCCTTTCGTTCCAGGGGCGGCCTGTCCGTGCTCGCCGTCGTCCAGTGATCGCGCGCACTGTTGTCCCGATTCACAGATCCAGGCCGGGAATGGTTGCCCTATCGCGTCGAGCTCACGCCGTCGCGGCGGGCTTCGGCACGAGCGGGAACCCGCCCTCCTGATACTTCTTGATCTCGGGATCGTGATTCATGAAGATCCGGTCGGCCGAACGGCACATCTTGTCGATCGACGCGAGCGCCTGCGCGGCGGAGGTCATGCCACCCGGAGGGGTGGGCGCGGTGAGGTTCTCCATGAAGCAGGCCGCATCGCCGGCCACGCATAGCAGGCCCTCGTCGGTGTTGATGAGGGTCGACTGGTGACCGGCCGTATGCCCGGGAGTCTCGATCGTCTTGATCCCGGGCACGACTTCGAACAGGTCCTGATTCACGAGGACGTAGTTCATGATGCTCAGCGGCGCCGAATACCAATCGTGCATGTACAGTTTCTTCTGGATCTCGATCGGGTTCTTCGCATACTCCCATTCAGCGAGCGAGACGTAGAACCGGGCGTTCGGAAGACGCCGGTTGTTCTCGCTGTGGTCCCAGTGGAGATGCGAGTTGATCACGATGTCGATGTCGTTCACGCCCCAGCCGAGCTGAGCCAGCGCGGCGTCGAGCGTCTCGTCCTTCTCCTGCCAGACCGGGTGCATCGGGTTCCAGCGGGACGGCTCGCCGACCCCCGTGTCGACGAGAATCTTGAGCCCGTTGCCCTCGACGGCCGCAGCCCAGACCGGGACGTCGACGAGCGTACCGGCACCCGATTGGAACGTCATCGTCGACTTGTCGAGCCTGATGTTCCCGAGGTTCACCGCGGTGACGTGGTACTCCGGAACGACCGGTTGTCTGGTCATGACTGCACTCCTTCGTCGCTTGTCGTCGCCGCGACGGCTGCCAGAGCCTCAAGAAGACGGAGATATGCCGTGGCCCCCGGGTCGGGATGCCCTCGCGTGCGGTGCTGCCGCGCCAGGCGGCCCGACCGCGCCGTGCAGTCTAGGCGACGTCTCGAGAGCATTCCGGGCGGGTGCCTCATTCGATCTTGGCAGTCGGGCCAACGGCGGCGCCGCAACGGTCCGGGTGGCCTGCCTTCTCATGACTATTGGCTCAGCGCCTATATACGCTCGGCACATATATTCATCCAGAGCGAATATACGTCACCGGCACTGGCCGGACCGGGATCCCGACTGGCTCGCCACATGGAGGCAATTGGAGCGCGATGGAGCGGCAAAGCGCCACGCATGACATCGATGAGCTCCAGGCCTCGATGCTTCGGTCGCTGGCCAGCGCGCATCGCCTGAGGATCCTGCATCTGCTTGGCACCCAGCCGTTCGAAGTCAACGAGATCGCCCGCGAGCTCGGCCTGAACCAGGCCGCGGCCTCCCAGCACCTGTCGGCGATGCGCTCCGTCGGCCTCGTGGAGGCGGTCCGCGACGGGCGAACCGTCAGCTATCGCCTGGCCGATCCGCAGATCCTCGCTGCATGCGAGCTCATGCGGGCCGTCCTGGTACGGCGGCTCTCGAGGCTGGGTGACCTGGCCGCCGCGGCTCACGAGCCGGCCCTCCATGCCCTCCCTGCCACCGAGGTACATCAATCGTGAGCGATTCTCTCTCACTCGTGCTCTTCTCCGGCACGGACGACAAGCTCATGGCGGCCGCCACGCTCGCGGCCGGCGCCGCCGCGATGGACCGTCCCGTCAACGTGCTCCTGATGTTCTGGGCACTCGACGCGTTCCGGGCGGATCGCATCGCCACCAACCACGGCCTGGCCTACGACGCGGCACGCCCGCGACCGACCGAACCCGTGGACAAGGTTGGCGCGCTTCCCTGGCTGGAGACGTTCCGCCAGGCGAAGGAGATCGGCGAGATGAGCATCCGTGCATGCTCCGGCTCGCTGGACACGCTGGGCCTCGATCCCACCGAGCTCGACCCGATCGTCGACAGCGCCGGCGGAATCGCCTCGTTCCTGATGGCTTCCGAGGGCAGCCAGATCCTCTTCATCTGATCGCTCGCGACGAGCGCGACGACAAGGAGCACCACATGACGGACACGCAGAAGCTGGTCTTCATGGTCCTGCACGGTCCGGATCATCCCGAGCACGCCACCATCCCGTTCGTGATGGGCTGTGCGGCCCTCGCCTCCGACGTCGAGGTGGTCCTGGGCTTCCAGGCCGATGGCGTGGAGCTGGTCCGCGCGGGCGTGGCGGACGGCATCCACGCGGCCGGCTTCCCGGCCCTGGCAAACCTGCTCCGGGACTTCCGGGAGCTCGGGGGGTCCCTGCTTGTCTGCGGGCCCTGCATCAACAGCCGCGGGATCGCCGCGACAGACCTCATCGAGGGCGCCGAAGTCGTTGCCGCCGGTCGATTCATCGCCGAGATCACGTCGGCGACCAACAGTCTCGTCTACTAGGAGGACGCATCCCATGACCGCCACGCTCACCGAGCTCGAGACCCTTACCGCCGCCAAGGTTGTCGACGCCCGCGGCGCCGCCTGCCCGGGCCCGCTCCTCGAGGCCAAGAAGGGCATGGGGACCGTACCCGTGGGATCCGTGATCGAGATCTGGTCCACTGACCCGGTCACCAAGACGGACATCGGCGCCTGGTCCGCGAAGGTCGGGCACGACTTCCTCGGCACCCTCGTCGCGGACGGCTACGACCGCGTGTTCGTTCTCCGGCGCAAGTAAGGCACAGAAGGAGTCTGCCCGGCGAGCCGCGAACGCGACCCGCCCGGCAGCAACCACCCCAGGAGCAATGTCCCGATGACCGCCGCCGTCGCGACCACGCCGGAGCTGAAGGCCCCGTCATTCACGCCCCAGATCCTCGTCTTCTCGACGAACACGATCTCCGATCCAGGTATCGACCTGGCCGGCAGCTCGCACATGCACTACTCGCCGGGCGTGCGGGTCATCAGCCTGCCCTGTACCAGCGGGATCCGGCCGTCCTGGATCGTCCGCGCGCTCGAGGTCGGGTTCGACGGCGTCTTCGTCGCCTCCGACGGCGACGAGTGCGCATACCTCTCCGATTGCTCGAAGCGCGCGTCGAAGATCGCCGGCGATTCCCAGGCACTCCTGCGCTCGCGCGGGATCGATCCCCGGCGCCTGCGGATGGCGGCCATCTGCTCCGTCTGCGCTGAGCCCTTTGCGAAGCATGTCCAGCAGTTCTCCGCGGCGCTCGCAGACCTGGGACCGGCGGTGGCGAGGTGAGCACGATGGATTACGACGTCCTGGTCGTCGGGGCCGGTATCGGGGGGATGGAATCTTCCCTCAAGCTCGGCGACATGGGCTACAAGGTGCTGCTCGTCGAGAAGGAGGCGAGCGTCGGCGGGAAGATGATCCTGCTCAGCAAGGTCTTCCCGACTCTCGACTGCGCCAGCTGCATCTCGACGCCCAAGATGGCGGCGACGATCCACCACCCGAACATCACGACCCTGACCTACAGCCAGGTCGACGGGATCCGGCGCAGCCCGGACGGACGCTTCCACGCGAGCGTCACGAAGAAGGCGCGGTTCGTCGACGAGTCCACCTGCACGGGCTGCTCGAAGTGCGAGACGGCCTGTACCGTGGCGGTCCCCGACCAGTTCAACGCGGACCTGGTGGCGCGCCGGGCCGCGTACATCGCCTTCCCCCAGGCGGTTCCCAAGAAGGCCATCATCGATCGCGGCGGCAGCTCGCCGTGCTCGTACGCCTGCCCCGCCGGGATCCAGGCCCACGGCTACGTCTCCCTGATCCGCAGCGGTGAGTATGAGAAGGCCTACCAGCTGGTCCTCGAGGCCACCCCGCTCGTCGGGACCCTGGGGCGCGCCTGCTACGCGCCGTGCGAGACGGATTGCACCCGCGGCTCGCTCGAGGGGACCCTCCCCATCCGCCTCCTGAAGCGGTTCGTCTCCGACCACCACGACGAGACCGGTGATGGCCCGGGCATCGAGGTCGCCGCCCCGAACGGCCGGAAGGTCGCGATCGTAGGCTCCGGCCCCGCCGGCCTCACCGCCGCCTGGCAGCTCGCCCGCTTGGGCTACGCCGTGAAGATCTTCGAGGCGGCCCCCGAGCCGGGTGGATTCCTGCGCCTCGCGATCCCGACCTACCGCCTCCCGGTGGAGGTGGTCGAGCGCGACATCGACAACGTCCGGGCCATCGGCGTCGAGATCGCCACGAACAGCCCGGTCAGGGACGTGGCCGCTCTCAAGGCTGACGGCTTCAACGCCGTCCTCGTAGCGACCGGCACGCCGCGCTCGACGAGCATCGGCGTTCCCGGCGAGGATCGTCTCGGCGTCTTCGGCGGCACGGACTTCCTGCGCAAGGTGAAGCTCGGCCAGCCGATGGACCTCAACGGCAAACGCGTCGTGGTCATCGGCGGCGGCAACGTCGCGATGGACGCCGCGCGGACGGCCCGCCGCCTCGGCGCCGCGTCAGTGACGGTGGCCTATCGGCGCGGCCGCCAGGAGATGCCCGCCCACCACGTGGAGGCCGACGACGCCGAGCGGGAGGGCGTGGGGTTCAGCCTCCTGGTCGCGCCGGCCGAGGTCGTGGGCGACGAGCACGGCGCGGTGAGCGGCCTGCTCTGCACCCGCATGACGCTCGGCCAGCCGGACGCGTCCGGCCGGCGCCGCCCCGAGCCCGTCGCGGGCAGCGAGTTCGTGCTGCCCTGCGAGATCATCATCGGCGCGATCGGCATGACGCCGGACACCGGAGCCTTCGCGAACCAGATCGCGACCAACACGAACGGCACGCTCAAGGCAGACGCGACGTCCCGCCAGACCGGCCTGCCGTACGTCTTCGCCGCCGGCGACGTGGTCAACGGGGCGACCGACATCACGCGTGCAGTCGGCGAAGGCCGCCGGGCGGCCCACATGATCGACCGCTGGCTGACCGGCGGGGCCCTCGACGGGTTCGACGACCGGTTGCCCGTGGTGGACAAGGAGCAGGTCATCGCCCGCCAGAAGGCCTACGCGCTCCGGGTGCCCCTCCCGAACGGCACGACGCTCATCGCGGAGCCGGCCGACTTCTCCGAGGTGGAGGCACCGCTGACGGAGGCGCAGGCTCGCCAGGCCGCGGGCCGGTGCCTGGACTGCGCCGTCTGCTCCGAGTGTGGCGAGTGCGTGGCGGCGTGCCCGGTCGACAACTGCATCGACCTCCACGCTCGCGACGAGCAGCTCGAGGTCCAGGTGGGTGCCGTGGTCGTCTCGACCGGGTACAAGCTGTTCGCCGCGGACCTCAAGCCGCAGTACGGGTTCGGCACGTACAAGAACGTCATCACGGGGATGCAGATGGACCGCCTGCTGGCACCGACGCGTCCCTTCAACACGATCCTGCGGCCCGGCGACGGCAAGGTGCCTGAGCGGATCGCCTACGTGCTCTGCACCGGTTCCCGGGACGAGACAGTCGACAACCCGCTCTGTTCCCGCTTCTGCTGCATGTACTCCATCAAGCAGAACCAGCTGATCATGGGCGCCTTGCCCCTGGCCGACGTGACGGTCCACTACATCGACATCCGGGCGCCGGGCAAGCGCTACGACGAGTTTTACGAGCAGGCGAAGTCGATGGGCGCCAACTACGTCAAGGGACGGGTGGCGACGATCACCGAGAAGCCCGATGGCAACCTGATCCTGCGCTACGAGGACATCGAGAACGGGGGCAACCTCGTCGACGCTGAATACGACCTGGTGGTGCTCGCCGTCGGCGTCCAGCCCAACCGGGACGCGGAGCAGCTCTTCGAGGTCGGGGAGCTCGCGCTCGACGAGTGGCACTACGTGGCGGAGACGGAGGAGGACCTCAACCCGGGCCAGACCAGCATCCCCGGCGTGTTCGTGGCCGGCGCGGCATCGGGCGCCAAGGACATCGTGGACTCGATCCTGCACGCCGGCGCAGCGGTCGCCCAGGCGGCCGCCCACCTCGAGCTGTCGAAGTTGGATCCGACGAAGGCGAAGGTGCCGGCATGAGCGAGACCGAGGCTGGCGGACAGCGCCGCATCGGCGTCTACGTCTGCCATTGCGGCGGCAACATCTCCGACTACGTCGACGTCGACAAGGTCATCGCGGACATCCACGACGCTGGGGACGTCGTCGTCTCGAAGACGACCATGTTCGCCTGCTCCGATGCGAGCCAGCAGGACATGGTCCAGGACATCGAGGGGCAGCACCTCGACGGGCTGGTCGTCGCATCCTGCTCGCCCAAGCTTCACACGTACACGTTTCGCGGCGTCGCGTCCCGGGCGGGCCTGAACCCGTACGAGTACACCCAGGTGGACATCCGGGAGCAGTGCTCCTGGGTCCACCGAGACGACGAAGCGGCCGCGACCGAGAAGGCGACCGCCCTCGTGCGGGCCGGCATCGCCCGGACGCGCCTCACCACGCCGCTCGAGCCGATCGTCGTGGAGACGTTGCCCCGGACGCTCGTGATCGGCGGCGGCATCACCGGCCTGCGCACCGCGATCGGCCTTGCCGATATCGGCCTCGGCGTGACGCTCGTCGAGCGCGAGGTGCAGCTCGGCGGGTGGGTGAACCGGGTTGGCCCGATGTACCCGCACCAGAAGAATGGCCGCGAGCTGATCGCGACGCTCGTGGCCGAGGTCCGGAAGCGGCCGGCGATCACGGTCCTCACCGGGGCCGAGGTCGTGGGCAAGTCGGGCAGCTTCGGCAACTACAGGGCCGAGATCCGGATCGGCGACCCCGGCTCCGGGACGATCCAGGTCGCCGTCGGCTCGATCGTCGTCGCGACGGGGTTCGACCGGTACGAGCCCGAGGCGGGCGAGTTCGGCTGCGGGATCGATGGCGTTGTCACCCTGCCCGAGTTCAAGGAGCTCGTTGACGGATCGTCGGGAGCCCTGACCCACCACGGCCGGCCCGTGCGAAGCGTGGCATACGTCTATTGCGTGGGCAGCCGGCAGTCCGCCGACACGCCGAACGCGAACGAGTACTGCTCGCGCTACTGCTGCGCCGCCACGGTCCAGACCTCCATCCAGGTCTCCGGACTGGATCGCTCGATCCGCCAGTACCACCTGTACCGCGACATGCGGACGTACGGCAAGTTCGAGCCGCTCTACACCGAGTCCCGGAAGGCGGGCTCCGTCTACCTGAAGTATGCCCAGGATGAACCCCCGGCGGTCGCGCGGGGCGACGATGGGAGCCTGACGGTCACGGTCCGTGACCTCCTCACTGCGCCCGAGGAGCTGGCGCTCCCGGTGGACCTGGTGGTCCTCGTGACCGGCATGGTCGCCCGGCACAACGAAGAGCTGGTGAGCATCCTCAAGCTGCCCGCCGGGACAGATGGCTTCTTCAACGAGATCCACCCCAAGCTCCGGCCGGTCGAGACCGTCGTCGACGGTGTCCTGATTGCCGGTGCCTGCCAGGGCCCCAGGACCTCGTCGGAGAGCGTGGCGTCCGGCCTCGCGGCGGCCACCCAGAGCGCCGCGGTCCTCAAGAAGGGCTACACGGAGCTCGACCCGCTCGTCGCGTTCGTCCACCCGGAGGCCTGCACCGCGTGCGGCGCCTGCCTGACGGCGTGCCCGTACGAGGCGATCTCGATGACCGGGGAGGACGGCCGGTCGGTCGCGGTGATCAGCCCAACGGGCTGCAAGGGCTGCGGCGGCTGCGTCCCGGTGTGTCCGGAGAACGCCATTGACCTGCTCGGCTACACCAATGCCGAGGTCAGCGCGATGATCGAGAGCCTGGTGGAGGTGCCCGTCAGATGAGTGTCACCAACCGCGATGTCCGCGAGGTTGTCCGCGAGGAGCCGGTCATGCGTGCCCGGATCCTCAAGGCCCTCGCCGACGGACCCAGGACCGTGCCCGAGATCGCGCTGGCGATCGATGCACCCACCCACGAGGTCGTCTTCTGGGTCATGGGCATGCGCCGCTACGGCTGGCTGGCCGAGGTCAAGGGCGCGGCCGTGGACGGCTACTTCCAGTACGAGAAGACGGGACGGCTGTCGTGATGGAACGCTCCCGTCCCACCCGGCGCCCGATGGCCGCGCCCAGACGAAAGGATCTCCGCGCATGACTGCGCAGGTGGATGTCGGGCTCTACGGGGAGCTCCAGAAGTTCGGCGCAGCCGATGTCTCGGCGTGCTTCAGCTGCGGCACGTGCACGGCAAGCTGTCCGCTGGTGACCGAGGACGCAACGTTCCCACGGCGAATGATCCGGTACGCGCAGGTGGGCCTGCGCGACAAGCTCTTGTCGAGCAAGGAATTGTGGACGTGTTACGCCTGCGGCGAGTGCTCCGAGACCTGCCCCACGCAGGCTGAGCCCAGTGAGTTCATGGCCGCGGCCCGGCGCTACGCGATCGGCAGCTACGACCGGACCGGGCTTGCCCGGACGATGTACACGCGGCCCGTCCTGGGCACCGCGATCGCCGTCTTCCTGGCGGCTTTCTTCGCGATCTTCATGGCGGCGGGCCACGGAGGCCAGGCCACCGGGTCGCTCGATCTCTTCGGCTTCGTGCCCGAAGACCTCATCCACACCATTGGCATCGTCGTGATGGTGATCGTCGCGCTGGCAGGCCTCGCCGGCATCGTGACGATGGCCCGGCAGATCGGCCGGGCCGAGGGCGTGGGCTGGCGCACGGTGGTCGGCAGCCGGGCGGCGGTCGGTCGATCCCTGGGAGCGCTCTGGGAAGCGATCGGGCTGGAGTCGCTGGGCCAGCGGCGATACCGCGCGGACTGCGATGCGGACCAGACGGTCGGCGATGCGGACAAGGCAGCGGTCCCCCTCTACCGCCGCCGGTGGCTCCTCCACGCGGTCACGATGTGGGGCTTCCTGGGGCTCCTTGGGGCCACGATCCTCGACTACGGCCTGGCGCTCCTGGGGATCAAGGCGACCGGCACGCCGGTCCCCATCTGGTACCCGGTCCGGATGCTGGGCACGATCGCCGGGCTGATGCTCGTCTACGGCACCAGCGTGCTCATCCTGGACCGGTTCCGGCGCGCCAACCGGTCCGTGGCCCACTCGACCCCGGCCGACTGGACGCTCCTCGCGCTCCTCTGGATCACCGGCGTCACCGGGTTCGCGCTCGAGGTCGCGCTCTACCTGCCCGGGGCGCCCGCGTGGGGGTACTGGGTCTTCCTCTTCCACGTGGCGGTGGCGATGGAGCTGGTCCTGCTCGCCCCGTTCATGAAGCTCGCGCACGTGCTCTACCGGCCCGTGGCGCTCTTCTTCTACGCGCTCGCTCGGACGCCCGAGCACCCGGATCGTCAAGGAGGTACGACATGACCGCCAGCCTGCCGCACGTGGCACACGAGCACCGCGAGCACCTGCTCCACCAGATCGACCGGATGCCACAGACCGGGGACATGGTGGGGACCGCCTCGCCGGCCGAGCTCCGCCAGCGCATCGACGAGACGTACGTGTTCCTGACGGAGGTCCTGACCCCGCACATGGCGGCCGCCGAGGCGGCGCTCTACCCGGAGCTGGAGCGGATGCTCCAGAGCGTCCATTCCATGGCGCCGCTGCGGCGCGAGCACGACGAGGTCCGCCGATCGACCGCCGAGCTCGCACGGATCCGCGAGCACCTTGGCGACCATCAGATCTCGATCGGCCAGTCGATCGCCCTGCGTCGGGTGATCTTCCGCCTCTACGCGCTCCTGAAGGTGCACCTTGCCGAGGAGCAGGTCTACCTCGACATCCTCGACCGCCGCGAGCTCCCCGAGATGGCCGACGCGCTCGCGGCCGCCATGGCGCATCCGGGCAGCCCGGAGGCCTGAGGCCGCCGCCGCACGGGCGATCGGCCGCCGCGCCGGAGGGCGGTCGGCGCCAACGGAGGCGCCCTCCCGCGAGTTCGCGGCGCTATCCTTGCCGCGCAGTGAGCACCGATCCCCAACCGCAACGCCGGACCACGCGCGCGGCTGTTCCGGGCGCGGACCCCGGCGCGATCCCAGACGAGGACGCGGGCGCGTTGCCCGACGAGGACGAGCCGGAGGCCACTGAGGCCGCGATCGAGCCCATCGCGTCCGGATGCGACAACACCGGGCAGCCGGTGCACCGAGGCTGGGCGCCGATGGGCGGCCGACGACGCTGGATGGAGCCGTTCGTCCTCGCGATGGTCGGGGCCACCGGCGGGCACGGCTACGCGCTACAGGCCCAGCTCGATGAGCTCGGAATCTCGAACGGCGCCGTCGACGTCGGCCAAGTCTACCGGACGCTCCGCGACCTCGAGGAGGCCGGCCAGGTTTTCTCGACCTGGTCGTCGGACCGGGTTGGGCCACAGCGCCGCGACTACGTCCTGACCGAGAGCGGGTTCGCGGCGCTCCACGAGTGGGCGGCCGTGATGCGCGAGCGGACCCGCCTGATCGCCGAGTTCGACGAGCTGCACCGGCGCGTGCACCTGGAGCGGCCCGGGTAGTCGACGGGGATCGCGGTGGCAGCCGAGCCCCGCTACCTCGATGCGCGCGCCGTCAGCCAGCCCTCGCTGAGTCGCTTGACCGTCTCCACGAGCGCGAGATACCCGACCACGATCCCGGCCAGCAGGACCCAGTAGAGCGGC